>Ga0172369_10007516_pt1 | contig 12629 bp, 7 predicted proteins | sample LakKiv25m_FD_114539 | JGI IMG/M metagenome (GOLD analysis project Ga0172369, IMG submission 114539) | Freshwater microbial communities from Kabuno Bay, South-Kivu, Congo - kab_022012_11.25m | ecosystem: Environmental > Aquatic > Freshwater > Lake | place: Democratic Republic of the Congo... | reverse complement strand
TCGTCGCCCAGGCTGACGACGGCGATGTTCCGCCGCTGCTCCTCGGTTAGCTTGAGCGCCTTCTCCTCGAGCTGCGCGGGCGTCAGGTAGCTCCAGTATTCGACCTCCTTCGGCTGCGGGCAATAGCGGCCATTAAAGCCGTACAGGTCGGTAAGGAATTGCCAGTCCTCCTTCGTCCAGCCGCCGCTGGCAGGCATAATCGTGTGCGCCGGCGGTTTGCCGTGCAGGGTGGGCTGCAGCGCTTTCAGGTAGTCGAGCACCCCCGCGGTCAGCTCCGCCGGGGTGGGAATCCGGCGGGTATAGCGCACGTTGGCCAACCCCACCAGGTCCAGCCGGCCGCTGACATTGGTGAAGGTTCGCAGCGGCACAATCTTCCCGGCGGCGTTCTTCAGCCCGAACTCGAGGGTGCAGGGGCCGCTGCTGGTGAATCCCCACTGGCCGTCCATCAGCGCGTCCATCGTCGAGCCGACCTCGGTCCAGTCGCCGGTCCGGCCCGGCTCCACTTCGATGTTCACCGGCTTCCAGTTGCGCTGGTGCACCCAGTAAGGCGAATGCTGCTGGAACGGCCCGCCGAAGAGTGACAGGCTCTTCACCGCGGCCTTCTCCCCGCCGGTGTTTGTCACCCGCAGCCACACATCGCCGTCCTGTGTCAGCCAGCCGTCCAGCGGCAGGTAAACGTCCGGCCTGGTGGCCTTGGCAATACGTTCTTTCACCTGCGCTTCGTCGCGGGTCAGCATGATCACATCTACGTTTCGCCGGGCGGCGTCTTCCGGCTGCGGGCCGGCGACCAGGGTGATGGTCGCCAGGCCGGGCTGCAGCTCGGCCCACGCCTGGTAGCCTTCCCACAGCGGCCTGCCGCGGCCGTCGGCCCACTGGCGCCCGATGCCGTAGGTGCGGTAGAAGACGGTTTTTCCGTCCTGAACGATCTTCACCACGAAGCGGGTCTCGCCGCGGTGGACGCCTTCATAACGCGCCAGCACCAGGTATTTGCCCGCCTCCCGGATGTCAACCTTGATGGAGGCGGCCGTTTCCGGACATTGCGCGGGCGCGCCCAGGAAAGCCTTCCGCGAGAGGAAGCCGCCCCCGCCCGTGGTGCCGTCATAATAATTCTCGCCCCACGGCTGCGCCTGCCAGCCTCGCGCGCCGGCGCCGGCCGGTTTGGTCACCGTGAACTCTTCCGCCTCGCAGAAATACGCGCCGTCCGATGCCGGCTGCACGGGTTGGTCCAGAGTGCGGAAGGCTTGCGCCGCCCTGGCAGCCTGGTAGGCTTCCGCATCGACTGCCAGAGCGCCGGATGCCAGCGCGATCAGCAGAGAGACCGACAGAAATGTGATATATATGCGCATCATATGAGACACCTCCGGCAACCTTCGGGATACACTACATTTTCGACACTGCGATATGATTAGTGAATGCGGTGACGAGCCGCCGCGCTTCAACTCAGGCCGCCGCCAGCGCGATAGCGGTGGATTTCGATGAGGCTTTCACCTCCTCCGCGGTCACCTCTTCACCGCGGGCACTGGAGAGGTAGATGGCCTCGGAGATGAGCATGGTGTTCAGCGCTATCTCCGCGGTGGGCAGCAGCGGCACGCGGCCTTGCAGGGAGGCGATCCAATGCTGCTGCGAGCCGTCGTAGGCGTCGGCGTTGTCGCTGAGCTGGTGCCAGCGATAGTTGGACTCGCCCAGGTTCACCGTCGAATCGAAGCTCAGGTCGCCTTCGCTGGTGTAGTAGCCGAAGGGGCTGAGGCGGACGCCGCCCTTGCTGCCGACCACGTAGGAGCCCTCGAAGCTGTCCAGGTGGATGGCCCAAGACTCGATGATGTCGAAGGCGATGTCGCCGGCAAGCCGGACAAATCCCATGCCCAGCTCCTCGACATTGTAGCCGCTCTTCTCGCGGCGCGCCGCGTCCATGTCCGTCTCCTGGTAGGTCTTGCCGCTGACGCGCAGCACTTGTGGGTTGTCGAGCAGATAGAGAATGTTGGCGATGTGATAGACGCCCATATCGTATAGCGCGCCGCCGGCCGCCACCTCCTTCTGCACGAACTGCGCGGTGCCATAACCGTCAACAAAGGGCCGCCCGCGCCGGCGGAAGCCGGTCGAGCGCGCGTGATAGAGCCGGCCCAGCTTGCCGGCGTCGATCAGCGCGCGCGCCGCCTTCGTTTCGTCCGAATAAAGGGTGGCAAGCTGGATGCTGAGCTGTTTTCCGGTCGCCTTCGCCGCCTCCAGCATCGCCCGCGCATCGCAATAGGTGCCGGCCATCGGCTTCTCGCAATAGACGTGCTTGCCCGCCTCCAGCGCCGCCACCGTCATGGGCATGTGCAGGTTGTTGTGCAGGCAAACGTCCACCGCGTCGATATCGTCGCGGCGCAGCAGATCGCGAAAATCGGTGTAGACGTCGGGAATATTATATTCCTCCGCCACCCGACGGCCCTCCGCCTCGTTGATATCCGCGAGCGCCACCACCCGCGCGCCGGGGATCTTTCCGTAGGTCTTCAGGTGCGATTTGCCGATCTGCCCCACGCCGATGAAACCGATGCTGATTGGTTCCGCCATAATTTCCTCCCGAATGAGTTGGTTATATGAAATGCGAATTCGGGAGCGGGCGGTGAAATCCTGCCGGCGGATGCTCAATAGTTCCGACTCCGCCGTTTTGGGGTATAATATTCACCGAATATCCGAAACAGCAATTGTCGCAATACCTGTACGAGGAATCCAGCGATTTACGTCGAACAATACAATCGGTGAATACGATGAACAGTATTAACGCGCCGTCAGGCCGCGTGGCATTTGTCGGTCTGGCGATTATGGTCTTGCTGTGGGCATGCCCGTCCTGGGGCGCCCCGGCCAAGGTGGAGAACAGCCTGTTTGACGGGCTCAAGGCCGGATCGTTGGAAGACGGCCAGCACGGTTGGTCGCGCTCCGTGGGTGACGAGAAGGACGGCACGGTTCCCGATTGGTGGATCAGGTTTCAGGTCCCCGAGAACGCTCCCCCTTACCTGGAAATTTACCAGGATGTATGGAACAACGGTCCGAACCTGCTGATAACCCGTGAGCTGCAGGCGGAAGAAGGCATCAAGGGTTGGCAGCTATCAGGCCGCATCAAGTTTGTCGGCGCTAAGGAAAACTCCATCTTCATTCGCGTGCTGGACGACGCCGGCAAAGCTATCGCCAGCCTGGACCGCTATACTCTCAACCATAAGCAGGGTAAGCGCGGGCCCGGCGACTCCTACCTCACCTTCAACAGCGCCGCCGTGCTGCCCAAGGCGACCGGCAAGGCGAAGTGGGACGCCATCGTCAAATTCACCACCGACGGCTGGAAGCCGTTCAAGATCACGCTGTCGGCGGAAAAGCCGGATATACTCGCGCTGGAATACGGCGACCGAACAGTGGAAGCACCTCTTCCCGCCAAGGAAGTGAACGCAACCGCGCCGACCACCCTGCAGATCTATTACGGCTGGAGCCTGGGCGCGCAAGGCAAAGGCGGCATCTTCCTGGAAGGCCTGAGCCTCACCTCGGAAAATGCCACGGAGAAAACGGCACGGCGAAACCGGGAGTAAATTAAGTGGTAAGTAATGAGCAGTGAGTTATTTGCATTTGTCACTTGCAACGCTGTCTTTCTCGTCTTTTTCGCTGCTTAGATTTAACCATCCGCTCTATGGCCATCTCCGCTTGACAGGCACTATATTTAGTGTTATCCTGCACCCATGCGGACTTTTCCCCACCTCATCACAGCTTTTCCGCCGCCTCTCCACACGCCTGGCGGGAGGTTTGGGGATAACATTTTAAAAAAATCTATCATTCCCTTCTTGCCCAAACTCCGCTTGCTTCCTATAATAGAACTATGGTTATGCACCAGAAAGAAATATTTACCACAGGCCAGGCGGCGCGAGAACTGGGCGTGACCCCCCTGACGGTATCCCGATGGTGCCAGGCGGCCCATACCGGCAATCCGTCGCCGCTTAAACGCGAAGAATGTTTCCGCCCGGGGCGCGATTGGAAGATTCGCCGGGGCGCGGTCGAGCGCTTGATCGGCGAATCGCTGCTGAGCGAGGCGGCAACTCATTGAACTCTTGTGGTGGGTGAGAGCGCCATGTCACTGGGCGCCTTTACCTGTAAAAAAATAAGCAACCGACCCCGTTCGCGGCAGGGCCGGTTGCATGAAGTGAGTGCGTTTGGCACACGGGCACTCGCGCTGCAGGTCAGCGCATCTGCTATCTTATGCCGCGCGCGTCGAGTTGTCAACACCTGTGGATAATATTTTGTCGAAGACCGTTGACAACATTGCAGGCATTTGCATCGACGGCCGCGCTATCGCTGCCGGGCCGTCCGGGCTGGCGTTCGCCTTGTTCGACGGAACGGCAACCTTCACCTGTGCCTCACGAATCGCCGCATCGTCGTCCCGGCTCGGGACGGCACGATCCGAGACTGATGCCATGTTTACCCGGCGTATGGTGTTGCAGCGCCCGGCGCCCGGCGGCCATGTCTGAACAATAACGAACACGGACCAAAGCAAAACCGCCCTGTTTGCAGACAGGACGGTTCGAGAATCGGTCTTATCGGGAGTGCGAGCTTTGCAGAGCCTGCACTCGTGGCGACGGGGACTCTTGGTGAATCCGACTATAGTTTACGCCGTACAGTCGAATTCGTCAAGCCTCCCAAGCGCTTTTTCGCGCGATTTTGTGAAAAATTTCTTGCGCCCACCGGCCTGTGGCCGGGAAAAGAAGTTTTAACGCCTCCGCGAAACAGCGTCGCAACCCTCGCCGCGCTCGCTCTCCCCTCATCGGAGCAATGATGACGATCGGGAAGCAGATACCATCGATTCGCGCGCCGCACGCACGGCTAGCCGCTATATTGCCACGACAGGCCCGCGACCGGCGCGCGATGGCTACCGGCCGCTGTCCATTAGCCGTCGCGCGACGGCACACTCCGGTCGCACGCAACACTCACCACCGCGCGAAAACGCGCGGCATCGCGACAATTGTCCTGGCAAAGCGTACCGTCAGGGTTCGCACGGAAAGGGCGCCATTATGAACGACTCCGATGCCATGGATATCGTCATGCAGGTAGGGGAGATGAATTTCGAAGGAAATATCATCCCCCAGTCCTGGTTCGAGCACTTGAAATATCCCAGCGGGAAGCCGTATCTGATCGCCGTCGTCATCCTGTCGGAGATCGTCTACTGGTTCCGCCCGCGGGAGATTCGCGACGAGCGCACGGGCCGACCCATCTGCTATGAGAAAAAATTCAAAGGCGACGCCTTGCAGCGCAGCTACGAATCTTTCGCCAACCAGTTTGGCTTCACGAAACGCGAAGCCACCGACGCCATTAAATACCTGGTCAGCGAAGGGATCATCCGCACCGAGCTGCGCACTGTCACCTTCGATAACAAGTTCAAATTCCCCAATGTGATGTTCATCACCATGGTTCCGGAACGTCTGGGCGAGATCACCCATGGACGCCGTCCGAGCCATGTTCCGGTTCAGCGCAGGATGGCATCCGCCGAAACGGAAGGAGTGTCACCTTCAAACGGAGGACTATCTTCCGTTTCAACGGAGGATACCTTCCGACAGAACGAAAGACGGTTTGACGGCAAGGCGGAAGACCCCATCCCTTCGAACGGAAGATCCGGCAACGGCGAGACGGAAGAGGTTTTCCACCTCGACGACGACACCTCTCCCGCGCAGACGGATGCACCTCTCCCGCCCAGCCAGAATACAAATATAGAGAATAATAAAGAGATTAATACAGAGAGTGGGAGAGATGCGCGCGCCGCGGATTTTGCTGCTGAGGATGAAGAAGCGCTGCCGAAACAGGCAAGAGGGGTGGCAGGCCGCCGGCGGTTCCCGCGGACGATCGAGCTGGCGCGCTGGTGCCGGCGTAAAATGGGACGGCCCATGTTCCCGCCGGACATGCCGGTCGAGCAGTTGGAGCCGTTCGAGGAGGCGCTGGATCGGCTGGAAGGCGTGACGCGCGCCTGCGGGCAGACGGCGGAGGAAGTGATCACCACGCGAATCTGGCTGCGGCCTGAGGTGCAGGCGCAGCTTCGCGAGGCGGCCTGGCCCTATGCGGTTATCGCCCGCCAGTTGAACTTCGCCCTGGAGGATTTTTCCGCCCGCGCCGTGCGCCAGAAGGACTATGCCCCCATCGCCACCCGCCGGCGGGGTAACGAGAAACCGGAATGGATGAGCGACGAAGAGTGGGCGTTTTATGAAGAACAGGATCGGAAGTGACTATGAACGGAGTTCGCTTTAAAAAATGATTGAAAAGATGGTTAAAAGATGTTAATGATTTACTTTATTTAATTTTTTATAAAAATAAAGTAAATCATTAACATCATTGAATCATCATTTCAATCATTTTTAAAGCGAGTTCCGTTATAAGAAAGGAAACTTCGATGTTTAATCGCAGCACAGCCGAGGGATTGTTGGAACGGGTGCCGCCGCAGAATGGTGACGCCGAGCAGGCCGCGCTGGGGGCAATGCTGCTCGAGCGCGAGGCGATCGTGCGCGCGGAGGAGATGCTCAGGCCCGAGGATTTTTACCGCGACGCTCATCGCTGGATCTACCGCGGGATACTCGACCTTTATCGGCGGAATGAGCCTGTTGACTTGATTACGCTGGGGGAATGGCTGCGCAATCACGCCTCCTCCGGCGCGCCGACAAACGATGACAATCTGCTGGCGCAGGTGGGCGGCGCGCTTTACCTGACCACGTTGATGGAATCGGCGCCGACCGCGGCCGGCATTGCCCATTATGCCGGCATCGTTCGCGAAAAGGCGATGCAGCGGCGGCTGATTGCGGTGGCCGATGAGATTATGCAGGAGGCTTATCTCGGGCATAAGGACCTGCACGAGCTGCTGCGCGACAGCGAGGGAAAGATATTCTCGCTCTCCGAGCGGGTGCTGGCCGCCGGACCGGCGGCCATGCCGGAGGTATACGACATTGCCCGCGACGCCATTGTCAACCGCAAGGAGGCCGATGCGCAAGGTTTCGAGGTAGGCTTCAAGACCGACTTAAAGAAGCTCAACCGCATCCTGACACCCATCAAGCCGGGCGAGATGGTGGTGGTGGCGGGCCGGCCCGCGATGGGCAAAAGCGCGCTGGCCATGCAGATGGCGGTGGCCGCCGCCGAACAGAATCAGCGCGGCATCTTCTTCTCGCTGGAGATGGATCAGGATTCGCTGGCCATGCGCCTGCTGCTCTCCCACGGATGCGACGGCTGGAAGGCGAACAACCTGCTCTACCGCGCCGCCCACCCGGAGGAGGTTTATGGCGAGCTGGAGGGGGCGCTGGAGACGCTGCGTGGGGTGCCCCTGCGCGTGGTGGACACGCCGCGGCTCTGCGGTAATGACATCGTTCACCTGGGTCGCCGCGCGAAGTATGACGGCGGACTCGATTTTATCGTGGTTGATTACCTGCAGCTCATGGACGCCAACGAGCGGCACAGCGAAGTATACGAGCGCGTGCGCGCCATCTCCCGCGAGCTGAAGCAGGCGGCGAAAACGCTGAAGGTGGCGGTGATCGCCATCTCGCAGCTCTCCCGCCAGGTGGAAAACCGCACCCCGCCGCGCCCCATGATGAGCGACCTGCGCGAAAGCGGCCAATTAGAGCAGGACGCGGATAAAATTCTCCTCCTCTATCGCCCCGGCTACTACGGCAAGCGCGCCCTGCAAGCCGCCGAGTTGCCGGAGGACGATGTCACCACCACGGAACTCATCCTTGCCAAACAACGCAACGGCCCCACCGGCGCGGCGTGGACAAGGTTCGATGCGAAGAGGACGTGGTTTTATGATATAGATGAATAGGCAGTCCTTTAATCAGGCCGGCAGGAAGCCGGCACACCCGTGAGAAAGATATATGCATCGGGGGCATGATAATGACGATGCTGGCTACTGACTGGCGGCTGGACGGGAGCTTTACCGAAGAGCGGAATCCCTTGCTGCGCCGGCGGGCGATAGTCTGCCGGGGGACGGTGGAGGCGCGCGCCGAGGCGACCGGAGCCGAAGCCTGTTTCTCATTCCGGCTGGCGAAGGCGGGGAGTGGATGCCGGCTGGCGGTGGGTGATATCGAGCTGTCGTTCACCGAGCAGGACGGCGACATCCTCATCCGAATCGGGAAGGACGGCGGCGCTGCCGGGGTCGAGCACAAGGACGATAAAAACAGCCTCAAGTATGACCTGCGCGCGTATGATGTCATACTGCCTACCTGGAGCGACGAAGTACGGCGGCCCATCGAGCGCGACATGGCCGGCTTGCCCCTCGCGACGGAGAAGTGGATTCGCGTGCGCGCGCAGGCGGGAAGCCGCTTGCGGGTATGGATTGACGACCGGCTGCTGGTAGATCGCGAAGCGAGCGGCCACACGGGACTGCGGCTGTCGCTGGAGGCTGGAGCGCGCCTGGCGGACCCGGCATTGAATCCGCTGCCCGAAGCGCCGGCGGGATTCGAGCCTGTTGCGCTGGATGGTTATGTACGCGACCGCAAGCTGGCGGGCGGCAAGGCGGTGGCGGAAGATTCGCTGCCTTACGGCAAACTGTCCCGCGTCTTTGGCATCCCCTTCCTCTTTCCCGCGCGGCGCAAGGGCGGCCCCGACCACCTCGATGTTGGCCGCAGTCTCTGCCGCCAGGGCGCGATGGAGGGGTATTGTCCCTCCTTCGGCCCGCGCTATGCCGGCAGCCTGACGGTAGACCCGGCCCGGCTCCAGCTCCGCATCCCCAACGGGCGGTATGACGCCCTCTACGTCATCGCCGGCTTCGCTCCCGGACGGCACAGGGTTCCCACTCTTTCCGCCGCCTTTTACCGGCCCGGAGTCGGCTTCGCGCAGTGCTTCGCCACGGCGGTGAAGTCGCTCGAGGAGCAGGGCGAAGGCGCGGTGCCGATCACGCTGGAAGACGGCCGGAAGCTGAACCTGTGGCTGGTGAAGATCCCCCTCGATCCGGCGAAGTTGAGCAGCTTTGCCGACCTGGAGACGCTGGAGCTGGAGCTGACCAAGCAGATCCGCCAGTATCGCAGCTACCCCGATCCCTTCCTCTACGGCTGGCACGGCGCCGGGTTGCCCAGCGGCGCGCACGTCTACGCGGTGACGCTGCATCGGCCCGAGGTGGAGTTGACGGTAGAGCCGGCTGTCTTCGGCCATGTATGGACGGCGCCCGAAGTGCCGGAATACGAGATTGCACTGGCCAATGCCGCGGTAGAAGACCGCACTGTGAACCTGACCGTGCGCACAACGAGTTACGACGGGCAGGAGATGCGCGGGCAGGAGCACGAGATCACCATCCCCGCGGAAGGGCGGGTGGTGAAACGGCTGCGGTTTGCGGTGGAGAAGAATGGACTGCACACGCTTGAAGTCGGAGCGCGGATTGCCAATCCGCACGAGACCGACACACCCCACGCGCGGATTGGCAATCCGCGCTCCGACGCGTGGACCGAGACCCGCCACTTCTGCCGCCTGGCCGCCGACACCCGCGCGCCGTACTGGACGGAAGGCGAGGGGCCGTTGTTCGGCTACTGGTCGTACCACGGCGGGCACGGCACGCCGCCGGCGGAAGACATCATACGCGTGATGCGCGCGGCGGGAGCGCGCACCAGCGTGAAGATGAACAATGCGGGCGAGCTGCAGCGGGAATACCGCTGGTCCGCCTCCAGCAGCGCGTGGCCGGTGAAGCCGCAGTGGGATTGGGCGGGCGCCGACCCGGTGGACCCGGAGAAATACGCCGCCTATCAGCGCATCGTAATCGAGGAGATCCGCAAGGCGCAGGGCGATAATCCGGATTTCGTCACCTTCTTCCCGGAGCCGCACATCTCCCGCGAGCTGGGCGCCGGGGCGCCCGCCGATTACCTGGGAGCGCGGACCTCCGAGTCCGCGAGTGATGTCACGGGCGGACTCGGAGGTCCGCGCTCCCAGGAACAGCTTGCCTTCCGCGTTTTCTGGAATACGGCGAAGGCGGCGGCGGAGGCGGTGCGGCGAGAATGGCCGGCAACGAAAATCCTCATCCCGTGGGGTGACCCGCTCTTCATTGTGCCCTTCCTTCGCGCGGGGTTCCCGCGCGAGCTGCTGGACGGCTGCGGGCTGGACATGATCGGCTTCGAGCGCCTGCCCGAGCAGCAGGTCTTCGAGCAGAGCAACCACCGGCTGTGGGTGCTGCGCGAGGAGTTTCGGCGTGCTGGGTACGAGAAGCCGGAGCTGTATTACGTGGAGGGCGTCTTCGTGCCCACCGAGCCGGGCGGTGCGACGTGGCAGGAGCAGGCGGAACGCTATCATCGTTGGACGCTGCTCTCGCTGGCGAACGGGGTGGAACGGTTTTACTCCGGCTGGTTCGCCTTCGACTGCGGCGACTGGTACGGCGCCGAACATTACGGCGGCTGCGGCATCCAGCGGCGGATTCCCTACTGCGACCCGAAGCCGGCCTATGCCCACTTCGCCACCATGACGCGGCTGCTGGAGCGGACGCGGTTCGTTCGTTATGTGCCGACAGGGTCGCACGGGGTGTATTGCCTGGAATTTGAAAAGATAGGCGGCGGAACTGAGATTCACAGTCTGGAAGGAGGCGGGAGCCCCGCTCGTTCACAGGCAGGCTTACCTATTACCAGCGGGGCTCCCGCACCCTTCCAGACTGTGAATGTGCCTTCCGACGTTTCCGTATATGTGTTATGGACCGTTCGCGGCTCGCGGCCAGTGATGCTCTCCGGCACGAACGATGAGTTCACCGTCATCGACAGCATGGACAACGGCGTCTCCGTGCGGGCCGGCACGCCGATCACCGTCGGCACTTCTCCGGTATACGTGACGGGCGCGGGGCGGGTGACGGGCATCACGCTGGGCGCACCGGACCATTCCGACGCGGCGGCCTGGTCGCGCGGACGGAACCGGGAGACCTGGCATGACGGGCCTCTGCCATCGCCGGATACCACTGTCGAGAAGTCGCTCTCCAGCCTGGCAGCATGGAAGCTGGGCGGTCCGGACGCAACCTTTGAAAACCATAATTACGACGATAAGCGGTTCTTCGGCAATTTCGATATCCGCGTGACCGGCGACGCGGAGCGTGACGGGCAATTCCTTGCCGTGCGCCTGGGCGAGCAGCCGGTCGAGCGGCCGCTGGCCTCCTGGTACGCCGCGCTGCTGCCGCCGAAACCGCTGGTCATCCCCGGTAAGGCGTGCGCGCTGGGCATCCGGGTGAAGGCGCATTCCGACTGGACGCGGCTGGCCTTCCTGCTACGCGACGCCTCGGGCGAGCGGTGGCTTAGTTGCGGCATGAAGGACGTGTGCAACGCCAACGAGCTGCACGGCTGGCTTTCCTGCGGCTTCGACGGCTGGCGCTACCTGCGCGTGGAGCTGCCGGCAAACAGCGAATACGACCGTTATCGCGAGTTCGGCAGCACCTGGTGGGGCAGCGCCGGCGGGGACGGTGTAGTCGATCTGCCGCTGACTGTTGAGAAGATTTTTGTCATGCGCCGAACCCACGTGGTATATGTGAACGACCTGCAGCCCGCCGATCCATCTGATATCCTGCTGGGCGAGCTGATTGCCGAATATGACCGGCCCTTCGACGCCACCCCCGCCGCGGTGAAGTTGAACCGTGCCCGCCTGCCGCTGCCGCGGGCGGCCGCCGGCGGTCACAATCCGATTGCCGAGATGGCGGCAAATCCACTGCCCGCCGTGACCCTGCTGGGAACGCGCAACCCCGATTGGGGCTACGACGGCACCGTCTGCCATGTTGACTTCACCGAGGCGCCCGGCGCGGCGGAATACCAGGTCTGGGTCGCCGCCTATCCCGATGGCCGCGGCGCCGTCCCGCTGGGCAAAATGCCCGCCCCCGGCGGCCTGCTGCGCAACCTCCGTCCCGGCAGGCCGCTACACCTGTGGGTGACCTACACCGCGGAAGGGGGAGCGAGCAGGCCGTCCAACAGCCTGTCAATCGAGCTGGTGGACGCGTTTGTGCGGAAATAATCGTAGCCGCATCCCTTTACGGGTGCGCTAGGTTGGGCATTATTGCTTCCGGCTTCGGATCCTCAACAGCCGATATATTTCTACTAGCGACAAGGCCCAGACGGCGATGCCGCCGGAGAGGCGGCCAATAATCGAAATATCCGGGGTGGTGGCTTTGTAGGTGAGGAATCCGAAGAACAGCATCCATACCACATACATCAAGCCGCGCGCCGGCTTGCCAAGCAACACCAGCCCGGAGCCTGGCACGATCATCGACGAGACGAACACCGCGACGCCGGCACACTTGTTTTCCAGCAGGTTGCGCATCGTCTCAATATCCCCTGGGCCGCGGCCAGTGTGTGGCCCCCGCGGCGATGAACCTTTTTATATCGATGTATTTATAACGGTGCAGCACGAACCACATGGAGGCGATGAAGTAGAAGAGGATGCCCGCCAGCAGGTTCTGCCAGTAGCCGAAATACATGCCGGCCAGCGTGGCTGTCACCAGCGTGAAGAGGATGAGCGCCGGCGCCGGGTGCAGCGGAGCGGTGAATCCGCGCTTGATGCCGCCGAGCGGGTACATGTTCCTAAATTTGAACATCATGATGGCGGTGAAGAGGTAGACGATCAGCGCGGAGAGGATGGAGAAGGTAATCACCTGGTCGAGCAGGCCGGCGTAGCCGAAGGCGAGGGCGATCGGCAGCAGG
>Ga0172369_10007515_pt1 | contig 12629 bp, 9 predicted proteins | sample LakKiv25m_FD_114539 | JGI IMG/M metagenome (GOLD analysis project Ga0172369, IMG submission 114539) | Freshwater microbial communities from Kabuno Bay, South-Kivu, Congo - kab_022012_11.25m | ecosystem: Environmental > Aquatic > Freshwater > Lake | place: Democratic Republic of the Congo... | reverse complement strand
GCAGGTCTTGCCGCTCGCGGGTGGGCGAGAGGAAGATGAATCGAGTCTCGTTGTCCTCATGGTCTTCGATGGTGTCGCGCAGAACCACGCAGCCGTATTCCTGGGCCGCCAGGCCGGTGCCGATGGCCGCCCAGGGGAGATCGATGCCGGCTATGCGCTCGACGGCCTTGGCCGTGGAGTTGGCGGCTTCCACATCGATGCCGGGAAGGTTCGTCCGCAGCCACTGCCTGCATTGCGCGTTGGCGTGCGGATGGGACACGACTTTCTCGACGTCTTCGAGCCGGACGCCGGGCCGGGCGATCAGGCGGTGCGTGATGGGCTGCCGGATCTCCCGCACTATCTGGATGTTGTCCACCTCGTGGGCCAGGACGTCCACGGTGACCGACACCGAACCCTCGATGGAGTTCTCTATCGGCACGAGCGCGCAGTCGACCTCGCCGCGGCTGACCGCCTGGATGGTGTCGCTATTGGAAGGGAACGGGAGCAGCTCCCTGACGCCACCACCGGTCGGGTCGCCGCCCGGGGATGTGGCGAGCGTGGCCCGCAGGGCCTCCTCGGTGAACGTGCCCCGAGGTCCCAGGAAACCGATCCTTCGAGCCGCCAGCACCAAAGGTTCGTCGAGGGTGGATGTGTCCCACGCGGGCAGAGGGCTGCCCTTGACGCCGCAATATGAATCGGTCACGTGGATGCCTCGGTGCGTTCGCGGAGCGGGGTATCGGGCGTTTCCGACATGGCGGGGAACTCGTCGGATTCGCCCGGCTCGGTCCCGGGCAGGGGCTCGAGCTTGGGCCAGCCCAGAGTGGAGGGCGCGGGGGGGAGTTCGTTGAGAGGGGGAAGGCCTTGGCGCCGGCGGCGGCGGTTCTCGCGTTCCAGCGCCCGCGCGGCGGCTTCGGAGTCTTCGAAGTCACTGTTCACATCGGACTCCGGTTCCGCCGCTTCGTCCTTCTTGCGGCCCGCGTCCGGGCGGGGGCGGATGGTGAACGGGGCGGTAGAGCGCGCCTGATCGACGGCTTCCGTCTCCTCCGGAGCGAGGGGGATGTCAGACTGCCCGTCCTTGATGGTCTTGACGTAGATGCGGGCGAAGTCGCGGCTGACCACGGTCGTGATGACTATGCCGTTGTCCGCGGCGTCCATGAAGGCCACCGAGGTGCTCTGCCGGCCGCCGAGGTCGTGGTAGGCGTCGAAGCGTACCGTGCCCACCCTGGATAGACATCCGTCGATGCGGACCTCGTGATCGCGCGCTTCCACGCTCAGGTCCTCTACGGCGAGCCGAATGTTGGACACCTTCTCTTCCAGGGCGGCTACGTAGGCGACCACATCCACGTCCCCGCGCGAGCCCAGCACAACCCGTTGGTCTCTCTGGAGGCGTCGCACGCGGCGGATGACACTGTAGAGAAGGCCGAGAGCCACCACCGCCAATGCGGCGGCGATGACGGCGATGACGGGAGTCAGTTGCGAGAGCGTCATTGAGATGTGGTCGCCATCTAGAGAACGAAGATGATGTGGGCCTCGAGCTTGTTGTTGGCCGTGTTCTTCTCCTCTTTGACCGGTCCCACGAGGACTTTGAGGAGGGCCTTCTCGCCGTATGCAGTGGGGTTGACCCCGGTGATCGTTACTTTCTTGACTTCCTTAGCCTTGATCTCGGGGATCTTCACGGCCACGATCTGCGGTTGTGCCGCGTTGGGGGCGGTGAGGGAGACCTCCACCGGCACGTCCTTCTCCAGCACGTTTCCCTGGTTCTCGACGGTAATCACGAATTTGAGTTGGTCGGTGGACTGCAGGTTGTAGAGGCCGTCGCGCTCGATGACCGTATCGGAGGGCATGGCTCGGACCTCTTTGAGCGCCACCCCGTGGACGGTCTGCACGCTCTCGTTTCCGCGCAGCAGCGTGAGGATTTCCTTGATCTTCGCCTGGGACGAGAGGCTCGAGTCACTGACGAACTTGGTCGAGCCTACGTTGACCCCCGAGATCTGACGCTCCTTGAGCACCGATGTGGCGCGGGTCACGAAGAACTCGTCGTAGATGACATCCGACACCACGAGGAACAGCATGGCCCGCGCGATCGTCTCGGAGGATACTTCGGTGTCCTCCACCTCCAAAGCCTGCAGCAGAGCCGGCTTCAGATTCGTAAGCCCGCGCTCGCGGAGCTGCATCGTGAATACGAACGTCTGCTGAGCCTCTTTCAGATCATCCGGCACGGTGAGTGCTTTGGCCTCATCGGAGAGCTTGGTCGACGTGGCGATGTATTGATCGAGGCGCGTGGTGACGTCTTTGCGGGTCGCCTGCCCCGGGTCCATCAACAGGCGGCTCAGGTCGCGCCCCATGTCGTCCGAGCGCTTGAGGATGCTCGAGACCTGCTCGACGTACGTGCTGTAGGCCGAGACCTCGCGATTGTGCAGCCAGTTGCGGATGAAGAGACCGGCCAGGAGGACGATGAGGACCACGACGACCGCCGCGACGAGCACCCGCACGGCCGGCTGCGACGAGATGCGACGCTCCCGCCGCCTGCGCTCCTCGCCGGCCAACTCCGCGAACGTATCGTCATCATGATCTGGCGTCACTCTACCTCACCTTCAGGTGCCGCTTGGCGTGCGCCTTCTTCGATTCGACCGGAACGGGGGCCGGAAGGTGGAAGTCAGTGGGCGAGGGGGGACTTGAACCCCCATGAGCTTGCGCTCACTAGGTCCTGAACCTAGCGCGTCTGCCAATTCCGCCACTCGCCCTTGTCGGGGCAGGAGCCACACACACGCGTGACACCCGCCGGGTCGGCGGAAGTATAACACACCACTTTTGGCCGTCTGGAGCGCCTTGTTCGCTGCCCTGATCCGCTTGGGCCGGGGCCTCGGGAGCCCCATAGTCGGGCGGTATACTGACGAGCTATGGCAGAGTCGCCCCTCCTGTTCGATCGGTATCTCATCGTCCGCAAGCTGGGGAGCGGTGCATTCGCCACCGTCTACCTGGCCGAGGACCAGCTGATGGGCCGCCAGGTGGCTATCAAGGTGGTCGAAGGAGTGTCCGATGTCGACAGCCGGGCCCTGCGTGAGGCCCAGGCGGCGGCCAAGCTCGACCATGCCAACATCGTCACGGTCTTCGAGGTGGTGCGGCAGAGCGACAGGACCCTCCTCTTCACGGAGTACGTGGAGGGCGACACTCTGCGGGAGTTGCTGGCGCGCCACCGTCTGACCGACGCTCAAGTGCTCGAGGCCGGTATCCAGATCTGCCGGGCGCTCGAGCATGCCCACCGCCGCGGCGTGGTCCACCGGGACATCAAGCCCGAGAACATCATGCTGGTCGCGGGTGACGACGTCGACGTGCGCATCATGGATTTCGGGGTGGCCCGCCTGGAGGATCTCAGCTCGATCACTCTCGACGGCGATCTCGTGGGCACCCTCGCCTACATGGCGCCCGAGCAATTGGAGGGCCGGCCGGTGGATCGCACGGCCGACGTCTACGCGCTGGCCCTTACGTTGTACGAAGGTTTCACGGGAGCCAATCCTCTGCGGGGGAAGGACCCGGCGACTGTGATCCGCGAGGCGGGGCGCGTGGTGTTCGCCCCGCTCAGCCGGGTGAGAGCCGACCTGCCGGCGACCCTCGCCGACGCTCTGCGGCAGGGGCTCGAGCAGGACCCCGCCCACCGGCCGAGCGCCGCGGAATTCCGGCGACTCCTAGAGAAGGCCGCCCGCGACATGCCCGATCCCGTGGAGCGGCCGAGCGTGACTCGGCGCGTCTCCGGGGCGACGCGGCGTCTGCGCGGCCCGCGCATGACGTATATCGGGCGTCACGTGGTGGCCGGCGCGCTTTCTCTGGCCGCGTTGGGTTACCTGCTGCCGCGGATGCCGTTCTACCCGCAGTCCGCCGTGGTTCCCCTGGTGGCGGGAGCGGCGTTCGTGACCCTTCTCTCGCCTGTGGTCGGGGGGATGCTGAGCCTGGTCCTGCCGGCTCTGCCCGCATTCGCGTTCGGGCTGGGCTGGGGAGTGATCTACCTGGTGACGGTGTCGCTGTGTTTCGGGGTACTGGCGTGGCGACGGCGGGAGTGGGCAGCCCTGCTCCCCGCCGCCGCCCCGTTCTTGGTGATCGCGGGTGTGGGCTTGGCGATCCCTTTCATCGCCGGGCTCCTCCTTCGCCGCTGGGGCCCACCGATGGCGTTCTTGGCCGGCCTGGTGATCGCCGCCGCGGCCGGGTTCCAGCGTTGGACGGTGCTGCCATACACGTTCACCGCCGGAGTGGGACCCGTACTCACCGATTCTCGGCACGTCTCGTCTCCCGGCGAGGCGATGCAGGCGTACGCGCGGTTGCTCGACCAACGTCCCGAGCTGCTTCTGCAGGCGGTGCTGTTCGGAGTGTTCGCCATACCTCTGGCGTGGTTCGTGCGCGGGGGGGACATCCGTCGTCGCCTGTGGATGGCCGGCGGATACCTGGCCGCACTCCTGATCGCCTTCGTGGCCATGCCGCCGCTGCTGGTTCAGGCGAACGTCGACCCGGCCGCCTTCGGCCTCGCCTTCGTGCCGTGCGTTATAATCGTGATCCTGTCGGCCCTTCTGGTCCCATCCGAGGGCCCCGTCAAGACTCCGGAGGAGTAGATGGGTCTCTTGCGGAGAGTCGAATCCCGCATGCAACACGGCATCGAAGGCGCGTTCGGCCGGAAGTCCGGCCGGGCTGTGCAACCGCCCGAGTTGGCGCGGATGCTGGTCAAAGAGATGGACGACCACCGCACCTACTCGTTGGCCTGCATCCACGCGCCCAACCACTTCACCGTCTACCTCGGCACAAGCGATCGCGGCGAGTTCCGTCCTCGGGAGGCCTCTCTAGCGGCTGAGTTCGCCGAACACCTGGAGCGGCACGCCCAGGAGAAAGGCTATAGCCTCGCGGGCCGACCGACGGTGGCGTTCACCTCCGACAAGGACCTGCGGTCGGGGCTATACGGTATCTTGGCGGAGATGATAGAGGAGCCTGTGGCGCGGGCCTCGCTCATGAGCGCTCCTGAAGCGCCGATTCCTTCCCCGGTGCCCGCCCGCTCCTCGCGCCGGCGTCGGACAGACGGTGAGCGGCCCGAGGTCGGTGTGACGGAGAACATCCCCCCGCGCGTGGCCGCCGAGTTCGGCTTGGCCCGGCAGACACTGCTGATGCGTCACGGAGCCCACGTGCAGCAGTTCCAGAAGAGCCGCGTGGTTGTGGGACGCTCGCGCGACGCCGACTTCCGTCTGGACGATCCCAACATCTCCCGCCGCCACGCGGTCGTCTACTGGGATTCTGGACAGGCCTTTGTGAAAGACCTGGGCAGCACGAACGGCACCTTGTTGAACGGCCGGCCGATCGCGTCCGCGTCCTTGGACGACGGCGACGTGCTCACGCTTGGTGGGTGTACCGTCGTCGTGGAGACGGAGTAGGGTGATGGAACGGCTCCGACAGGGGGGCGGGCCGGTATGGTGAACGTGGTGCTTCTCGTGGGCAAGATCCTCTTCCTGCTGTTCCTCTATCTGTTCATCTACTGGGTGGTACGTGCGTCGGTGCGCGATATGAGGATGTCCGTCGCGCGGGCGATGCCCGGGCCGCCTGCAGCGGCGCCGATGACCGCTGCAGGGCCCGCAGCGGTCTCGGGTGGGAATGCGCCCGGGGCCGGCGCTGCGGTCGGTCGGTCGATCGGGGGCGCATGGGCTCTCGTCGTGGAACAGAGCCCGCATGCCCGCGAAGGGTGGGCGTTCATCGTGCCTCACGGGGTGCGGATGGTGGCGGGGCGCGCGGCGGACGTCGACATCCACCTTCCAGACACCTTCGTCTCTTCCCACCATGTTCGCATCGAGGCCCGGCCCGACGGCCTCGTGGTGGATGATCTCGGCAGTACGAACGGTACGTTCGTCAATGGGGAGGAGGTCACCGCTCCCGTCTTGGCCGGCCCTGGAGACCGAGTGACCGTCGGGGATTCCGTGTTCCGAGTGGAGGCGCGCGCATGAGACTACTCGCGGCAGCTTCCAGTCATGTGGGGTTGGTCAGGAGGCAGAACGAAGACTCCTTCGTCGTGGGGGCCGGCATCTTCGCGGTATGCGACGGGATGGGGGGAGCTCGTGCGGGGGAGGTGGCGTCAGAAGCGGCGTGCCGGGCACTGATCGATCTCTCGGAGTCCGGAGTCGCCGACCCGAGATCGCTCGAGCGGACCGTGCACGAGGCCAACGCCGACATCGTGGCACAGAGCCGCCAGGACCGGGGCCTGCACGGCATGGGAACCACCATGACCGCGGCCGTGGCCACCCCGGGTGGCCTCGCCTTCGTTCACGTGGGCGATTCTCGTGCGTACCACCTGCGCGGCGACGTACTGACCCAGGTCACCGACGACCATTCCCTGGTGGCCGAACTGGTGCGCCGGGGCCAGCTCACCCCCGCGCAGGCGGCGGTGCATCCTCACAGGAGCATCATCACTCGGGCACTCGGCACCGAGGACACAGTGGAACCCGACGTGTTCGAGATCTCGCTGACGCCGGGCGACCGGGTGCTGTTCTGCAGCGATGGTCTGAGCGGCATGGTGCCCGAGGACCAGATCGGCCGGCTGCTCGCCCGGGGAGACCACCCTCAGGAGATCGCCGATTCCTTGGTGGAGGCCGCGCTGGACAACGGTGGCGAGGACAATGTGACCGTTGTGGTCATCTTGGTGGCTCCCGACGACCCGTCTGACGAACCAGTCGAGGACGCGACCATGGAGTTCGGTCCCCGGCAGCGGCAGTTGAGCATGGAGAACGGGGCCGACATCGATGCCGGGCGCGGGAGAGGATTCTTTCGGTTCGGGTCGCGCCGCGCACTGGTGGCGGCGGGACTCGTGACTACGTTGACCATCGTGGCTCTGGTCGCCCTCGTGGTGTTCAACTCTACCGTGTACTTCGTCGGCACCAGCGCGGGCAGCGTCGCACTGTTCCGCGGCATGCCGGTCGCCCCACTGGGAGTCGAACTCTACGCTGCGGTGGAAGTCAGCACGACCCGCTACGAGTCGCTGCTCCCTTACCAGCGCAGTCGGGTAGATGCCCACGAGCTGATCACCAAGGACGAGGGGCTCCAATTCGTCCGCGGTTTGAGCACGGGGCAGTGAGCGAGCGCAACCGGGAGCTGGTGCTTCTGCTCCCGGCGATGTTGGTGACCACCATCGGGTTCGCCCTCGTATACATCGAGCAGTCGGCGGCCCTCGAGTGGACCTCATTGGCCTACGGCGCCGCCTTCTTGGGGCTGTTCGGGCTGGTGCACGTGGCCGCCCGCTTTGCCGTCCCTCGGGCCGATCCATACCTGTTGCCGGTCACCGCGCTGCTGTCTTCGTTGGGAATCCTGATGCTGTACCGACTGAACGTGCGCCTGGCGATGCAGCAGACAGTGTGGCTCCTGGTGGGGCTGCTACTCTTCCTGATCGTGCTCGTCGGGCTGAGGAACTACCGCGTGCTTGCCGACTACAAGTATGTGGTGGGGTCGGCCGGACTGGCCCTGCTCTTGCTTACCATAGTGGCCGGACGTGAGGTGAACGGGGCCCGCCTCTGGATCCGCGTGGCAGGGATCGGGTTCCAGCCGCCCGAGTTCGCCAAGCTGCTCCTGATCATCTTCTTCGCCGCCTATCTGGACCAGGTCAGGGAGTTCCTCACCGTCAGCACCCGGCGGGTAGTGGGGGTGGCCATCCCCCCGATCCGCTACCTGGGCCCTCTGTTCGTCATCTGGGGACTGGCGATACTCATGATGATCTTTATGAAAGATCTGGGCACCAGTCTGCTCTTCTACGGAGCCCTGTTGGCGCTCATGTATGTGGCTACAGGCAGGTTCTTCTACGTGGTGGTCGGCGCGATCCTTCTTGCGGTGGGCGCGGCGGCGCTCTACTCCACCTTCCCTCATGTGCAGCTGCGGGTGGACATATGGCTGGACCCGTGGAAGGACACGGCCGGGCGCGGCTATCAGATCGTCCAGTCGTTGTTCGCTCTGGCATCGGGCGGGCTGGGAGGAACGGGGCTGGGAGGCGGGTTCTTGGTCATGCGGTCGGGGAACACGATCATTCCTGCATTGGAGACCGACTTCATCTTCTCGGCTATCGGGGAGGAGTTGGGGTTGGTGGGGGCGGTCGCCATCATCCTTCTGTATCTGCTCTTCGTATATCGGGGGCTGCGCATCGCGATCGCGAGTAACGACGACTTCTCGCGCCTGTTGGCGACGGGGCTCTCGGCCATCTTCGGTTTGCAGGCCTTTCTCATCATCGGCGGGGTCACCAAGCTGATCCCGCTGACTGGGATCACGCTACCCTTCGTGAGCTATGGAGGCAGCTCGATCGTGGCCAACTTCGCCCTGCTGGCGCTGCTCCTGGTCGTGAGTGACCGGGCGGCCCGCGTCGTCCGCCCCGAGGCCGGTTGACACCGCCGTGGAACGGCAGGTCAATCGCCTCTTCCTCTTTTTCGCGGTGCTCTTCATCGCGCTGATCGCCCAACTCACCTATGTGCAGGTGTATGCGGCCCCGACGTTGCGGGTGCACGCGGCGAACACGCGGGCCCTCGACGCCGAGATGCGGGTGCAGCGGGGTCTGATCGTGTCGGCCGACGGAGTGGTGCTGGCCGAGAACCACAAGGACGGTCCCTACTATCTGCGCGACTATCCGCATCCGGAACTCGCCGCCCCGTGGCTGGGCTATGCCGACCTGCGCTACGGCAGGGCCGGGGTCGAACGCGTCTACAATGCCGAGTTGTCGGGGGAGACCGGCGTGCTGGCCGTGCGCAACTTCCTCGACAAGATCACCGGCCGGCCGCAGCGGGGCGCCGACCTGCAGGTGACCATCGACACCCGGGTGCAGGAGGCCGCCGTCAGCGGTCTGGGCGACCAGGTGGGGGCGGTGGTGGCCCTCGATCCACGCACCGGAAAGGTGCTGGCACTGGCCTCTTCTCCTCGCTACGATCCCAACACCGTGGCGGACGACTGGAAGGCGCTCGCCCAGCATCCCGGGCGACCTCTGGTCGACCGGGGCGTCCAGGGCCTGTATCCCCCGGGCTCCACGTTCAAGGCGATCGTGGCCGCGGGGGCGCTCCAGGAGGGTACGGTCACCCCCGAGACAACGTTCGTCGATGTTGGATTCTGGGTCGCCGGGGGCTATCGGGTCAACAACTACGGCGGCAAGGTCTACGGAAAGCACACCTTCACCCAGGCTTTCGCCGAGAGCATCAACACCACCTTCGCCAAGGTGGGGGTGGAGTTGGGCGCGGATAGGCTCTCCCACTATGCCGAAGCCTTCGGTTTCAACGCCAGGCCGCCCTGGCCGCTCGGCGGGGCAAAGAGCTTCTTCCCGCCCGCGGGCGCCATGGATACGGCCCACGTCGCCCAGGCTTCCATCGGTCAGGGCAAGGTCCTGGCCACCCCGTTGGAGATGGCTCTGGTCGCGGCCGGCATCGCCAACGGCGGTGTGGTGATGGAACCCACGGTGGTGGAAGAATGGCGCGACTACCGGCAGACGGTGGTGGGGCGGCCCGAGCCCAAGGTCTGGCTCACCCCCATCACCCCGCAGACCGCCGCCACCGAGCGCGGGCTGATGATCGAGGTGGTCAATGAGGGCACGGGAACGAAGGCCGCCCTTCCGAGCGTCCAGGTTGCGGGCAAGACGGGCACCGCTGAGGTGGACTCGGGTGCGCCGCACGCCTGGTTCATCGGGTTCGCACCTGCCGACCATCCCGAAGTAGCCGTGGCGGTACTGGTGGAGCACGGCGGTACCGGCGGGTCGGTCGCGGCGCCGATCGCCCGCGCCGTCATCGCGGCCGCCCTAGGCCGGTGACCCGGCTCAGTGCGGCCGGCTGCCCCCCTGGTACTATACAGAGGAGTCGACGTGGAGGGTGACAGAGCGTGATCGGACGCGTGTTCGATGATCGGTACGAGGTGATTCGCCCGCTGGGCACCGGAGGCATGGCGGAGGTATACCTTGCCCACGACCGTCATCTGGGCCGGGATGTGGCCCTCAAGGTCTTGTCGTCGCGATACGCGAAGGACGACCAGTTCATCGAACGCTTCCGGAGAGAGGCCAGCAGCGCCGCCGGCCTGAGCCACCCCAATATCGTGCAGATCTACGATCGCGGCGAGGCGGAAGGCACCTACTACATTGCCATGGAGTACCTGGAGGGGCGCTCGCTCAAAGACCTCATCGTGCGGTACGCTCCGCTGAGCGCGCAACACGTGGTCTCTCTGAGTACGCAGATCCTGGAAGCCCTGCGCTACGCCCACCGCAAGGATATCGTCCATCGGGATATCAAGCCTCAGAACATCATCGTCGACGACGAGGGCCGCCTGAAAGTCACCGACTTCGGCATCGCCCGCGCCGGTAGTGCTTCCACCATGACCGAGGCCGGCTCGATTCTGGGCACGGCGCAGTATCTGTCGCCTGAGCAGGCTCGGGGCGGGTCGGTGGAAGCCGCCTCCGACCTCTACTCGTTGGGCGTGGTCATGTACGAGATGGCCACCGGGGTGCTGCCCTTCAAGGGCGACAACGCGGTGACGATCGCGATGAAGCACGTGAGCGAGCCCCCGACGCCGCCGCGCGCACTTGTGCCGGCGATACCCGAGAACCTCGAGCGGGTGATCTTGCGCTCGCTGGCCAAACAGCACGAGAAGCGCTACATCACGGCGCAGGCGTTCCTGGAAGACCTCCAGCGCGTCCAGCGTGGGGAGACGGTTGCGCCCGCCCCCGCCTTCGCTCCCTCTGACCTGGGGGACGGCGGGCGGAGCGAAGATCAGGCCACCCAGGTGATGGGCAGGGTGGTCGCTCCTCCGCCGCGAACCGATACTGTGCGCTCATCGGTCGGGCCCACCACCGCGGCCCCTCTGCCGGGCCCCAATGATCCGGCGAAGCCGGGATCCCGCGCCTGGTGGCCCTGGGTCCTGGTGGTCTTCTTCGTGCTCATCCTGGCCGGCGGCGTCTACGCGTTGGTGAGCTCCACGAATCAACCCGGCGACGTCGCCACGGTGCCGAGATTGGTGGGGCTGACGCAGGCCGACGCTGAGAAGGAGGCGCAGACCGCGGGGTTCACCCTCGAGGTCGCCGGGGAAGAGGCTTCGACCTTGCCCGCCGGGCAAGTCACGCGGCAGGATCCGCTGGAGGGCGACAAGTTGGGAAAGGGCGGCGCGATCAAGGTCTGGCTTGCGGCCACGGCGGCGACAGTCAAGGTGCCCGACCTGGTGGGACTGACCCCGGTGGACGCCGTCGTGGCCCTCAACGGTGTCGACCTTGCGCTGAATCCGACGACCACCCAAGAACCATCGGATAAGCCCGTGGGCACGATTGTCAGCCAGAGGCCGGCCGCGAACGAGCAGGTGCCGTCCGGCACAGAGATCTCCGTCGTAGTCAGCAGCGGGCCGGCGTCGACGCAGGTGAAGGTGCCCGACTTGGTCAAGATGGATCAGGACGCCGCCCTCGCCCTTCTCGACAGCCTCAAACTGAAGGGCTCGACTCAGCCGCGCGACAGCGATCGTCCGGCGGGTGAGGTCGTGGACCAGAGTCCGAAGGCGGGGGTCGAAGTCGCCGAAGGTTCCACCGTCACCATCTGGGCGAGCAACGCCTCGGTGACGCCCAAGGTGAAGGTGGACGATGTGGTCGGCAAGACTCGGGCCCAGGCGGTGGTGATCCTCACCGCGTCCGGGTTCAAGGTGGTGAGGGAGGACCGTGTCGACGCCGCCGCCGCGCCGGGGACCGTGGTGGAACAGTCGCCGGCGGCGGGGACCTCGGTGAACAAAGGCAGCACGGTGACGATCTATGTGGCGGTGGCGCCGCCTCCTTCCACGACCACTACTACCACGGAACCCATGCCCACCACTACTACGACACCCCCGGCTACGGGGTAGGGTCGGGTATATTCTCCTCGTATCGACCTTCTTCAATATTGACAGACGTCGATGTTGCTGGTAGGGTCAGGACGTGCCGGGAACATCGCGGTTCTGGAATGAGTTCGAGGAGAGGGGTCGTATGAGTGCCAAGCACGAAGATACTGTCAGAGACGCGGTCCGGAAGCGGTATGCGGGCGTCGCCACGGCGGGTTCTGCGTGTTGCGGCCCGGCGACCGCTGTGCCGGCAACCAGCTGCGGGTGCGGGGCTCCTGACGAGAAGGAGATCTCGCGCCGCCTCGGCTATAGCGATGAGGAGCTCATTGCGGCCCCCGAGGGATCCAACCTGGGGCTGGGCTGCGGCAATCCCCAGGCGATCGCAGCGCTCCGTCCGGGCGAGGTGGTACTCGACCTCGGCAGCGGCGCCGGGTTCGATTGCTTCCTGGCCGCCCGGAAGGTGGGAGAGGCCGGGCGCGTCATCGGCGTTGACATGACGCCCGAGATGGTGACCAAGTCCCGCGAGAACGCCCGTATCGCCGGTTATGCCAACACCGAGTTCCGTCTTGGGGAGATCGAGCATCTCCCGGTGGCTGACGACTCGGTCGACGTCATCATTTCAAACTGCGTGATCAACCTGTCTCCGGACAAGTCCGCGGTCTTCCGGGAAGCCTTCCGAGTGCTCAAGTCGGGAGGCAGGTTGGCGATAAGCGACGTGGTCGCTACCGCTCCCCTCCCCGAGTCGGTACGCGATGACATGCGCCTTCTGTCGGCCTGTATCTCGGGAGCAGCCGATCTCGAGACCCTCGACGCGATCCTGGCCGACG
>Ga0172369_10007513_pt1 | contig 12630 bp, 8 predicted proteins | sample LakKiv25m_FD_114539 | JGI IMG/M metagenome (GOLD analysis project Ga0172369, IMG submission 114539) | Freshwater microbial communities from Kabuno Bay, South-Kivu, Congo - kab_022012_11.25m | ecosystem: Environmental > Aquatic > Freshwater > Lake | place: Democratic Republic of the Congo... | reverse complement strand
ATATTCCGAAGGAGGCTATGAGGAAGACTAAATTGGAGGCTTTTTTACGCCGCAAAGGGTAATATACCAATCGGTCGATTCCGATTCCGACTACGCCCGCTCCCAGCGAGGCAAAAAAAAAGCTAAAACAGGGTTCATTCCCAGTATGACTGCAAAGGTGTACGCCAAATATGCTCCGCAGGCATAGACCACTCCGTGCGCGAAGTGGAAGAACTTCACCGTGCGGTAAATCAGCGCGAATCCCAACGCGATGAGGGCGTAGATAGCGGCTGAAATCAGGGAATTAATAAGGAGTTGGGGGAACATTTATGTTAAATATTAGAATTACTCTTACCAACTTGAATTAATCAATTCAGCAAAGGAAACAAGATTATCTTTTGATTCAGAATTCTTTAAGCTTCTTAAGAAACCTGTAGCTTCATTGGTATATTTTGTTATCATCTCTTTAGAGTACTCTATTGCGCCACTATTCACAATAATTTTTATTGTCTTTTCAAGTTCATTACTTTTATGAATACCATTAGATATTATTTTTGAAATATATTTTTTTTCCTTTTCATTACATCTTTCTAAAGTTTTAATTAATGGAAGACGCATTTTTCTTTGAATAATATCTCCACCTATTATTTTACCAATTACATCGCTATCGCCAATAATATCAATAATATCGTCTCTTATTTGCATCGCTTTTCCGATAGCAACGCCATATTTTGCAAGGCAGTCAATTTCTATTTCACTACCCTCACCAAATATTGCCCCTAATTTTGTACAACCTTCAATCAAGGATCCCGTAGTTTTTTCAATAAGGTCATAATATTTATTCTCTTCGACATCAAGATTATTCTCATAGGTTAAATCTAAAAATTGACCTAAATAAAGCTGAAATTTGATATTATTGAAAACCTCATAAACAGTTTTTATTTGTAGTTCATTCAGTCTATTTTCCGCAATACACTTATCGAAAGATTTATAAGCAAGATTCTCTAACATTTCTCCAACTAAAATTGCCATTTTTGAACCGTAATTAGAATTCACTGATAAAACCCCACACCGGGAAGGAGAATCGTCTAATATATCATCAATGATTAAAGTTGACCAATGAAAAATTTCTAAGGCTGTAGCACAAAAAATATAATCTTGATATTTTCCACCTACAGTTTCACAAGATAGTTTAAAAAGAAATGGGCGTTCATGTATTCCATGTGCAATTAACGAAAAGTCTATTAGTCTCTGAAGACTATTATCCCCAACAATGATATTCTGTCGAAAAGTCGGCTTAAAATTCTCAGAAAAAACTTTTAAATAATTACGAACTTTCATTTCATACATGTTTCTTCTTTCTGCTGAGAAGAATGTTGAATAATGCAAATTGAAATTTATGAGCCTTTGCAACTCTGATTATAATATTACTTAAAGAGCCGTAAGACTCACTTTGAATTTTATATGATGACCTATTATTCAAATTGCTTGTATTAGTAGTCATCTTATTAATCTCGAGTAATAATTGTGCCATTAGTACCTCTTATAATATCACTTGTGAATTTAATGCATGAAGATTGTTCATATAACTAGTGTAATGGGAAGTCTTTGTTTTTCCCGAAAGCAGTTTAACTTTTACATTATCATGTAATTCATGCTTCAGTGTTTTAAAGTAGGCGGATATAACAACTTGTTTATCAAAAAATCCAAAATCATTATAACCTTTTAATGTATTATTATCATCAGTAACTTCTTCATTAGTAACAATGTGTACCTCAATCGTAGCATTTTTTGAATCTCTGACTAAACTACTTTCTTTTAGTCGGTTGTTATTTGTTTGATTATCTGGTAATAATACAAACCTAATTTTTTTTATGTCATTTCTAGCCTGAAGTGCCTCATTATATTTGCGAATCTTATCACCATAATTATTCCAAGAATCAATGGGTAATGCATATGTAGTTTCCCAAGTCAGTCTTGTGCATTTTACTGCCGCTGTCAATAACTCTATATAGTTTTCCACAGTTGTGTTAAACTCCGTACCAATTTCATGCTCAGTAAGAGAGAATAGTAAAGCTGAGCATATTATGGCTTTCTTTTCGGGATCAATATTAGCCACAATAAGGATTTTTCTAATGTGTGGATCAATCGAATAGAATTTCTGTAAAAAGAAAGCAAAAATTCCGCATAGAATAGCAGAGCTTGATGCCAATAATAACTGTTCTATTAAATCGGTTGAATAATGTCTACTGATAAGTAAAACAAGAATACCCACTAATATTGACAAAATAATGCTCCATAAAGCATCTCTTTTCATAATATTCCCCTAATTAGAGATATATTTAATAAAATTACCATTTTTAACAATTTTAATCTGTGCCGGTTGTATTACATCTCCATTCTCGTCAAAAGTAGTGTCTCCAGTTATTCCTGGATAATGCTTAATATTATATAGTGCATTTTTAATTTCTTCAATATTATATCCACTTGTTTGTATTGCTTGGAATATAATATTAAGAGCATCGTAACTCAAAGCAGAAAAAATGTCTGGAATAGAATTATAATTACTCTTGAATGAATTTACAAAACTAACCAAATTATTATCTTTACTCTCTGTATCGTAGGTACGGTATGAATAAATAGTGCCCTCTGCAGCATCACCAGCAATTTTAATAATATCTTGGTCCTCAAACATGACAGTGCTCAGGAATTGCTTTTTTATTCCCGTTTCCTTAGCCTGTTTAAGCAAATACCCCAGCTCTTTATAGCCAACAATATAAATTGCGTCTGGATTTAAATTTTTTATCTTTAAAAGTTGAGGTTTAAAGTCATTTGAATTTTGCTCAAAAGCTTCATCAGAAGAAATAGTTATTCCATTTTTAGTGACTATAGATCTAAATACATCGGCAATACCTATCCCGTAATCATTGTTAATATATAGAATAGCAATTTTTTTTAATTTAAGCTTTTCTGTAACAAATTTTCCCATTATTTCACCCTCAAAAATGTCAGAAGCGCAATTCCTAAAAATATAATCGCCTGCATTTGTCAATTTTGGAGACGATGACGCTGGAGAAAACAAAATTACTTTGTTTTCATTTGCAATTGGCGCTATAGCTAATGTCACGGAACTAAACAAATCACCAATTATTATTTGAATTTTATCAACATTTATCAATTTTTGCGCTGCTGAAACACCGATTGAAGGAATTCCCTGTGAATCTTCATAAATAATTTGAATTTTCTTTCCTCTAATTCCATTTTTGTTATTTATTTCCTGCAGGGCTAATTCTATACCTTCTTTTGCTGCTTCCCCATATTTCGCCCCATCCCCCGTCAACGGCAATATAGCCCCAATTTTAATAACCTCCTCCCCCTTCTTCTTGCAGCCAGCTATGAAGGACAGAGCCCCCGCCGCTATGGCGACTGTCAATAGCAGGGCAATGATTTTTACGCGGCATTTCATCTTTATTGTCTCCGATTTATAATTGAATAATATAAGCAATTGAATTCTAACAATATATGGATTCCTCCGCCGTACAGTGGACGGGAATGACGGTGCGGGGTGTTTGGCAGCAGACTATCCGAGAGTCGACGCTGCAATCATAAAAGGATATTTGCTTATGCATTATAGCAAATTTTTTCGATATTGTAAAGAAAAATAGAGACAATGCGGGAAAAGGTGGAGTGGTCGGATTAAATTTCTTGGGAGTACCACCTTCCAAAGAAGCCAGAAAAAATATAAGGAATTCGAAGGATATTGTCAAGTATTTTGCGGGTTTTTTCTCAATGAGCTTTTTATTGCCTACAATCTCATTTTGACCGAATTCTCCCGCTGACGCAGTGAGGGTGGACACTCCAGCCAATTCAGGTCATGTCTCCGAACTTTCAACCAAATAATTCGTATGCTAATCGACTACTTTTTCACCCCTTTCCCATGAAATTCGTCAAAAGCGGAATAACCTTACCAAATTCCTTTAGAACCCTAAGCGCAAATCTCCTTCTATCCAGATTGTGGATGACATCCAGGGCATTGGGCATGTCTTCTTTGGATTTAGCATTCTTAATATTATCTACAATAGTCCGAAAGTCCTTGATGACATTTGATGCAGAAGTGCCTTGAAGTGACCAACAAATATATCTTGCGGGGGATTCTAATGAATCAAAAAAGACTATTGAAGGAATCTTATTTGCATCGAGTCCAATGAAGTTGGCAAATTTATAAGTCTCATCTATTTGGTCTTTAAGGAAATTTTCAACTTGTCTTGAGACATCAACATTTTCGCGAGAATAGTGGTTGTAAAATTTCTTGTTTGATAGGACATTAGAAATCTCGGAGGCACTCATTGGAACATTAGGTGCTTTATACATTTGAATTTGCGGAGCTACCACAAATATATGGTCACCCGTAAGCCGATGAAGCTCATAAAAATGAACGAGTAAGTCGGGAAATAAATTGCGATCAGCAGGTGTAGCAAGAATGAAAGCGAACACTAAAACATCCCTGTTATTTATACGATAACGAGTATCTCTGAAAGCATCAGAAAATGATTTTAAAGAGAAATCCATTGGTCATCTCCTCAATTGTAGGTTTTGAGCCGCCGTTGTCATAATTCAATGGAAACCGGACAATCTATAGTCCGTTTACAGGTGGGGAAAATATTACAAGGACAAATTTTCAAAAAACTCTATCTTCGTTTTGATGAATCATCATAAGATTGTACATCTGCATGTTTCTTTAAGTTGAGTGATTCCATTTCAATAAATAAACTTGAAACATAAAAACGCTTAGCATTCACTAAGAGGGCTTCGGTGTGCAAATTAGGCATTGCCCATTTAACAGAATGTATGGGTGATAAATTCGGTATCAAGTTCGTGGGCGTTCCACCACCCAAAGAACCATAAAGAAAATAAGGATTTCGCGGGATATTGTCAAGTATTTATTTGAGAATTTTTTCAAATCGATAAATAAATTAAAGCATCTCGTTGTCCAATTCCGTCCTAATAGGACAATTTGGCCCCTTCTCTTTATTTATCAGCCCTAAATCTAACAATTAATTTATAAAAATGCTGCGCTTCATCAATAGGCAATTCTTCACAGAAACGTTGAACTGGATTTTTCAATTTAGGAATAATTACCGGACAAACCTCGATTAGCTGAGTCAAGATTTCCACGAATTCTGGAATAATTTTATCCGGCGGTTCAATGGCAACAGAGATATTAAGGGCAACTTCTGAAAGAAATTCTGTCAATCTGACAATATTAGCTTCCGCTGCTTCATTGACATTGTTTTCTCTTTTATTTACGTCCTGTAAATATTGAGCTAATTTGATTAGCTGGCTTTTCAAATAGAGTCGAATATTTTCGTTTCTCAAATTTATCAATTGAATTGATGCTATTTGCAAGGAGATTGAACCGACATTTGGATTTTTCTGATACAAATCAAAAAAATCTGTCGTTTCAATAATCGATTTGAACCGCGTTCCTAATTCCTCATAGATAGGATCGTCACCAAACATTGCATAAATTAATGACCAACTAACCCAATCTTCTTTTGAGTCAATTAATTTATTAATCTGGACTTCAGCAAGCCCACTAAGAGAATCATTTGTAAACCATTCTGTCTGCTCCATGGACAATATATTAGTCAGCCCTTTTCCTATATCGCTTCCAAGAAAGGAACATAATGAGTTTGAACTTTGCGATGTATCTTTCAAGAGGTTAATTTCTGGGAAACGATTGTCATTTACTTGAGTGAAAATTTCATCTTCAATTAGCTTTTTAATCTCATCATTATTAAGAACAGCTGAATTTCCTTCCATTGCATATAACAACCCCTTCAAAATAAACATCTTCTTTTCTAAATTACGAGGATGCGCTATATCAAACCAATATTCAGTTTCTCTTCTGAACGCTTCGGAGGGTAATGAATAAGATGTGCCTATTATGAATTGTTCGCGCATAGCGTTTGAGATTGCACCAATAGACTTAAAAATCGTGAATAGTTTATGCGAGTGATACCAAACCATCATTAGACGAATTTGGTTTGGTAATTTTTCCTTGAATTGAGGCTTGGCAAATTCTTCATTGCTCCAATTCATAATAGCTTTAAAAGCCTTATAGTCCTCTTCATAATCGGCCTCGAATAGTTTTTTAAAAATACGATGAACTAATTTCTGATAAATGTGTAAATCGTTAAACCCATGAACAAGTAGATGGATGAAGTGGATTCTGGATAAAGGTGAAGGCGCCATTTTTAATAACTGTTTTATAATGGCTTTCTTTTCTTCAGCATTCAATGACCTAAATTTATCAACTATTGAAATCGGAAGAGGAGTAGGGAGCCCAACAAACCGTTCAATTGTTTTAACAAGTCCTATTTGGTTGATGAGCTGTTCTGCAGATAGGTTTAAAGTATTAATAAATTCGTTTCCTCTTCCGATTTCTTTATTAATCCTGAAATGTCTGAGTAGCCCCTCTGGGCTTGATGGTGAAAAGTCAGTCGAATGAATTGGCTGATGTCGATTTAACTTATCCCATAGGATGGAATACTGAGTTGTTGCGCTTGATTCGCGCCACCACCTCGCTTTTTCAAATTTTGTCCAAGAATTTGCTGCAGTAACGATTTCAGCAACAGCTTTTTCAAAATCCTCATCGGAACAGTCGAACCACACTTTTTGTTTTAGCAATTCCTTTTCACGTTGTGAGGCGGACTCAAGTAAAAGTGGAAGGTCGTAATTAGAAACCAGGTTGCATGAATTCTTTTGAGGGTCAAATAAGATGAATTTCCCTGTATTTTCATCTTCTATATTTGGTCTAAATATAACTTCGTAGTCTTTATCAAGCGGTTTTATTCTTGATTCCTTCCCATTAATTGCTTCTATCGCTGATGTAAAAAAAATATCAGGATCAAAATGATAATCCAGGATACTTATGCTTTGCCGATAATCAATTCCAAGACTTTGCATTAGTCGAGTATTTTTCGACAATTCATCATGAATAGGCTTAGGTAAGTCTTCGAATAAATCCTGCAACAAAACCATAATCGCCACTTTCGCATCCTCTTTGAGTTGCTTATCTCTAAAAACGAAAAGGTGGTTCTTGAGAAGTTCAGAAATCGTTACAATAATCTCAGGATTTGTGTTGAACCGCTTGATAAAAATGTTTTTGTATATCCAATTGTAGAATTCCCGGCGAATATTAGTCCGTTCTTTACCAAAACCACAATCTAACGCAAAACCGCTCACTAATATATGGGTGATACTATAAGCCTCTTTGTTTAAAACATCCTGTTCGGCTGTTGGCATATTTGAAACGTTTAGAAATCCATTCAGACTTAAAAACATGTTTTCGTAAATCCAATTTGCCATTGCAGTAAAACTATTTAAATCGGCGTTATATATCCTCCATAACTCTACGAATGTATCAAGAATAGCTCTATTTAAAGCCATCACGAAGCCGACTTCGCCGAAATTATACTGTTTTTCTGCCGTTTCGTAAGGCTTTTGTAAAAAGTTGTTTTGGATTAGACATGCAGAAAAATATTGTCGAATACTACTCAGTTCTCGCGTTTCTTTTAGTTCGCCATCTTTTATAGCTGCATTTCCTAGATGGTAAATTAGTTCTTCTTTTTCAAGTGGAATAAACCTTACATTCGCATTTCGAAGTTTGATAAGTAATCTATAATACTCTTCTTTGCTAATAATATTTGCACCACACATTATCTTTAATATTTCATTTATACCAATTAATTCGGTCCCCATAAAATGTCTGAATGAATTAATATTTCTATCATCAATCCAAATAGCATCTTTCTCATTTCGCTCTGATGTAAGTAGCGAGTACAAACTTGTTATAGCCGGATTATCAGTTAACGAGATTGCACCATCACCTTTATATATTTTGCACTTAGGAATTTCATAAACCCCCTTTAATAATCCTTCTGATATCCTTTCGGTAAGCGACTGTAGCCACGCGATCAAGGACTGCATTTTTTCATAGTCGTATAGTTTATTCTTAATAAAGTCTCTTTCGCTTTTTCCAATTTTTATATAGTAATTTTCGCACATTATTTCCAGAATTTCCGATGAGGCAAATAATTCTGTGATAGCAAAATCACAAATAAGTTGAGATTTCAATTCCGGCAATATTTGACAAGCTTGTTGTTGCCCTTCATTACCAAAATTCAAAAGGGTACTCTTATAATCTGTCTTCGATAAAGGACCATGATTATAGAGTGCTTCTGCGATTGTTCTACAATTAACGATTACATTTTTATAAGTATCATCAATTCTCTTCGCCGGTTCCAATGCCCCTCTTTTTTTAATAGGAAGAAAGCAGACAAAGTATCCGTTAGTCCTTTTAGCATATTCTAATAAATTCGCCTCTTCTTCACCAATCTCTTCTATTAAGTCGGATGTCGCCCTTATATCAGAATCACTTTCTTCCATTACTTGTATTTTTCCTTTTTCTATTAATTGCAATATTTTCTTGTAATTTTCTAGTAAAGTAATCTGATAATGGCTATTGATAGTAACAGCCATCTTTTGCAAGGCTTTCTGAATTTCAGGAGGAATTACCAAAGGCTTAAATGTATTTTCAACCTTATCAAGTATTTCTAAATGATGCGCTAATAGTATAGCGGTCATATCAAGGTGTAACCGTCCCTGTGGCACTTTATCCGGGAAGCCCTGTCTTAATTCACGACTTCCATGTCTAATAAAAAGTGGAGATTTCCTAAAAATACCATTTTCGTTTTCATTGTCTGAAAGCATCCTATGATACAAATCCACCAATGGAATTCCTAAACGCTCAGTTGTATGAATAGGAATTGAACCGATTGAATAATCATCCCAGAATTTTTGTTTTCCTATATTATCCCGTTTAAAGTATTCCTTAACATTTTCGATTGTTTCTATCCGGACACTTTCATGTCCTTTTATCGCAAGCTCTTGCATTCTTGTTATTAGCTGGCCGGATTCAGAATCCAATCCTAACGTAAAACATAATGCCACAGTAGTTACTACTAAATCATCTGGTATCACAATTTGAATTGCCTTATGATAAAATTTCTTTGCAATTTCAGAATCTTCAAATGAAAGTCTTTGACTGATAAATAATGCTTGTTGTGCCGACAATTCATTAGAATCTAATAGTTCTTGTGCGTATATGCTTGCTTCGCGAATATTTCCAAGTTCAATTAGAGCGCCAACCAAATTATATTTATTCTGAAATGATGGGTCGTCTTTAGATACCATTCGAGCTTCTTCAACAGCCTTGACAAGTGAACCTGTTTCTTTTTGACAAATCATATGAATTTGCTGTAAATCCGGGCTAAGCTTTCGCGCCGGGAAAAAATCTATATGACGATCTAATAACTCAAGACAATTATCATATTGGTTTGTGTTTATTAGCGCATTTGAAACTATTCTCAGAACCTCAATAGTCGGGATTTTTTGTAATAGCTCTTCTGCTCTATCTGCAATATATTTCCAATCCTGTAATCGTGCCTTCAATCTACTGATAATTAGTAGAAATCTCGCTTCATTACTATTATTATAACAACCTTCAATGTAATCTAATAGTGGTTTCCAGTCGTTTTCTTTTTCTGCCTTTTCTTGAAGAGCAAGAATCATAGCATGAGTTTTTGTATCAGATTCTTCCAATATATCAAGATTTTGGATTGCTTTTTCAATTTCACCTTTCTTTAAAAGGATTTGAGCGTACCAGAAAATCCATAATGAATCTTGTTTGTTTTCATCAAAAAAACCTTTCATCTTTTCCAACAATTTCATTGCCTTATCTTCTTCATTTCTATCGATATAATATCCAATTATGACTAAAATATGATCTATTTCTATCTTATTATTGTTCAACAGCTTTTCCAATTCAATAATACAAAGACTATAATCAATTTTTAGTCTATAAGATATAGCCCAAACCAATACTCGATAGTGAATGGGATTTGATTTTAAAACTTCCTTACAAAAGTCCACACCCTCATTATAACTGTCCTGATTTATAAGTAATGACGCAAGTAACCAAGATTGAAAAATCTGTAACTGTCTTTGCTCGCACTTATGAATATTAACAAGTTCTTTGAAGATACTAATTGATTTCTGAAGAAAACTTATGCTTTCATTATCGCGTTTTAGAAAGATTGGGTCAATAGGTTGAGGCCAAGGGACAGAGATAACGGGAATTTCTGAAGAAGAAATTGCGCTGTAGAAATAAATCTTAGCTGCCGTAAAACGAACACTTTCCCATTTAGGACGCAATTCGGATGCCTTTTCGATTTCCAAACGAGCGCTCAGCAAGTCTTTTTTTGCTAATAAAGCCAATGCTCGAATTCTATGGCTTTCAGCTTTTTGATTATCATTTATCATTCTTTTATTCCTGGTTTTCTGAATTTAAAATTTCCATACATTCATCCACCATTCCCATCTCCAGTAACAGGGCGGCTTTGAGGTTCATACTGCTTGCATCTGTCTGTCCTTCCAGAAGTTTAATAGCATCTTCTGTACCTGACTCATACAGAATCAATAGAACTTTAATAATCAAGTCATCTTCGGAAGGATTAAATTCATAAGCCTGTTTTGCTAGTTCCTTTAGTTCAGCAAAGTCATCGTTTTCTTCAAGTTTGAGTTTTATCTCTAATCGCAGAATTTTCGCTTTTAATTCTGGCGTAAGAACACTCCATTTAGCGATATCATTTCTTAAATCCTCTACCCATTTAATAGTCTCGACCCTATTTCCTTCACGCCAATTTTCACTCATTTTATTAAATTCTGTTGCTGTGTTCGACTTTACGGAAGCAGATAATTGTTCAAGCGTTAAAGTCATAGATGTATCAATTATTGAAGAATACTGGGTTGTAATTGAGGGATTCGCCAACAATTGATATTGATTTTGTTCTGCCTCTGACTTCCATTTTCTTAGTAATTCAACTGTATATATATTTTCGTCTTTATCAACTAAGCCTGCACAATAAGAGCATAACCAAATTCCATTATCAATAGCACTCCTCTCATCTGAAGTTAGAGTAGGATTGTACCTTTTACCTCCCGGAGATGCGGCGGTGATATGGGCTGCTTCACCTGTCATTATAGACTTATTAGGATCACTACTTGGACCAATTGTATGTCTTGGACAATTGGGATTCGAGCAATGATAGGCGACTCTTTTGGCTAATAAATCCTTCACAGGTTGTGGAAAATCATCCCGCATTACATTTATTCCTTTTTTAGAGAAAATTATAAGCTGTTAGATATCAGAATTCTAGTTTCTTTCCTATCTCATTCGGATTCCGGCACACCATAAAATCCCACTTTCCCAACTTCCCCCAATTATTTACCGCGGAAATCCAGCGTTTTGCAGTATTATGCTTGGCTTTATCTTGATCGTCCTCATAGCCTTTTATCTCCAGCAGTAAAGTAATTCCGTTTTTTAATTTGACGATAAAGTCAGGCTCATAGCAATGTTCAATTCGTTGATATTCATAGGGAATAAGCAATCCTAAATGGTCGTTACGGACATAGTATTGTACTGCTTCGCTGGATTCAAGGTGAGTGACCACTTCCTGTTCCCAGGCGCTTGTATCAAGGACGACTTGATTGACATGGCTTTTCCAAGTCGGGACGCAGGGGCGGGTGGTTTTAAAATTGACTTCAGAGGAAGTTCCAATCGGTTTATATCGATTTAATACCGGCAAGAGCGGCGGTTCACCTAATTCATCATTAGGTTCGATTGCATCACGCAACCTTTCCACAATTCGTTCAACATATTTTTGTAAACCCAATTCGCTCTTGTGGCAATCCTGAAAATTAACTTTCTTATCGACATATTCCTCCACATAGCGATAGACCTGTGGAAACAACTGATGCCGGGACTGCAAGCGGAAAATCCTCGCTTTTGCATCTGAACCCGAATGATTGCCTTCAATCAACTCATTGACAATCATTTGCGTAATCTGAAACATTATAGTCTGAATATGATTATTCTGATAATAAACTTCACGGTCTTGTTCGATAGGACTGAATACTCTGGGCAATCCTGTGGCAAATCCTTCTTGATATCCCACTGTAGGTTGAATAAAGGTGGCAGTCGGTTCTCTATTTGGCGTTAATCCCAATGGTTCCATCGCTTTGATATTGCATTTTATCAGATTTCTTCTCAGAGCAAAGACATATCCCTCAACTACCGGAAACCTTATCTCCATTGAAGACCGCTCCGGCAGGCTTCGAACATGTTGTTTCGGTCTATCCTCCGGCTGTGAAGTTTTTAACGGACGCCCCTTGAAAGGAATTACTGAGAAGGGAATCCCATATACATCCACATATTCTTCGGTCAACATTCCGGTCTTGGGGTCTGGAGTATAGTCTATCCGCCGCAGACCTCTACCGACCACCTGCTCGCATAATAGCTGACTGCCGAAAGCGCGGATACCTAAAATGTGAGTAACATTATTCGCATCCCAACCCTCAGTAAGCATTGAAACCGACACCACACAGCGGACATTTTCACCGGGCTCGCCTTTCTTGCCTACCGTAGCCACAACCTTCCTTAATTCCTCCGCGAAATCCGATTTTCTTTTGGAAGGGTCATCGCTTTCAGCTTCGGCTAACAATTTAGTGTCAATACGAATTGTGTAT
>Ga0172369_10007511_pt1 | contig 12633 bp, 11 predicted proteins | sample LakKiv25m_FD_114539 | JGI IMG/M metagenome (GOLD analysis project Ga0172369, IMG submission 114539) | Freshwater microbial communities from Kabuno Bay, South-Kivu, Congo - kab_022012_11.25m | ecosystem: Environmental > Aquatic > Freshwater > Lake | place: Democratic Republic of the Congo... | reverse complement strand
AAGAGGGAAGGGCGACTGAGGCGTTCCTGGCAAGGAGGCTCGGTCATGCGATTGTGGAACACGCGGATCAGAAGGACGGGGCAGATTATCTGGACAGGCAAAAGGAGTATGACGTGGTCATACGGTCGCCGGGGATCCCGCCCGACAAGGTCATCGCAAACCACACGACCGCAACCGGGATTTTTTTCGCCAATTTTTCCTTCATGACTGTCGGCGTGACCGGCACGAAGGGCAAAAGCACCACGGCCTCGCTCATCACCGCGATGCTCAAAGAAAACGGAAGGCACACCGCGTTGGCGGGCAATATCGGTATTCCGCTCCTTGAGGCAGTCGAACATAATCCGGCGGAGGATACGGTGTTTGTCATGGAGCTGTCCAGTTACCAGCTGGCTGACCTTCAATTTTCGCCCCATATCTCGGTTGTCGTCAACCTCTATCCGGAGCATATGAACTATCACGGATCGGTCGAAGCATACATGACGGCCAAAAAAAACATCATCAGCCATCAGAAAGCGGGTGATTCTTTCCTTTTCCATGCCCGAGATTTTGTGGTATCGTCCTGGGCGAAGGAAACGCAGGCACAAGCGATTGCCGTATCCGGTGAGTTCCGCCTGTCGCCGGAGGATCTCACGCTCATGGGCGAGCATAATATGGACAACATACGCATTGCAGCGGCAACCGCCCGCATCCTTGGTGTCCCGGATGATGTCATCAGGCGCGCGGTGAGAACGTTCCACCCGCTTCCTCACCGGCTTGAGAAAGCGGGGGAGTTCCGCGGCATCGTCTTCTATGATGATGCAATCTCGACGACGCCGGAATCGACCATCTGCGCATTGCGTTCCGTTCCCGGCATAGGCACGCTGTTTTTGGGAGGCCTCGACAGAGGGTACCGCTTCGATTCCCTTGTCGAAGAAATCATCCGGCAAGGAATCGCGAACCTGGTGCTTTTCCCTGACAGCGGAGCCAAAATCCTTGCATTGCTGCGAGACACGGGCAAACCGCTTCCCCGCATATTGGAGACCCGCGACATGAAGGAAGCCGTGATGTTCGCGTATCGGCATACGCCGCCGGGCAAGGCGTGTCTTCTGTCGACCGCCTCCCCGAGTTATAGCGTCTGGAAGAATTTCGAGGAAAAGGGGGACCTGTTCCAAAAGTTCATGAAGGAGCTTGCATGATACGCAAACGGAGACTCGGATCAGTCGACCATTCCAAGCGGCACCGGCTTTTCGCCGCTTTGTTTTCGATGCCCATCGTCCTTTCGGTCGTGGGGTTGTTTTTCGTTTTCGAGGCTTCGTATGTCCGCGCATTCGGCGAGTTCGGGGACGGGTTCCACTACTTCAAGGCGCAGGCGTTGTGGATTATCATAGGCATCGGCATCATGGTCGCCCTCTCATTCCTGGATTACCATAAATTGTATTATGTTGCATTCATGATGATGCTTTCGACAATAGGGCTCCTCCTCTTGGTCCTGATACCCGGCGTCGGAAGTTCTGCAAACGGTGCCCGACGGTGGATAGGGGTAGGCATCGCCGGATTCCAGCCTTCGGAGATTGCCAAGCTCGCGGCCATCATATATCTCTCATCGTGGTTCATCACGCGCGAGCGTAAGCGCTTCTTTTCGTTCCTCATCCTGCTCGGCGTCCTCATGCTCCTTATCATCCTGCAGCCCGACATGGGTACGGCAGTCATCCTTTTCTCCCTGAGCGTTATCATCTATTTCCTTGCAGGCAACGAACTGCACTATCTCATCGGCCTCATACCGTTGTCAGGTGCCTTTTTTTTCATCCTGGCCAAGGCCTCGCCTTACCGGTTCAAGCGGGTGCTTGCCTTCTTCGACCCGAGCGCCGATCCCCTGGGCATCACGTATCACATCAATCAAATCCAGATATCTTTGAGCAACGGCGGTTTGTTCGGACAGGGATTCGGTGCGTCCAAGCAGAAGCATCTGTTTTTGCCCGAAGCCCATACCGACTCCATCTTCGCGATAATAGGAGAAGAAATCGGATTCCTGGGGAGCGTGCTCCTCATCCTTCTGTTCCTGGGCCTCATTTATTATATGTACCGTGTCGCCAACAATGCGGGAGATCGGTTCGGGAAGCTCCTGGCCGGCGGAATCTTTGTTTTTTTCTGCGTTCAGACAATCGTCAACCTCGCTGCCATGGTCCATCTCATTCCCCTGACCGGCGTGCCATTACCCTTTATCTCATATGGGGGGTCCAACCTCACCCTATGTTTCACGCTGATGGGAATAATGCTTAATATTGCGAGAAGCGCAAAAATATCATAGTCTGAATATATGAAAATACTTGTTACCGGAGGACATGTAACGCCCGCGCTTGCCGTCATAGATCGCATACGTGAACAATATCCGTCGGCCGAAATCGTTTTCGTCGGCCGGAAATATGCGCTCGACAGTGAACGGACCCTGTCCCTGGAATTCAAGGAAGTTACCGCCCGCAACATCGTGTTTTACTCCCTCCATGCCGGACGCCTGACGAGACTGCTGTCACTCCGTTCGTTCAAAAGCATTGTCAGGGTCCCCGTCGGATTTATCCAAGCCCTTCGGATTCTGAGAAAAGAACGTCCCGCGCGGGTTTTGTCTTTCGGAGGATATATTGCGTTGCCCGTTGCGGTCATGGCATGGCTGCTGCGGATTCCCGTCATAACGCACGAGCAGACAATCAGTCCCGGATTGGCAAACCGGCTCATCGGTTGGTTTTCGCGTACAATATTTTATTCATTTTCCGAATCAAAGAACGCATTTCCCCCACACAAGTCCCGATGGGTCGGCAATCCGGTCCGTTCTGCAGTCAACAAAGTTATACGGAAACCCTTCATCGTTCCGTTGGATATGCCTGTCGTTTATATAACCGGGGGATCGCTTGGGTCCCACAGCATCAACGAGCATGTGTTTGCTGTATTGTCCGATTTACTTACGCAGGCGATCGTCATACACCAAACAGGGGATACCCGGGAGTACGCTGATTTCGAGCGTGCAGAAGCTCTGCGGGCGCGGATGCATCCGATGTTCCGCGAGAGATACTTTCCTGTGAAACATGTTTTCAACGACGAGATAGGATATATTTACGAATCGTCCGATATGGTTATCGGGCGGGCGGGAGCCAATACGTTTTTTGAACTTCTTTTGCTCCGGAAGCCGGCAATTCTTATTCCATTGCCATGGTCGGCTCACAAGGAACAGCAGAAACAGGCAGAGCTTTTCCGGGCAGGAGGTCTTGGAGAGGTGTTCGAACAGAAGGGGAACAGCAGGGATTTCCTGGCGACCATCTTCCGCATGCTGAAACATCTGGATCAATATCAAAACAAATTCAAGTCATTACCATTCACCCTCAAACACAATGCGGCGGAGCCGATTGTCAAGCAACTCATGGCCGAGTAAGAGGAAGATTATAACGGTCATCCTTGTCGCCGTCATCATCCTTGTTCTGTTGGTTGTCGTGAAATCGCTCTTTCGCGTCTCGACGATTGTCCTGCAGGGGGTTCCGGCGAAGGAGACGGTTTATGGGATAAGCTCCCTCAAGGGCCGGTCCACGCTGTTTATCGACACAGATACGGTAGCCCGTTCGGTCACGGCGAGTAACCCCCGATTCCGCGTCGTGTCGGTCCAGACTCGATATCCGTCAGAAATCGTCATCCGGGTCGAGAAGACCCCGGGTGTTGCATACATGGTCACCGATCGCGGCTATTATCTCCTGTCGGAAGATGCTCGTGTGATTGAACGGTCGAAAAGCGCAAGAGGCGGGATACCGACGATAACCTGGTATCAGCCCATCGGTTACGACACCTTTCAACCGGGCGACAAACTGGATTTCATCGAGCTTGCTTTTGCCTTGCATCTCCTGGAGTCGATTGCGCCGCTTGACGTGCGCATAGATACTGTTGATATCAACGGCCGCGATATGATAGGATTAAAATCGGCCGGAAGGGACATATTAATCTCGACCCAAAAGGATGCCGATACGCAGGTTTATCAAATGGGAGTAATCATAAAACAGTTTCGGGTAGAGGGCAAGAATTTCAAGAGTCTGGATCTCCGTTTCGACAAACCGACTTTGGTCATTAGCAATTAACAACGGGCAGGACATGGCAGATCAGCTATTAGCAGCGATAGATATCGGAAGCTCCAAAATCGCAACGATCGTGGGTCTTCAATCCAAAGACAGCGATGAGGTCCGTATCATCGGTTTCAACTCCACTCCTTCCCGCGGGGTCAAGAAAGGCCTTGTCGTAGACATAAAGAAAGTAACTGCTGCCGTCGAAGAGAGCATAGAGAAGGCAGAGCGTATGGCAGGTCAAAAAATCAATTCGGCTGTTGTGTCGGTCGGCGGGCCGCATATCTCGTCCCTCAACTCACGCGGTGTTGTTGCCGTGGCGGATTCACAGGGAGAGATTACTGAGGCCGATGTCGACCGTGTCGTTGAGGCGGCCCGGGCAATCAACCTGTCCACGACGAGACAAATAATTGAGGTTTCTCCCCGTGATTTCATCGTGGACGGACAGGAAGGTATTAAAAACCCTATCGGCATGAGTGGTGTGAGGCTTGAAGTCGACACCCACATCATCACCGCATCCCACACTAATCTTAAGAATATCGAACGTTGCCTTGATGATTTGGGCATAGGGAACACGGGTTTCATTTTCGGAGGATTGTCTTCGGCTGAGGCCGTGTTGACCGAGACAGAAAAAGAACTGGGTGTTGTGGCCGTTGATATCGGAGGTGGAAAGACAGATATAGCATTATATGTTGACGGATCACTATCCTACTCTTCTTCGATACCTGTCGGTGCCAAGCACATAACAAACGATATCGCCGTCGGGACCCGGGTTTCCCTGGATTCTGCAGAAAAAATAAAGCTGTTCTTGAGCCATCATCTGGAAAGCCGTGAACGGACCGTCAAGAAGTTCGAGGCGATTGATCTCAAAATACTCAATCTTCCTGAACAGGTTGATCAATTATCCGTCAAAACGTTAGTGGATGGCATTATTGCCCCGCGTCTCGAGGAGCTTTTCAAGCTCATCGGTGAAGAAATTGCCAAAAGCTCATTTACCCAGAACATCCCCTCGGGTCTCGTCATTACGGGCGGCGGGGCGTTGACTGTCGGGATTCTCGAGATGGGCAAGAAGATTGTGGGTCTTCCGGTACGAATCGGAGTCCCCGGCACGGTTACGGGCTTGGTCGACGAGATCCTGGATCCGCAATTTGCCACGACCGTCGGATTGATTTTATACAGCAAAAAAAATATAATGAGCGGGAAGGATCCTGGTTTCAAGAATTTCAACAAGATCTTGAAGGATTTTTCCGTTTCGGGATCGCTTTCGAAGGCAAAGGATTTTTTCAAACAGTTCATTCCATAATCAATTATGCTAGTGAAACCACGGGCTGGGCAGGCGGCCAAAATAAAGGTTATCGGTGTTGGTGGAGGCGGTGGCAATGCCCTCTCTTCCATGATTGCCGAAGGGGGGATATCCGGAGTAGAATTCGTGGCGGTCAATACGGACGCACAGGCACTCCTTCATAACAAGGCATCAGTCAAAATACAAATAGGCGAGAATTTCACAAAGGGATTGGGTTCGGGAGGCGATCCGGAAGTCGGAAGGCAGGCGGCAGAAGAGTCGCGCGAGCTTCTCAAGGAGGAATTGAACGGCGCCGACATGGTATTCATAACATGTGGCGAAGGCGGCGGGACCGGTACGGGAGCAGCACCAGTTGTTGCTGAAATCGCCAAAGAAACAGGCGCTCTTACAGTAGCCGTTGTCACCAAGCCGTTCGAATTCGAAGGTGCCAAGCGGAGGTTGACGGCCGATGATGGTGCCCAGAAATTGAAAGAAAAGGTCGATACCCTCATCATTGTCCCTAATCAGCGCATCCTTCAGGTCATTGATAAGAAAACGCCCATCCTCGAAGCATTTAAACGCATTGATGAAGTGCTGCATCAGGGCGTCAAGGGGATAGCAGAGCTCATAACCACCCCCGGACTCATCAATGTGGACTTTGCGGATGTGCGGACGATCATGACGAACTCGGGCACCGCGCTCATGGGTATGGGTTTGGGCAGTGGTGACAAACGCGCAATCGCCGCTATCAAGCAGGCAATCTCGTCTCCACTTCTGGACGCGAGCATCGAGGGCGCGCGCGGTATTCTTTTCAATGTGGTTGGCGGACCGGACCTTACCATGAATGAGATAGACGAAGCTGCCTCAATTATCACCAAGGCCGTCGATTCTGACGCCGACATTAAATTCGGGGCGGTTATCGACGAGAAGATGCTTGACCAGATAAAGATAACTCTTGTCGCCACGAAATTCGACGACCAACGCCTGAAGCTTTTCAGATTCAAGAAAAACGAAGATATGGTTGCGTCAGAGACAAAAAAAGAGCAGGTACTTCCGTCCGAGGCGACGGAACAGGAAATATCGGATGTTGACAAAAAATCCGACTTGGCCGAAGATGAGGATTTCCTGGGAGAAGACAGCACATTCGACATCCCCGCGTTCCTCCGGAAAAAGTAATCTTTTTCATTGCAAACAGCTTCCTATCCTGATAGAATAATTGACATTATGTTTACTCCCGTATCCTCTAACCAAAATTTTCCGGAAACGGAAAAAGAACTCCTTAAAAAATGGTATGAGACGGGAATTATTAAGAAATATCTTTCCAAAAACAAAGAGTCCAAGAAAACATTTTCGTTCATGGACGGCCCCATAACAGCCAACAATCCCATGGGAGTACATCATGCATGGGGTCGTACCTACAAGGATCTGTGGCGGAAGTTCTACAATCTCCTGGGATACAAGCAAAAATTCCAAAATGGATTTGATTGCCAAGGACTGTGGGTAGAAGTAGAGGTTGAAAAAGAACTCAAGCTCCGTACAAAAAAAGATATAGAAAACCTCGTCCCGAGCGATAAAAAGGCATCTGTCGCCAAGTTCGTGGAGATGTGCAAGGAACGCGTACATAAGTTTGCCGGTATCCAGACCGAACAATCAAAACGCTTGGGATATTTCATGGATTGGGACCATTCCTACTTCACGATGGATGAGGACAATAATTACATGATTTGGCGCTTTCTCAAAGTTTGCTATGACAACGGCTGGATATACAAGGGACATGAGTCGGTTCCTTGGTGCCCGCGCTGTGAAACGGCGATATCCCAGCATGAGATGTTGACAGAAGATTACAAGGAACTTGTCCACGAATCGATATTTTTCCGTCTTCCCATCGAGGAGCGCGACAAGGAATTCCTTCTCGTTTGGACGACGACCCCCTGGACTATACCCGCAAACATCGCGGTAGCGGTTGATGAAACCATATCGTATGTCTTGGTTGAACAGGAAGACGGGAACAGGTATTGGTTGGCCAAGGATCTCCTGGAGTCGGTTTTCGCCAAAAAATACAAGCGGATCCTGAAGACAGTCCTGGGCAAAGAGCTTGTGGGGTTGAGATACAAAGGGCCCTTCGATGAACTTCCTGCGGTAGCGGAGGTAGCCCGGGAGTACTCGCGGAACTTCCACACGGTCGTGGCTACGGACCAGAACCTGCTTCCCATAACGGCGACCGAGGGAACAGGATTGGTACATACCGCCGTCAGCGCCGGTACGGAAGACTTTTTGTTGGGCAAGAAGCTAGGTCTCCCCATGATTCCGGTCATCAATGATGACGCGAGCTATATGACTGGATTCGGCACATTTTCCGGCAAGAATGCCAAGAAACATCCGGAACTGGTTATTGATTTCCTGCGGGTACACCAGGAAGGTAAATTCCTCCTGAAAACAATGATGTACAAGCACCGGTATCCTGCGTGCTGGAGATGCAAGACCGAGCTTGTCTGGAAGGTGGCGGACGAATGGTATGTCGCAATGGATAAAAAAGCCAAAAAAGACACGGACTCCCGTTCACTTCGCGAACGCATGATCGATACAGCGCAGAAGATAACGTGGATGCCGGAGTTCGGGCTTGCGCGGGAGCTTGACTGGCTCAAGAACATGCACGATTGGCTGATAAGCAAAAAAAACCGCTATTGGGGATTGGCGCTTCCTATATACGTGTGTTCTTCGTGTGGATCATTTGAAGTGATGGGTTCGCATGATGAGCTAAAAAAGCGTGCCATATCCGGGTGGGCTCAATTCGAGGGCCATTCGCCGCACAAACCTTTCATCGATGACGTCGTCATCGCGTGCTCATCGTGCGGCAAGGAAGCAAAACGCATTCCGGACGTGGGCAATCCCTGGCTTGATGCCGGGATAGTGCCTTTTTCAACGATTAAAAAAGGCAACGTAGGCAAACCCCTGTATCAAACCGACCGTGAAGAATGGAAGAAATGGTTCCCCATTGATTTCATCACCGAGTCTTTTCCGGGTCAGTTCAAGAATTGGTTCTACTCCCTCATCGCCATGGCTGCCGCCCTCGAGTCTTCCCATCCGTTCAAGCGGGTATTGGGGTATGGAACGCTTTTTGGAGAAGACGGACGTGCAATGCACAAAAGCTGGGGTAACTCGATTGAATTCAACGAAGGGGCCGATAAAATTGGGGTCGATGTTATGAGATGGATGTATGCACGCGCCAATCCAGCGGAAAACATGCTTTTTGGATACAAGAAAGCGGATGAAGTGCGCAGGCAGTTTTACCTCATGTTCTGGAATGTCTATAAATTCTTCGTGGACTACGTCAACCTGGAAAAAGTAGACAAGACAGCCCTCACGGTTACGCAGCAAAAGCCCAAGAACGTACTTGATCTTTGGATGACGGAGCGGCTCAGGCAATTCATTATATTAGCAGAGACGAGTCTGAAGGGTTATAACGCAAAGGATCTGGCAGCGGGGGCCGAGGAGTTGGTCAAAGACGTCTCGACATGGTTTATCCGGAGGAGCAGAGACAGAGTTTGGGTCAATTCGACGAACGAAGAGGACAAACTGTCATTCTACCGGACACTGTATTTCGTTTTGGTGAATCTTGCCATCGTCCTGTCGCCGGTTTTGCCCTTCATCACTGATATCGTCTATACCAACCTGACCGGGGAGGAGTCTGTCCATCTGTCATCATGGCCAGAGCATATCAAACAGGTGACCGACACGAAGCTGCTTGACGATATGAAACTCGTCCGGGAGATGGTCGAGGCGGGACACAGGGTTCGCAAGGAAGCAAAGCTCAAGGTCAAGCAACCGCTTGCTTCCGCGGCATTCCATCTTGATAAGGACCGAAAATTCCGCTCCACCGCCTTAGTCGAGGACTACATGAGCCTCATCAAAGGAGAGCTGAACGTCAAGGGTGTCGAAATAGACTATGACGGCAAGCCGGAAATCATCCAAGTCGTATATGATACCACGCTGACGCCTGAGCTTCTCAAAGAGGGGCGGCTTCGTGAAATCTTGCGACAGATCCAGGAGCAACGCAAGGTACTGGGCGTCATGCCGGACGAGAAAGTTAAAGTGGTCATACCGTTGGAATTTGAGGAACAGACGGATATCATCAAGCGCAAGGTTCTTGCAGCCCATATGGAGGTTGGTCCGGTGCTAAAAGTAACGCGAGCATGACATCAATACTCATACCGACTTTTTTCCTGTTCCTGTTCAGTTTTTTTACGCTGTTTGGCATCCGAATCCCCTTGGCTCGGACACAGCTTTTCTATTTCCTGGCAGGGCTCGTTGCCTTTGTGGCAGTTAAAAAACTGGGAAGGCGCATGTTCCAGTTCAACACGAAGTTTTTCTACTGGTTTTTTGTGTTGTTGTTGATAGGCACCTTCATCATAGGCCTTGAGGTTAAAGGATCGAAGCGGTGGATAGATTTGTATCTGTTTAACTTCCAGGCATCCGAGTTTTTCAAGGTGTTTTTCATCCTCTTCTTTTCGCGCCAGCTTTCCAAGAATGTTCCGATATCGCAGGCGGGAAGGCTTTTTCTCCGCCTATTCCTGTACATGATCCTGCCGGCATTCATCATTTTCAAGCAGCCGGATCTCGGGAACGCAATGGTATATGTTTTTCTGTTCATCGTGCTTATCCTGTTTTCCCGCATCCCGCGCTCATATCTTGTTTCACTCATCGGGGTAGGAGTTGCCCTCGTGCCGTTCATGTGGTTTTTCCTGAAAGATTACCAGCGGAACCGCATTCTTAGCTTCGCGAGCCCACATCTTGAAACACAGGGAAATGCCTATAATATGATCCAGGCAATGATAACCATTGGTTCGGGCCAATGGCTCGGGCGGGGACTGGGACTCGGGACGCAATCGCGGCTTTTTTTCCTCCCCGAGAACAATACCGATTTCGCATTCGCCTCGCTTGTTGAGCAGTTCGGGTTCGCGGGTGGTTTTGTCGTCATCCTGCTGTATGTAACCATAGCCATCATGTTGTTTTCGAAGCTCATCAAGTATGTCGGAGGAGATGACGAGGAATCCAGGTTCAAATTCTTGTATACGCTCGGAATTCTGTCTTATATCCTGTTCCAGGTATTTGTAAATATAGGCATGAATCTGGGGATTTTGCCCATTGCAGGCATTGCCTTGCCCTTCATTTCCTATGGAGGTTCACTGGTGGTGACGCTCATGGTCGGATTCGCGCTCCTTCCGTAACCCTTGCATTTTTGGGGTGTTTGCTTTATACTATAATTCTTATGGCACATATCGCAGTCGTGAAAACAGGCGGAAAGCAATACCTTGTCAAGGAAAACCAGGAAATCCTGGTAGACCGTCTTGACGCACAAGAAAAAGATATTGTCGAACTCGAGACGCTTGCTGTCTTCGAGGAAGACGGCAATCTTGAGCTTGGGATGCCTGCTCTCACCAAGAAAACTCAGGCTACTGTTGTTGAACAGCTTCGGGGAGACAAGATTCGCGTGGCTCACTTCAAGGCAAAAGTCCGTTATCGAAAGGTACGGGGATTCCGGGCAGATCTCACGAAACTCAAGATTGGGGCGATTGCATAAGTTTATCCTTTTTTTGATTTAATCATATGGCACATACAAAGGCACAACGAGCGGTACGGGGAAACAGAGATTCGCGTCCCAAGAGACGGGGAGTAAAGGTATTTGGGGGAGCGCCCGTAGAAGCCGGCAATATCATCATCCGCCAAAAAGGAACCCGCTTTCGACCGGGATTGAATACGATGCTGGGGAACGACTTCACCATCATGGCGCTCAAGAAGGGCGTCGTTTCTTTCCGCAAGAAACTTGACAATACCTACGTCGACGTCAAGTAAGGACAGACCCTCATTTAATTGCATTTAGCATCCTCTTCGGCTATACTGTTGTCATGCAGGAAGAACGTGCCCGGCTTTTTGCCGAGCTCAAGCAAACGGAGGATTTTTTCACGAAAGCCCGCATCCTACGCCATCTCACGAAGGAGCGCGGACTGCGTATCCGCGACCTTGCCGAGGCTCTTGACATGAAAGCATCCTATATCTGCCATATCCTGCGCCTCAACAAGCTCTCGGATATCATTGTTGACGGATACTATTCTAAGCTGATTTCAATAAGCCATCTCTTCATCATTTCCCGTCTCAAGCTCGAGTCGGACATTCTGGCGGTGTATGAGAAAGTATTGGGACAAAATCTTTCCGTATTGCAGACGGAGGAGCTGGTTCGCGAGCGCTTGTACGGTACCCGGGGGCAAGGCGACAGGATTCCTGAGGACAAACGTAAAAGTCTGACCGAGAAGCTCAAGCTGATGTTCCCGGGGGCGGAAGTTGCTGTTTTGCAGACACGGGTAAAAACCAGGGTCACTGTTCAGATAAAAGGAAGTCCTTCCGATACGTCTCCCATACTCCTTCACTCCCTCAAGTAAGGGCATTATTTCGACTGCAGGTTCTGGGGAAAGGGGTTCGCAATCGCGCCTACCTTATTTGCCGGGAAGTAACGGTAGAATACGTGACCTATGACGCTGTCCTCCGGCACCGGCCCGAACTCGCGCGAGTCAGAGGAACGGGGCCGATTGTCGCCCATGACAAAAAGCTCAGCTTGTGGCACGGTTATCGCTTCGCCGTCACGCGAGAATCCGCCTTCCCAGAGATTTGTTTTTGCGGCTATATATGGTTCGTTAAGCTGGATGCCGTTCACGAAGACCTCGCTATCCCTGATCATCACAGAATCCCCGGGGAGGCCGATGATGCGCTTGATATATTCGATATCGGGATTCTTGGGCGATTTGAAAACGACCACGTCGCCCCGGTGGAATCCGCGGAATTTGTAGGTAATCTTGCTTGTGAATATGTAATCGCCGGTATTGAACGTAGGATCCATGGACGCGCCCTTTACTTGGTTTGGTTGCATGACGAAGAGATAGATGACAATAAACAAGGAGCCTATGAACACAACCGTTTCCAATATGTCCATGACAAATTCAATGACCGCTTTGATGAAACCCATAACTTACATTGTAGAGAAATAGGTTGCAAATAACAAGCGAAGAAACTACAATACGTATGTACACAAGGCCGTTTAGCTCAGTTGGCTAGAGCGTTGCATTCACATTGCAAATGTCGGGGGTTCAAGTCCCTCAACGGCCACATTACGAGACAGAGCAAGGGCAAATTGATTAGGTACAGCAAAGGCAGGCGCTAGCTTAGGGTTCGAAAAGCCCTTGAAGTGATAGGAAACGCCTTCCGGGTAAATCAGCCTCTCCAGTT
>Ga0172369_10007509_pt1 | contig 12634 bp, 10 predicted proteins | sample LakKiv25m_FD_114539 | JGI IMG/M metagenome (GOLD analysis project Ga0172369, IMG submission 114539) | Freshwater microbial communities from Kabuno Bay, South-Kivu, Congo - kab_022012_11.25m | ecosystem: Environmental > Aquatic > Freshwater > Lake | place: Democratic Republic of the Congo... | reverse complement strand
TTAAAAAAAATAGAATTAAGAGTTCGACGCGTGTGCAGCATTAAGATTTCCAGCACCGGAATTTTAATCTGCGCGTCGGAATCAGGCTAGATATAAAATTAAGGTGCTCGCGGAGGCAGAATGTATCGCAAAGGCTCAGTCTTATTACCAGTTTTAACCGGATTATTTATTATTTCATTATTAGCGGCGGCGGGAGTGTTTTATTTCTATCAACAGGAATACGCGCAAAATATCCAGCTCAAGGCTAAGATTACGGAACTGGAGGATCTTCAGCGCAGTACCGCTAGTAAACTTGATGAGTCTAAAAAGACGGCTACGGACCTTGCTTTGCAATTGCAAGAAGCTAAAGGTAAAATTGAGTCTTTAACCGGTGAATTAGCGGCGGAAAAATCAGCCCATGCAGAAACATCAAATAAATTAGAGCAGATTAAAACCGATCTTTCCAAACAGAAATCTTCCCGGGAGGATCTGGAGAACCGGCTGAATCAGGTTCAAGTCGAGGGCAAACAGATTAAAGAACAATTAAAGATTACGCAGCAGCAGAAGATAGATTTAGAGGAAAAAATTAAGAATTTAGAGGCGGGTGCCGGCGGGGTAGAGCTGGGTAAAGTGGTGGTTAATCCGGAGTTGTCTGCGCCGGCTAATGATTCCGGGCAGGCTCAAGCTGGCATGGAGAATACAAAAAACAACGCGGCGGATGCCAGGCGCTTAAGGGCGGCCGCAAATCAACCGTCTGCTTTGGCGAACGCGCTAGAAGGCAAAGTGATGGTGGTCAATAAAGAATTTAATTTTGTGGTGATCAATTTAGGCAGTAAAGATAAAGTAAGCGTTGGCGATGAATTTATCGTATCTCGCGCCGGTAAGCCGCTGGCCGAGATCAAGATCGAAAAGGTTCATGAAGTGATGTCCGCTGCGGGTTTTGCGCCTGAGCTAAAAGATTTAATTAAAGAAAACGATAAGGTAACGCAAAAGCTAAAGTGAACGGTATCCAAAAATCTGCTCATCGCTCGGAAGTAAAATGTTTTCCTCTGCCCGCTAAACCTTTTATAATTAATCATAAATTTATTCCATCTGGCCGGATTAAGCTTGATGGGGATAAGTCGATCACTCACCGCGCGTTAATTTTGAGCGCTTTAAGCTGCGGCAAAACTACGCTTAATAATTTTCCCATCCATGATGATTCTTTAGCTACTTTAAATGCTTTAAGTGCCTTAGGAGTAAAAATTTTACGCCGCCGGGGAGTAGTTTCTGTTTGTGGCGCCGGCCGGCAGGGATTGGAAACTCCTGCCGGGCCGATTTTTGTGGATAATTCCGGGACGACACTGCGTTTACTTTTAGGTGTTTTAGCCGGGACAAGCTTTAAAACTAAGGTTGTGGCGGGTGAGTATCTTTCTACCCGGCCGATGTCCAGGGTAAATGCGCCTTTACGTTTAATGGGGGCAGCCATTACGGCGAGAGTTAAGGATCATGAAGAGTACGCGCCGATAATTATCAAGGGAGGGAAGCTCAAGGGGATTGTTTATCACCCAAAGATTGCATCGGCGCAGGTTAAATCCGCGATTCTTTTGGCGGGTTTATTTGCTAAAGGCAAAACTCAAGTTTTCGAGCGTTTGTCTACCCGCGATCATACTGAACGGATGCTCAAGCTTTTTGGCGCGGATATAATCGTAACCCATAATCGCATAACTCTGAATCCGGATCAAAAGTTGGTTAGCCCGCTTGAGATTTGTATTCCGGGAGATATTTCTTCCGCCGCTTTTTTCATGGTCTTAGGGGCAATTATTCCTAAAGCTAAAATTATTATTGAGAATTCCGGGCTTAATCCCAGCCGTAGCGGAATAATTAAGGTGCTTAAAAGGATGCAAGCCAGAATAAAAGTCGTCGTGTATAAGTCAGCGGCTAAAGCGGTAAATTTTGAACCTTGCGGCGAGCTTACGGTAAGCAGCAGCCAGCTTAAGGGTGTAGTAGTTTCTCCCGGCGAAATACCTTTTATCATTGATGAGCTGCCGATTTTGATGGTCGCTGCCTGTTTTGCTCAAGGCCGCACCATGATTAAGGGGGTCGGTGAGCTAAGGGTGAAAGAAACTGACCGGATTAATTCTATGGTTTTTAATTTAAAAAAAATGGGAGCAGATATCCGGGTGCATCGGGTTGGCGGAGAAGAAAATATTATTATCCAAGGCCAGGGCCGGCTTTACGGGTCTGAACTTCACAGCTTTGGTGATCATCGTACGGCGATGAGCATGGTGGTAGCGGCTTTAGCGGCAAAGGGTGAGTCTCGGCTTGACGACATTAGTTGCGTGAGCAAGTCTTTCCCCGGGTTTTTGAAGATGTTGAAGAGTTTATCATAAAGGGGCTGGTTCTATTTTTCCGAAAAATAGAACCGGTCCCTTGGTTTTAGATTGAACCTCAAAAGTGCTCAAATTTACATTTGACAAAGGGTTAAAACTCTGTTAAAATCTTTCAGCGTATAATTTTAGGAGAAAATATGGGAAAATTAAGTCAGCAGTTAAAGAAAGCGGTTAATTATGTTTTAGGTCTTTTTTCCAATGATATGGGAATTGATTTAGGTACCGCGACGACCTTAGTTTTTGTTAAGGGTGAAGGGGTGGTGCTCTGTGAGCCTTCGGTCGTGGCTATCGAAAGAGGCACTTCGCATGTTTTAGCCGTGGGAGAAGAAGCCAAGCGTATGCTCGGTCGTACTCCCGGAAATATTATCGCGATCCGTCCGATGAAAGACGGGGTTATTTCTGATTTTGAGATTACCGAAGCGATGCTGCGTTATTTTATTAAGAAAGTGCATCATCGTAAGGTTTTAGTCAGGCCCAGAATCGTTATCGCGATTCCTTCCGGGATCACTGAGGTAGAAAAACGGGCGGTAAAAGATTCTGCGGAGCGCGCCGGGGCAAGAGAAGTATTCCTGATTGAAGAGCCGATTGCGGCCGCGATCGGCGTAGGTTTACCGATTCAGGAACCGATTGGCAATATGATTATTGATATTGGCGGCGGGACCACGGAAATTGCCGTAATCTCGCTTTGCGGGACAGTTTTTTCCAAGTCTATCCGCATCGGCGGAGATGAAATGAACGAAGCGGTGATCGAATATCTTAAGAAAACATACAATTTGATGGTCGGTGAACGTACCGCTGAAGAGATTAAAATTAAAATCGGTTCGGCTTATCCTTTGGAAGAGGAGATGAGCATGGAGGTAAAGGGCAGGGATCTGGTCGCGGGTTTACCTAAAACGGTTACCATTACCAGCGAAGAGATCCGTGAATCTTTGCAAGAGCCTTTACGCGCGATATTAGAAGTTATCAAGATATCTTTAGAGCGGACTCCTCCGGAGTTAGCGGCGGATCTGATTGATCACGGGATTGTGATGGCGGGAGGCGGATCATTATTAAGAGGGCTGGATAAATTAATTTCTGAAGAGACGGGCCTGCCGGTGCACATCACCGATGATCCGGTTACGGCCGTGGCCAATGGAACCGGTATCGTATTAAGTGAAATCCAGTATCTTAAGAAAGTTACCGTATCAGTTAAAACCGAAGTACGTAATTAGCCACGAGGTTACGCCAACGTAATTCCTATTAGCGTTGGGTGTAATTAACGCCGTGTGCACAGCCAGCCATTTTTACTAATTAAATGTGTTTAAGTTACCCCGTAAAACCTTAATAAATCTTGTTTTTGTCCTCTGCGCCGTACTGCTGGCCTCTAATTTTCTATCCTGTTTTAAAAACCCGGCTCAAAAAATATTTAAGCCCCAGTTTTCTTTTCTCGGATTGGTTAAACGCGAAATTTCAGGAATTATTTTTTATCACCGCAATATGATTCAGGCTGAGAAACTGCAAAACGATATTGATTCGCTGCGTTTGCGGTTGTTTGATCTGCGTGAGACTACCCAGGAAAATATCCGTTTTAAAAATCTACTTAACTTTAAGCAGAAATCTCCTTTACAGTTGGTGGCGGCCAGGGTAATCGGCCGGTCGCTGGACAGCTGGTCATCGAGCGTGATTATTGATAAAGGCAGGTATAACGGGATTAGATCCGGAATGGCGGTAATTTCCCCTCAAGGATTAGTGGGTAGTATAATTGAATGTTTAGACAATACCAGCAAAGTATTGCTGATTAATGATCCGAATCAGGGTATCTCCAGTATCGTGCAGCGCAGCCGGCAAGAAGGATTAGTCAGCGGGACTTTGGGCAGCAATTTAATCATGCGCTATCTTCCGGATGATGCGCAGATTAAGGTGGGCGATATTATTATTACTTCAGAATTAAGCCAGGTTTATCCAAAGGGGCTGTTGGTGGGCCGGGTGGTGAATACCGGCCGGGAGTTTTCCGGGCTGAATCGTTATGCTTTGGTAAGGCCGATAGTGGATTTGGCGAGTATCGAAGAGGTCCTGGTGATTATTCCATGAAAAGACTGTTTTTTTTATTTGTTATAATTATTTTGGTTACTCTGGGATTAGTTTGGCCGCATTTCTTGAATTTTTTTTATTGTAAGCCGGATTTGCTTCTAATTTTCACGGTGGCTTTAGTTTTTTATACAGATTTTAAGACGGCTTTGATCTTCGCTATTTTGTCGGGTTTGGCCAAAGACATATTTTTACCCGGGGCCTTGGCGGTAAATACTATTTGTTTCAGTGTTTTAAGCTATACGGTATATTGTCTTGGCCGTCAGATATCCATTGAAGAGAATTACGTGCGTTTGGCTGTTGTTTTAGCGGTAAGTTTGTTAAGTAATTTTGTTTTAGGTTTGCGCAGTGTCGCGCTGGGGAATATCCTGCCGCCAGGCATTTTTTTTCGTAATTTGATCATCGTTAGCGTTTATACGACGGCGCTTGCGCCGTTGATCTTTAAGCTCACAAAAAGAATCTCCGCAACAGCATAAGTAAATCATGGAAAGAAAGAGTATCCTAAATTTAATAGTTATTTTCATGTTTAGCGCCCTAATTCTGGGGCTGTTAAATCTTAGCATATTCCAGGGAGGGAAGTTCCGCCGGCTTAGTGATAGCAATTGTATCCGTTTGATCTCCCAATCCGGCAGCCGGGGCAATATTCTGGATCGTCATGGCGAGATTATTGCCGGCAGCAAGATTTCCTATGATCTGATGATTTTACCTCAAGACTTAGAGCATATTGATCAGGTGTTTGTTTCAATCAGCCGTATCTTAGGCGTCGATGTCAAAGAGTTAAAGGTGGCATTTAAAAAGAACTTTATTTCTTCCAGCGTTCCGGTCAGCGTGGCAACAAATATTAAACTGAAAGATGCAATTTTACTCGGAGAGCACAAAATTGATCAACCGAGTATTATTGTGGTCGCCAAGCCTTTGCGTTATTATCCGCATGGGGCATTAGCCTGCCATCTGCTGGGTTATCTCGGCGAGATTGATCGCTGGCGTTTGACTAAATTAGAAGATTATGGTTATAAGACTAAAGATATCGTCGGATTTGGCGGGGTGGAAGAGAAATATGATTATTATCTGCGCCAGGAAGAAGGCGGGTTGTCGGTGGAAGTAAATCACCGCGGGAAATTTATGCGTGTTCTGGGTTTTCAGCCTCCGCGTAATGGTAAGGATGTCACATTGACTTTGGATCTTAAGATGCAAAAGATTGTGGAAGATAATCTTAACGGCAAAAAAGGCAGCGTTATTTTAATGGACTCTTCCAGCGGGGAGATTTTGGCTTTAGCTAATTTCCCGAATTTTAATCCCGCAATTTTTGTGGATCAGCGTAGCAAAGTTATTGCCAGATTATTTAATGATCCGGATGCGCCATTCCTTAATCGCGCTGTCGGTTCAAGTTATCCGCCGGCATCAGTCTTTAAAGTAGTGCTGGCTTGCGCCGGTTTGGAATTAAAAAAAATAAATCTTTCCACGAGTTTTGTTTGTCAGGGCTCCATTATGGTCGGAGCCCGGAAATTTAGTTGTTGGGATGTGCATGGGGCAGAGGATATTTTCCAAGCGATTGCCCATTCCTGTGATGTATTTTTCTATAAAACCGGCTTACTGGTCGGCGCGCAGAATATCCATGATTATGCTTTGAAATTAGGTTTAGGCAGGAATATGGGTTTTGAATTGGCTGGAGAAACCAGCGGTTTTATTCCTTCTCCTTTGTGGAGAAAGATAAATAAATTCCAGAGCTGGTTTGATGGGGATACGGCAAATTTAAGTATCGGCCAGGGAGATTGCCTGGTCAGCCCGCTGCAGGCAGCGAATATGCTGGCGGTGTTTGCCAATCGCGGGTATTTGTTAACCCCGTTTGTTGTTAAAGCCGTGGGAGGGCTGGATTTTTCTGCCAAGAAGAAACTGATTAAGGTGCCTTTTAAGAAAAATACTTTTGAAGTTATTGCTCAAGGTTTGGGAAAAGTTGTTGCTGACACTCAGGGTACCGGAAATGTCCTGGCGGCTTTGCCGGTTAAGGTCGCCGGAAAAACCGGTACGGCTCAGGTGTCCCGGGGCGGCACGCATGCCTGGTTTGTCGGTTTTTTCCCGGAGGATAAACCCAAATATGTAATTTGTGTTTTTTTAGAGAATGGCGGCCCGGGCCATGCCGCCAGCGTCGTGGCGAAGCAGATTATTGAAGCGCTGAATAATCAGGGGTTAATCTAATGCGGAATTCATTTACGAAAATTTTGGTTTTGGCTTTGATTATCGCCGGTTTAGGAGTCTTATCGATCTATAGCAGTACTTTCCAGAAAGAAGGTACGCAGTGGCAGGAGATCTATAAGCGCCAGATACTCTGGTTAGCAATCGGTTTGGTTTGTTTCTTTTTTATTTCCAAGTTTAATTACCGTAAACTTTGGGATGCCAATTATTTTATTTATGCGCTGGCAGTATTTTTTCTGCTTTTAGTTTTTGGTTTAGGTGTAATTAGATTAGGAGCGCAGCGTTGGTTAAGAATCGCCTGGTTTAATTTTCAACCTTCGGAGTTCGCGAAATTAGCAATGATAATTTTTTTGGCCAGATATTTCAGCCGTAAATCCACTGATGACACATCGCTGTTATCGGGTAAATTTGGTATTTTTCGGGGTATAATTTTGCCCTTGATTTTTGTGGGGCTGCCGATGTTCTTGATCATTGAACAGCCGGATTTAGGCAGCGGTTTAATGTTAATGCTGGTTTTTGTCGGGTTACTTTATTTAACGCATGTGCGCATAAAATATATTCTTGGGTTATTGGCGGCTTTAGTTCTACCTTTGCCTTTTTTCTGGCATTTTTTGCATGATTATCAGAAGCAGCGGCTGTTGGTTTTCCTTAATCCGAATATTGATCCTTTAGGCGCCGGCTATACGGTAATTCAATCGCGTATCGCGATCGGGTCAGGCGGATTATTCGGCCGGGGGTGGCTGCATGGCTCGCAGAGCCAGCTGTATTTTTTGCCGGAATCACACACCGATTTTATCTTTGCTACTTTTTCTGAGCAATGGGGATTTTTAGGCAGCGCGCTTTTGGTGTTGATTTATTATTTGATCATCCGTCAAGGTTTTGTCATCGCGCAAAGGACGCAGGATTCATTCGGTAAGTTACTGGCTTACGGCATATCGCTTTTATTAGCTTTGCAGGTGTTTATTAATATTGCGATGAATATGGGCCTGGCGCCGGTGGTGGGGCTGCCTTTACCGCTGATGAGTTACGGCGGCTCAAGCGTGTTAGTTACTTTTATTGCTTTAGGGATTTTAGTGAATATTGATCGCACCAGAAACGTATTTTAAACTATGATTGAAGATTTGTTAGTTAATGTGCATCGGCCCGCGCAATATCTGGGGAATGAGTGGAATGCCGCCAAAGGTGATTTTAACTCTTGCGCGGTAAGCTTTGCGTTAGGCTTTCCGGATTTATATGAAATCGGGATGAGCAATTTAGGGCTGCGGATTATTTATGGAGTTTTAAATGATACGCCCGGCGTGGTTTGCGAAAGGTTTTTTGCTCCCGAGCCGGATATGGAAGCTTCTTTAAAGAACGCCAAGCGCCGGCTTTTTTCCTGGGAGTCGAATCAGGAGCTGATAAATTTCGATTTGTTGGGATTCTCTCTGGGGTCGGAATTAAATTATACTAATGTCTTAAGTATTCTTGATTTGGCCGGATTGCCTTTGGAATCCGCGTTACGCAGCCACCAATATCCGTTGGTAATTGCCGGAGGGCCATCTACGCTTAATCCGGAGCCGATGCACGAGTTTGTGGATGTGTTTATTATCGGTGAAGCAGAAGAGGCGATTGTGGAACTGTTGGCTTTATATTGCCAGCACAAAGATGATTATCGAGCGGGCAGGTTAACTAAAGAAGGGCTTTTGATCGAGCTGTCTAAAATCGAAGGTGTTTATGCGCCCGCGCTTTATCTGCCGGAATATCGCGCTGACGGAACGCTGGTGAATTTCTCTCCAAGATTCGCCAGTCTGCCCTTAAAGATAAAAAAACGCATTGTGAAAGATTTTGATTCAGCTTATTTTCCCTGTAATTGGATGGTGCCTTATGTGCAGACAGTTCATGACCGGGTTACTTTAGAGATTATGCGCGGTTGTCCGAATCACTGCCGTTTTTGCCAAGCCCGGAGCCAGTATTATCCTTTTCGAATAAGAAGTAAGGAAAAAATAATTTCATTGGCTAAACTCGCGCAGAGTTCCAGCGGATACGAAGAGTTATCTTTAGCGGGTTTATCCGTAGGGGATTATCCGGGAATCGAAGCCCTGGTTGCGGATTTAACCAATAGTTTTAGCCAACAGGCGGTTAATTTATCCTTGCCTTCATTAAAAGCCAGGGTTTTATTAGGAAATGTTTCTTCATTGATTGCTAAAATTAAAAAAACCGGCTTAACTTTCGCTCCGGAAGCGGGCACGCCTGAATTACGCCAGGCAATGGCTAAAGATTTTTCCGAGGTAGAGTTTTTTCAGGCGATTGAGCAGGCTTATCGTGCAGGTTATCAGCATTTAAAATTATATTTTTTGATTGGTTTACCCGGTGAGCGGCAAGAAGATTTGCAGGGGATTATTGATTTTGCTCAAAGGACTTCGGATGAAAAAAGAAAGATTAATGGCTCGCCCGCGCAAATTAATATTAGCATTAATCCGTTAATCCCTAAGCCGCACACTCCTTTACAATGGCAAAAAATGGAATCCATTGAAGTGATTAAAGAAAAACAAAATTATTTAAGAAGCCATTGTAGAAACCGCAGGCTTAAATTTAATTTTCACGATTTTCAGATGGGTTGGTTAGAAGGAGTGCTTTCCCGGGGGGATCGGCAATTGAGCCAGGTTATTCTGTCGGCATATAAAAAAGGGGCCAGGTTTGACGCCTGGAGCAATTATTTTTTATTTAACAAATGGCAGGAAGCATTTTCTGAGTTAGGAATCAATCCGCAGAAATATCTTGATGCGAAATCAACTACCGATATGCTTGCCTGGGATTTTATTGACACCGGAATTAATAAAGAAGATTTGCTTAGGGAATTCAACAAAACTATTGTCAGATAAAGAGTTAAGCGGTATAATTAGGAAAAGATTCATCAAAATTATGGAGACCTATGGATAATCAAGCTAACCGTTTTTCCTTAAATTCACGTACCGTTAAGCAAAAACTGATGGTGGCGTTTCAGCTGATGTCTATTTTACCATTTTTAGTCTGCGTGTATTTGCTTTCTACGCATATTTTTTCAAAATCCGGAATAAAACTGGAGATTATTCTGTATTTAGCGGTGAGCGCATTTTTGGCGGTTGTCGGGCTTTTAGTAATTAAGGAAGTTTTTGACCGCCTAACTTCCGTGACTAACGAAGCTAAATTTATTGCGGCCGGAGATATTAATCGCAATCTGTTAGTTGAGCATGGCGATGAAGTGGGGGAATTAGGCGGCATTTTGAATCAGCTTACCCAGCGCATCCGCAGTAACATGGATGAGCTTAATAATTACAGCGAGAAGACCACGCAGATTAATATCGAAATTCAGAAGAAAATAATTATTCTTTCCAATTTGATGCAAATCAGCTCGCTTATTTCCGGCGGCTCGAAATTTGAGGAAGTTTTAAAAATTGCGGTGGAAAAGTCCCGGGCTTTAGCTAATTCCGAAATCGCGTTTTTACTTTTTAAAGACGATCTTAAGGATTCCTTCCGCATGAAAGTGGCCGACGGAATTAAGGCGGATTATTTAATGACGGTGGAGATTACCAGTAAAGATGATATCTATAATAAAGCTTTTAATCTGAACAAGCTTTTAATTTTAGACAAACAGAACGCCTTGAACGCTAATCTTACGGTAGATTTTCTATCGAAATTTCAAGTTAAGAATTGCTTAGCGATGCCGATATTTTTAAGAGGCACGGTTAAAGCGGTCTTGGGCATCGCCAATACGCAGGATAATTTTTCTTATAATAAGAGCGATATCGAGCTTTTGGATATCTTCTCTAAACAGATTGCCGTCGCGATTGAAAATGATATTTTAGCGCATCGCGTTGAGAAGTTGGAGATCAAAGATACGCTCACCGGGCTTTACAACCGTTTTTTTATTGAAAGCCGTTTAAAGGAAGAGATTAGCCGCGCCATTGTTTATCAGCGTCCTTGCGCTTTTGTTATTTTTGACCTGGATAATTTTAAAAATTACCGTGAAAAGTTTGGGGCGATTTCCGCGGAATTAGCGTTAAAGAAAGTTGCTGTTTTGATGCGCGATTCTATTACGGAAGTTGACCGGGCCGGGCGGACGGATGACGATGAGTTTTCGCTCATTCTTCCGGAAAAGAACAAGCGTCAGGCCCTGGAGGTTGCGGAAAAGATCTGCAAGAAAGTTCAGGATTCTTTTTGCGCAGAACAGGACAGCAGTAAATGCCTTACTTTTAGCGCGGGGGTCAGCGAGAACCCCTTAGATGGTGTACAGGTAGAGCAATTGACGGCGAAAGCCAAAGAGTTGTTAAAGCGGGCTAAGGCCGGCGGGAAAAATCGGATCGTAGTTTTCTAAGCGGGAGATTTTTTAAAGTGATCAGGAGAATTAATAATAAACCATTAGGTGAGCTTTTGTTTGACCGGGGGATTATTGATCAGTCTCAGCTGGATCGGGGGTTAATTTATCAGAGGGAGAAGGGCGGTTTAATCGGAGAAATCCTGGTCGAACTGGGATTTGTGAAAGAGGATGAGATTGCCCAGGCTTTAACTGCCCAATATGGTTTTCCCTATCTGCCTTTAGGTAATTATGAGGTGGATTTAGCGATTACCAGCATTATTCCCGGCCGGGTGGCCAGACAGTATCTGCTGGTGCCAATTGATAAGATTGGTAATAACCTTACTTTGGCGATGTCCAATCCTTTGAATGTCCAGGCGATCGAAGATGTAGAGTTATTGAGCGGGTGCAGCGTGCAAACTTTTGTTTCGACCTCTTCGGATATTAAAAGAGCGATTGAGAAATATTATAAGGATAAGGAATAAGGGGTAAAATATAGGGTAGGTAGTAGAGAGTAGGTAGCATCTAGGTTTCCCTATATACTATCCGCTCACTGCTGCCTACTTTTATTATGTTATCACTAAAAGACCGGCTTACGGAAATATTAATTAATAATAAGCTTATCAGCGTCCAACATCTTGAGCAGGCGCTTAAGGTGCAAGCGGCTAAAGGCGGTAAGCTTAGCGATATTCTTGTGGAACTTAAGTTTGTTGAAGAAAGCGAACTGATTACCACTTTAAGTGAAGGCCTCGGTTTACCTTTAATTGATTTAAAGCGTTTTAAGATTGATCTGGATATTGCCAAAATAATTCCGGTGGATCTCGCCCGGCTTTACCAGATCATCCCCATTTCTAGAATGGGAGATACGGTTACTTTGGCGATGGCGGATCCGCTGAACATATTTGCCATCGACCATGTGCAGGCCCTCACCGGTTTCAAAATTAATCCCATAATTTCTTCTGTGGCGGATATTAATCAAACGATTGAATTATCCTATCCGGATACCGCTAAAGGGGTGCTTGAGGATTTGGTTAAGGAGATGACTATTTCTTCCATTGAGTTGGTTAAGGAGGAAAAGGAAGCGTCTCTGAGCGACCAGGAATTGAATCGGATTAGCCATGACGCGCCGGTAATTCAGGTCGTGAATATGATTTTGGAGGAATCCATAAAAAAGAAGGCTTCGGATGTGTTGGTGGAGCCGTATGAAAAGAAATTACGCATACGTTTCCGGATTGATGGAATGCTGCAGGAGCAGAAGGCGCCGCCTAAGACGATGCATGCTTCCATTGTATCGCGCATTAAAGTTATCGCGGAGCTGGATATCGCGGAGCATCGTCTTCCTCAGGACGGCCGCTTTAAAGTAAAGATTTTAAATCATCAGGTAGATTTTCGTGTTTCGATTTTACCTTCCAGCTATGGTGAAAAGGTGGCTTTACGTATTCTGGACAAATCGCAGGCAAATCTGGATACAAAAAAGCTGGGATTCAGCGATCATGCGTTAGGAATTCTGGCGAAGATGTCATTGTTACCTCACGGGATGATTTTAGTTTGCGGGCCAACCGGAAGCGGAAAAACCACTACCCTTTATGCGGTTTTAAAATCTGTGGATAGCCCGGATAAAAATATCGTTACGGTGGAAGATCCGGTGGAGTTTCAACTGGAAGGTATAAATCAGGTAACAGCGAAGCCGGAGATTGGCCTTAGTTTCGCC
>Ga0172369_10007508_pt1 | contig 12634 bp, 9 predicted proteins | sample LakKiv25m_FD_114539 | JGI IMG/M metagenome (GOLD analysis project Ga0172369, IMG submission 114539) | Freshwater microbial communities from Kabuno Bay, South-Kivu, Congo - kab_022012_11.25m | ecosystem: Environmental > Aquatic > Freshwater > Lake | place: Democratic Republic of the Congo... | reverse complement strand
GCCACGATGAGCTGCTTGTCGTCCTTTTTCGGACGCATGTTCTCGGGCAGCTCGTCGGAAAGGAAGCGCACCGCGTGATCGCGAAGCGCCTCCACGGGGGCGGAGCGGCGCCAGCCGACCTCGTCCAGCACGCTCGCGCCGGCGCGCTTCAAACCGCCCTTGATCTTGCGTGCTTCCTGCATGCCGCCTCCGTCCCTGCGCGCCGCCGCGGCGGCCGGGGTGCCGGTCCGAACCTTCGGTCTGTCGTCGCGCGTCTCCAGAAGGCGCTCGGGCTTGAGGCCCAAGGCCGCCATCGACAGCGCGGGAATGGTCTTGTCGTCGATGAACCGCTGGTCGCGCTCGGCCTCGCCACCGCGCGCCGCGCTCTTCTCGAACTTCGCCACGGGGCCGGCGACCTGGACCTCGGTGTCGCCCAGCCGCAGCGTCTCGCCCGGCTGCAGCCTCGCCTCGTCGGTCACCTTCGCGCCGTCGACGAGCGTGTCCTCGGCCGGGTCCAGCGCCGCCACGTACAGCACGGAGCCGCGCAGGAACACTTTCGCGTGCTCGGCCGAGACACGCGGGTCGTCCAGCCGGAGCTGCGCCGCCGGGCTCGTGCCCAGGACGAAACTCGTGCCGGTCAATTCGACCGTGCGACGGCGCCCGTCCGGCGCGGTGACGTGCAGACGCACGCGTCCCGTGCCGGCGGGTGCCTCGCTGCTGGCGGCCGAACTCTTCGCCATACACCGCTCCGCCGGGCCCTGGGCCCGGCTACAGCACGTCCAGCGATTTCGTCAGCTCCGGAACGAAGTTCGCCCGCAGCCGAATCATCGAGGGAAAGGACGCCTTGTGCTGCGGGGTCAGGTAGCTGCCGTGCGGTCCCTGCAGCTCTCCCGTGATGGTCACCGGAAAGCAGATATCGATCTTGCGCGTGAGGTCGTCCTTCGGCGCCGGGGCCGCCCATGCGGAGGCCGAGCCGAGCAGAATCGCGAACGCGAGTCCGATCGCCCTCATGACGGTCTCCTAGAGCTGGTCGACGCTGCGCTGCAGCTCGGGGTTGAAGTCGCTGCGCAGCTTGATGAGGCTGTTGAACTTGGTCTTGCCGCGGTTGAGCATGTAGCTGCCCTCGGGCTTCGTCAGTTCGCCCTCGAGGGTGACGTCCGAGAAGTCGATGACGGTCTTTTTCTTGAACACCGTCTTGTCGGCCTCCTGGACGATGGTCTCGCTGCGGGGGGCCGCCGCCGCGGGCGCTCCGGCCAGCAGCAACGGCGCCGCGAGGGCCGCGGCCGCCAGAATCGTCGATGTGCGCTTCATCTCGCTGCTCCCCGGAGCGACCGCGGCGCTCCGACCGGCAAAGCTCTCTTTTGTACCACGTCCGAACGGCGGCTCTCAACGCGGTGCGGCATCCGCCACCTGCCGGATGGGACACCCGGCCACACCGGCCGGTTCCGCAACCGCATAACCTAGGGCTTGCTCGCCTCCGGCGCCGCCCCGGAGTCGATGGGGACGGGCTCCAATGCCGGGAGCCCTTCCTTGCCTGCTTCCGGTGTTGCCGGAGCAACAGCCGCCGGTTCGGGAGCCGGTGCCGCCGCCTTCGGGGTCTCGGGAGCGGGGGATTTCGGTGCCGGTTCGGGAGTCGGCGCGGCAGGAGCCGGCGCGGGCACAGCCTCGGGGGCCGGCGTCCCTCGACCGGGCTCGGGATGAACGGCCACGGCCGGCGCGTCGATCACCGGCACGGGAGTCGGCGCGGCCGTCGGCGCCGGTGCCGGTTCGGGCGCAGGAGCCGGAGCGGGAGCGGGCGCTGCCTCCGGCGCGGGCGCGGGTGCGCCGATGCCCCTGTCCGGCATCGGCGTCGGGGCGGGCGGCGGAGCCTGCTGCGCGGCCTTGATCATCGCCTCGCAGCCGGCCAGCGCGTTGCGGGCGTCGTCCTTGTGCACGGCGTCCGGCATCGCGACGTACTCCTTGAGCAGATCCCGTGCCTTCTCCCACTCGCGCAGGTTGCGCAGGCAGTTGGCCGTCCCGTAGATGGCCTCGGCGTAGCCCGGACGCAGCTCCATCACCCGCCCGTACTCGCCCATGGCCTCCTTGAACTTCTTGCCGCCCTCCAGCGCGAAGGCGTAGGCGAGATGCGCGTCGAGGCTGTTGGGATCCAGCTCCGCCGACTTCGCCAGCGACTTCTCCGCCGACACGTAGTCGCGGTAGCGCAGCGCGATGGACCCGAGGTTGCGCCACGCCGTGGCGTCGTTCGGGTTCAGCTCCACGGCTTTTTTGAACGCCGCGAGCGCGCGCGAGGGGCGGCCCTGGTCCTTCTTGAAGTAGAGGAGTCCCAGGTTGTTGTAGATGCCCGAGTCCTTGTCGTCGAGCTTCTTGGCCTCCACGCTGAACTGCTCGGCGAGGTCCAGTTTATTCTGGTCCAGGAACAAAACCGCCATGTTCTTGTACGCGTCGACGTTGCCGGGCGCGCGGGCGAGCACGCGGCGCAGGGTCTTCTCGGCGTCGTCGTACTTGTGCGCGAGGCGGTAGACGACGCCCAGGTTGTTGCGCACGCGGACGTTGTCCGGCACGGCTTCCAGCGCCTTGACGTACATGGCGACGGCCTCGTCGAACTGCTCGCGGTTGCGGTAGAGGCGCCCCAGGTTCAGCAGCGCGCCCTCGTGATCGGGCTGGTTCTCGATCGTCCTGCGGTAGAAGTCGGCGGCGCGGTCCAGATCGCCGTCGGCCTCGTACGCGGTCGCCGTGTGGAACAGGGCCTCGGCGTTCTTCGGGTCCTTCTCCAGCACGGCGGCATACGCCTTGCGGGCGCCGGCGAAGTCGCGCGCGACGAACAGCGCCTTGGCGCGCGCGATCTTCTCCGAGAGCGGCGTCTCGGGCGGCGGCGGGGGCGGCTTCGGGGGCTCGGGGGCCTTCGCGGGCGCCAGGCCCGCGGCCTCGGCGATGCCGGAGTCGGTGGGACCGGCGCGGCGGTCGGGCCGGACGGGCGCGCGGGTCGAGGGACAGCCCAGCAGGGGCGCGACGAGCGCCGCCAGGAGCGGCGCGGTGCGGCGGGGGTTGCGGATTGCGTTGCGCATCTCGGTCCTCGCCGCCTAACGGGCGGACGCCGCGGGGGCGGCGTTCGCGGCCTGCACGGCGTCCACGGTGAAGAAGAACTCCGTTCCCTTGAGCGGCAGCTCGCGGATGTCGCCGAAGAGGTCCGGCTTGAACTCGGCCAGCATCTTCTCGGACTCCAGCGTCCACTCGTTGTAGATGCCCAGCTCGAAGGACTTGGCGAGAGCGGTCTCGAGGGCCGTGATGGCCGGCTCCTCGTATTTGAGCGCCTCCTCCTCCAGCAGCGCGCGGTACATCTCCTGCTGATCGGCGTCCAGGCCCTTGGGCATCGGGGCGTCCAGCAGCGTCTTGGCGAAGTTCTTGGGCAGCACCGCCACGCGCACCAGCGCCGCGATGGCCCAGTCGCCGTTGCCGTCGGCGACCACGGCCGTGTAGTCGTTCTTGAGCTCGCCCATGGCGGCGATCTTCTTCTTGAGCTCGCCGGCGAAGTTCCGGGGCGAGGAGAAGCCCATCTTCGCGTAGCCGTCGAACTTGGCCTCCAGCAGCATGAAGCGGCAGTGACCCGCGGCGAGCTTGCTGGTCTCCTGCCCCTTGTCGGCCTCCGAGAGCCCGCCCGACATCCTGCCGTCGTTGCGCTTCACGAGCTCCTCGCACATCTTGAGCGCGTCGGCGTTCTTGCCCAGCTCGCGCAGCGCCAGCATCTGCCGGTAGCGCGCGTTCTGGTGCTTCCACGCCTCCTCGTTCTTGTACACGCGCACGTACTCGTCGAGCTTTTCGCCGGCCTTCTTCCACTCCTTGCGGCCCTCCAGGATGCGCGCCATGGTGAAGAACACCGCACTCTCGGGCACGAGCTTCGTGCCGCCCAGCGCCTTCTCGATCTCGGCGCGCTCGGGGTCGCGCAGCTTCTTGTAGGCGTCGATGTACTTCTGGTAGGCGGCGAGCGCCTTGTCCGTGTCGCCCAGGCCCTGGTACCAGAGGCCGGCGTTGAACTGGGCGTCCATCGCCTTGGGGTCGCGGGGGAAGTCCCTCGCGAACTGCTCGTAGTAGCGCGCGGCGGTCGCGAAGTCGGCCGTCTTCTCGTAGACCTTGCCCAGGTCGAAGACGAGCAGCGGCAGCAGCAGCGGGCGCTTCTCCCCTCCCGGCAGGTCGCGGTTCTTGTCCTCGTCGCACCTGGGGTAGTCGTGCAGGAGCTGCTCGCCGACCTCGATGGCCGTGTCCAGCTCGTTGGCGCGCTGGAAGATGCCGAACGCGTTGTAGAGCGCCAGCGGGGCGTAGGGGCTCGCGTGGAACTCGTCCACGAAGCCGCGGAAGAGCTTCGCGGCGTGCGGGTAGTCCTTGGCGGCGTTCACCTCCAGCGCGTACTTGAACTGGCTGTTCTCGATGTAGAGCGGCAGCTTCTTGCGGAAGTCGTCCTTGTCCTTGCCCGCGAGCAGCTTCGGGTTCGCGTGGAACTCGCGCGCCAGGCGGTTGAGCGCGGCCCACTCCTCCTTCACCTCGAGGCTCTCCAGGATGAGCTGCGCCGCGAGCGAGGAGGTCTTCTCCTCGGGCCACTTGCGGATGATGTAGCTGAAGCGCCGCGCCGCCTCGACGTACTGCACGCGGTCGAAGTAGATGACCGCCGCCGCCAGGCGCACCTGCGCCTCGTCCGCGGCGGTCGGGATGAGCTCGGTGTACTTGTCGCACGCCGCGATGAACTGCTTCTCCAGGTCCGTGAGCGGCTGCTCCTTGGCGGTCTTGTCCACCTTCACGAGCTTCTTCTGCTCGATGGTGCCCTTGTCCTTCTTCTCGTCGATCTTCTGCGTCTCGCTGTCGATGTTGCGGTGCTCGACGCCGGCCTCGATCTTCACGAGCTTCTCGGCGGAGAGCAGCATGTTCATGGCGGCCTGGCGCTTGTACTCGTCGCGCTCCTTGTCCAGGGCCACCTTCAGGTACTGCTCGTAGCCGTTCTGGAAGTCCTCCAGGGCGTAGAGGATTTCCGCCCAGTAGTAGCGCATCTGGTAGGCGCGCTCGCTCTCGGGGAAGCTCGAGACGTACTCGCGGTAGATCTTCTCGGCGAGGCGGTAGGTGGCGACGCTCTTGGTCTTGATGGCCTCCTGGTGGTAGTCGGTCACGAGGTTGTAGAGGGCCTCCTCGGTGAGCGACAGGGCCATCTCGGTGGCGGACCTGTTGGTGCTGTTGGCGACGCCCCAGGGGGTGCCGGGCTTGTAGTTGTTCACGAGGGTGCGCATCTCGCGCAGCACCTCGTCGCGGCGGTTGAGCTTGTCGTAGGCGAGCACGATCTTGCTCTGCCATTCGGGGGCGTTCGGGTCCGTCGGGCGCTCCTTGATGAGCACGTCGCGGTACATCTTGATGGCCATGTCGTACTTGCCGGCGGAGAAGTAGAGGCTCGCCAGCGCGCGGATGTACTGGCCCGCGCCCTGCGCGCCGGCCTTCTCCTTGAAGTAGCGGACCGCGCTGTCCAGGGCGTCGATCTTCTCGAACGAGAGCACGACGTCGCGCAGCGCCTCGGTCTTGAGCTTGATCTTGTCGCCGCCCTCCTTCTCGCCGGCCTCGACGACCTTCTTGAAGCGCTTGATGGCCGCCTCGAAGTCGCCGCCGTTGTAGTCGCACCAGGCGAGCTTGTACGTGGCGTAGGTGCGCGTCTTCGGGCACTTTTCCCCGGCCCCGAGGTCGAACGCCTTGCGCGCGGGCTCCAGACGGTTGCAGTCGAAGCTGTAGTTGCCGAGCTGCACGTACGCGTCGCACACGAGCGGGCTCTTCGGGAACTGCGTGATGAGCATCCGGAACGGGTCGACCGCCTTTTCCAGCTTCTCGTCGCAGCCCTTCTTCGACTCGGCGATCGCCATCTCGTAGCGGTTGTACGCCAGCGCGTAGAGCACCTCGTCGTTGCGCGGGTACTTCGGGTAGTCGCGCACGACCTGGGCGTAGAGGTCCACGGCATTCTTTCGATATAGTTCGCTCTTGCGGGTATTCGGCCGCGGCTCGGAGGGACAGGCCTTCTCGCCCTTGTCGCGGATGCAGTCGTGCCAGACCTTCATCTCGTGGTCGAAAGCGGGCATTTCCTCGGCGATGTTCACGAACTTGCTCTTCTCCCACCACAGCTCGGCGAGTTGGAAGAACAGATCGGCGCGGGTGTTCGGATCCTTCTGCTTCGGGAGGATCTTCTTGATCTGCTCGATGGCCTCGTCGCGGCGCTGGTCGGCGAGCGCGTCGCGCGTCACTTCCTTGCCGGGTGCGCTGGGCAGCTTCGCGGGCGCCAGGCGCGTCGGGGCCTCGGGCTCCTCGGTCTTCTTGAGCTGCTCCTCCAGGCCCTTGGTCGTCGCCTGCTGATCGCCCGGTCGCCCGGTGTCCTTGGGCTTCTCGGGCGTCTTCGCCTCCCTGCCCTTCTTGTCCTTCTTCTTCGGATCCTCCTTCTTCGCGGCCTTCTTGGGCGCCGCCTGCGCGTCGGGCGGGAGCACGCTCCACGCCGCCGTCGCGAGAAGTCCCGCCGTCAAGGCACCCTGCCAGCGCTTCATCGGTCGTCCCCGGCCCGAAGGCCGCATCCGGCGGAGGTCGTCGGCAGCGCTTCCGTCTGCCTTCCGACCCCCGGCAATCCATCGGGGCGGCCGGCGAGTCGGCCGCCCCGCTCGAAAACCCGCCCCGTCTCCTTCCCGGCCGCGCTCCGGGGCACCGCGCGGCCGTCCCCTTCCCTGCTACCGCTCGGCGGCCCTCTCCGGCTCCGCAGGGCAGGCGTTCTTCACCGTGTAGCGGTAGAAGCCCAGCTCGTCCGGCCAGTACTCGCCGTCGAAGTCCCAGTACTCGGCCCCGAGCGCGGCCGACGGGCGGTAGAGCGTCTGCCCGCGCAGCAGCGACTCCTGCTCGTAGCCCGTCTCCAGCAGATCCTTCTCGCGCTTGGCCATTTCGAACTTCACGATTTCGGCCTGCCCGTCGATCTCGTCGAGTTGGTTCACGACGCGCTTCATCTCGCGCTGCACCTGGCGCCCGCCGGTCTGGACGAGCAGGTTGCGCTGCTGTTCCACCGCCTCGACCAGCACCTTCGACAGCAGGCTCTTCTGCCACGAGCCGATGCCCTTGAGCTTGGTGCTCTCCGCGGCCAGCGCGTCCACGTATGCGCGGTAGCCGTGCAGCCAGTCGTCGGTGAGAAGCTCGTTGCGCACCGCGGCGGGCAGCGCCGTGCCGCTGCGTCCGCCCTCGACCATGAGCGCCCAGTAGAACTCGGGCTCGCGCTTGGCCTCCAGCATCGCCTTCACCTGCGAGGCGATTTCGCCGTAGTTGCGCTGCATCACCGCGAGCGCCGCCTTGCTCTCGTCCCAGAGGCACGAGAAGTAGTAGATCTCGGCCTTCAGCAGCCAGCTCTCGGGCACGAGCTGATCGCCCGCCATGGGCGCGTGCAGCGTGTGCAGCATTCCGAGCGCGCGTCCGGCGTCGCCCGGCAGCGTGTCGCCGTTCATGAAGGCCGCGTAGGCGCCCTCGAACAGCGCGTCGCGCCACCAGCGGCTGAACTGCGGGATCTTCTCGTAGAGCGCCGTCGCCTCGCTGTAGCGCTTCGGCTCGGCGGCGCCCTGCTGGTAGCGCAGGCGGGCGAGCGCCAGCGTCGCCAGCGGCTTCACCTCGTCCAGCCCCGGATACGGCGCCTTCTCGGTGGGCTTGAGCGCGATCACCTCGTCGAACGCTGCGGCGGCCTCGTCCTCGAGGCGCTTGCGATCCGGGCTCCGGAGCGACTGGTTCGCGAGCTGCACGCCGCGCAGGTAGCGGGCGCGCGGATACGAAGCGGCATCCTTCGGCACGCTCTTGAGGAAGTCGATGCTGTCGTCGATGGCGCCCTTGCGGTTGCCCCGCAGCGCCACGAGGAAGTTGATGCGGTTGATGACCGCCGGCGGCAGACCCGCGAACTTCTCGTTATATTCTTTGTCGAGAAGGTTCGGGATGAGCGCCTTGTCGCCGATGGACTCCATCACGTCGAGCGTGTTCTCCACCGCTTTCAGGTAGTACGGGTGGTTGGCGCCCTGGTCGATGACGAGCCGGTCGTAGTAGAGCGCGGAGTGGAAGAGCCCCATCTTGAAGAGGCTCAGCGTGAGGAAGTACTCCGCGCGCCAGCTCAGCTCGGGCTCGCCGGAGTTCTCCGCGACGTCGAAGAACGTCAGGGCCGCGTCGGAGTAGGCGCCGCGGTTGTAGTCCTCGATGGCGCGGTTGAGGTCCTTGACGCCCTGGGCGCGCGCGGGGGCGGGGGAGAGCCCGGCGGCCAGCAGCGCGAGCGCGGCGGAAAGAGCGAAGCGGGGAGTCCGCATGGGAGCTGCCATCCTCGTGGGGGTCGGCGCCATCGTCGTCCTCTCTAGAACAGCACCGACAGCGAGCCGATGAAGGACACGTTGTGCAGCACGCTGCTGCTGGGTTCCTTGACCAGGTCCTGCGCGATGGCGCCGTCGGCGCTCTTGTCCAGGAAGTCCTTGACGCGGCAGTTGGCGCCCGCCGCGTCGAGGTTCTTCAGGTCCTGCGCGTTGCAGCCGTTGATCTGCGTCACCTGGTCCGAGTAGATGAAGTCGCGCACCTCCAGGTTGAGCGCGAAACGCTGGCCCATGAAGAGGCGCATGCCGATGTCGAAATAGCCGGTGGGCCGGAGGCCGGTGTCGCCGTAGGTGCGCGGGTGGCCGCCGCCGGTCGTCGTCGAGGCCTGCTCCGGCCTGAGCTGCACGCGCGTCTGCGCCGCGCCGATGCCCGTGCCCAGGTACATGCCGAACTGCATGACCTTGGCGTCCACGAGCGTGAACTTGCCGTAGATGGGCGCCAGCTCGATGCCCGCGTGGCCCTCCCACTGCAGGAGCACTGCATCGGCCGCGTAGGGCTGCTGCTTCGCTTTGTTGATGAGCTCGTCCTCGGTGAACCCGCTCTCGACGCCGCGCCAGAAGTAGGTGCCGCCGGCGCCGATGGCGATGGGCTCGCGGAAGTGGAAGCGGTACTCCAGGCCGTTGCCCAGGTGCTCGGTGAACTTGCCGTTCACCTGCACGGGCATCGTGACGGCGAGCTCGTGCTTGCCGGCGCCGCGCTCCATGCGCCGCGCGATGACGTGGGCGATCTGGTGGCGTCCGCTGGGCCCCAGGCGCACGCCGCTCAGCGGGTCGAGGCTGCCGCCGCGCACCGGCGCGACCGGAGCGGGCTCCGGTGCGGCCGCGGGAGCCGCCGCTTCGTCGGTCGGACCGGCGGCGGGCGCGGCGGAGGGCTCTGCCGGCGCTGCAGGCTCGGCGGGCTCGATCGGCGCGGCCGGTTTCGGAGCCGGGGCGATCTTCTCGGGCGCCGTCGTGCCCGGAGCCGGCGTGCCTTCCTCGGCGCCGAGATCCTGGGCTCGCGCGATCGACGCCGGCGCGCACAGGAGGGCCCAGGCGGCGAGTGCGCCGAGGGCCGGGAAGCGCGCGGGAGCTTTTCTCGTGGTGGCCTTTTCCATGGAAGCCTTTGCCGTGCGGCCGGAGGGGCCGGGTGCGCCGCACGCCCGGGCAGGGCGGCCGGCGCTCCGCGGGCTAGTGGATGACCCAGGCAAACCCCAGGAAAATCAAGGGGATATGCGTGATGCCGGGGCTGGGCGCCGCGGTGCCGGGGTTGGACGCAGCCGACTTGAGGATGACGCCGGTGTTGAACTTGTCCGGGAACATGACGTCGCGCACCTCGGCGCGCGCGCTCAGGCTCTCGGTGAGGAAGAAGCGGAACCCGCCGCCCACGTTGAACGCCATCGTGGGGGCGTTCGAGCTCTGGAAGCCGGGGCTCGCCGGGCACTTGCTCGCGCCGGGGGCGAGGTCGGCCTTGCACGCCAGAATCGAGTTGTACTGGACGTAGGCCGCGCCGGCGCCGGCGGCGAGGTAGAAGTTGAAATGGACCGGGATTTCGGCCGAAAGGTTCAGCTTGCCGTAGACGGGCGCCCAGCGCAGGCCGAGCTGGCCCGTCGCGACGAGCGCTCCGGCGTCCTCGAGGTCGGCCTGGGGCGTGGCGCTGCTCAGCTTCGCCTGGTCCCGGATGCTGCCGACGAGACCGGTCAGCCGCCCCGCCCCGCCGCCCGCCAGCAGCTCCAGCGCGAGCTGCTCGCCGAAGTTGCGGCTGTAGACCAGCGTCCCGCCGAAGTGCTCGGTGAGTTTATTCTTGACCGAGAAGTCGAAGAACGCGGCCAGCTCGTTGGTGCTGCTCAGGGCGTGGCGGCGGTGCTGCACCGTCGTCGGGCGCTGCATGAAACCTTCGTCGGCGGCGCGGGCGGCGGGAGCGAGCAGGAGGACGGCCGGCGCCAGCAGGAGCGCGGCTCGGAAGCGGGGGCTGGACATGTCGCTGGGTCCTTCGACTCCCTCGCACCTCGCTGCGCTCGGTGCTCGGTCGCTCAGGATGAGCGGATTCGCGAGTCCATCGACTCCCTCGCACCTTGCAGGGCTCGGTGCTCGGTCGCTCGGGACGGGCGGATTCGCCGGGGGTCTGTTCATGGCTTGTGCGGCACCGGTCACGGGCAGGCTCCGATGCCCCGCACGTCCACGGTGTACTCGGCCTCGATGACGGATCCGGCCGGCGGCAGACCGGCCTGGAGGTTGAAGTCGATGCTGTTGACCGCCGCACCGTTGCGGCAGCGCACGTAGTCGTAATCGGCGCCCCTGGTCTTCGCCGTGCGCGTGCCGCCGCGCGGCGTCACGAACACGCGCAGCGTCGCCTCCCAGGGCACGCGCGAGAGCACGAACGAGCCGCGAGCGCCCGTGGCGAGGAAACCCAGATTCGTCAGCGCCGGCAGGTAGTTGTCGTCGCAGATGGAGGTCGCCAGGCCCCCGGTGCGCGTCGCCACCGCCACGGTGCGCGGCGCGAAGACGGCGTACTCGGCCGGGTTGGCGGCGGAGCGGCAGCCGAGCTGCGGCGGGGTCGTGCCGAGCGGATCCTGACGCGTCGCGACGATGGCGCCCATGGTCACGTAGTCGCCGCGTCCGAAGCCCTTGAACCCCTCCAGGAAGCGCGCGTAGTAGTCCGGCGAGCCGTACTGCAGCGGCGTGCTGCAGCCGCCGCCGAAAGCCTGGCGCACCGGGGCGCACGAGCTGTCCTCCTCGTCGCTGATGACGATGAGGAAGAGCGAGGCATCGTCGCGGATGAAGCCGGCGTTGTCGTGGTCCAGGTTGGGCGGCGTCAGGGCCATCATGGCGGCCAGGAGCGGCTTTTCGTCGCCCGCGCCTTGCGTGCCCACGCCGACGACCTGCTGGAATTTCGCGACGGGGTCGCAGGACGGCGGGGCGCAGGTGTCGCGGCCGATCCACGGCTTCGACAGGCCCCCCGGACGGATGAGACGGCCGCTCTCGGCCGGGTTGTACGTGTCGGAGGTGATGACGCCGATGTGGTAGTCGATGGAGTTGTCGTTCTCGACCAGCTTGCTGATGAAAGCGTGGAAATTCTGCTTGACCTTGTCCTGCTTGGGCTGCATGGAGCCCGAGTCGTCCACGACCCAGAGGATGTCGACCTTGCCCACCTGGGTCTGGGAGAAGGCGTCCACCTGGACCGGCGCGTTCGAGGCGAAATCGCCCGGACGCACTTCGCCGCCGCTGCGGTCGACGGACGGCAGCGACGGGTCCACCGACGGCTGGCCGGCGACGACCTCGAAGGTTTCCTGGATCTTGCGCAGCTCCGAGTCCCCGCAGGCGGGCAGGAAGGCGAGCAGGCAGCCGGTCGCTGAGGCGGAGATGCCCGCCGCAGCGCGGCATGCGCCGCCGCGTCGGGGCCGTTTTCCGGCTGCGGATGAGCCCCGCGTCGGGGGCTGTCGGCCCATGCAGCGCCTCGGAGCCGGCAGGCCCGCTCGGGACCTGCCCGACCCGTCCAAAAAACCGCGCTGGCTTACCACACGGCCCCCCGATGGGCAAGCACGCCGGAGGTCTGCGCGGACGCCCGGAAGCCCTCGATCGGCCGGACGGGAGCCGGGCCGCGTCTCGCTCCCGCCGGGTGCGCGGTACACCCGGCGGATCGGCCAGCGTAGCAATGCCCGGATCGGTGCGGCCATCCGGCAGCCGACCGACCCGGCAGGCGGAGTGGGTGCGGGGAGGAGCGCGGAACTCCGGCGGGCGGAATCGGAAGAGCGCGGGCGGCCACAGACCGCCAGCCCACGTGCGGCCAGAGGCCGCCGATCCGACGTGCGGCCACAGGCCGCCGCTCCGACTGGCCGCTCTAGAGGCCCGGCGGGATGCAGACCTGCACCGACTGGTTGTCCACCGTCTGCGCCGCCCGGCAGTCGTACCCCGACGCGCACGGCGCCGCGGCGTCGCACGCCACCGTACACTCGTTGCCCGACGGCTTCTTCAGGCACAGCCGGCTGCTGCACGCCGCCGGCCCGAACGAACAGTCCGCCCCGAGCCCGCCGCCGCCGTCCGGGAAACACACGCTCACGTCGTCGAACGTCCCGTCCGCCTTCGGCAACCTCGCTTTCTGACAGAGGAATCCGTCCGGACACGGGCTCGCGTCGCCGCAGCTCTTCGTACACAGGTGCGCCGTCCCGAGATCCAGGCAGGCGCCGTCGCTGCACGGCGGCTGTCCCGGCGAACAGTCGGCCCCGAGGGCTCCGCCCCGCGGCGCGCACACTCCTCCTGCCGCTCCCGGCGACTGTCGGCAGTCGAACGTT
>Ga0172369_10007500_pt1 | contig 12641 bp, 15 predicted proteins | sample LakKiv25m_FD_114539 | JGI IMG/M metagenome (GOLD analysis project Ga0172369, IMG submission 114539) | Freshwater microbial communities from Kabuno Bay, South-Kivu, Congo - kab_022012_11.25m | ecosystem: Environmental > Aquatic > Freshwater > Lake | place: Democratic Republic of the Congo... | reverse complement strand
CTTTATCATTCATGTTCAACCAAGCAGTGAAATAAAAATAACTAAGGAGATATTATCTAAAAAATGGCAGACTACAATCCTCAAGAGGTAGCGAGATTTATGATTTCTTATTTACAATCCAGATTACCAAGGCAAATGTTAGCAAGGGGAGAAAGTCCATCAGAAGAACTTTGCAACTTAGTAAGAGCTAAATATGAACAAGAAGTTCCTCAAGATATTAGACTAGCTGTAGAAGGTTTAGAACAAGCTCTGGAAGATGGAGAATAATTACAATAAAATTAATAAACTATCACAATTAATAAAATTCAAAATGACAAAATATTTACAAACAAAATGGTAGACAAAATAAAAGTAATATATGATAGATGGGATCCAACAGAAGCTAGAGTTAAGCATATAGAAGTGAATCTTGAAACAACTCCCCCTTTTGTTTATAAAACTTATATTGAGGGAGAAACACTTTGCCAATGTAATGAATCGATATTACAAGTAACTGCTAGGCAAGCAAAAAAATTATTTGATTTTCAAAAAGGAAGTTTGGACTCTTGTGTTAGAGAATAATCATCCTAATTTCAAACCACTCATACCCATTTCTTTTATTATTCTTTTATCTCTTTCTAAAAATATTTTAAAAAATTCTTCAAAACTCAAATTATGGTTTACCTCAGCATAACAAACATGGTTTTTAATAAATGCATTAGGATGTTTGTCTTTGAATCTTTTCAAATGTTCAACCTTAGTTATATCTGGCCCTCTAACAGTTTCATCTTTCTTTTTATCAACAACAACATAACCCTTTGCAATATTATCATTTTCATCATAGGAAAAACCTGTTTTTTTAATCACAAACTCTCTTTTTATTTCATTTAAAAAAAAGTTAAAAAACTTCCTTGATTTTGTTCCAGCTATATCTCCTGCCTGTTTATTTGTACTTATTACTATTTTTTTAACATCTTTAATATTCTTAAATTCATCCTCAACCCTTTTCTTTATAAAAAAACTATCAGAAGGTTTTTTAATAAAATTAATGCAAGCTTTTCTAAACTTATCAAATGTCTCTTCACTTAAACTAGAAGCAGCATTTCTTGTTTTAAACGTAGGATCAACTAAGATAATCGGACTTTGCAATTTAGATTCATTTAATTCAACTAAAACATCTTTTTTATTTTTATAATTTTTTTCATAATCAACAACAATTTTCTCCTGCCCAGATATGGCAATATTTTTCACGAATTTTAAGAAACTACCATAATTAATAATCAATAACTCAAGAGCATAGCCTGAAAACCCTCTTATATAACTTTCAGCACCATAGCAATCCTGCCCATGGCAAAAAGCCTTTGCTAGCCTTATCTCATCAGATAACTTAGCATTCTTTTTTATCTGTTTTAAAACATAGTTAACATGAAAATAACTCAAATCCGTAATATTCAATGCATCTTCAGGATTTTTTATTTTTATAACAGGAATAACCTCAATTATGATATTTCCAATTTTCTTCTGATAATAATCTCTTGAACCATGTATTTTTATAAAATCCTTTCCAAGAATCTTACCAAGAACAGAAGATATATCCTTTTCATTTCTTAGGAATCGCACAAAAACATCAACATCGTATTTATTTTCATCAGTTTTTATTAAGGTATTTTTAGCAAGGCTTCCTCCAATAAAAACCTCTGCATCTACACCCTTACTTTTTAATTTTCTTTCAAGTTCTTTGCAAAATTCAGAAGAAATACGTTTTATCCTATTCAGTTCCTCTTCACCAATTTTTATTTTTTCTATTTGTTTTTTTAAAATTAGGTTGATATCACTCATGATATATACACTAAGAATTATTATATAAACCTTCATATTGTAAAATATGGAGGGACAAAAATTTCCAAAGAAATTTTTAGACCCTCTCATATTAAGTATAAATATAACTTTTAAACTACACTCTTGAATGTTTCAACTCTACTAAAACTTAAAAATGCGAATCAATGAGCATTAACAAAAATAAGAACGTGTATTCTATATTTCCAATCTTCACCACTTCTCCAACTCATATTCAACTTTCTTAACCCATTGATTAATAATTTCCATCATCATGTTTCTTATAACAATCTTATCATTTATTTTATATCTATAGACATAACCTCCACCAGAGAGATTATTTTGCCCTCTTATGACAATTCTCTTTTCATTAAGATTTTTTAAAGATCTTTGTATTGTAGACAAATCCAAACCAAGCTTTTCAGCAATTTCATTGCTACCATAGGTTTTTTTATTTTTAATAAGAAAATCCATTATTAAAAAATCAGATTTAGTTAATCCAAGTCCGCACTTTATAACATCTTTTAACTCAAACCTTTTACATGCAAAATCTATCATATTAAACTTGGATATTTATTTACCCTCTTGTTTTAATTCAACATAAGCTCCATAGCTAGCAACAGCACCTTCTCCTGCCGATGTAATTACCTGCTTAATAACATTATTAGAAACATCTCCTGCTGAAAATAGGCCGTGAACATTTGTTTTCTGAAATTTATCTACAATTACAAAACCCCTTTCATTTAATTTAACTTTTAAGTTCTTTAATAAAGATGTTTCAGGAACAGAACCAATTTCAATAAAAACTCCATCTAATTTTAATTTTTTTCCAGATTTTAATTTAATTCCTTCAACAATCTTGCTCCCAACAATTTCAATAACTTCTTCATTAAACATTTTTTCTATTTTTCCATCTTTCATGACAATTTCAGCCCAGGTAGGGTCTCCTTTCTTGAAATCTTTTCCTCTGTTTATAATATAGATTTTAGAAGCATATTCAGTAAGTAATAATGCAGAACTCAATGCAGCATCTCCTCCACCAACTATTGCCACAATTTTATTTTTAAAAAAAGGCCCATCACAAGCAGAACAATAGCTAACTCCTCTTCCTTGAAATTTTCCTTCGCCAGGAATATCTAATCTTTCTCTCTTTGTTCCAGTAGCATATATGACCTTCCTGCCTTCATATGTTCCATTATCTGTTTTAATTAAAAATATTTTATCTTTTTTAAGAATCTCCTTAACTTCATCATAAATTATTTCAACCCCAAGAACTTTTGCATGCTCTGTAAACTTCTGCATTAATTCAAATCCACCAATAGCTGGATAAGAAGGATAATTACATATTTTTGGAGAAGTTGCAGCAATTCCTCCAATATTTTTAGAGAATATAACTGTACTTAGTTTGTATCTAGCTGCATAAATTCCAGCTGTTAAAGCAGCAGGCCCTCCTCCAACAATTATAAGATCATACATCCTATCAAATACCTCCAAGTATATTATCAATATTATTTTTTAAAGAATTTTCATTCATATATCCAATAATCCTATCCACTTCCTTACCTTTATTTACAATAATTAAACAAGGAATTCCTTGTACTCCATATTCACTTGCTAATTCAGGATCCTCATCAGTATTGACCTTAACAAACTTCAACTTACCATTGTACTTTTCACTCAATCCTTCAAAAACAGGGCTCATCATCTGACAAGGTCCACACCAGCTAGCATAAAAATCAATTATTACAGGTGTTTTTGATTGAACAACTTCTTTCTTAAAATTTTCTCCATTAACTATTGTTACCATTTTTGATTTTAAAATCCTCTACTGTAATATATCTGCAGTACTATTTAAACCTTAGTAAATACTGTTGAATTAATATAAAATTAAGCAGTACTAATCTTCTTAAAATGCTCTTTTTGGATGTTCATTTAGTATCCCATCATTAGTTTCTCCTGAAAATATTTTTCTTGCATCACTAATAATCACAGGAACACAATTTAAATACCAATTCCAGTCAGGATGAAAATAAGTAACTTCCACATAAATTCTTCCATCTCTTGTTGTAAATGATCTCTGAGCATCAAATGCCCATCTCAATCCAGATTCAAGAGTATCTAGCGGAAAGCCTCCTCTAAATCTCCTTTTGATTTCATCATATGCCAATTTTCTTCCAAATGGTTCAAAATTAGGTTTATTCAGAATTTGAAGCTCTGGATTAAATCTTCCATATAAAAGCCATTTAAATCTTTCATCGCTCTTATAAGTAGCAAGATTTACATTTTCAGGGATTTCAAGTTCAAGAGAACAGTACATGAGTCTTGATGGAGTATCCGGCATTGCTCCCTCAACAATAGTGTTTATTTTATCAGGCATCTTTCCTCCTTAAGACAATTTTTTTAAGAATGCAGCTTTTACTTTTATTGCAATGTCTTTTTCCAAAAACAAGAGAATCTGCCTTAATTTTTCTTGAAATATCAAAAGGGCAGATGATTTTTTCTCCATCTGGAAAAATATTCCCAAATCTACAAGTGTCTACTTCATTTATTTGCCCATCTGTTTGAATAACTCCTCTTCTAGCAATATGCAAAACAGGAATTAATCCAGAATAATCTAAAACAAATCTTTGTACTTGCTGGTAATATTCAGGCAAGCTTAATGTTTCAGGCGTATCTTTCCAATAATCTTGGGTAGAGGTTATATCCCTTATGCTTGAAATATAGAATCCATTGCAATTAAACCTCTCTTCTGCCATTTTTGAAGCCGTAACAAGTTCCTGAGTATTATCTCGTCTTAACATATAAACTACTGTTACTGGAAAATCCACTAAAGGAATTTTTGTAAGAGGTTTTTCACTAGAATAAGCACCATAAACTCCAATCCTTACTTGAGTTTTAGATAAATCCAGACCCTCCAGCTTTTTAATTAATATTCCATTGGTATAAACCGTTGTCCTTAGCCCAATCTCATTATTAAACTCAATCATTCTCTCTAAATCTTGGTGAAGAGTAGGTTCTCCTCCAAGAATTATCACTTTTTGAACTTGGTTTGTATAATCTAAAACATGATGTTTATATTCATCAAAAGTCATTTCTCCCTTTCCAAGCTTGTGAGAATAAAAACAACCAGTACATCGAAGGTTACATTTATTAGTAATAAACAATTGAAGAGTATTAACTGGAATAGGGGGAACCTCATCCCATCTTTTTTGGTCATACATTAAAAAATAATCAGTCATTTTTCACCTCTTCTATTTCATTTAAAAATGATGATATTAACCTTTTGTTTAAAAAATAGTAAACCAAAAAGTTTATATATTCAACTTAGTTTTATCAACTACAAAAAGAGGCAATATGGGTTTCAATATTCTAATTCCAGAAATAAATAACAAGCCAAGCAATACAAAAGATGCTGTTATAAGCATTTTAACCATAGATTGGCCACTTAGTCTAAGAAATATCTATCATAGAATAAAAAAGCAATATGGCTATTCTTCCTCATATCAATCAGTTTACAAAGCTGTAAAAGAACTATGTGAAATTCATGTTCTAAAGGAAACTGATAAAAAATATGAAATAGCGATAGATTGGATAAAAAAACTTCAATCATTCACGGACATAATAGAGACAAACTACTATGCAAAACAAAAAATACATAATCTTTCTGGATTAAAAGAATCAAAATACAATGAAGACCTAATAATCTTGAATTTTGAAACAATTTTTGATGCAGAAAAATATCTTTACTATTTTATGAAAAACGAGCTTTTTAAAAATAAGAATGATAATATATGCTTTCAAATAAACAATGAATGGAGGCCATTATTCTATCTAAGAGCAGAATACAATTATTATAAACGACTTATTGAAAAAGGCCATAAATTCTATTTCCTTTGCTCAAGTTCTTCTTACATAGAGGATTTATCTAAGGAATTCTATAAATCTCTGAATATAAAATACAAGACAGTTAAAACAGAATTTCCCAATGACCTCCTAATATTTGGTGATTATTTTATTCAAATATTTATTCCAGAAGATTTAAAAAAGAAAATGAAAGACCTGCTAAACAAAAAAGATGTTTTAAAACTATTAGAGGATGTTCTTCAAAAAAAAAGCTCCATAAGACTTGTAATCAATAAAGATGCATCTTTATCAAAAGAAATTAAAAAACAAATAATAAGCAAATTTTAATCATTTTTAGCATTAAAAATGATAATCTTAAATTATTAAAATGGTTAAACTCTATAGAAAAGATTAAAAAGTTTATAAGATAAGTATTATTATGAAAAAGATAAATTATAATAATGAAGATATAAAAGATCATCATGGGGTTGCAGCTATAATAAAAAATAATAAGAATGAGATATTAGTGCAAGAACATGTAAAATATGGTTTTTGGACAATTCCAGTAGGTAAAGTGAAAAATAATCAAGATATACTGGAGGGATTAAAACAAGAAATATTTGAAGAATGTAATTTAACAATTGAGGAATTTAAAGAGATAATAACAAAAGATTATTACTATGAAAGAAATGGAAACAATGTAAAAGTAATAAGTCATTTATTTGAAATTTTAAAATACAAAGGAGATTTAAAGAACAATGAACCTCATAAACATAAGACGCAAATCTTTATCTCACTAGATAAACTAATAAAACTGCCTTTCCTTTCAGATATGACTTTACTTTATCTAGAAACGCAAGGAATAATAAGGAAGGCAAGAATAGTTTAATTCCTATTTAATCAACCTATTCTTGAGAATCATCCTCTTCCTCAACAACATCCTTTAACACAATATTCGGGTCTTTTATCTTCTTGCCTATTTCATCTCTTCCTACCTTTACAGTATCACTTAAGTCAATAACATACTTTCCTTCTCCAAGCTTGTATATAATTGGCCTGGACTTTGAAAACAGATTAATAACATCAATTTCATACTTTCCAGGACCAAGAACGCGAATAGATTCAACATCTAATATAACTGGTTTATCCGGCTCCTCGACCATTCCAGTTATCTCCCGAATATCCCTTTCAATCTTATGCTTATCAGCCGTGCTTATGTCAAACAAGCTTTCTTGTAGTTCCTGCCTAAGTTGCTCAACCTTTTCTTGTTTAATATAATAAAAGAATCTGCCTCCGCAGGAACAACCTTTCAAAAGTTCAGGAGCTGCGTCAGGATATATTGCCGAGCAATGTACGCATTGATGTGCCATTTTACAAATTTAGAATTTATCTCTCTTTTATATTTTTCAAAAGAGTAATAAGTATATATAAATATTGGTTACTACTTTAATAGAATCTATCTTTCTCAAAAAGACTAATGCAACATAACTTCAAGTCGTTTAGGATCTTTTTTCATTTCTTTAACAATTGAAGCAGGCCCAATAACTGTCAAGCAATCCTGTTGACCTATTAAAGCCTTTGCAATTCCAAACTTGAACTTATCCATTGCAGTTTTATTCTCATCCTGAGATATTACTGCAAGCTCTACACCCTTAAACCCTTTAATATTCCCAATCATTATCATGGTATCTTCAATTAATCTCGATTCTTCTTCTGCTTTTAACCTTCCCTGTAAAATAACCACCTTATTATCTAGAATTATCTTCAATAATTTTTTTATTCTTTCAACAGTCTCTAACTTTGCAATTTCAGCATAGGGAATAAAATGCAATGTCAATCCACTTAATTTTTTATCTTTCTTACCCATTTTTCACTTCTTTTTGTATTATTCATTAATATGTATTTTGATATATATTTAAATGTTCTTTTTGTTTTCTCAGCTATATCTTCTATGTATTTTTTCTCTACCTCCTTAGTTTTTATACATTACCAATATCTTTTTAACTTCAATAACTATATTTCTATAAATCAAACTTTTTTTGCCAACTTAAATACCGATTCATAAAATTCATCCATGCCCTTTCCAGTTTTTGCACTTATTCCAACAACTTCGTATTCTGGAAATGCAGCTGCAATCTTCTTAATATCTGCCTTTCCAAGATCCATTTTATTTGCAACAATCAAAACAGGAATTTCTCTTGAGATTAGGTTTCCAATTATAGTTATATTAACTTGAGAATAAGGATTTTCAGTTGAGTCTAAAACAATAATAACTGCATTGACATCATCAAGCCATTTTATTGATTCAATAATTCCCTGAGTAGCTTCCTTTGCTCTTTTTTGAGCATCTTTTTTCCTTAATCTAAACCTCATAAAGTCTTCATAATCAATTTTAGTTGCAATTCCAGGAGTATCAACAAGCTTGAATTTCAATACTCTTTCCTTGTATTTTATTTCAACCTCTTCTTTAAATTGAACATGCCTTGTTTCATGAGGAATACTACTTACTTTGCCAATTTCTTCACCTGTCCAATCCTTACATATTCTATTTGCAAGACTAGTTTTACCTGCATTAGGTGGACCATAAAATCCAAGACTTATCTCTTTTCTTCTTCTAAAAATAATATTCAATAACCTTTTTGAAAAGTCTTTAAGAATCTTTATAGCCATTTTGTCCTCATTTTTAATATAATTTATATTCTAAACAATATTTTTTATGTTTTATAAATCTAATTATACTGCACAATCATAATTTATTAGTTTATAAGGTATCATTTTTCGCTAAACCTGGATTTCTTTTAATGAGTTCTTTTTTAACCTGCTTATTTTCAACCCATTTGAATATAGGAATCTCCCACATTCCAACTCTCTGTCCTTTAAACTTTTTCCAAGCATAACTCAATTGCTCTCCAGTCCATTCTCTTTCTTTTAATTTGCTGAATATCTCTGATTTGTTAGTTCCTTGATTTGAAGAATTATACATAAAATTAATTAAATTGTACAATTGGATTTTATTAGTGAATAAATAAGACTCATAATGTCTTTTATACCATTCCTGCATCAAGATATAGATTACAAATGCAACAAAAAGAAGTACAACTATAAGTATGATTGCAATACTCCATGGTTTACAATCTCCAGGACAATTCTTATAAGTCTCTTTTCCGCTACATTTTCCATCATTATTACAATCTCCCGTATTAATTCTAATATTCCCTCCAACACTTACTAAATCAGGAGAAATATAAACCGGAAGAGTTATTATACTCGCTTCAAGAGGATATAAAAATTCAACCCTTATGCTACCATTATTACTTAAATCACTTAAGCTAACTAAAAATGCATTATTATCTTCTGATTCTTTGGTTTTGAGTTCACCATTACTTATTTTTATTTTATCTGCTAGTGATGGACTATCAATAACGAAATAAACTTGAGGAATATCTGCCTTTGGATTTAAATTAAAAACCATATCTGAAAACAAGATGTCTGCTTCTCCAGTAGAATAAATAATCCTATAGGTATTTGATTCAAAGTTTATTTCCATATTCTCATTAATCCAGGAACTGATTTTCTTTTTAAAATCTGCATCATCGCCATCAACAGTTCCAGCACCAAATTCTTCTAATTTTTCAAAACTTATTTTTTCAGAAGATTGAAGGTATTTTGAATTTTTTATAGATTGAGAAACATCTAGTTTGCCTGGAACCCTCATAGCAAGTAATTCTCCCATGACCCTTAATTTCTCATTTTCCTGAGAATCAAGATATCCAAAATATAATCTCTCTTTATCATCTAGTTCAGTTTTTAAATCAAGAGGCTTAACAATTGACTCAATTTCTCTTTTCGCAAAATCGTTTATGTTGGAATTACTTAACTGAAATGAAAAGTTAGCAAGTTTTTCTCTGTATAATTTAATTGTTTTATTGAAATTAGTATCTGGAGTATCAACTTGAATACTTATTGTTTTTGTTGAATTCCCCTGATTTGTAACAAGAGTAAGTGTCAAAGACAGATCCTCAGTATTATCAAATTTGTATTTTACAATTGGTCCTGAAGTAATTATAGGATCTTCACTTCCAAATTCCCAGAAATACTGTGCAGTTTGATTCATTGGCCTATCAAATACCGCAATAAATGTATTATTAACCAAAGCAACACCCTCCTTTGGGATAATATCTGCTATCTGAATAACATCTGAAACAGTTATGTTTGATTTAAATAATTCATTACTTCCTTGCTTTATTGAAAATTGGTAGGTTCCAACAGAATTTGGAGTTAGTATATTAATTTCATCTAAGTTTAATTTAGAAGGATTCATAACAGTTATTATTGGAGGTGAAGAAATGACCTCTCCAATTGAATTTGAAGTTCTCTTTATTCCACCATCTGTAAAGTTAACCTTTACATTGTTAACAATTATTTGTTGATTATCCAATCCAGAAAGAAATTTAATTGGAATAACACACCCTTTACTACAATTTATACCAGTTCCATTATTCAGATACCTATTGCCAAGATTATCAGTTATTGCACTGGATAAATCGTCTATATTAGCAATACTTTTATTAAATTTAAAACTTCCAACAGCCCTATATTTTATAGGATAGGCAAATATTTCAAAATCTTTTGTATACTCCCCCTCATCATCTATAAGATATCCGCAAACCTTTCCTGTTTTTTCATATTTGATTTTATATAAAGTAGGTTGTTGTGGTTTAATACAAATTGTAGCATTTCTAATAGAATTTAATTCACAATCAATGGTCATTGCACACTTAATAGAATTACTACTAATATTTCCAATACACTCTTTTTCACCACACCCCGCATCCATAGTAATCTTTACATTTTTACTTAGATCAATGGAATCCATAGATATATTTGCACCAATCAAATAAGACTTATAGGGAGGTATCTCAACTTTCTCACAATAAGCAATATCTTGTTCAAGTTCCGTAGAATTAGTAGCAGCAGTTGAATCAAAGCAACCATGTGGTTTGGGAATACTACAAAGTTCATTAGAAAGATTTTGAGCAAAATATTCATAGGTCCCTTCATTAAGGACATCAATCTTTAAAGGGCTTACAAAACAAGAGTTTCCTCCATTGGAACTAATATCAAATTCAATTGATCTTACTGAACCAACTAATTCGCTTGAGAGTATCTTTATTCCAAGAACTTTGCTTTCACCTTTATTAAGGGTAACTGTTTTTGAAGTTGAATCTCCAGTGGTCGTAATATTTTCACTACAATCCCACGGATAACAACTATATCCTGCACCATTATACAAACCATTGGAATTAAGCAACTCTTGGATATTAATATCCTTTCCAGGATTTAAATTAAAAAATGTGTTTAAAACAGAAGAGTTTGCAACCTTATTAATACTAAGGTTTATCCAGCCTTCTATGGGTTCTCTTATACCGTAAATTGTTTTTATCGCTCCAGAAGAATTGCCCTTACTAATTTCTGCATTTATGAAGTTTAAACTAAGCAATCCAATTATGAATAAAGCAAATAATAATTTTTTGTTCATATTTTTCTATTGCTCCAAAAAGGTCCGAATACCTATTCTTTTAAAACACCCGTTCCTTTTTTGAGGCTTAAAAAATACTACGGGCTTCAGCCAGATGGATTTTTTATTGACTATTAGTTGTAATGAATAAATAATCAAAATTAAGAAAATACTAACAATAAACATATTTTCATCAAAGAATCCCATCATAATGACATTTGAGCAATCAACCTGTTGTTCAACTCCAGTTGTACAAGCAGAATCTCCGCCATCAGTCCCAGTCCACTCACCATCCCATACAAATTTAATATATCCTCCACCATCATTACAATGATCTTCTGAAGAAACCAATGTCCATTCACATCTTCCAATATCTTCAATAACAGGGTCAGGATCATCTACTTCATAACATTCTGTAGTTAGGTTTTGCAAAGCATTACATTTGCTTGTAGCAGAATCCCAAACACAAGTACAATGAGTCACATTTTGACAACGAGTTGTTCCTTCAGGCCAAGTAAAAGGATCTCTTCCACAAAATTCACCCAACCCCTCAACAGTACTAATTGCAACATCAATATTTCCATTTCCATTTTCAGTGCATGATTCAGTATTTTCATTAAATTGACTACAAATTTGTTTTTCACTAACCATGCATTTATATATAGGATTACTCGAATCACTAGTATCAAACTCCTCACAAACAGAATTATCAGGACAGCAAGTAGTATCTGGATCTCCGGTTTGTTCATTTATTCCTTCTTCTGAATAACAATTTCCATTAGGCCCAAGAGCATCTCTTGTAACAGGGGGACTAACACTATAATCTTTCCATTGAGCATTTCCAACCCCTTCTTTCATGCAAATTACTCCTCCCTGTACACTAAGACTAAATCCCATATCTCCGCTTAAAATATTAGAATCCTCACTAATTACTAAGGGAATTAAAAATAATATTCCTAAAAATATCATACTGATTATCTTATCTTTTTTCATTTATCCTGCCTTAGACAAATCCACCCTTATATTTAGCTTAATATCATGTTTTCCGCCCTTTGGAAATATAACAGTAAATGGAGAAGAATCAGTAGGGTAAACATCAGGTTTATTTTCCCCATCAATATACCATGTGAAATTGAATTTCTTACTTGTTGATTCAGCAAATTTATAGCAATATAATTTATTAGAGGGATCAATAGTATCAGTAACTGTATAACAAGTATGTCCTCCAGAACTACAAGCATCCATACTACTGCTACAATTTGCAACATGTGAACTTGATGCATCAACAGTTATTGGTAATGGAGAAAAAGTCCTAGTTTTATAATCTGGCTCATCAATAATTATAAACAATATTAATCCTTGTTTGTAAACATAGATTCTACTTAAATCATACTCAGATTGACTCCGAGTAGCTTCCTTAACAGTTGCATTTATTATCCTTGTTCCAGTAGAAGAAGAATTATAT
>Ga0172369_10007498_pt1 | contig 12642 bp, 14 predicted proteins | sample LakKiv25m_FD_114539 | JGI IMG/M metagenome (GOLD analysis project Ga0172369, IMG submission 114539) | Freshwater microbial communities from Kabuno Bay, South-Kivu, Congo - kab_022012_11.25m | ecosystem: Environmental > Aquatic > Freshwater > Lake | place: Democratic Republic of the Congo... | reverse complement strand
GCATGGAGTTTGCCGCCTGGATGCTGCAGCTCATCATTTTCATACTGCCCGCCTATTTTGCAAACTCGGTGCCAGTGCTGCTTGGCGGCGGCAGGCCGATTGACGGGGGAAGGAAGCTGGATGACAGGCAGAGATTGTTCGGGGACGGGAAAACCGTGCGCGGCTTTTTCGCGGGCGTGGCATCAGGGGTGGCGGTGGGCGCGCTCGAGGGGATCTTCCTGCCCGGCACTGCCTGGGACATCTATGCTGCCGCAGGCGGCACCGGGTTGCTTGCAGGGCTTGACGCAGGCGCAACCTACGTGCTTGCGGGCCTGCTTCTGGGCTGCGGGGCAATGGCAGGCGACCTGCTTGGAAGCTTCATAAAGCGGAGGCAGGGCCTGTCGCGCGGCAAGCCCTCGCTCGCGATGGACCAGCTGCTTTTCCTTGCGCTTGCCCTCCTGTTCGCGTATCCCCTTGCCATGGGGCTTCTCACGCCGGAGGCTGTGCTTTTCCTGGCAGTGCTCACCTATTTTGTCCACGTGGGCGCGAACGTGGCCGCCAACAGGCTGGGCCTGAAGAAAGTGCCGTGGTAGGCGCGCGCATGTCGCAATTGCTTTTAACTTAACCTGAGTAAGCCGTGCCATGGAGTTCGTGGACGAAGTGGTGCGCGTCAAAAAGCCGCCAAGCAGGCTGATAGACGCGCTTGCGGAGCAGTATTCCGCAATCGCATTCAAGTTCGGCTACCTTGAGGCGCAGTCCCCGTGCTGGCTCTACTTCATGAGGAAGGAAAGCGGCTCTGCGGCATTCGAGGTCCAGTTCGGCAACGTAAGCGAGTTCAAGTCGTCTTTTTCCAGGCTGGCGAAATCCGGCGCAAAGCTTTGCTTCCTGGTCACAAGCTCCCGCGCGCACACCATGAGGCTGGAGGAGGCGCGCGGCCTGCTGCTTCGCAACTTCGAGATAAAGAAGCAGAAGTACGTGCTTATCGACATCGAGACGGGGCGGCACCTGCGCGTGAATTTCGAGTGGGACAGCTTCGAGCAGAAGCTCTCCTCGCGCGCGAATGGCAATGGCGAGGAGGGGAAGGGCAGCGCGCCCATTTTCCGCGAGAGGAGGAAGAAAATATACGGGAGGCGCGGGGAGCACAAGGAGCAGGACTGACGCATTCTTTGCGCCTGTGCGATTGCCATTTTAAACCCAGCCGCCAAAACTTGTATGGTGGGGGAATGGCTGCAATTCCGATTTCTTCAGGGCAGTACCTTGTTTCGCTTGCGCGCGAGTCCATAGAGGGATATTTGTCAACGGGCAGGAAGACCGTGCCCATGCGCTCCGAAGGGGCGCTTTCGGAAAAGCGCGGAGTGTTTGTCACGCTTGAGGCCTATCCGTCGCACGAGCTTCGCGGCTGCATCGGCTATCCCCTGCCCATAAAGGAGCTTGCGCTTGCTGCCGTGGACTGCGCGCTTTCCGCGGCATTTGAGGACCCGCGCTTCCCCCCTGTGGAGAAAAGCGAGCTTGGGAAGCTCGTAATTGAGGTAAGCGTGCTTTCCGTGCCCGAGGAGCTGCGCGTGAAAAAGCCCGGGGAATACCTGAAGAAAATAAAGGTGGGCAGGGACGGGCTCATCATCCACTATGGATATTCATCGGGGCTTCTGCTCCCCCAGGTGCCCATTGAATGGAACTGGGACGAGGAGGAGTTCCTCTGCCAGGTCTGCGAAAAGGCAGGCTTGCCGCGCAACATGTGGCAGTCGCCCTCGGCAAAGATTAGCTCTTTTAATGCGCAGATATTTTCCGAGAAAACTCCGGCGGGCGCCGTGGAGCAGAAGAAGCTGGTGCGCTAAGGATGATTGGATGGACGTAAAAGTTCAGAAAACAAAGGCTGGCGTGGAGCTTTCGGGCAGCCTGCCGCCCGAGATTGCGAATGCGGCGTCGCTTGAGGTTTTCCCCCTTCGCGATGGCATTTACCTGGTTTCCATCAAAGGGGCGCTGGGCGCGCAGCATGCCCCAGGCCCGCTTTCCGAGCAGGAGCGCGGCCTTGTGAAAAAGCTGCTTGCCATCAGGTTCGAGAAGCGCACGCCATCAGAGGTGGACAGGACGCTTTCGGGCGAGGAGAAGGCGACGCTCGCCTCCCTCATGGAGAAAAAAGTGGTAAATGTCTTCAGGAGCGGCAAATACGAGAACGGGGTGTACAACGTCTCGGACACCGTGTTCGGGCAGGCAAGGGATGCAATGCCCGCCCATGCTGCAGAAGCAGGCGCCCCATCGGCAACGGGAACTGCGCAGCGCGCAGCAGCCCGCGACCCGCTTTCCCGCGGCTGGCTGGTGCTTGAAAACGAGGGGGACGCGCGGCAGCTCTCTGGCGCGGTTGCGGAGAGGATAAAGGCGGGCGAGGTGGCAGGCCTGCGCTCGTTTGACAGGAAGTACTATTTCATCAGGAAGGACTTTGCAGTGGCGCACCAGCCAAAGATAATGTCCGCGCTTGAAAAGGGCGACAAGACGGCGGAGGAGCTTGTGCGCGTGCTTGGGCTTCCGGCAGAGGCATGCCTTGCAATCCTGCTGCACATGGCGGAGGAAGGGGAGTTATTGGAGAAAAGCAAGGGCAAGTTCGCGCTTGCCTGATGGGAAAGTGGGGATATGTTCAGGATACGAGACCCGTTGCACGGGACCATTGCGCTTGGCAGCACCGAGGAGACGCTGCTTGACTGCTGCCAGATGCAGCGCCTGCGCGGCATACGCCAGCTTGCCACGGCGTACCTTGTGTACCCCGGCGCAAACCACACGCGCTTCGAGCACTCCATTGGCACGCTTTTCCTTGCTGACAGGATGTGCCGCGAGATGGGGATGGGTGAGGAGAAAATCGCGAAGGTCAGGGTTGCCGCGCTTTTGCACGACATTGGCCACGTCGCATTCTCGCACGAGTCCGAGGCAGTGCTTAAGGGGAAGCTTGGCACGCACGAGGAGGTGGGGAGGCGCATGGTGCTTTCCGGGGAGGTTGCGGATGCGCTGACGGGGGAATTCTCGCCCCGCGAGATTGCCGACCTGTGCGACACTGCGCTTGGCAGCGTGATAACATCCGACCTTGGCGCGGACAGGATGGACTACCTTCTCCGCGATTCGCACTATACCGGGGTTGCCTATGGCGTGATTGACACGCAGAGGATTTGCACCAGCGTCTCGCTTGGCAAAAACGGGCTGCTCATCCGCGAGCGCGGGCTTGAGGCAGCCGAGAGCCTGCTGGTGGCGAGAGTGACGATGTTCTCCACGGTTTACCTTCACAAGACGGTCAGGATTGCCTCGCGCATGCTGCAGCAGGCAATCATGCTCGCGCTTGGGGACGGCACGCTTTGCGAGGACGACTTTTTGTGCCTTGGCGATTCGCAGGCGCTCGACGCGCTTGGCGCATCCAAAGATGCATGCGAGTACGTGGCAAGGATAAAGAAGCGCAGGCTGTTCAAGAAGGCATATTCCGTCCCGATGGGAAAGATGCGGGTGCCCGCGCGCAAGGCTGAGGAAGAGCTCACGCGCGCATGCGGCTGCCCCGTGCTTGTGGACATCCCCTCCCTTTCCGCAAAGGCACACATTCTGCTTGAGAAGAAGAGCGGGAAGATTCTCCCCCTCGCGCGCGAGAGCGAGCTTGTTTCCGCGCTCGAGGCAATGCAGTCGCGCAGGCTGGAGGCGCTTGTGATGTGCGACGAGCGGCATGTTGCCAAGGTCGCGAGAGCGGCAAAGCGCCTCTTTGGCTAAGCTTCGCTAAGGGAAATGGTTTGCCTGCCCCTGCTTAAGCGCTGCCCCTAAGAAGCGTGTCTATAATCTTGACGACCACTATGAAGACTGCCGAGAAGAGCACCACGCCGCGCGGGTTGAATTTCAAGCCGCCAAGGTTGGTGTTGGAGGAAATCCCCATTATGCCTGCAGCGGACTGCGGGCCTGATACCGATAGCCTGTCCACGCTCATATCGGGGTCTGTGAGATTAAGAGTTTAAAAGGCTATTTGCCTCAAGGTGAGGCATGGCAGGGATGTTTGGCACATCGGGCATCAGGGGCGTTTACGGAAAAGATGTCAGCCCTGCGCTTGCCATGCGCGTGGGCAATGCGGCTGGAAAGAAAGGCGGCACGCTCATGATAGCGCGCGACGCGCGCTCCACCTCGCCCATACTTTCAGAGGCGCTTGCCGCAGGCGCAATGCTTGCAGGCGCCAGCGTAATTGACATCGGCCTTGCGCCCACGCCGCTTCTTGCATATGCGACGGCGCGCGAAAAGTGCAATGGCGCGATGATTACCGCTTCGCATAACCCGCCGAAATACAATGGCATAAAGCTTTTCTCGGAAGGCAAGGAATTCACGCGCGAACAGGAAGCGGAAGTGGAAGCTACACTTGAGGGCAAGGGGAATGCGGTTGCATGGAACGAGGCAGGGCAGAAGGAAGCGCGCGACTATTCGAAGGAATACATCCATTTCCTCCTTTCGCAGGTGGACACTGCGTCCATTGCAGGCAGGAAGCCGCGCGTGCTTGTGGATGCCGGCAATGCTGCAGCCTCCGTTTTGGCGCCCGCGCTCCTTCGCGCGGCTGGCTGCGAGGTGGTGGAGCTGTACTGCAGCGAGCCTGGAAAGCCAGTCCGTGACTTGGAGCCACATGCCGAGACGCTTGCTGCTGCATCCGAGGCAGTGGGGAAGAACAAGTGCGATTTGGGAATTGCGTTTGACGGGGACGGGGACCGCGCGATTGGCATTGACGAGAAAGGCAGGGTGCTGGCGCTTGATGTCCAGCTTTCCATTTTCTGCGCGCACTTCCTGAAGAAGAAAAAGGGCACGATAGTAAGCACGGTGGAAGCCTCGCTTTGCGTGAAGGAAACAGTGGAGAAGGCTGGCGGGACGCTGTCCATCACCCCTGTGGGCAGCCTGCACGTTGCCAAGATGGCGAAGGAGAAGAATGCGGTATTCGGCGGGGAGCCCTGCGGGGAATATGTCTTCCCCTCCTCCACGCCATGCGCGGATGGCCTGCTCGCCTCGCTTGTGCTTGCGGGGATATTCTGCACAAAAGGCAAGCTGTCGGCGCTTGCTGATGGCGTGAAAACGTATCCAATGGAGAGAAGGAAGTACGGATGCGCCGGAAAGAGCAAGGAAAAGATAATGGCTGCGCTTGAAAAGTCGCTTTCATTCCCCGGCGCCTCGCTTTCCAAGATTGGCGGTCTGCGGTACGATTTTGCAGATGGCTGGCTTCTTTTGCGCCCCTCGGGCACCGAGCCTGCCATGCGCCTGACATGCGAATTCAAGGACAGGAAAAAGATGGAAGAAACAGTGGCTGCCGCGGAGAAAGCTGTCCTTGCGGCAATTGGCTGATGCTATTTTTCCCTAAGCTTTCCTTTTACTTTCCTGCTTCTCGATTGCGAGTTTCATCTTAATGAGCGTCACGCGCGAAAGCAGGGCGAAAAAGACTATCAACACGGGCATGAGCAGGAAGGAGAAGCAGCAGGCGTAAAACGAGGCAATCACCGAGCCCATGTCCAGCATGAAGAATATTATCGCAAAGACGAGGAAATGCACGAAGTTCCTGCGCACAAGCGAAAGCGAGCGGGAAAGCGACTGGAAGAACGGCAGGCGGTCGATTGCGTAATATATCCATGCAGGGGCAAGGAAAATCCCCAGGCAGATGAAAGCGAGCACAAGCAGCATGGAAAGCAGGATTGCGCCGACAAGCCCTGTCGACTGGTATGACAGCACGATTGCCGCGATTGCAAGGATGAGCGCGATAATGAGGATGAACTCGAAAAGCGCCATCACGAATGCGCGGGGGAGGTGGGAGCGCATGCGCTGCTGCCATTCCTTCGTGATTTTTTTCTTGACCAGGATGGCGTGGAAATGCTCGCTTACGTAGAACCATACCGCCATGCTCAGCACCGAGATGACAAACGCTACCACTGCCACGATTGCAATGATTATGAGAAGCACGCCTGCGAGGCCTGCCATGAGGGCGCCTGAGTCTGACAGCGAGCTTGCAAGGGGGCTTCCATTGTATTGGCTTGCGGAGCCGCTCCCCTTGGAGCTGAATAAGTCCGAAAGGGAGTAGTTGCCCACATGCCCTGCCCCGGACAGGAGCAGGAGCGCCATGAGCGGGACCGCCACTTCCCGGTACCTTGCCCTGATAAGCGCGAACGACTCGAAAATCAGCGATATGACGTCTATGTTTGCCATGTTTTGGGTTTTGCTGGCAAATTTAATAAGCTAAGCGGGGATAATGGCTGCATGGCAATCAAGAAGGCAGTGGTGCTGGCTGCTGGGGAGGGCAGGCGGCTGCGCCCGCTCACCTACACGCGCCCCAAGTGCATGATACAGCTTGCGGGAAAGCCCATACTCCAGCACGTGCTTGAGAACCTCAAGTCCGTGGGCGTGTCCGAGGCCGCGGTTGTGGTCAAGTACAAGAAGGAGACCATCACTGATTACTTCAAGGCCCACCCGGTGCCAGGAATGAAATTGTCCTTCATAGAGCAGGGCGAGAACTACGGGACTGCCGCAGCGTTTGGCTATGCTGAAAGCTTTGCGACCGACCGCTTCTTCGGGGTGGCGGGGGACATCATATCAGAGCCCGAGGCGCTCAAAAAGCTTGCAGAGGGCGCAAGCGGCGAGGCAACCGCAGCGCTTCGCGCTGTGGAGGATGCCCGCGAGTACGGCACTGCGGTCGTGAAAGCAGGCAAAATCTCGGGCTTTGAGGAAAAGGTGGAAAAGCCAAGAAGCAACCTTGCCAACTGCTCATTGTATGTTTTCGAGCCGTCCATTTTCAGGAAAATAAAGGGCGTGAAAAAGTCAGCGCGGGGCGAGTATGAGATAATCGACCTGCTCCTGGGCGCCACTGCCGTGGAGGTGGGGGGCTTCTGGCTGGACATGGGCATGCCATGGCAGCTTTTCTCGGCAAACGAGTTCCTACTGTCAAAGTTGCCTGAGAAAAAGGGCAAGCTGGAGAACTGCACGGTGAAGGGGAAAGTGATAATGGAGAAGGATGCAGTGGTGTATGATTCCTACCTTGAGGGCAACGTCTACATCGGCGAGAAGACGGAAGTGGGCCCGCATGCATACATCAGGGGGACGACCTCGATTGGCAGGGACTGCGGCATCGGCGACTCAACCACTCTGAAGAACAGCATAATATTCGACCATGTCAATGCAAAGCACCTCACCTACATAGGCGATTCCATTGTAGGCTCGGGCTGCGACTTCGGCGCGGCGACGCAGATTGCCAACTACAGGTTTGACGCGGGGCACATCCACGCGGTCGTGAACGACGTTGTGATAGACACGAAAAGGAACAAGCTTGGCGCGATAATCGGCGACAACACCAAGATGGGCGTGCTTTGCGCCGTGATGCCGGGCAAGATGATTGGCGACGGCTGCTGGGTGGACGCAAGCGTGGTGGTGAAGGAGAATGTCGAGCGCAGCACGCACCTGGTGCTGCACCAGGCAATCACGAAAAAGAGGCTTGGCATCGGGGAAACCGGCGCGGGAAGCGACTGAGGGGACTGCGCAGGCACATTTTTCTTCTTTTTCCCCTTAACTTGTGCGGGAGTTTTCTTGTCTGAGAAAAGGCACGTCATAGTGGGCATTGACCCTGGCGCCACGTTCGGCATTGCGCTTGTGGGCCTGGACGGGCGCAGGCTCGCGCTTCGCTATACCATGGGCGGCTTTTCAGAGGCTGCGCGCATCATCGAGGCGCTCGGCACGCCCTCGCTCATCGCATGCGACACCAACCCTGCGCCCGAGGCGGCACTGCGCCTCGCTTCCTACTTCTCATGCAGGCTGTTTGTCCCGCGCGCAAGCGTTCGCGAGGAGGACAAGCGGCAGGTGGCAAGGGGGGCAGGCACGGCAAATTCCCACGAGCGCGACGCGTATTGCGCAGCCGTCTTCGCATACCGCGCGCATGCCAACAAGCTCCGGCAGATTGACGCGCTTGAGGGGCTGGAGGGGGCTGAAAAGGACAGGATAAAACATTTGCTTCTGCGCGGCGTGCGCGTGCAGGACGCCTTCATGATGCTCCGCGAGCCCGAGAAAACGGAAGCGGCAGCCCGCGCAAGGGAGCCGGCGAAGATGAAAACCGCAACGCCTGACGAGCTCCGCGCAAGGCTTGAGTCCCTGGCGCGAGAGAACGCGAACCTGAGAATCTCGCTTGAAAGGCTGGAGGAGGAAAAGGCCGCGCTGATGCACCGGCTCAAGCTTCTGGAAAACGGCGCGAGGCAGTCCGTGCTCCGCGATTCCGAGTTCAGGAAATTGCGCTTCCAGCTGCAGCAGGCGGCCAACAGGCTCTCGTGGAGGAAGAAAAAGGGGACTGCGCATTACCAGCAAGCTGCAAAAAAAGAGGAGCCCAAAAGGAAAGAGGCAAAGCCTGATGCTGGAGGCGAACAAATAAATAGCTTGGGCGAGCAAGAGTTGGACTTGGAAAGGCTGGTATCGGAATACAGGAAAGGAAGGCGGTAGAAGGCATAATATTCGCGCAATGGCAAGAGGTGGATGCATGGATGGAACAACGCCGCAGAGTGAAGAGGCGCCTGTGCAGCAAAGCGCAGCGCCGCAGGCAGAGAGGACGGACGGGAATGTCATCTACATCGGCAAGAAAAGCGTGATGGGCTACGTGCTTGCGGTCGTGACGCAGTTCAACCATGGGGAGAAGGAAGTCTTCATAAAAGCAAGAGGGAAGGCGATTTCCAGGGCTGTCGATGTTGCGGAAATCGTGAGGAACAGGTTCCTGCCCGACGCGAAGGTCGCAGACATACTCACAAAGACGGAGGAGCTTGACTCCGAGGACGGGACAAAGTCCAAAGTCTCGGCAATCGAGATAAAGCTTAGCAAGTAATCCAGCCGCCATAACAGATGCCATCCTTTCCAAAACCAGCAGGTGGTTGGATGAAAACTCCAGTTTGCGACACAGACTTGAAGTCAGGCGAGCTTTGCCCCCAGTGCGAGAAGAAGGTTGCCGAGGGGAAGATTACGAAGCTTGACTTCGAGGTCGCGCAGATACTCTACAAGATAAACGACAGGTACAATATATCGAACGCCTCGTTCTACAAGGCAATCGACCTGGGGCGCGTGGTCCTCATACTCACGCGCGGCGAGGCAGGGCTTCTCATAGGGAAGCAGGGCAAGATTGTGTCCGAGCTTTCCTCCTCGCTTGGCAAGAAGGTGAGGATTGCGGAGGCAACGGGCGATGTGAAGAAGACGATTGCGGACATCATCACCCCCGCGCGGCTGCTTGGCATAAACCATGCGTTCCACGAAGGCAAGGAGGTCACAAAGGTCAGGATTGCGCGCGCGGACATGCCGCATCTCCCGCTTGACGTCGCCTCGCTTGAGAAGGTGCTGCGCTCGCTTTTGGAGGACGACGTGAAACTGGTCTTTGAGTGAGGGCGCACGTTTATAGGCGTTTTCCGAGAAACGCAAGCATGGATGGCATGCGCGGACAGGGTGCGACCGAATACCTCGTTCTTCTAGCTGTAGTGCTCATTGTTGCCCTCGTTTCTGTCGCGCTCCTGGGCTTCTTTCCGGGCATGGCATCCGACGCGCAGATGACGCAGTCGAAAACTTATTGGTCAAGCGCCAGTCCGATTGCAATAACCAGCGTCGGGGGCAGGTATATTGCAAGCAACGGCGGCACCTACGCTTACCTCACAATAAAAAATAACGGGGCTTATCCAATAAGGCTGACGAAGATAATTGGCGGGGACGGAGTGGGCATAACCATCTTTTATGCCGATGCCGCTGCAGGCTGCACCCCGCTTTCCAGCGGAAACTTCAACCTGAGCGACTACTATTACATGGCATCAGGGGATGAGATGCTTTTTGCCACGCCAGGGATACATGGGGCCATAGCCTGCCGAAGGCACATCGGATTCACCACCACCGGAGGAGGGGCCTACACAGTGGGAGGGGCAGCGACAGTATGCCAGAATTCGAGCGCCAGTCCCGGCATGATAAACTTCAAGACGTTCGGTTTTGAGTACATAGAGTATCTTGACAACAATCAGCAGATAACAAAGAGGGAAATCGGCGCCAAGCCGCTGATTGCAAAATGCACCGAGCCTTACTAAGTCCCTTCCTCAAAGCTTTCCGAGTACTTTTTCTGCTCCGCGGTTGGTTCCTCAAGCTTGATGCCCTTGGATGCGAGAAGCAGGCGCGCGACTTCGTCATCGACTTGCACGGGCACATTGTGGACGCCGGCTGCCATTTTCTTGCCGCCTGCTTTCGCGCTCTTGGCAAGAAGCTCGCAGCAGAGCGCCTGGAGCGCGAAGCTTCCGTCCATTATCTCGATGGGGTGGCCCTGGCCCGAAGGCTGCGCCAAGTTTACGAGGCGGCCTTCTGACAGGAGGTAGATGGTGCGCCCGTCCTTCTGCTCGTATGCCACCACGTTGTCCTTCACTTCGCGCACGCTCTTGCTTTGCGCGCGAAGCGCGGGCTCGTCGATTTCCACGTTGAAGTGGCCCGTGTTTGAAAGGATGGCGCCGTTTTTCAGGAGGGGGAAATGCTCCTTGCCAATCACGCTCTTGTTGCCTGTCGCTGTTATGAAGATGTCCCCGATGCGCGCGGCTTCTGGCATGGAAAGCACGCGGTATCCCTCGTAGTGCGCCAAAAGAGCGCGGTGCAAGCCAGACTCATGGTGCCCTAGAGTGCCGTCGACCTCGACGACCACCACGCTTGCGCCCATCCCCTTCATGCGCGAGGCAACGCCCCTGCCGCACCAGCCATGCCCCGCGACCACCACCGTCTTGCCTGCCAATATCACGTTGGTGGCGCGCGAAATGGCGTCCACTGTGGACTGCGCGGTGCCGAACTGGTTGTCAAGAAGGAATTTTGAGTGCGCGTTGTTCACTGCAAAGACCGGGAACAGGAGCTTGCCCGCCTTTTGCATGGAAAGCAGGCGGTTTATGCCTGTTGTCGTCTCCTCGCAGGCGCCGATTATCTTTTTCATCTCCGCTTTACGGGAAGCGTGCAGAAGGTTGATGAGGTCGCAGCCGTCGTCAATCACGATGTCGGGCTTGCCGTCCAGCACTGCATTCAGGCAGGAGTAGTATTCCTCGTTTGTCTGCCCTGTCCAGGCAAATACCTCCACCTTTCTCCCCGCAGCCAGCGCCGCTGCGGTGGCGTCATTGGTGCTCATGGGATTGCACGACGATGCGTAGACTTTTGCGCCGCCTGCAGAGAGCGTCTCAAGCAGTATGCCCGTCTTTTTCTCAAGGTGCAGCGCAACGGAAATGGTAAGCCCTGCAAAGGGCTTTTCCTTTTCGAAGCGCGCGCGTATCTTTGCAAGCACAGGCATGTTCGCCCGCGCCCAGGAAAGCTCGGATTCACCTTTTTTCGCCAAAGAGGAGTCTTTTACTTTTGACATGGGAACACCTATGGGGTTTCGAAAGGAAGATATATTAAAGATGGTCGGCAAGAGGCAAATATGCAGAAAATGTCGGGCGCTGACCTCGCGCATGTCATGTTGGAGCTTGCCTTGCTTCAGGGGAAAAGGATAGCGCGCATAAGGAAGACACCGGACGGGATTTTCCTTTTCAAGATAGGCACGGAAGAGCTGCTGTTCCAGCCCGGCGTGCGGCTGCACATTACAAGGCAGGCGCTGCAGGCGGCTGACGCGCCAGACGGGTTCGTGGGCTTCCTGAGGAAGAACCTCGAGGGAAAGACTGCGCAGGAGATAAGGCGGGTGGAAGGCGAGAGGATTGTGGAGATAACCACGCGCAGCAAGGAAAGGCTCGTTTTTGAGCTTTTCAGGAAGGGAAATCTTATCCTCGTGGGCGAGGACGGGCTCATCTATGCCTGCTTGCAAAAGGACGACGCAGGCGGAAGGAAGGTGGCGCGCGGCGAGCGGTATGAATACCCCAAGGCAACGCCGTTCGTGCAGAAGGAGCCTGAAAAAATCGCGTTTTGCGTGCAGGAGAACGGAAGGGGCGAGCCTGTCTCGTTTTCAATAGACGCTGCAAAGGGAGGAAGGCAGTTCGCCTTGCTTTCCGAGGCGCTTGACCATTATTATGCCAACCAGAGGGAGGAAAGCGGAGCGCAGAGGGCGGCTGCCGAAAGGATGGAAAGCCTGGGGGCAAGGCTTGCCTCGCAGGAGGAGGCGCTTGTGGAAATAGAGAGGCAGCGGGAGGCAGTGAAGCAAACTGCCGGAGAAATCACCAGGAACTTTGAGATGCTTGAGGGGCTCCTCTCGCTTGTCAGGAAAATGAAGAAGGATGGCGCGGGCGAGGAGGAGATCAGCCGCGCGGCCGCGGCATACAAGGCGCGCGTGAAGGGCGCTTCGCTAGAAGTCGACATTTAGCCCCCATCCGCTCACTGGGCTGCTTTTTTCATGTACGAGGCAAGCACGCGCTTTGCCTTTGCAGTGTGGTCCACCTGGAGGGCATAGATGGTGTATGCGCCCTCCTTGGTGATAAGATGCATGGACGTCGTGCTGATTTTCTCCTTTGCAAGGCGCGCGGTGAGCTGGGCCATCTGCGCAGGCTCGTCCTTTATCTTAACCACCAGTATGTCTGCTTTCAGCACCTGGTAGCCGTTGCTGGTCAAAAGAGATGCCGCCTTCGCCTCGTCCTTGACCGAGAGGTCGATGAGGCATTTGTTGCCCTGGACCTCGGCTGAAAGGGAGTCTATGTTTATCCTTGCCTTGCCAAGTATGTATGAGATGTCGGCAAG
>Ga0172369_10007490_pt1 | contig 12648 bp, 9 predicted proteins | sample LakKiv25m_FD_114539 | JGI IMG/M metagenome (GOLD analysis project Ga0172369, IMG submission 114539) | Freshwater microbial communities from Kabuno Bay, South-Kivu, Congo - kab_022012_11.25m | ecosystem: Environmental > Aquatic > Freshwater > Lake | place: Democratic Republic of the Congo... | reverse complement strand
CCATTAATTTGTCCAAGGCAAAGCAAGATGCGAATATCTGGTTTAGTTGATAATGTACTTGCAATTTTACAAATTTCAGCAAACCAAAGATATTGGTTTAAGGTTTGGATAACAATAGATTCAAAATCTCTAAGCTCTTTTTCACCAACCCAATTATCGCGATGTGGAATAGGTTCTGTAGTATCATTATCCAGTAATTGAACAAGCTCAATGGCTAATTGTCGTCTGCCATCTGGTGCTTCTACTAGTCTTTGGTCAAGCATAGTTGCTCCTTGTAGATGTGAATAAAACGCCCTACTTGCGTTTTGTGGTTTTTAAAGGAACTGTCCAGGTCTCCTTCCCTTAAGTTGGAGATATCGTATTTTAGCTTAAATGAAGAAAAAAAGCAAGATCTGTGAAGAATAAAGTGAGTTATTTTAACATTCTTCTTAAATATCGCCCAGTGTAACTGTTGGTAACTTTAGATACCTCTTCTGGTGTGCCAGTGGCAATAACCTGTCCGCCTTTGTCTCCACCTTCTGGCCCCATATCAATAATCCAATCGGCGCATTTTATCACATCTAAATTGTGTTCAATCACCATTACAGTGTTGCCTCTGTTTACTAAGCGTTGTAAAACTTCTAATAATTTTCGTACGTCATCATAGTGCAAACCAGTTGTTGGCTCATCTAATAAGTATAAAGATTTGGTGGTGCCGTACTTAGATAGTTCTTTAGATAATTTAATACGCTGTGCTTCGCCGCCAGATAAAGTGGTGGCAGATTGTCCCAGTGTTAAATAATCCAAACCAACTTCATTTAAAACTTTTAATTTATCATTGATAAGTGGGATATCCTTAAAAAATTCCTCAGCATCAGCAATAGTCATTTTTAAAATTTCTGAAATATTTTTGTCTTTGTAATGAATTTGTAAGGTTTCATTATTAAAGCGTTTGCCTTTACAAACATCACAAACAATTTCTACACTTGGTAAAAAATGCATTTCAATTTCTAGTGTGCCTCGGCCTTCACAGTTTTCACAACGCCCGCCTGGCACATTAAAACTAAATCTGCCAACTTTAAAGCCGCGAATTTTTGCCTCTGCTGTAGAAGCAAAAATTTCTCTAATAATATCAAAAGCTTTGGTATAGGTGGCAGGATTAGAGCGGGGAGTGCGGCCAATTGGAGATTGATCAATAGTAATCAAACCATCTAAATATTCTGTGCCAGTGATGCTGGTAAATTTTGTTTTGCGGTTTAATCTGTAGAGCTTGTTATAAACACCTTCACGCAATATATTATGCATTAAAGTGGATTTGCCAGAACCGGAAACACCAGTTAAACAAACAAATTTACGGAGTGGCACCTCCACATCAATATTTTTTAAATTGTGGTCTTTGGCGCCTTTGATTTTGATTTTTGGGGTGGTGTTGTTAATAGCTCGTCTGTTAACTGGCACTTCAATTTTTAAATCGCCACGTAAATATTTACCTGTTAAAGATTTTTGTGGATCGCCAATTAAATCACATTCTAAGATTTTCTTTTGCGTTGATTTTTTGCCTTCCAACAAATTAGCCAGTGGGCCAGAATAAATAACTTCACCGCCGTGCTTGCCGGCCTTTGGGCCAAAGTCTACTATCCAGTCGCTAGTTAAAATTGTGTCTTCGTCGTGTTCTACAATAATAATAGTATTACCAACATCACAAAGGTTGCGTAACGTGGCTACTAATTGGTCGTTGTCTTTTTGATGTAAACCAATGGTTGGTTCATCTAATACGTATAGCGCGCCAACTAATTTTGTGCCTACTTGGGATGCTAAACGAATACGTTGAGCTTCACCACCAGATAGTGTTCCGGCCTTGCGATTTAGTGTTAGATAATTTAAACCAACATTAAACATAAATGATAATCTATTGTTGATTTCATTTAGTACAGCGCCAGAAATTTCTTTATCTTGAGCATCTAATTTTTCATCTAGGGTAGCAAAGAATTTTTTAGCTTCTTCAATCGCTAGGGAAGTAATTTCCCAAATATTTTTGTCTGCAATTTTAACGTGTAAAGCATTGGTATTTAATCTTTTGCCTTCACAGGTTGAACACACTGTTTCACTAAATAGAGATTCAGTGCCAAGTCCTGTGCATCCTTCGCAATAGCCGTAGGGACTATTAAAACTAAAAAGACGAGGTTCAATTTCAGGGAAACTGTAGCCATCGTTTGGACAAGAAAATTGGGTACTATAAATTTGTTCTGTTTTGTCTGGAAAAATTACAGCACAAAGCCCGTTAGACAGTTCTATGGCGTTGGCTACAGCTTCTGCTAGGCGCTGGATGTTTTCATTATCTTTTACCATGTATTTCCCTAACTCTGATTCCGCAACTTTCATTTTGTTTACTAAGGGAATTTTGTCAGTGATAATTTCAATAGTGTGTTTAGTATTTTTATCAATAATAATTTGTTCACGCAAAGATTTTATTTTTCCGTCAATGCGAGCTTCTAAATAACCAGAATTGTAACTATCATAAAGCATTTGATAATATTCACCCTTGCGACCGCGCACCACAGGGGCTAGAATGGTGATTTCATTCATTATCTTTTTAGTCTGTGAAGTTTTTTTGATTTGTTTATCAATGTGTTGTTGTATTTCATCAATACTCATTTTTTCTATTTTGCTATTGCAAATAGGGCAGTGCGGTTTACCGGCGCGCGCAAATAAAACACGTAAATAGTCATAAATTTCTGTAATAGTAGCTACTGTAGAACGTGGATTGGCGCTGTGAGCCTTTTGATCAATGGAAATAGCTGGAGATAAACCTTCAATTTCATCTACATCTGGTTTTTGCATACCGCCTAAAAATTGTCTGGCATAAGCAGATAAACTTTCAATATAGCGGCGTTGCCCCTCGGCAAAAATGGTATCAAAAGCTAAAGAGGATTTACCAGAGCCAGAAAGCCCAGTGAAGACAATCATTTTGTTGCGAGGCAATTCTAAATTAACATTTTTTAAATTATGTTCGCGGGCTCCTTTAATTGTGATTTTATCTTGCATAAAATAGCGAAAAGCCCCCATAAGTTACGATACTAGGGGGTATGTGTTAAATTGTGTCTATTTAGAATAACCTAAAAATACTAAAAAGTCAAGACTCTAATAAAGCTACTTATTCTTTTTCAATTTGTTTTTTAAGGCGTATATTTCATCACGCAAAATAGAGGCCAATTCAAATTCTAAGCCCTTAGCTGCTTCCTTCATCTGTTTTTCTTTTTCTCTAATAATTTGGTCTAAGGGTCTAGCGTCACCTAATAAATCTAACTTGGTAATTTCGTCATTTTTGTTTTTCTTCTTTTTATTTTTGTCTTTGTATGATGCACTAATGCCAAATTCTTCCAAAATATTACGAATATTTTTTTGAATTGTTTTTGGTGTAATGTTGTGTTTTTTATTGTAGGCTAGTTGAATAATGCGGCGTCGGTCTGTTTCGTCTATGGCTTGTTTTATGGAGCCTGTAATATTATCAGCGTAAAGAATAACTTGTCCATTTACGTTTCTGGCAGCGCGGCCAATAGTTTGAATTAAACTAGTAGCGCTTCTTAAAAAGCCTTCTTTGTCAGCGTCTAAAATAGCTACTAAAGAAACTTCTGGCATATCCAAACCTTCACGTAACAAGTTAACGCCAATAATTACATCAATTTTTCCGCGGCGTAAATCTGTGATTATTTCTATTCTTTCTAAGGTGTCAATATCGCTGTGTAAGTATCTAACTTTTATTTTTTTGTTTTCTAAATATTCACTTAAGTCTTCAGCCATTTTTTTAGTTAAAGTAGTAACCAAAACACGTTCATTTTGCTTAATGCGTTCATCAATTCTAATTAAGAGATCATCAATCTGAGATAAAAACTTACCTTTACCTGTAATTGGTTTAATTATAATTTCTGGATCGATTAAGCCAGTAGGGCGGACAATTTGTTCTGCTACCTGTTCACTAATACCAAGCTCATATTCATTTGGGGTAGCAGAAACGTAAATAGTTTGTTCTGTACGATTGCTAAATTCATCAAAAGTTAGTGGGCGATTATCACGCGCGCTTGGTAATCTAAAGCCGTGTTCTACTAATACATCTTTACGAGCTTTATCTCCAAAATACATGCCACGTATTTGGGATACTGTAACGTGCGATTCATCAATCACAGTTAAAAATTTATTGGAACCTTCTTTGAAATAATCTAAAAGTGTAAAGGGTGGTTCACCTGGTTTTCTATCTTCAAAGTTGCGGGAATAATTTTCAATCCCATTGCAGTAACCAATGTTTTTAATCATTTCTAAATCATAAGTCACACGGCGTTTTAATCTTTCGTATTCTAAAAGTTTACCCGTGCCTTCTAAAAATTTTAATTGCTCATCTAATTCCTGACGAATGCTGGTAATTGCTTTTTCACGCATTTCTGTTGTTGCAACATAATGCTTTGCAGGGAAAAACCAAGCATCTGATACTTCGCGTTTTGATTGGCGGGTAATAGGGTCAACTTGTTCTATCTGTTCAATTATGTTACTAATTTCTAAACGATAAATTATTTCTTCATTTACTGGCATTATTTCTAATGTTTGTCCACGTAAACGAAAAGATCCGCGTTTTAAATCACTGGTAGTACGTTCAAATTGCATTTCTATTAGTTGTTCTAATAATTGTTGGCGATTAAGTTTTTGACCGCTAAAAAGATGCAGAACAATTTTTTCATATTCTTTTGGAGAACCTAAACCATAAATTGCAGAAACAGATGCAACAATAATTACGTCTTTTTTGGTGAGTAAGGTTTGGGTGCAAGCGTGGCGTAATCTATCAATTTCTTGATTGATCATGGCCTCTTTTTCTATATAAGTATCAGTATGTGGCATGTACGCCTCTGGTTGGTAATAATCATAATAACTAACAAAGTACTCTACAGTGTTGTTTGGGAAAAGTTCTCTAAATTCATTGCAAAGTTGAGCGGCCAGTGTTTTATTGTGGGCAATCACAAGAGTGGGGAGTTGCGTTTCCTCTATAACATTGGCAATAGTAAAGGTTTTTCCAGAACCGGTTACACCAAGCAGTGTTTGATGTTTAAAACCTTTTTTTAAACCAGCTACTAATTTAGTAATAGCTTGCGGTTGATCGCCAGCAGGTTTGTTTTTTGAGTAAATCTTAAATTTGGCCATAGATGCTTAAATCTTAGCTTAAAATTAGCTAAAAGGCAAGTTTTCCACATGCTATCCTTGCCAAGATGCTTAAATCTTTATAGTATGGATATTAGGCTATGTCACAAAACAACTATACACAAATTAAACACATTATGATTGGATATATTAAAAGTCCAGCTTATTTTTGTTCATGATCAATAGTCGTTCATAAATAAAAACAAGCTGGTCTTCAGGGACCAGCTTTTTCTTTGACAACAAGGGATTCAACAGACAGGATGTGGAGGGGAAGATGCCTCAAGCAAACTTGGTACGCTGGCACAACATTGCCTCTAGTTTTGGTGGTTTGAATGTGAAAGGTATTGGTTTGTATGGTGATAGGGCTTTGTTAATGTCTGGTCCAATTGCGCTTGTGCTTGGCGAAGGCCACGGTTCATTTGGATCATATTTGGGCTATTTGGAAGAGGCTGGTCTTGGGCCAAAAAAAGTGTTAAGGGTTAAGAATATGTACGACCATCACGCTATGGCTTTAAGTGTCCTAGCGAATACAATTCGTGGTAATCGTTGGCAAATTCAGTTTTTTCACACAACCAGGGTTGAAGAGGATTTGATTCAACGCATGGGATTGTCTTGGAAAGAGTATGTATACGGCGCAACAGCAACTTTATCTGACAAAACTAATTGTAAGTCTAGTTTGCGTCAAGTTGGAGCTGAATTGGGTTTACGGCATTTTTTTCCAGAACATCGCATTTGCTATACAGAAATTGATGTGTGGCAAGCAGTAAGAGATTTGAGCGGCGAGGGTCGCCAACTGATCTTCAAGACTCCTCGTTCTGCTAGCGGCGATGGAATGCAGTTTGTACAAAGTTCGGCTGATATGGAACATTTTTGCCAAAGTTATCTACCACAAGGTGAAATTATTGTTGAACGCGCTTTTCCAGACCATTTTCCAGTAAGCGCTCAATGGGAACTTAGTGCATCAGGCCCAAGAATGGCTTGCGCTACTGTGCAAGTAATAGCTCCTGACGGAAAAACCCACCGCGGTAATATTGTTTGTAGAGTTGATTCTTTTTTGCCTGGTGTTAGTGCGCATGATTTGGATGAGATTAGGCGTTTAACTACTCCATTGGCAGAATATTATTGGCGTATGGGATATGTGGGGATTCTTGGCTTTGATCTACTGCGTAACGGCGATGGCCAGATGTTTGTCTTGGAGACTAATGGTCGCGTTACAGCAACTACTTATGCCTTGTCTGTGGGAAGACAGGTGCAAAATGTTTTGCCAAATTGGTGTGTGACAATGGAAATTTTCCAACCTAGTAAGCAGGTAGCAGATTTTGAACAGTTGAAACAGCTACTTGGTAATCTTTTATATGTTGGACAAAGTTCTGGAGGAGTCATTCCATTTTTGACTAGGCTTTTGCCCAACAAAATTGGCATTATGGCCGTGACTAATAGTTCTAATGAATCTCTTGCTCTTATGGTTGCAGTAAGTAACTTGCTCAACTAATAACAACTCAATGGCGTTTCTAACACAAACGCCCTTTTCCTTATTTTTGTAAGTATCTTGTAGAAATAAGGAAAAGAAAGTATTATATATTGAATATATGGAAAAAAAAATATTACTCCTACAAGTAAGAGAACTAGTGATTGATAAAATTGAGGCGGATATGATTATATCTCGCACAGAATTGCCGCGTGATATGTTTGTGGTGAAAAATTTTCTAGCAGAAAACTTAATGAATTTAGACGTTGGCGTGTTTAGTCATGTGATTATGTCAGGTAGTAGCGCTGCTAATATCAGTGATGGCGATAAGCACTGGTTTAATGTAGCCAAGAGATTAATTAAAGATTGCGCGGATAAGAAAGTACCTTTTTTGGGTTTATGTTTTGGTTGTCAGTTTTTGGCTTATACTTTTGGCGCCAAAATTGAAAAAAGAGAGGCGGAAATGGGAGCAAAAGAAATTAAGGTTTTTGACACCAAAGGAACTTTTTTTGAGTTTTTACCAGAAACCTTTTTAGGGAATAATGTACATAAGGATTTTATTGTTGATTTACCAGAGTGTTTAAAAAATTATGGCAGCTCTGACATGTGTAATATTCATTTAATAGCGCATAAAAAAGCGCCATTGTACGGTGTGCAATTTCATCCAGAGCATAACAGACAATCAATAGATGAATTTTTAACATTTTATTCGGGTAAATATTGTGATCCAGCAAAAAATGCTGAAATCGTTGAGAAAATGGTGGATCCTGACGAGTTTGTGCGAAATATAATTCCGCAATTTTTAAGTATTTAATAAAAAAACCGTTTTGCAATAAGCAAAGCGGTTTTTTTAATTTTGTAATATTTAACCAATTATTTTTTTCTCTAACATTGTTTTTACAGCATTTGGATCCGCCTGTCCATTTGTTTCTTTCATTGCTTTACCTACTAAAAATTGTATAATTGCGGTTTTACCAGCTAAATATTGAGCTACTTGTTCTGGATTTAAACGTATTACGTTTTCTATGGCCTTGTCTAGGAAATCAGGATCAGTAACTTGACCCAATTTTTTTTCTTCCATTATCTGAGAAGGATCTTCGCCAGTTTCTAACATTTTTTGCAATAATATTTGAGCATTAGTGCTATTAATTTTATTTGTATATATTAAACTAATAAATTCAGCAAAATTTTCTGGCGTAATTTTAATAATTCTAATGTCTATTTTATTTTCGGCCATGATTCCCATTAACTTAGAAGTAATCCAGCCGCCAATTAGTTTTCCAAGCTTAGCTTTGTTTTTAGCCATGATTTGTTCCTCTGTACCTTCTGCTTCTAATTCTGGTAAGGTAGATAACCATGCCCAAGCCTCGGAAAAAACATGTTCTGTGAAATTTGCCCATTCTTGATCTGCAATAATAATATTAGTATCACTAAAAGACAAGCCAAATTCAGCCATAAAACGCAATTTCTTTTTGGCTGGCATTTCTGGCAATTTGGCAGCCATTTTTTTGGCTATTTCTTGTAAATCTAGTGGGGGAATATCTGGTTCTGGCACAAAGCGGTAGTCATGCGCTTCTTCTTTAGTGCGTTGTTCTTCTGTAACTTGTTTAGTATCATTCCAGCCGCGGGTAGTAGAAATATTTGGAGGCGTGCCTTCATCCCATAATTTTGTTTGGCGGATTATTTCATATTCTAAAGCACGTTCAACTGCTCTAAAAGAGTTAAGGTTTTTAATTTCTGTTTTAGGATAAAATGTAGTGTCGCCAGATGGTCGCAAAGAAATATTAGCATCGCAACGTAGGTGACCCTTTTCCATATCAGCATTAGAGGCTCCTAAGTAACGCGCAATAGTTCTAAGATTTTGTAAAAAAATTTTTGCTTCTGCTGGTGTGGCAATATCTGGAGCTGTTACAATTTCAGCTAATGGTGTGCCTGCGCGATTGTAATCAACATAACTTGATCCATCCGCGCCGTGTACTAATTTGGCAGCATCCTCTTCTAAGTGTAATCTGATAATACCAATTTTTTTTGTAATTGAAATACCATCTTGATCGGTGGTTTCAATTTCTAGATATCCGTTTTCTCCAACTGGTAAATCAAATTGAGAAATCTGATAACCTTTTGGAAGGTCTGGATAAAAATAATGTTTGCGGTCAAATTTACTTATATTATTAATAACGCAATTTATACCAAGTGATGCTTTAACCCCTAATTCTAATGCTTCTAAATTTGGAACAGGTAAGGTTCCAGGCTGACCTGTGCAAATAGGGCAAATGGTTGTATTTGCGGGCAAATCCTCACCAGAGTTATTGCAAGAGCAAAACATTTTAGATTTAGTTTTTAGTTGTATGTGGATTTCTAAGCCAATTACAGGAGTATACATAATTAAGCAATTTTTTCTAATTTTTCTGTAAAAGTTTCTTTTAAAGATTTGTAGATTAAGACACTAAAGGAAAGAGTCATTGGGATAATTATAAGTGAACCAATACTATTTAATAGATTAGACCACCAAGGAGATTGTCCAGTTAAACGATTAAAGCCGGTAAAATCAGTAAGCATTCCAACAACCCAAGTTGGAATGCCAATAATTATAATAACAATTGCAAGTATCATAAGATTTGGTACTGCTAAGCGCCATACAACTGGCCAAAATCGTCCTTCAATTAATTCTCGGCTTCTTTGTAAGGCTTTATAGCCACGAGTTCCTTCTATAACAAATACTAGATTAGATAAGACAAACCAAACTGTAAAGATAATACCAGGAATAATGAAAAGTAGCGTGCCTAAAACAACTATAATTCCAACTAAAAATGAGACCCATAAATAAGGTACGGTATCTCTCCAAGCATTTTCATTAAGATTTTTTTGGTCTACTGTTTCATGAGTAAGACTGCTCCAGACTAAACGGATTAAAACAATGTTGGCCCAGATTCCAATAACAAAGCTTAAGGCCAAAAGAACTAGGTAAAGTGGAAAAGTAAAGTTTATGTATTTTAATTGGGTAATACTATCTACTAAGTTTAAAACAGTAATTAGTAAAAGGGTAATAAAAGGCCAAAGCAAAATCTTAAAAAAGGCCTTATAATTGGCTTTATAGATTTGCCATGATTCCTTAAAAATATCAATTGGGGCAATAAACATATTGTTAAATAATTATAATTTATCTTTATTTATTATAGCAGGTTTAATTTGCTTTTAATAGTAGACCAAATTTGTTCATGAATACTTTCAATTGATTCATTAGCATTAATTTCAATCCACTTAAATTCTTTACCAAGCTTGTCATGTATAAGTTCTACTTCTTTTAATAATGGGTTATTTTGTTCGTGAGCATGATTATCTTCGGTGGCTTCTTTAAAGCGTTCGCCTTTAAAAAGAAAAGCAATATCTTCTCGATAAAGATCTTTATTTAAAAACTTTAAAAAATTTTCATCTACGCCAGAACCTATACCCCAAGCTAATCCTGTGCCAACGTAATCTTCTGCAACAATATTTATGCCGCTTTCTAATTTTTTCAATAACGTTGGTTGAAATTGATAACGGTTAACCACTTGCATTATTTGAAATTCACGAGAACTTAGATTATGTGGGTTGCCTTTTCTTAAATAATCATTAATAAAAGTACCAGATGGCTCTAGGTTGTAAAGGGCGTATTTAACATATTCAGCCTGTTGACCAGCGTCTTTTAATTTTTCAACTAGCAATCTAGCCTGAGTGGATTTACCAAGATTGTTAATACCGTAAAAGACAATTAATTTTCCTTTCATAGATTACATTTTAGGTTTGTAAGAAAATTCTGGTTTAAACATTGTGGATGCCCAAGATGAAGAACCTTCGGTCATATCAACGCGGATATATTTGGCCAAAAGAGGGTGGACTTCATTTAGTCTTTCCCAACAGGCTTGAGCGATGCGACGATAGGAAATATGGCCTTTTTTGCCGCTTCTGAGGGCGATAAAATGATGTAATTCACGTAAGTTCCAAGTAAATAGTGTGCGTTTACGGAAAGCTAATGGCACAACATATTGGGCTTCTTTTGGAAAAAGTGGGTAAAGTTTTTGATATAAACCAACGGCTTTGTCCATTACTTCTTTGTATTGTTTTTCTACGCCTGCTTCTATAATTTCCTCTGGTGTTTCATAACCATTTACTATTGTAACATCTTGATTAGTTTGAGTGTTCATGCGGTGGCGTTGGATATCACGAAAAGCGCCATAGTCCATTAAAATATCAAATGTATAATAAATGTGTTCAAGTTCACGTACTGGTTGATCATAGGTTTCGCGATTTTGCATTGATGTATCAATTACTTTTTCTTTTTGTTCTTGAGTCATTTTTTTAACTTCTTCAAAAACTTGTTTGTAAGGCAAAACTGAGTTTTTATAAAGTAAGGCTGCAACTAATTTATTTTCCGCGTCTTGATCATAATCAACAATTTCTACAGCGTGCGCAGGTTCTGGTATGTCTGATAAAAATTCTTGTGATAATTTAGCTAAGGCAATTGGAGTATTTTTAGTGTATTCATTAGAGTTAGCAAATTTAATTAAGGTTGGAGTAACGCTTAAGGCACAGCTTTTCATGTCTTCGCCAATGTTTTGCATTTCTTGTAGTGGGTGTGATAAAAGTTTAGAAATAGCATGTTCAAAAACTCTAGCATTAGCAGTCATGCCTAAATTGGTTAGGGTTGCAGTAGGTAACATATAACGTGTGTTGTCACAAACACGGGCCTTTGTAACAACATTGTAAACTCTTTCTGGTTCTTCCTCGGCGCGTGGATATTTTTTGCAAATATATTCTTTAATTGGTTCGTAAAGATTAACGTAGGTATCAAAAATAAAGTTCATTGTTTCCTCGTATTCTTTGCCAAGTGGTGAATTCATTATGTTTTCTGGCTTGTAATAGCGAGTTCTGTCAAAAACCTGATAGCGAGTAGATTTTTCTGTGTAAGAGGCTAAACGATTATCCTCTAAAACCTTTGTGGCTAAAATAGAAACATTTTCTATGGCCATGTGTAAGGTGGCGTGTTCTGCAACAGAACTGTGTCCATATCCAACAACCCATTTTTCATGAAAATCAGCTGATTTTTCGTCAGTTAATTCCGCAGCAATAGCGGCAAAAGATTCAGCTGAGCGAGAGCACTTAGCAAAGGCTACGGCTACTACTTCTGGTTTAAGGTGATCTAGGCTATATATAGAGCATTTGTTGGATATGTTTTCTTCCATATTTTATTGACAGAAAGAGTTAAATTTGTTTAGATATTGTAGCATAGTGATAGGCCTTTGACAATCAACAAAAAGTAAGGAAAACAAGGGGGGAGTGATGTCTGACAATCAGAAAAAATTCGCGCATTTGGAATGGTTTTTTTGGGATTTAATTTCTGGATTACAAAAGTTCAAGCGCTGGGGTAATCATCCTAAGAATACCCCAGAGGATGTTTTGCAACATACTACCAAGACAACTATTTTGACTATGTTTGTAATTTTTTTGGAGCGCAAGTATGGTAGAATAACTTTTGATCCATTTACTGTTTTGGCAATGTCTGTTATACATGATTGGGGTGAGGGAAAAACGGGTGAAATTACTCATGTGGTAAAGAATGATCCTCGCGTAAAGAAGGCTCTGACAGAAATTGAATCTGAAATGCTCGAGAGATTTCTTAAGGAACATCTTCCAGATGTTCTCTGTGAAGAGGTGAAGGAGTTGTTGGGATTTGTTGACAATTTGGAAACGCCAGAGGGTAAGTTTTTTAGAGCGATTGAAACATTAGGCTATGTGCATTATATGCTTTATGAGATTTGTGAGTGTCATCATTTAGAGTTTTTGACTGATTTTCGAAAGCAAGCTTCTGTCCTTGATGGGTTGAGAGGGGAATATGTCTCTATTGATTTGTTTTGGGATGCCATGCGGGAAATGGCCGCCGAACATTTGCCTCCAGTTCCTGGTTAATTTTGTAACTTTATAAATAAACGTTAATATAACATTAACACAACAAAAACGCCCCGCTCAGAGCGGGGCTT
>Ga0172369_10007485_pt1 | contig 12651 bp, 8 predicted proteins | sample LakKiv25m_FD_114539 | JGI IMG/M metagenome (GOLD analysis project Ga0172369, IMG submission 114539) | Freshwater microbial communities from Kabuno Bay, South-Kivu, Congo - kab_022012_11.25m | ecosystem: Environmental > Aquatic > Freshwater > Lake | place: Democratic Republic of the Congo... | reverse complement strand
GAAAAGCCCGAGAAATCGCACACGACTCAACCGGATTGACTGGTACGATCAGGACTGCCGCACGGAAGAAAGCCCAGCGAAATCAGGCGCTTGGCCGGTCCAACCGTCGGCTGACGCCGTAGGCTCCCGTCCTTCCTTGAGCGCGTGGAAGAAGACGAGCCATTCGTTGTTGCGCGCCGCGCTGAGATGGCTCTCCGTGGTCACCACGAGGTCCATCGGGATGCCGGCACGCGCGGCGCGCTCGTGGAGATCCCCCGCCGTCCGTCGCGTGTGCGTCCCGTCCGGCACGACGACGAGGACGTCGAGGTCGCTGTCCGGACGCATGTCCCCGCGGGCCGCCGAGCCGAAGAGGATGATGCGCGGCGGCTTCGCCACCTCGACGATGCGGCGCACGAGCTCGTCGAGCACGGCCTGGTCCTGGAACACGGCGCCTCCCTTGTCCGGAGGATACCACGCGCGGCGGCGGGCAGCCCGTGCGCCCGGCGGCACGGGCCAGGTGCGACGCTCGCGTGGATCGTGCCGGGTGCGGGCTGCCACCACAATCGCCAGGGGGCGAGGCTGCGACGGGCCCCACCGCTCGATACTCTTTTCCAGGAAATCATCCGGCGCCGGATGATTTCTTGCGGTAGAGCAAACTGTGCCGACGGGTACGGACCTGCGGCCCCGCGGCGGGTGGACGCACGCTGGCGCGCAGCGGCGGCCCGTGGCCGCGCTCTTCGGCCGCGACCGAATCCCGCTGCACCGTCGCGAGGTTGTCCGGGAGCAGACGGCAGGCCGACAATCCGGTGGTGGCCGTCGTCGGCAGGGCACACGGTGATCCGCGAGGGAGCGGATCGGCGTCCCCGGGCGGGCGCACGAAACCATCGGCGCGCCCCGCGATTTTCTCCGTGCGTGGCCGTCCGGGCGTGGCCTCAGATCCCGGTCAATGCGCCCGGTCGGACCCGGTCCGGCGTCGGCGCCACAGCGCACAGAGCGCCAGCAGCCCGGGCGCGACGAGCGCGGCGGGGCCGGTTCCTTCCGCGGCCGCGCACGTCGAGCCTCCGCCGACGTACCGATGAGGTCCTCCGCCGGCACAGCTCCCGTCGGCGTCGCACGCCCCGCCCCGGCACACGAGCGGCGCCGTCGCCGGCGTGCACGACCCCGTGCGGTCGCGGTATCCGCAGCCTCCGTCGTCGCCGCAGATGCCGCTGCGGCACACGACCGCCGCCTGCCGATGCGTACACGGTCCCTCTCCGTTGCCGCGGCCGCACCGGCCGTCGCCGCCGCACGCGCCGCTGCGGCACACCGCTGCGGCCGAGGACTGCGAACACGGCCCGGCACCGTTCGCCAGCCCGCAGCGTCCGTCCGCGTCGCACACGCCGCTCGCGCACGCGCGCCGGGCGTTCTCCGAAGTGCACAGGCCCAGAAACGGCTGCTCCTGCGGAAGTTCTTCACCCGTCGCGATCTTGGCCGCGCACGCGCCGGCTCCCGCACCGCCGGCGGCGTCGCACCAGCCGTCGGACCCGCAGTCGTCGTCGGTGCTGCACGTCGAACCGCACGCGCCCGTCGCGCCGTTGCAGACGACGCCCGCGTGCGTCCCCGTCCGGCAGGCGGCGCTGGTCGCGCAACGGCCGCAGGCGCCGCTCTCGTCGCACACCGGAGAGGAGTCGAGGCACGGTGCCTCCCCGCCGCTCCCGTGGTCGCCGGTGCAGCGCACGCAGGCCCCGGCCGCGCACACCGGAGTCGTGCCGCCGCATCGCCCGGCCTTCGCGGGCGTGCAGTCGGCGCAAAGCGCGGCGACGACGTCGCAGACCTGGTTGCCGAAGAAGGCGCAGTCCTCGTCGCGCTCGCACGCCGTCGCCTGCGCGCGTCCCGCCAGCGCGAGCACGCCGACCACGGCCCCGAGAAATCGTCCGCCCGTGCTCATGGTCTCTGCTCCGCGTCCGCCGTGGGCTGTTCCGGCCGCAGTTCCGCCGAGGCGCGAGTCGGCGCCTCCCGGATGGGGGTCGCATCGAGGCGCGCCCGACGCGGCGCCGGTACACCGCCGACGACCCAGGCCGGCGCCTCCCGGACCGGGGTCGCATCGAGGCGCGCCCGAGGCGCCGCCGGCGCACCGCCGACGGTCCAGGCGACGCCCGCGAGCGCGCGCCACACGGGCGTCCCCGGCAGCTCGCCGAAGCCGGCGCCTGCCAGTGCGAAGGCCTCGACGTTCGCCGCGACCGCACGCCGCACGGCCGCCAGCGCCTCGACGCCGATCGGAACGTAGGCGAACGGGACGACGGCCCGGACCGACACCTCCGGGCTCCAGGCGCTGTCGTGCAGTCCGATCCCGACCTGCGCCACTCCGACGCTGCCCAGCTCCCGCGTGTCGAGGGCCCGCGCCGCCCGCAGCTCCGCGGCGAGCTGGGCCGTGACGGTCGCGGGGCCCAGCCGGTGCCCGGCCGCGACCTGCGGGAGAAGCGCCGTGCCGCCCCATCCGGAGCCGCCGAGCGCACCCTCCGAGCCGATTCCCGGCGACAGCCCCAGCCCGGCCGACAGGGCCAGCGGGGCGTCCGCACGAGCCGCGAGAAGCGCGAATCGCACGCGAAGCAGAGGATTGCCGAGCCCCGTCGCATCCACGGCGGAGACGCCGTAGCGGGCCAGGTCGTCCCCGGCCTGGTAGGCGATGAGCGGCAGCTCGAGGCCGAACTCCCATCGGTCGCAGATTCCCAGGGCCGCCGTCAGGTGCGCGGTCACCCGACGAGCGACGACGCTGGCGGTCGCGTCGTTGTCGAACTGGAGCACGAGCGGATCGCGCTCGTAGTGGCCGGCCACCGCCAGGCGAAGCGTGCCTTCCGGCAGGATCGCGGCGCCTCCCAGCAGCGAACCGCGGCCGGACGGATCGAGGCCGAGGCGCTCGATGGCGAGCGGCGGCGTCTTCAGCGCCTGCGCCCCGGCGCTGGCGGGCAGGAGAAGCGCGGCGAGGAGGAGACCGGAGTTGCCGGTGCGGGCGATCACCCGTGATTCATCTGGGCGCAGCTCGCGCCAGATCCGGCTCCATGGGGGGCGCCCGCGGCCCTCGCCCCCCGACCCCCTCTCCACACGGGCCGCGATGCTCAACGCTCGATCCTGCTTGGTTGCGGCCCGGTGGAGAGGGGGAGAAGTGCGGCTCGAATCGTGCGCCAGAGGTTCTTCCTCACGGCGCGCGAACCAGAATATCCGCGCCGCCGGATCTAGGAGCGGCAGCCCTCCCCTCTCCACCGGGCCGCTGTGCGATCGAAGAGGCAGTGCGGTTGTGCCCCGTGTGGAGAGGGGTCGGGGGTGAGGGCCGGCCGGTCCGCACGACGAGTCGGATGTGGCGGGAACTGCACCCGATTTCTCTCCGGGGCGACGGCGCGTTCGGCGCCGGCGCAACGCGAGCGCTCCGGCCGCGAAAAGGAGCATGGCCGCGTCCGATGCGGGCAGTGCGCTGCACGACAGCCCCCGGTCGGTCCGGGGCGGCGGCGGCACGGGAGACGCGACGGCTGCGCCTGCGGAGTCCTCCCGTCCGTCGGAGTCGACCCCCTGCGGCATCGAGGCCGCGTCGACGCACCTGCCCATGCTGCAGACGAAGCCCTGCGCGCAGTCGAGCGGCGACTCGCATGCGGAAAGGCACGCGCGCGCCCGGCACGCGTATCCGCCGCAGGATTCCAGAAACCGCGCGGGGCAGTGGCCGCGGCCGTCGCACACCGCAGGTGCGACGAAGCGGTCGCCCGCACACGCCGGCGTACGGCAGGCAGTCGTTGCGTAGGCGCATCCGTCGGGGTTCGTGCCGTCGCAGCTCCCGCCGCACGACGAGCCGTCCGACTCGCAGGCGGGGCGGCTTCCCCTCGGAGCGCCCCGGACCGGCCGGCAGAGGCCGCCCTCGTCGCACGCCTCGCACTGGCCGCGGCACGCGCGGTCGCAGCAGAAGCCGTCCACGCAGTGGCGCGAGGCGCACTCGCCGTCCTGGCTGCACTGCGCCCCGTTCACGAAGGCGACCGTACACTGCCCGTCGAGGCAGGCGAAGCCGGCGGCGCACTCGGCGGTCGAGGTACACGACGCCCGGCAGGCGGCGCCGTCGCAGGCGTAACCGCTGCAGGACGCGGCAGCAGGCGCGGTGCACGTGCCGCGGGCGCACACGGCGGCCGGGTGCCGCATGCCGTCGCTGCAGGACGCGGCGCCGCAGGGGCTTTCGGGATAGGTGCAGGACTCGCCATCCAGGCCGTCGCAGCGCCCGCCGCAGGCGGCATCCGTCGCGGTACACGCCGCGTGCCCGCCCACGGGTGCGCCCTCGACCGGCATGCACGTTCCCATCCAGTCCGGCTGGTTGCACGCCTCGCACTGACCCCGGCACGCGGTGTCGCAGCAGACCCCGTCGGCACAGTGACCGGCGGCGCAGTCGGAGTCGGCCGCGCATGCTCCGCCCGCGGGAAGCGGCGCCGAGCACAGGCCTTCGAGGCACAGTGCGCCGACGAGCGGGCAGTCTCCCGGGATCGAGCAGAGCTGATGCGCCAGCGCCCAGCCGGCGTCGCGCAAGACCCACAGATCGCCGTGCGGGCCGTCGTCCCCGGCGCCTCCGTAGAGGTAGAGCCCGCCGGAGCCGTCGATCGCCAATGCGTGTCCGGTCCTTCCGGGCGGTCGGGGGCCGGCCTGCACTGGCGACCATGCGAGCGGCGCTCCGGAGACCCGGTACGTGTCGTGCGTCCGGGCGCTCTCGTCCGCGGGCGCCGGCGAGACGGAGCCGCCGAATACGAGGAAGCGATCGTTCGCCGGGTCGTACGCCATCGCGCCGTCCAGCGTTTCGGGCCTCCGATCGCCCTCGTGAGGCAGCGCAGTCCACTCCTGGCCGTTCCACTCCGCGAAGGGAGAGGCCTCGTCGCCGTCGCCGACCGGGCAGCCGGAGCGGACGAGTCCACCCCCCGACTCACGCGAGCCCAGCGCCAGCTCGCTCGCAAGGCAGGATGCGCCGGTGCCGTCGGCAAGCGGCGACCAGGCAAGTCCGTCGTAGCTCCACAGGTCGTCCATGAGGTAGCCGGTGGCGTCGAGGCCTCCGTAGAGCACCAGCCGCTCGCGGCCCGGATCGTACGCCAGGGACATGCCTGTACGCGCCGTCGGAGCCTGCTCGGCGGCGAGAGACTGCGAGACGGCGGCGACGGCCGCTTCAGCCTCGCGCTGCGGCGTCGACGCCGGTTCGGCGCAGGACGCGGCCGCAAGTGCGACGAGAAGGCATCGTCGCGGTGTGCTGCGGCGCGGGGGGCGGCTCGTATCTGCGATCGCGGAAACACGCATGGGGCCTACTCCGTGGCGGTGGAGCAGTCGTAGGTCTGGATGGACACGCCGTCGGCGAGCACGTCCGCGCTGGTCAGCCGGCTGGTCGAGGGATTCAGGTCGGCGTGCATGAGCAGGAACGCGTTCACCGCGCCCTTCTTCACGAAGGCCGTGAAGTCGAAGTCCTTGCTCCCGTTGCCGACGCAGGCGCCCACCGTGGCGTCGCTCGTGCCGGCGGCGGAGGGGCTGATGCCCTGCGGGTGGTCGGCGTTGAACAGCACGAGCTGGGCGGAGTCGTCCACTCCCGTCACGCGGACCTTGAGCGACGCATACGCGGCCGAGGTCGGCACGTAGACAAGCGAGCGGAAATAGCGGAACCGCGCCTGGGACCAGGGCGTCGAGATCGTCGAGGTCTCGCTGAAGCTCACGAACTGGCCGTTCGGAGCGGACACCCAGCTCGGGCTCGACATGGACGGCCGGACGTTCCCGTCGTAGCGGAACACGCCGCACGGGTACGTCGTGGAGAAGGTGCCACCGGGGATGCTCACGTGGACGCCGCCGGGGTTGTACTGCCAGGTGCCGCGGATGGTGCCCGTGGCGGAGTACGAGATCTGCGAGTAATGGCTCGTACACAGCGCGGTCGCGACCGGAGTCTGGCTCTTCCACGTGCATTGCGAGGTGTCGTAGGCGCATCCCGTCGTGCATCCGAGCGTGCCGCCGTAGTCGGCGCCGCCGAGCGCGCTCGCGCACGTGGCGCCGCCCAGGTCCGTTCCGTCGCAGGCGTCGGTGCCGTTCTTCGTGACCGTCGCCGCAGCGCGGGGCTGCCTGGCATCCGGACGTGTCGATGCTGCACCCGGCTGTGCATGCCAGCGAACCGCTGTAGCCTGCGCCCAGCACGCTCGCGCAGGTGGCGCCCCCGAAGTCCGTTCCGTCGCAGGCATCGGTGCCGTTCTTCGCGCCGTCGCCGCAGCGCACGGGTGCCAGACATCCGGACGTGTCGAGGGAGCACCCGGCGGTGCAAGCCAGCGAGCCGCTGTAGCCTGCGCCCAGCGCGCTCGCGCAGGTGGCGCCCCCGAAGTCCGCTGCGTCGCACTCATCCGTGCCGTTCTTCACCAGGTCGCCGCAGCGCGGGTCTGCCTGGCATCCGGACGTGTCGACGGAGCACCCGGCGGTGCATGCCAGCGAGCCGCTGTAGCCTGCGCCCAGCACGCTCGCGCAGGTGGCGCCTCCCAGGTCGCTCCCGTCGCACTGGTCGCGCCCGTTCCTCGTGCCGTCGCCGCAGCGGGGCCCCACGCAGGCCGAGGTGACGTACGTGCACCATCGGCTGCACTGCAGCGTACCCGTTGCATCGGTGGTCAGCACGCTGGAGCAGGTGGCCACGCCGACGGGGGAGCGCGCCGTGTAGTCGCACTGCTCGGTGCCGTTGCGCACGCCGTCGCCGCAGATGGGTCCGTGGCACTTCCTCGGATCCAGGGCGCACGGATTGCGTGTGCAGGAGCCTCCGAAGATACACGAGCGACACCGGATGGTGTCCACCCAGCACCCCGGCGGGACGCCGCACGCCGAGGTGTCGAAGCTGCAGTCGGCCTTGCACGCGAGTTTCCCGCCGGCCCCGACGCCGACCGCCGTCTCGCAGGTCGCCCCGCCCAGATCCTTTCCGTCGCAGAACTCGGTGCCGTTGCGGATTCCGTCGCCGCACGCGGGCGCGGACTTGGGCAGCACGTAGCACCCGGAAACGTCCAGGTCGCACTGGGCCGTGCAGCGCACGGTGCCGTCCAGATCGGTGCGCCGCGCGCCGCCGAGGACCTCGAGCGCGGTGTTGCAGGTCATGGCGCCGAATGCCGTGCCGAAGTCGGTGCGGTCGCACAGCTCGCGCGGCACCGACAGCGTGGCGCCGCCGAAGGCCACGCTCCGCACCGGACCGTTGACCACGCCGTCGCCGCAGCTCGGGGGCGGCCGACAGGCGGAGGAGTCGATCCTGCAGCCGTTGCAGGCAAGCGCTCCCGTGCCACCGGGCTTGTACGAGGCGCACGTCCGGCCGGCGAAGTCGGTCCCGTCGCACTCCTCGCCGAACTCGAGCTTGCCGTTGCCGCACACGGGCGTCGGGCCGCAGCCCGAGGTGTCGAAGCCGCGGCAGTCGTCGGCGCAGCGCAGGCGCCCGACCCAGTCGGCGCGGCCCGGCGACGGGCGCACTTCCGCCTCATGCGTGTCGCGCCGACGCACCCCGGCAGGCCCGGAGCCGGGCACGCGGCGACGGAGCCGGCGCCTCGATAACCTTTCCCGGGAAATCGAACGGCGCCGTTCGATTTCCTGCGGTAGAGCAAACCGCGCCGGGTGCGGGCTGCCTCCACCACCGCCGGGGGGTGGATTTGCAGCCAGACCCAAACCCTTGATACTCTTCTCAAGGAAATCATCCGGCGCCGGATGATTTCCTGCGGTAGAGCAAACTGCGGCCGACGGGGTCCCTTTTCGTCGCGAACTGCCGCCCACGTCCCTGACGTCCGTCGACCTGCAGTCGTCGTCGCGTTGCGGCACGCGTGGCGCATCCGCGGACAGACGTGTCCAACGCGCGACCCCTGCCACCGCTCGTGCGCCTTCAAGCGCACGCCGATCGCGGTGTGGATGTCCGCGCCGCGCACACGGTCTCCGGCCAGTTCCTCCGGGGGGCAGCAACTCGCCCGAATCGGCCGCCTGTCTGCTCTTGAAAAGCCCTGTTGTTTCGCGGGGTTGAGCGTATCCCACCTGAACAAGTTGTCTCACGGTGAGACAACTTGTTCAGTGGTCACCGGCACCGTTGCGAGGCGGTGCGGGAGCAGGCGGCGGGCGACAATCCGGTGGCGGCCGACCCGGTAGACTGCAAGAGCGGTTCGCGAGCGGGACGCGCGTTCGAAAACGCACTGCCCCCGTCGACCGTTCGTCCGCAGGGGCGGGTGTCAGTGCGCGTATCGGACGATCACGACGCCCGACCCGCCGCTGCCCGGCACGCCGGGGGATGTCCAGAGGCTCGCGTTGGCGCCGCCGCCTCCGCCGCCCGTGTTGGCGGTGCCCGAGACGCCGTTGCCCTGGCCGGAGACGGGGCTGCCGCCCGCGCCGCCGCCGCCGAGCCCGCCGGCGCCTCCGTAGTATCCGTACCCGCCGCCGTCGCCGCCGCCGCCCGCGTACCAGGTCGCCGTGCCGGAGATGGAGTACTGCAGCCCGTTGCCGCCGTTGGACGGCCCGCCCCAGGTGCTGCCCCCGACGGCTCCGGCCCCGCCGCCTCCGCCCCCGGGACCGTTGCCCGGATTGGCTCCGCCGTTGTTGCCCTGGCCGGCCGTGCCCGCGCCCCCTCCGTACGACGACGCGTACCCACCGGCGCCACCGCCCGAGCCGCCCGGTCCGCCGGGCCGGTCGCTTGCCGAGCCCTCGGCCCCGCCCCGGCCGCCGCCCATGGCCGTCAAAGACCCGAAGACCGAGTTCTGTCCGGGGTTGCCGGGCACGCCCTGGCCCTGGCCGCCCGTGCCGCCGGCTCCCACCGTCACCGTCAGACCCGTGCCGCCCGTGACCGTGAAGGTGGCGCGGTAGATGAGTCCGCCCGCGCCTCCGCCGCCCGAGCCATCGTTGCCGCCGCGCCCGCCGCCGCTGCCTCCGCCCGCCACGACGAGCACTTCGACGTTGCCCGAGCCGGAGGGCGTGAATGTGGAAGTGCCGCTCGTGAACGTGTGGACCGTGTTCCCGCTGGAGTCGTAGGTGACGGCGCCGCCCGTCGCGGCGATGAAGACGCTCGTGGAAAGGCCGGTCCACGTGGTGGTGAGCGTGTCGGGGTTGGTGACGCGCAACGTCGCCGCGCCGGTCCCGAGGGCGGGCGCCACGGCCCGCAGCCGGGTCGCGCTCACGAACGTCACGCTCGTCGCCGCCGTCGTGCCGAACAGCACCGCCGGCGTGTCCACGAAGTCCGTTCCGTCGATGGTCACGGTGACGCCTCCGACCGTCGACAGGGCGGTCGGCGCGACGCCGGTGACGGCCGGCGGCTTGTGGTAGCTGAAACCTGCGGAGCGCGTGATCGACTGGAAATCCGGGTTGGTCACGCGCACGTCCTTGGCGCCCGCGCTCGAGTTTGCCGGCGTGACGCAGGTGATGCTGGTGGTGCTGTCGACCGTCGTCGTGCAGGAGACCCCGTCGACGGTCACGGTGGCGAGGCTCTGGAAGTTGGACCCGCGGATGGTGACGGTGGTCGCGCCCGTCGACGGGCCCCATTCGGGGCTGATCGAGTCGATGGCCGGCGGAGGCACGTTGTCCAGGTTGAGCCAGCGCGTGCCGTCGAATCCCTGGAAGTGCCCGCCGTTGAAGCGGATGGCCCCGAGGACGTCGTTGCCGGAGTCGGCGGCGACGAGGGTCCCGTTGAACGTGCCCGAGTGCGTGCCGCTGAAGCTTCCCGCGAACGAGTTGCCCGCGTTGCTCAGCGCGAGCACCGAAGTGTACGTGCCCGAGAGCCTGCCATCGGGCACCGTTCCGCTCGCTAGCGCGCCGGCGCTCAACGCCGTGAGCCCCGAGCCGTTGCCGCTGAACGAGTTTGCGGAGTTGGAGAAAGTCACGGCCGAGCCGTAGGTGCCCGAGAGCCTGCCGTCCGGGACCGTTCCGCTCGCGAGCGCGCCGGCGCTCAGCGACGTGAGTCCCGCGCCGTTGCCGGTGAACGAGTTGCCGGAGTTGGTGAAGGTCAGAGCCGATCCGTAGGAGCCCGAGAGCCTGCCGTCGGGCACCGTTCCGCTCGCGAGCGCGCCGGCGTCGAGCCCGGTGAGGCCCGGGCCGAGGCCCGCGAGATCGGCCGTGACGAGTCCGCGGAATCCCGGCGCGCCCGCGGCGCCCGCCGGTCCTGCGAAGAACGTGTTCGCCGCCGCCGTCGTGGCGCCCGTGCCGCCGCTGCCCACGTCCAGCGCGGACGCGAAGAGCGGGGCCGCGGCGAAGGTCTTCTGCCCGGCGATCGACTGGCCCGTGCTGAGGTCGACGTATCCCGACGACAGACCGCCCACGTCTTGGATGGCGAGCGAAGCCGGCGTCCAGCGGCTGCCGTCGAAGCGCAGCACCTGCGACGCGGTCGGCGTCGTGCTCGCCAGGGAGACGCCCTGGAGCTTCGCCACGAGCGGCGCGCCCAGCGTGCCGGCGAGGTCGCCGCCGCACTGGGTTTCCGCGTCGTACTTCGCTCCGAATCGGCTCCAGTCGACGGAGGACAGGTATCCGTCCGTCGATCCTCCGGCCACGGCCATGGATACCTCCACGCTCGTCGCCCCGCCCTGTGCGGTCAGCGGCGCGACGGCCGTCACGCCGGTCAGCGTCCCGCCCGAGTTCGCGTCCGCGGCGGGCTCCCACTGCGAGCCGTTCCACTTGAGCACCTGGGCGTTCGCGGGCGCGTTCGTCGAGACGGCGCGCGACTGCAGGCGCGCGACGACGGGCGCGGAAAGCGTTCCCGACAGGTCTCCGGCGCACTGCGTCGTGCTGCCGTATCTGGAGTTGAAGGCCGTCCAGTCGGTCGAGGACAGATACCCGTTCGAGGCCGATCCCGCCTGCAGCACGGAGAGCTGCGGCACGCCCGTCCCGGTCGCGACGAGCGGGCCGGCCGCTCCGACTCCCGTCACGACGGTGCCGCAGCGCCAGGTCGTGCCGTCATGGAGCATCGCCTGTCCGGCCGCGCAGGGGCCGATCGAGACCGTCTGGCTCGCGTCGTCGACGACGATTCCCCCTCCGCCCGCGTATCGTGCCGTTCCCGCGAGCCGCCCGCCGGCGTCGATGACCGTCCCGCCGCCGACCTTCAGCGAGGTCACGTTCGCCGTCCCACCGCTCACGTTCTGCGCGGTCAGCGCGTACGAGCTGGCGCCGACCTGCTGGCGCGGCACCAGGGTCTCCGAGCCGACCCGCACCTCGAGCCACCTGGGGCCGCCGTCCAGCGCCCCTGCGAGCGGCACGACGAGCCCGAGGAACGTCGAGTAGTACCCGTCCGACAGCCCGAGCGTCTGCGACTCGGTCCAGAGCGGGCTGCCGCTCTCGGCGGCGTCGAAGAGGCCGAAAGCCACGGTCGCGGTGCCGGTGGCCGCGGTGCCGTCGGAGCGCAGCAGGCGTCCCTGATAGCCCAGAACCTGAGGCACCTGCGCGCCGGCGGGGACGGTTGCCAGGAGGCCGAGCAGCAGGTGGAAAGTCGATGTGTGAAGGCGACTCGACATGGGCGGGTTCCCGGGAAGGAGGTGGCGGCCGCGAAGTGCCGGCGGCAGCGTACGGGCAAGCCGTGCGCCGGGCAAGCAGGGGCGCGGCGCGCGCAGAACCCCGGAAAAGTCGCCGATTCCGGAGTGGCGCGGCGGCCCGGACCCCCGCCGCGTTGCGTCGGCGGGTGACCCGTCCCCGCTTTGCGACGGCGCCGCGATTCGTCCGTGGCTTGGGGGCGCGGGGCGCTGCGATGCCGCGCATCCTCCGATCGGCCCGTGCATCGAACGGCCGGTCCGCCGGCGCGCGGCCGCCTGCCGCCGCCGGCCGCACATGCGGGCCTTCGCCCGCCCGGAGCACACATGAAGTCCGTATTGTCCGCAGCCATGCTTCTCGGTACCGCCGCCACCGCGCGCGCCGCCGAGTACGACCTCGACCCTTCGCACACGAGCGTCCAGTTCAGCGTCCGACACATGATGGTCTCGACCGTGCGCGGCCAGTTCGCGAAGCTCACGGGCGCCGTGACCCTCGACGAGGCGAGCCCCGAGAAGTCGTCCGTGCAGGTGGCCATCGACACCGCGAGCATCGACACGCGCGACGCCAAGCGCGACGAGCACCTGCGCTCCGGCGAGTTCTTCGACGCGTCGAAACACCCGCAGATCACCTTCAAGTCGACCCGGGTCGAGCGCTCGCGCGCCGGCCGCCTGCTGGTCACGGGGGACCTTTCCATGCACGGCGTCGTGCGCCCCGTGGTGCTGGAGGTCGAAGGCCCGTCGGCCGAGGCGAAGACCCCGTGGGGCGGCGCGGTGCGCGGGTTTTCGGCCAGCACCAAGCTCAACCGCAAGGACTGGGGCCTCACCTGGAACAAGACGCTGGAGGCCGGCGGCGTGCTCGTGGGCGAGGAGGTGACGCTGACCATCGACGGCGAGCTGAAGCCCAGGGCCGCCGCGGCGAAGGCGAAGTAGAGGCGGCGCGCCTCACGGCCGGCCGGCGTGCTCCCCACGCGGCCCAGGTCGGTCGTCGCGCCATCCTGCAGAATCAGGAATGGCCTTGTTTCGAAGATGAATCCGCCCCGGCCGTCGTGCTCCACAACCTCGATCTTCCCCATGCCGTAGCCCATGGGACCGCGGCTGAAGTAGTGCGCGTCGAGCCAGTACGGGTGCGCGCGACGGGCCGGGGCGCGGCGCACGGTGAAACACTCGGGTCCGTAGCCCGTGGTGACGTCCGCGTACAGTT
>Ga0172369_10007480_pt1 | contig 12659 bp, 12 predicted proteins | sample LakKiv25m_FD_114539 | JGI IMG/M metagenome (GOLD analysis project Ga0172369, IMG submission 114539) | Freshwater microbial communities from Kabuno Bay, South-Kivu, Congo - kab_022012_11.25m | ecosystem: Environmental > Aquatic > Freshwater > Lake | place: Democratic Republic of the Congo... | reverse complement strand
TCTTCTATATATTTTTTTTATTTGGGTAATCTGAAAAGCTGTCCAACCGCCAACAATCCCCAACATGATAAATGCCTGATAAGTAAATTTGAACATTGTGTTTGCTCGTTGGTGATTGGGATAAATATCTTTGAAATAAATAAACTCCGGTAAGGCAATCAGAATGATTGCCGTAATCGTCAACCCAAACACTAAAACGTTCTTAATACCTTTTTTCCCAATGTTCAAAGCCATGCCAATTAACGCTATTGTTATATGGCCGCCCCACAAAGTTAACAATTGCCAGGCGGGTGATCTTAAGTCATTAGTCACTAGCCTGACTCCTGACGAAATCGACCTAAAACTCCACCACCATGGCGCCGACACCACCGTCGCGATGACGGCAATAATGATCCCTCTTATAAGTAACTCAAGCAACGATCTTTTCTTAGCTACCAACAGTACTCCCGATGTTGTCGCTAATAGAATCCCATAGACCAAAAAATCCCAGGTATTGGTCATTAAAAGCATTCCCATCACTACTCCCAATAATCCAGTAATTAGATTCTTCCTTTTTCCTTGAATATAAAAAGCCATTAATAAGATAAAAGCCAGAACCATAGGGAGAGACAAAACATGTGCATGAAGATCCGAAACGACAAAGCTGTACGAGGGAAATTCATGAATGGTGTTAGGTATAAACCTTGTCTGATCAGCATACCAATAATTAGCCAGCCCTTTATTTTTGATTAGATACCACAACGCGTGACTATTCCCCCCAATCATCACCAAAAAAACACCGGATAAGCACGACAAAATTAACTTAAAAGTTTTTTTTGTTTTACCAATTAACTTCTCGGTAATCAAATAGACCAATCCACAAGACAAACCAAAGACTAGAGCCAGAACTACGTTATAGCCAATTCCAGAAGGGATTCTGGTAAGCCATAACAGCCTGCCTGCCAAAAAGTGGCCAAAAGTATAGTAATTAATTTTTTCGCCTGCCCACCAGGGGTCAAGGGTGGGGAACCCCGAGTTCTCCATATAGCTTCGGATAAACCCAAAGTCCATAAACTTCTCCAACCCCAAGATATCCGGTGCAAACCCCCTGACTCCCAAATATATTCCAAATGTAAACAAAAACAGGACAAAAGGGAACATCTCTATATAATACTTTGAGAGTTATACTACTCACAAGTGAAAAGAATTAAGATCCTTATCCCGGTTTCACCAGGTGGTCATCTGTACAAAATAAACAGGTTAAAGAAGTGGTGGTCAAAACACGACAGGTTATGGGTAACCAGAATAGATGAAAGTACGCGAGGATTTCTAAAGAATGAAGTAGTTTATCAAGGAAATTTTCCTGAGAATAGAAATCTTTTTAATTTCGTTAAGAATTTACTTTTAGCATTCAAATTAATTAGAAATGAAAATCCAGATATAATCTTTTCGTCAGGTGCAGGCATAGCACCTCCATTCTTCTTTGTGGGAAAAATGCTTGGAAAGAAATTAGTTTTTATAGAAAGTTTAACATTGTCAGATCAGCCAACTTTGTCAGGGAGATTAATCCACCCCATGGCTGACATATTTCTGATACAGAACGCGTGTCTAAAAAAATATTATTCTAAAGCGGTTTGTATAGGACAATAATATGATTTTTGTTAGTGTTGGTACCGTCTGCTATCCCTTTGAAAGATTTGCAGATTTTATCAATCGATATTCAAAGCTAAATACAAATGAGAAGTTTGTCGTCCAATCTGGCTATACTAGAAACTTCAAGTCTTCAAAAAACGTAAGAGTAACTAAATTTATGGCAGTAGATGATGTAGTTAAATACATTAAAAATGCAAGGCTAGTAATCGTACATGGAGGTGAGGGCAGTATATATACTAGTCTTAAGTATGCCATTAATAAACCGTATGTTTTCCCGAGGTCATCGAAGTTAAAAGAACATGTAGACGACCAGCAGCTGTTTGCAGTTTCACGATTAGTGGCAAAAAAGATGATCTCAGTTATTGACCCACTGTCTACCAATCAGTTAATAATTTCAAAAAACAAGTTTCTACATCTTTCTAGCGAAATTGAAGATCAACAGATAGTTGAATTCTTGGAAATCTGGACTAAGAGGATAAAGTAAGTCTTAGGAAAAGTATAACAGCACTATTTATCCTGTGGTCTAGCCAGGTTCTCAGTCTAACTGACTTACAGGTGGTGAATCTGTTTATCGCCAATTTAACAAGTAACAATTTCACAAACTTTGGTTTAATTTTACTGATAATTGGACTTTTTATATTAAAAATATTTTTTACCCAATACAATGGAAAGTATACATATGATGAAACCTTATATTTGTTGGCAATGGCAATAAATAGATTCCAATCTACTTTATTTTTACTAATCAGCTTTGCTATTCTGACGTGTTCCCACATACCACTTCCCGCATGATGTAGCATTAGGTTCAAGCAGAGGTGCATCAAACTAGCTGTATCTTCTAATATATAAAATCCTTTAAATCTCTTTATTCTGGACACTAACTCGTCGTTCAGGGAGATCATAGATTTTGGTGATAGTGGCCGAGTATAAAAATTTCTGAATGTGCATCTGACGGCAAGCAGATGTAGATCAACATAAATAGTATATTCACCTATTTCTTTCTTAAAACTTACTTCGGCATAAGGTAGATTCTTTATCGCTGAACTTTTCTTTTTCTTCATAACATATCCATTTTTTTCGAGACACCTTTTGGCTCTTTGGAAACATTTTCTGTCGATAATAATATCGAGGTCCGGCATTCTACCATCCTTGAAGTAGCCATACAAGTAATAATCGTAGACGGGTCCCTTTATCCAAATTGGTTTTAATTTATTAGCGGTTAATTTCTTATTTATACTTCTAGATTCAAGTAGCAGTAGTTGATTGTAGATATTAGTATTAAATTGAAATTTCACCTTACCTACAATTTCTAGAGGCAATATTCTTCCATCTGTAAAACTATTGTTTGTTCCCCAAGTAATAATGCTATTGATGTCTTTGAATATACATTGATGGACAACTAGATTATCAGCTCTTGTATAAGCAATTATGTCCGAGATCTTGATGTCTTTATAATGAACAGGTACGAGTTCAACTCGAGTATTGTTATCAATAAGGGGTGCCATGCTATTTCCCCTCAGGTTAATATTCACTCGGCCATTCTTCTTTAAGGATTTTTTTATCAATCCAACTTCAATTGATGGCATTCTGATATCATAACGTTTAATTATTCATATGTTACACTTAGCCTCAAATGAAGAGTAGAGTCATCCATAAGTCCATAGGCGAATATTTTACAATCCTAATAAGTGTAATTATAACGTTGATAATGCTCGTAATTTTTATTAAATACTCGCAAAAAAGCTACGAACTGATACCAATCAAAATAATTCTTGTTAGGGACTATCAATATAATCAACAGTCATTTCCTCAGTATCTCAATGTAAGTGATTTAAAAGTTGGAGATGTCGAAGTTTCTAATGCAGGTAAAAAAGAGTTTGAAATTAGTAAGATAATCCGCACACAAGAAGGGCCTAACCAAATAGTCTTAGTTGAAGGAAGCATTTTAGCTAAGAAGAATCCGAAGCTTTCCGGATATAGGTATAAGGATCAAGATATATATATAGGTAGTACTATTCAGTTCTTTCCTTCAAACACAATAATTTACGGCCAAGTTATAGATCTGAATAATTCTAGACTTCTTACTTCTAAAACCTTACATCTTAAGGGTAAGATGTATAACCAATATAGATGGTTCGCAGATTCTCTTGCGTCGGCGTACAAGGATGGATCTCCACAAACAACTGATCAGATAGAAATTAAGTCAGTTAGATATACGCCAACTTCTGTAGATACAATATATTCCAAAAACAATGTCTTTAGTGGCAGGGGTGAATTGTCACCAGTTGATATAGAAATAGAATTTGAATTGCCTGTCACTGAATCAGGTGGGGATTATTATTTTTCTTATATACAGCCAGTTAAGGTAGGCAACCAGCTCTATATTCCCACCAATAAGTACAATCTATATGGGATTTACATTACCCAGATACAAGATTGATAATAGAATCTTGTCAGCATTGTTTATATTCTTAATTTGTCTTATATTTTCTGAACCGTTCAGCTTGCCTATACCCATCATTGAAAATTCAAGAAAATTAATTCCACCAATATCAATAATCGTTCTTAGTCTGTCTTTAATTGATTCCTCTTCAAGGTCACATCTTTTAGATGTGTTAAGGTCAAGGTTGGGAGTTTCATTAAGTATTTGGGCTTTAGTTTTGTGTGTTGGCTTGGTTGTAAGTTATGAAATAGATAGTTTAAATTCCTTGTTGTATATATTGTTATCTATAACATGCTTCTTTTCTGCTTATTCCTTTTCAACAAGTCATTCACAGGAAAAAAAATTCATTTCTAATACGATGGTTGTGGTTACTCTTTATATTTTGTCAATTTCATTTATTTCAGTTGCAAGATATTTTTTTCCCATACAGTCAGGTCCGATACTAGAGCATTTCTATACGGATAAGGCAGCTAAATATATGCTATATGACAATTTGCGAACCAGGATATACCCTGTTGGCAACATAGACTACACACTCGCTTTGGCTTCTAGTTCAGTTTTTTCATCGAGCCCATACTTTCAGGTTATCACTGTTCTTGTTGCCTTTACGGCGTTGTTGTTAAGTAATTATAGAGGAAGGATAATGATTGGTTTAATTTCTTTTATGCTTACAATACTTATCAAGAAGAACCGATATCTTTGGCTCTTATTACTTACCTTAATCGCAACTGCCATTTTTAGTATTTTTTTAAATGATACAAATTTCTTTACACGATACAGTCTTCAAAGAAGTAAAGACGTCGACACTATCGTAGATCGATTGAACTATGTAGACAAAGCACTCTCGTTGTTTATAGAGAAACCAATTTTAGGTGTTGGATTAGGAAATTACTCTTCTTATTCAAATACTGTTAGGCTATATTCAACTAGTACCGATTACAACGAATCTGTCAGCATAAACTCATATGAGAACCCTCATAATTTTATAGTTACCATGTTGGTCGAAACTGGAATTCTCGGGGTTTTGCCATTTCTAGTAATAATTTCATTTTTCATTTATATCGATTCTTATTTATATAAGAATCTCCATCAAACATTCGTCCAATTGTCTCCATTTATAATCAGTTCCTGGTGTTTGATTGCAGGCAGTCTAATAGACTGGTACGATCCGCATCATCTAATTTATTTTATGATAGTACGTGGCTATATATATGGAAAATACAAAAAGCAGACTAAGGCCTAGGGTTTTAGTGTCTGTCATAGTTTACCATCGTGATCAGTTCCTTGATCAGTGTATTAAATCAGTTCTAGCACAGCTTTTGCCTCAAGATAAATTTCTAATTATAGATAACAAATCTATCAAGTCAGTAAGGACAATCACCCGAGGATATAAGAGTTATACACAAGTAGTTATCAAAAAAAGCCATAGTTCGAACATTGCTACTGCTAGAAATCTAGCGATGGATTACTGCAAGGTTAATAATATTAATTATTGTATTTTTTTAGATGATGATTGTGTCGCGTCCAAAAACTGGGTAGATAATCTAGTTAGGTCGCATCAGGATTATCCAAAAGCTGTAGCTATTATGGGGCGAGTGGAATATCTTCCAAGAAGTAATGTATATTCCATGATCGAACAAGAGCTTTGGAATCATTGGGTGGCAGTTAACTACCACAACAGGAAACTAATGATAATTGATACGAAAAACTCTCTTTTCTATATTCCTGAAATGATTTTTAGTCAATTTGTATCAGGTAAGGATAATAGGCGAGAAGATATCGTCATGTCATATAATCTTAATCAAAATAAAAAAACAATATTGATAAGTCGCAATGCAGTGGTGTCGCATTATGAAAGAACTAGCTTCTTATCTTATTTGACCAAGAGGTTAGATTTAATAATTTCCGACAAAAAAATTTCATACAAATTCGTCAATGCAAATATCAAAAGCAATTCTCTGAGGTCCGAATTTGGAATTGTACTTAAAATAGCAATCTATTTTCTTAAAAGAAAAAGTTATTTAAATGTTGTCAGGCTTATAATGCTGTGTTTCACGATTCTTGTTTGCAAGATATTAGTGAAGTTCAAGTGATTTCTACAACATTTTGCAATATGCCCAAAATATAAAAGTGTTCATTGATCTTCCATAAAGCTTGGTCATTGTGTTGTACATCTTCCTGTATGATCTTCCTTTTGATGACGCTAAATTATTGAGAGAAGTGTTGCTTGATTTTGAAAAGCGAAAGAAAATTAGTTTTTTGGTAATAAGTCGAATGTTCTCTGACTTCAACAACATTAATACAAAAATCCAGTCTTCACAAAATGGCAGGTTGATATTAAATTTTAATTTAGAAACCTTATCCCTAGTGAACAGCATGTGTGAAAGTTGGGTTAAATAAGGAAGATCTCTTGGTAGCCTGGAGCTATTTACATAAGCATATATTCTAAAAAGCATTTCTTTTACTATCGATCTAAGCGCTCTTACAGTAGAAAAGTCATCGAACACCTTATAAGACAAGCAACAAGTACCGGCTACATCATTGTTGTTTAATTCGCTAATAGATTCATTAAGAAAGTTAGATCCCCAATAATCGTCAGAGTCCAAAAAAGCAATCATTTTTCCACGAGCTAGTTTTAATCCAATGTTTCTGGACTTCGCAGGGCCTAGACATGTTTTATTATTTATCGTGATAATTTGTCTCGATCGCGAATATCCTTTAAGTACTAGATGTTTCGACGGATCGTCATTAATAATAAAAATTTTTATTGTACCCTTATAGTTCTGATTCAAGACTGACTTGATGCACTGATTTAAATATTTATGGTTACCTTTTGATGGTATAACTACAGAGACATCTTCTCTTTTGTTTTTGTAGAGCATATCAAAATATACTTAATTGACTTAAACTATCATCATGACTCCATATGTTATAGCATTTATCATTTCCTCGTCTGCTTTATTGTCTGCGGGCAAATCTGACATCTCGGATATTTTAATAATTTTATCCCTGGTATTTATTAAGTTCAGAGAAATCAGATATCGAGAAAATCCCCAACATCCAATGGCTGTAATTTCGTTTATCTGCATGGTGTTTATAATTTCATCGTTTTCATTGGTTCAGTCAGAAAGTGTCCTTACCAGTCTGCAGTCATTGCGGACTTGGATCGTAGTCTTATTATTTGCATCTCTTTCAGCTGCGGCATTAAACAAGCATAAGGCGTTAGAATGGATGATTAAGATTTTGGTTTTATTTTCAGCTTTCCTCTCGATAGTGTCATTGGTTTTGAATATTTTTAATTTCCCAAATCCATACATGGAAATTAACTTGATATTTCCTAGTTTTGGGCACATTAGATTTGCTGAGTTCTTTTTACCCCTACTTCCAACTTCGATACTTTATGCCGTTGATAATAAAAAATCTAAATTGATTCGAATATCCTCCATGGTTTCAATAATCTTTTTGTTTCTCACTTTCTCAAGATCAAGTTGGTTAGTTATACTTATTGCTCCAATATTATTGCCATTTTACTTAGGCGGCAAAGTAATACGTGGGGTAATTAAGCAATTCGTTGCTCTTTCAATAGTAGTTCTTGTTTTGATGGGTTTATTAATCAAGGTATGGTCCGGCATAAAGTATGTAGCGCCAAATAGTTATCGAATCTTAAATATCGTTATGAAGCCTTTAGATCTTGATACTAGAGTAGAGTATTACAGATTTTCAATAAAAAAATTTCTAGATAGCTCTATCCTTGGACATGGACCTGGTACATTTTATTTCCCGAAATCAAATATGTATTCCGGGGCCTCTTCCACCATCATGGCTCACAACCATTTTTTTCAGAAAGTATACGAAATCGGATATGTCGGGGCAATTATTTACTTTACAACTCTGTTCTATTTGTATCGATTAGCTTTTATGTCAACCAAGGGAGATGCCACGGGAAGACTTGTTTTGATGGGTGTAGCACTTTCATTTATACAATCTCAGATGGACTTTGGCTGGGAAATACCTATTGTCTATCTGATTAATGTGCTTTTTATCTTTGCTTATCAGCCAAGAGATATAAAAAAGTCCGATATTCCTTCCAAAGTTAGTCATGTGTTGTTTGCCACTGTTATTATCTGGACACTCGTCTCGGGTATATCAGACAAATCTACATCTGAGAAATATAATAAATTAATTAAACGCGAAGTTACTAATAATTTCAAATCATCGCCATTAGTCAAGCAGTGGATTGCATTAGATAGGGGGAATGGGCGGACATATATAAGCCTATCGGGAAAAGAATTCATTGTTGGTAACTACCAGGACTCTGTAGACTTTTTGTTTAAATCAGTCAACTCTTCTATGTATCAAGATGTTGTTTCTCAAAAGTATTTACTTAGGTTTCTGGCCGATCCAGCAATCAATAGAATCACCGATCAGTCAGTATTTAAAGTTCTCAATATAATCGACCAATCAAGTTACCCACATAATTTTTTCTGGGTTAACTCGCTGGAAGATCAAAAGACAATATTTTTAGCTATTGATAAGTTAATTTCCAACAAGAATATTTCAGAATCGTTAACGGCAAGTGAGATCGCCAAAATATACTATTGGAAATTTACTCAAGTTTTTACTTCAACTAACTACCAAATTGAGAGCTATGTCCAATATATAGATCACGCCTTAAGAATAGAATCGGGAAATGCTGAATACCTTCAAATATCCAATATATCTCATGGAATAATCGAAAACAAAGAAAGCGACTCTTTGCTTAAAGAGATTAATACTGAGCTCAAGAAGTATCCCCGTAAGGATATATATATTAGTCTTGGAGATTTAGTCTATTCTAATTTATCAAAATATATAGAAAGTACAGGCAATCTTGATAAAGAACTAGAGATAAGAAGATTGAGAATTGATTTTTCTCATTATGGTTCTTCGTATATATCTTACGCCAAAAGATTGTCGAACCTTGGGCTAAACAACGAATCCGAAAAAATTCTGTCAGAATGTATAGTATTGTATCCAGATTGTAAGATATGGTATAAATCTGCTCTGTAATGAGTATAAGTACAACCCTTTATAAAAGGACCAAATTGGTATCGGAAAAAGCGAATGATGGTGATTTTGTATTTCTAAACCACGACAAAGGATCCCTAATTACTATTAGCAGAACAGGCATGGAGTTGTTGAAATTCTTTAATACCCCAAAGAGTGTCGATCAAGTATTAGCATTACTTAGGGAAAAGTATATCAACGTTTCTAGTGATGAAGTAAATGAAGTCGTTACCGAGATGGTGAATAGTGGACTAATAACAAGATGGATAAGATAGTTTATTTGATCAAGGTGGTAGATTTGGTAATAGAGATATCTTTTGATAGAGAAATATTGTTGTTTGATTCATGGAATCAATTTGTAAATGATTATTTAGAGGCATTTCTAGTTTCAAAACAGAAAATTGATATATCTATACTTGTGGATGGACCAACCAGGAAAACTCATAAAAAATTGTTTTCACCTGCCCCCTCATTTAAACACATAATAGGTAATAAATATCGATTCAGTAATTTGCTTTCTCCTAGTCTGTTTTTGCATTTTATTCTAGATATTGTTATGAGATATCAGTCAAAAAAGGGCTTTATTTTTCTACATGGAAGTGGCTGTATTGACCCTAGGGGGCGATGCTATCTATTTATTGGTAAGTCTGGTGTCGGAAAGAGTACTTGCTTGAAAAAGATGAGTCTGTCAACTAAGGCAATAGGAGAAGATTCTATTCCCTCAAAAATTATTGGATCTAGAATCTATGTTTATCCTTTTCCAGCAAACATCAAGTTGCAAATCAAATCAATTGTTAATAAACCATACGTGGTAACTAAAATATTTTCTCCAAGAAAGTCACTTGAATTGAGGATGGAAAAATCGACTCATATTGCACAAACTATAGAATTGGTTGACGCTGTCGTTAAAAGTAAAAGTATAAAAAGTACATTTATTAAAATTTCCAAACTAAGAAACATCTCATATACACTAAGTCACTCTCTTGCTCATCGAATAGACAATCTTATATTGAACTAGGTAGCGATAAGTCTCGATAGTCTTCTGTCTGTATTTCTGGTGTACTCCATCCACCCATTCTCCCCTAAGAGTGATCTCATGGTTAGTTCTTCTACTTTAATCCTTGGTTTAACCCATTTCTCTTTATTTGTCTCTACCTTCTTAATTTTCTTCATCCTATGACAATACTATTTTTATTTACCACCTTTGTCAAGCTCCATGGCTACTTTTTGCCCCATCTCTATCGCGTAGTTAGTTCCCCTATCCCAAGGGTAAACCATACTCATGTTCGCAACTATTACCTTATTGTCCGGTTTGATCTCTGGCATCTGCTCACTGTACCCTGTGCCAAACACTGGCTGAGCATACGGCTGCCTAAAGCGATAAAAGTTTTTTATCCACTTTTTGTCGAATTTGTTATTTATCTTATTCAAATACGGTAAATACAAGTTTATTAACTCCTTATCTCCCAGGTTAAGTCTTGGGTCACCGTCTGGTAAGTAATTTCCCAAATAAATCAAAGTCTTCCCCCCGTAATTTTTCTTATCCATAAAATTAGTGTGTTCGACTGCTACCAAAAACGGCCAGTCTTTTTCCAGAATATTTAACCAGTATCCCTTCATTAAACTTTGATTAAGTTCCAAAACCAACGTCTGTCCCCACAAGTAGTTTATTTTCGGCCATTTAACCACTGGTCCAATCAATTTATCCACCAAAGGTGCCGGCACTGTAGTTAACCACGCGTCATATTTATCTTTGTCAATTGTCCATTGTCCCTTATCAATTCTGTGATTAAGTAATATTTTTCCACCCCCTGTCCTAATCGCTTTTGCCAATCCGTCAGCCAAGGCCTGAAATCCACCCTCAAAATACCCAAGAGAGGTGGTTCTTTTATAAACTCTGGCCCAAAACCAAGCCAAGTTAACGTCTTTAGTGTATGGCCCAAATTTCGCCGACAGTAATGGTCTCCAAATTAATTCATATCCTCTTTTGCCCAAGATTATTGGCAATGCCCTATCTGCCGTCCATTTTTCTAAAAAGGTTCCGTTGGGTATTAATTTAAAAAATGCCAAGCCAAGCCCCATCCTTATTCTGTCAGCCATCGACAAATAAGGAAACTTCATGAGTGAAACAGGTGAATCCAGCTGAATTTCTTTACCAAAAATAAGTGAATTAGTCTTAGGCGTTGATATTATTTTCTTTACTCCAATTTCCTCAGCCAATTTAATAATTGCTTCGTCATTTGTAAAAAAATGATGATAAAAAATTTCCAAGCTCCAATCCCAGTTCTTTGGCTTAAAACCAACCGCCAATCCTCCAACTTTATCTCCTGCTTCAAAGATGGTTACTTCATGCCCTTTTTTAACTAACTCCCATCCTGCCGCCAGCCCCGTGTATCCCGCCCCAATAATCGCTACCTTCATAAATGTATTCTAAGCCAAACCAGGAATAAAGCGGTAGGGGACTTTCTTTACATATTTTCTGTAATCGGGATCAGCCATTAAGTGTCTTTCTTCTGTTACTGCTCTTAAATAATAAATCAAACTCCAAGCAGTCATCGATACCATCATCGGGACTGAAAAGTTGGCTAAGGCCATAATCCACCAAGCTAGTACTTTCCCTACATACGCCGGATGTCTAATCCATCGGTAGGCTCCGCTTTTTACAATTCCTCGATTTGTTAAGTTGGAACATTTAAATCCCAATGAAACACTTGCCCACGTATACAAACCGATAAGTGTTATTACTGCCACCCTTGCCACCATATCAATTTTTGGGTCAGAATAGCTAAATCGATCACTTGAGTACCAACCAAGATAGCTCCCCGTGACGCTATTAAAAGGTGGATAGCATGCCAAGGCTATCAACCATCCAAACAAAGTCGGTTCGACCGATTTAACCATATTACCCAGCCTCTTGTGTTGTAATAAATAACCGAAGGTAAAGAAAGCTGTATCAATCGTGAATAGAAAATTCAATATATTAGGATAATCTAGTTTCCAAGACAAACCTTTGTAATTACCGATTAAGAAATTTATCATCAAGGGGAGATAAAATGCTTTGACTATCGTGAATAGCCAAAGATTTTTGTTTTTAATATCTACAACCCATTTCTTTCTGCCATCTCCCAAACAAAAAACATACATAGATTTTAAAAACTCCGGAATACTTTTAACTAGTTGCTCTGGTTTGTAATCTTTCTCTTGCCAAAAAAACAATCTTGGTAGGCCGGTGATGATATAAAAAAAATATAAATTCTTCAAAAACCAAATCGTCTCAGGCACTAATAGTCTTTTGTAGTAACCCGTAAAAAGATAAACAATCATCAATAGCGAATAAACTGCAACTCCAGACAGATAGCTCCGACTAGCCATTCTTAATCTTCTCCTAATTTGCTTCACGAGAGTATTCTACAGTGCAAACAGAATTCCCAAGACGGTTAGTAGTAAGCCAGTTCCAAATGCCGCCGCACCGGGAAGGTTAAACACACCAGAGTCGGGAAGTGTAATTGGTGTTGCACTAGCTGATGCCGATCTTGTG
>Ga0172369_10007477_pt1 | contig 12662 bp, 8 predicted proteins | sample LakKiv25m_FD_114539 | JGI IMG/M metagenome (GOLD analysis project Ga0172369, IMG submission 114539) | Freshwater microbial communities from Kabuno Bay, South-Kivu, Congo - kab_022012_11.25m | ecosystem: Environmental > Aquatic > Freshwater > Lake | place: Democratic Republic of the Congo... | reverse complement strand
CTGTCAAGCATCTTCTCGTTTGCATTTTTGGCCGAGGTACAGACATTCTCGAGCATATCGACAGCCCTTGCCGGAAAACCTTTTTCACCCACAAAGCGTTCCGCCAGTTTATAGACCTCTTTTAAAGCATTATATGTAATTCTGATACCAAATTTTCCCGAAAAATAAAGGCATAGGTCTTCAAGTATTCTGATTGTTTGGTTTTCATCCGTCGGCGGAACTTCAATCTTCTCTAAGTTTCCCGAAATCTGAGTATGCGGAACAATATAGGTTTGGTAGTGGGCATTGTCCGAGATGCCAATAATGCGAAGAGCGGAGCTTTGAAGATATGGACCGATAATCTCCGATGCATCGACCGTGCCGACCTTGTCCCCGCCGCCAGCGAAGAGATCGTGGATATTATCAATGAAGAGAATGACATTTCCGGCCCTGACAGCTTCGTTTAATACGCCAAGCAGCCTTTGGTGAACTTCACCTGACTCGTTTACTCCGGAAAGAAGAGCCGAGGCGTCCAGAGCCACAATTCTTTTGTGGGCTAGCTCGGGAACAGTATCTCCCCAGTAAATTTTCTCTGCGAATCCGTAGACCAAGGAAGTTTTTCCGGATCCGGTCTCACCGACCAAAATGCAGTTGTTCTTTGCTTCTTTTGACAGAGTATTTTCCATATGAGCCAATATTTTTTCTCTTCCTAAGGTCGAAAAACTGCCAAAGTATGCCGGATTGGTTATGTCTCTTGAAAACCTATCGAGAAAAATGGTATATCCCGACGTCCAGCTATCAGCCATGCCGGCGCTTTTTGAGTGCATATTATCAGTCACCGTTTTGGGATACAAAATTTTTTCATAAAGATTATTGGACCAAAAAACAATATTTTTTAGGTCATTTTCGTTAATTTCGATCGACATAAGAGCCTCATCAAGGGTGGAGCTCATTTTCATAAATCCATAAAAGACGTCTGCTGTCGTCAAGCGTTTCTGCTTGGTCGTCAGGGCATGATCAAGAGCCAAAGCAAAAACCTGAGGCAAAAAATTCTGACCTTTTGGAAAACCGGTAGATACCTTCTGGCTAAATTGATCATTTAGACCCATTTCAGAAATTATAAATCCAACTCTCCTTGAATCTAAAAGAATTTTATAAAACTTAGATATATCAGGATTGGAAAAATCCGTTGATGCTAGCAAACTGACCGTCTCAAGATCTGAAATTTCAAAAATGTTATAGGATGACGCTTCGGGAGAAAACTTTATTTCGTCTTCAACCTGACGAAAGTAAATTTTCAAAAACAGATAGACAACAAAACATGGAATACCGACAAAGAAAAAAGCTTTCAAAAAAATAAGGAGGACAATCGGAAGATGGAAAAAGAAATTTAAGATAAGAATCAAAAATGAAATTAACCCCAAAAGGACAAATATTTGCAGTAACATAACCAGCCAGCCCTTGTTGAAGGACTTGCTTAAACTTGCGGCATTTACTTTTTGCCAGTTTTTTGAAAAGTTGATTTGTTGCGGGTTAACCATTTTATTTTTATGTTATTCTGAATTAGTCATGATCATTTTTTGAAATTTGTTAAATTGAAAATTAAAAGTTATATCAGTAGCCGATAAAAAGAAAAAAGAAAGCGCCCAAGATAACGCCTGGCATCAAAAGCCAAAAACCGATAGCAACAATGGCAAAAATTCCGTAGAGCAATATGGATATGAGGCAGAATATTATCATCATTACCCTCACCACAAAGCCAACTGTTCTGGAAACAAAGTTATCAAGAAGCCAGAGTTTTAAGCCTTCTATACCTTTTTGCCTTTCGCCAACCATTTTTTTCCATGGTGAAAAAAGAGTCTTCAAAAGACTTTTTATAGAAAACAGATTGGCTGTATAAGAAAAAAGCGCGCCAAGAAACTGAAAGAGGCGCGTCAGTCCCCTCCCGTACCACCATGCAAATAATGTTGGTACAAAACTGATAAATTGCATAAGTCTATTATAGAACAGAAAGCAAAAAACAGTAAACCTTATTTGCTCAAAAGGTCTGACCTTTGAAAGGTCAGACCTTTTTAATCAATAGATAACCCCTTGATAAGCTTCATTGAATCTATTTTTTGGTCTTTGATGAAGCGTTCGTATTCTTTTGTACTTGAGAATAAAGCCGCGAGAAACCTGAAAAGATCACTTAGTCCCCTCCCGTACCACCATGAAAATAATGTTGGTACCAAACTAATAAATTGCATATGTTCATTATAGAACAGAAAGTGTTAAACAGTAAACTTTATTTAAACAAAAAAGATAGTATCATTGTCTACTGCATAACCATGTATGAAAAGATAAAGGTGTTTCCAGTAAGTGGAGCCGTCCCCGTGTCTATAGTAAAGGTTGTCGTACCAACACTTCCCGCATAATACTGCAAGGTCGCCCCGTTAACATTTGCTCGAGGGGTCAATATGACCGCTTTAGGCGTAGCGCCATATGCATTCGCAAATGTAACCGTTGCCATTGTGCCAGTTGCAGTCGTGCCGGCTGTTACAATCGTCACATACCCAGCGGTATCATTGCCCACTACACTCGCACTGGTTGCCCCATTACCCGCCGCAGCCCCGACCGCTACAGTTGTGGTACCGCTCAGATTACCTGTGATTATATGACCGTTAACAGTCAAGGTCCCTGTAAAGCTAGCTGCTTTAGCCGTTAGGTTGCCAGATGAATCGAATGAGTCTAATACAGCTCCATTCGATCCTTGTATTTCAAAAATGTCGACTGACTGTGACGTATATCCTTGGACAACAAGACCTTTGTTTGTAGCTGAAGCAGCAGTAATTATTACAGCGGCCGGATTTATAGCATCAGTATCGGTAACTGGAGTGTTAAATTCTGCAGCATGATTGATCTGCGCGCCTGAGGCAGTGGCATAAATACCTATGTTTGTGAGATTATTTGCTCCTGCAGAACGAGTAGAGATAGATTCAAAGTACCCTCCATAGCCAGAAAGCGCCCCTGCCGTAGTATTAAAAGTTGAGGCCGAATTTGAAACATTTAGAACTCTGTTGGATGCTGTTTGAGCGGTTTTATTGCTTAAAAAATCGGCAGCATAGCTTGCTCCGCCTTGGATAATCTTCATTCCCGCCGCGCCATCAGTCGTATATAGACTGGATGAACCGGTAATATTGACCCCCTTACTTACATTAAGCCCTCCTCCAATGCTCGCGTCGTTACTAACCATAATGTTATTTCTGATGTCTGCCGTTCCAACCTGAAGTCCGCCCGCCTCCATCTGCTGAATATAAGCGCCACCAGCATAAAAACTTTGGATTTGCTCAGTATTATCTACTACGTAATCATATTCTCCTTGGACGAACTGACCGGTCGGATTTGTTCCTGTCGCCGTCCCGGAACCATTGACAACAACCATGGAAGCAGGGTTTGTAATGTCAAGTACATAAAGTTTTGAAGCGGTGTAGTTTGTCACATAAGCATATCTTCCCTGAACATAAACGGAAGATATAACTTGACCACTGCTTCCAGTAAAAACATATCCGCTAAGCGAAGGTGAACTCGGAGTCGAAACATTAAATGCTTGTACTGCCCCTGTGCTATTTCCCACAAATGCATAATTTCCCTGAACATATATCGATGTCGGGCTTGTTGCTGTTGACGTCCCTGTTCCGTTCACAACACTCATTGAGGAAGGATTTGAGACATCAACAACGTAAAGTTTGCTTGTGGTAGAAGTGTTATTTACCACATAAGCATATCGACCCTGAACGTAGACTGAGTAAGCGATTGTAGTTCCGCCGCCGACACTCACTGCTGATGACATGGCCACGGGAGATGTGGGGTTTGAAATATCAAAGGCCTGCATCGTACCAACCGTATTTGGGATGTAGGCGTATCTACCTTGAACGTAGATATAGTTAGGTCCCGTACTTGTTGCCGTACCCGATCCATTGACTATAGCCGGCGAGGCAGGATTTGAGACGTCAACAACATAAAGTTTAGAGGCCGCTTTATCGGCAATATAGGCATACCTCCCCTGAACGTAGACGGATTTAGATCCCGTTCCAACCGCCAAAGACCCCACATAAGGCAGGTCGCTAGAGTGAGGGTTTGAAATATCGTAAACAACCAGATAGTTTGACAGATTCACCACATATATATATCGGCCCTGAACGAAGACGGATGATGGATTTAGAGAACCGCCACTTGATGTCGAACCAACCAACCTTGGACCTGACCCTACCACATTCAACTCAGAGGTACTGATAGCCCCATCGCTCAGTATTCCTCCGCTACCAACATTTAGTCCGCTTCTAACAAGAGCATTGTTGCCAATTTCAATGTTTTCTGTCACTTGAAGTTGGCTGACAGCCAAACTGCCTATATTAGCTGACGGCAAATCAGTCCCCGTAGTGTCGATGACTGTCAAACCGCTGTTGCTTGCCACATAAGCATACTTTCCGGAAAGCTGAATATAGAGAGCTGTGTTCAGTTGCACGCCCTCCTGAACGGAGCCCACTATAGTCGGGGCAGTCGGGTCTGAAATATCAACTATAGTCATCCTGCTCGTGTTAAATGTTGTCAGATAGGCATATTTACCGGCCACAACGACATATGCGCTCTGAGCAATATATTCAAGGTCGGTCACATGCCCCACAATGTTCATATTAGCCGGGTCGGAGATATTGACAACGCTTAGAGAGTGACCTTCTGAGGCAGGGTTGCCCAAAAAATCGACAACGGCATTGCTTGGCACATATGCATACTGGCCGGAGATATACATCTGATCTCCGCCTCGAAAGAGAGTCGATCCGAGAGAGCTGACAAGCGTCGGATGACCCGGGTCGGAAACATCAATCGCATTTAGATAGTCGACTCCAGCCCCGGAACCGTCACCATAGTTATGGTGTGAAATAACATATGCATATTTGCCGGTGACCCAAACCCCATCTGCCCCATATAGATATGTATTATCTTTTATAGAACCGACATATTGAGGATTTGTGGGACTCGAAATGTCGATAATGGAGAATCGATTGTCGCCGGGAGCGCTAACATATGCGTACTCCCCTGAAATGTAAATATGAAGAGCGGACTTCAAATTTGTGTGATCCTGCAATGAACCCACAATACTCGGTGATTTAGAATTTGATATATCGATAACGGTTAAACGATCGCTTGCTGAAGGTCCCATGCCGGATGTTACATAGGCATACTTGCCTGAAACATAGATTCCAAAGACATCATCCAGCCTATGGCTGCTTGGATCTGTTAATGTGCTTATAAGCGTTGGGTCGTTGGGTCTGGATATATCTGTAATATAAAGAGAGTTGCTGCCCACCGTATAAGCATGATTGTCCTGAATGTATAGCCCATCAACACCGCCCGAGGCAGCATGTCCAACAATCGTCGGATTAGTTGAAATGGTTTGGTGTATTGTTCCCCCGGTAACTGTCAGCTTATCCCCCGGGCTTGACGTGCCGATGCCGACATTGCCGCCGTTCGCAGCAATCGCAATGTTCCCTTTTGTTCCGTTTGATGTACTTTCAAATGCTAGGTTACCGGACGCAGATGTTGAACCGTAAACAGTCGGTAATATCCCTGATGTTCCTTGTACCGCGCCTGATGAAGTTACTGCCCCGGCATTGAAAGTAGTTGTCCCGGTTATAGATCCTCCCGTAACTGATACACTGCTTGAATCCTGAGTAGCAATACTGCCAAGCAGCAGAGATGCGCGGCCTGTTGCCGCAACTAACCCCGTAGATCCTCCGTCCCATTGGTTAAATTTGTCCCAGTTCGTGGCAGAAGATATATATGCGTCTTGAATAGCTGCACCGTGCCACGTACCGGTACCAACCGTACCAAGCATTGTGATATTGCCCGACCCTGTCCAGCCGTTAATCGATACATTATCTACAAGACCAAGACCGACTTTATTCTTTGAAATAGTAAGCCATGAAGGATCAGAGTAGCTTCCGGTTGAAACCAGAATGTCGGCCGTCGTCACTCCATTCACCGCACTCGCTGTCAATGTTCCGCCCTGTACATTCCCACCTGAAAGTGTACCGCCGGAAATCGTGGCTCCGTTTATGGTACCCCCGGATATAGCTCCTGTGGCCTGAATCGCCCCCGAGGAAGTAACGGCTCCGGCATTCCATGTGCCGGTTGTTATTGTTCCAACAGTACTGATACCCGTAACTCCAGCCCATGTATTTTTTATCGTTGGATTCGGATAGCTACCGGTAAGATCTCCTCCGGCTGCTCCGACCGGAGCTGCACCGGTAATGAGTACTGCCGCTGCTGATGTCACTCTCCCGTATGCATCCACTGTAAACTGACCTGTGTGAGTGCCATCACCATAAGTGCCTGCCGAAACTCCACTGTCAGGGAGAGAAATACTGCCAGTTGAAGAGTCGTAGTTAATGGATGAATCAGCAGAGATTGCTCCTCTGGCTCTTTCATCGGTATAGTATTTGTTTGTTGTACCTTCGGTAAGATTGTCAGTTGTTTTAGATGATATGTTTTGGTTTACTCTGTCGTCTGTATAATACTTGTTTGTTCCTTCCGGTATATCTGAGGTTGTGGCTCCGCCGGAGACCGTTCCTTGATCAGCTTTCAACACCCCATTGAGATCTCCGACATTCAAGCTATTGGCGCTTACAGATGACCCTTGGACAGTACCGGCAGTTAGACTGTTAGTACTGACAGATGCCCCCTGTACTGTCCCTGAGGTTTGAACGTTACCTGTAATATTCAAGCTGCCCGCTTGAGGACTTTCGGCGCCTTCCTGACCTTGCAAAGAAACAAAATTTTTATTTAAATCAGTGGTTGAAATAGGAATACTTCCGCCCTTGGTCTGTTCGTTTTTAAACTTGTTATCAACCTTGTTTGAAGTAAGAAAATAAACTAAAAGACATCCTCCTAGTACAAAAAGGGTTATTATTAAAATTATTTTTCTATAAGTTATTCTCTGAAACTGCATATCACCCCTGAGAATCTTGTTCATTTGTATATAAAACTCTCATAAAAATAATACTGATTACGCCTCCACAATGCAAGAGGAATGTTTTAAATTTGTTGGGAGGTCAGACCTTGCGGGTATGCAAGGTCTGACCTCTTTAAAGACAAGGACTGTCCCTGTAGACAATAAAAAATCCGACAAGCCATGTCGGATTTTTCAAAGTTTCTCGAAAATTTGTCAGTGAATAATTTTTTTGTTCTATAAAATTCTTTTAGTTTTAGATTCTGGACAAGCCAGAATGACGCTTGGAGTATTATTTATTACTGGACTTATATTCTTCTATCGCCTTCATTACCTTGCCATCTTTTGTAATGTCCTCCCAGAAAAGTACTTGTTGCTTTGATATATTCATCTCATCAGCCGGAGCATGCAGTTCCTTGCCAAGTTTAATGAGAGTTAAGTTAGGCTCTTGGGATTGAGCAGTTTCTTGCTTTACCTTTTCCTGATCCTTTGACTGCAAATAGTAAATATCGGTCAGCTTAACATAATCTCCAGCTTTGTCCTCAAGTTTGCCAAAGTAGACTTGTCCGTTTGTTAAAAATACAGCCTGATATTTATCGCTCTTTTGCTCCTCTTTCTTTGTTTCGTTTTTGTTTAAAATATTGTTATCTTTGCCCGTAATTGCAAAGTATGCTACCGCACCTAGGAGCAGTACTATAACTACAATCATAATATTTTTAGTGTTCAAGGGTGCCTTTTTTTCTTCGCTCATTTTAACCTCTTCTATATTTAGAAATCCTCGACCATACGTCAGGGCTTTCTGCTTTAATATTACTTAATTTAATTTATCAGATTATCTATTTTCGTGCAAATTTTGCTTCTCAAGGACAGTCTTTGCAAATTGCAAAGACTGTCCTTGAGAACAATTTACTTAGCGCTGAAAATTATTATTTTACTCTTTACAACTTCTTTTACAGCATTTACAACTTCCGGTAAATATTTGTATGGCACTATTTCCGCATTCTTGCCTCTTAAAACGTTATCCAGAGCTTCCCTATAAGCCTTCCTTATCTCGGTGTTAATATTAATCTTACAGATACCGGCGCTTATTGCGGCTTTTATTTGTATATCCGATATACCCGATCCTCCATGTAAGGACAGCGGTATACCGGCTCCGTCTGCAATCTGCTTAATCCTATCTACATCAAGATTTGGCGCGTCTTTATATATACCGTGAACATTGCCGTATGAACCGGCAAAAATATCTATCCCTGTCGCTTTAATATATTCTATCGCTTCAGCCGGATCAGTAAAAATAATCTCTTGTTTTGGCTGTTCGCCTTCATGAATCTCTGAACTACCGCCAATATAACCAAGCTCCCCTTCTACTGAAACACCGTGGGCATGAGCAAACTCTACTACCTGTTTTGTTAAAGAAATATTGGCTTCTTTTTGCAAACTTGAACAATCTATGTGTACACTAGAGTAACCGCATTTAATCGCATACTTAGCGCTTTCTATACTCTTTCCATGGTCAAGGTTTATTGCTACATCTACTGCGAGTTCATTTGCTATATCACGAACCGTATCAACAAACACCTGATATCCCTCAAAGCTTGCTTCACCTTCTGAAGTTTCAATAATTATAGGCATTTTAGTTCCGGCTGCAGCCTGTAAAATACCTTTGGTAATTTCCAGATCAGAAGTATTAAAAGCGCCAATGGCATAACCACCCGCTTTGGCTTTTTCTAAGAGTTCTTTTGCCGTAACAATCATTTCTTGCCTTTTTTTGCCGAGTCTTTGGAACTATAGTTTTTCACTATTGCTGTAAACTCCTGATGGTTTAGAGACGCTCCGCCTACCAAAAGTCCGTCTACATTTTTTGCCTTTTTGAAATCCTTTGCATCCTTGGCTGTAACGCTTCCGCCATAGAGAATTCTGACCGCTTCAGATGCTTTTTCGCCATAAAGAGACTTGATAAGCCCGCGAATATCAGCTGCCATTACCTCCGCTTCTTTTTCGTCGCAAACGTGACCGGTGCCAATAGCCCAAACCGGCTCATACGCTATGGCACTTTCGGATATTTCCTCTGCAGTTAAGTGTTTGCATGATGCTTCGAGTTGCGAGAGAACCACAACTTTTGAAAGTTTGTCTTCTCTCTCATGCAAAGTTTCGCCAACGCAAATTACCGGCGTTATGTCATGCCTGACGGCTATTTCCGCCTTTTTTGCCACAACCTTGTCGTTCTCACTAAATATATTTCTTCTCTCGGAATGACCAACAAGAACATACTTAACGAAGCCTTTAAGGGCCAGAATTGAAACTTCACCGGTATATGCTCCTTGCTCTTCCTCTGCTACATTCTGTGCGCCCAAAACTATTTTAGTGCCTTTAATCTCCTCACTAGCCGCATAAATATCAACAAAACTAGGGCAAACAACCACTTCACACCCCACATTCCCCGGTATTTCTTTTTTAAGCTTTGTTAAGAGAACCGTACTTTCAGGAACGGTTAAGTTCATTTTCCAGTTAGCTATAATTATTTTTTTTCTTTTTGCCATTTTACCCTCACTATTCTAGTCTAACTACTTACTTAAGCGCATCTATAACCGGCATTTTTGCGCCTGATATAAACTCCATCATTGCTCCGCCCGAAGTTGAAATATAAGTGAATCCATCTTTTTTAATTTTTAAATTTTCAAGGGCTGCTATTGTATCCCCTCCGCCAACAACACTGACTCTATCATCTCCGCCAATCAAGTTTGCAAGCGCTTTTGTACCGTTTGAAAACTTCTGATTTTCGGCTATACCAACTGGACCGTTCCAAAATACTGTACCTGCAAACTTGATTGGTTGAGCATACTTTGAAATTGTCTTCGGTCCGATATCAACTATTATATCACCATCGTCTACTTGCTGGATATCTTTTTCTTCAGTTCTCGCACCATCAGAAACATTTTTTGCTACAACTACATCGCTTGGGAAAAGTATCTCAACTCCTTTGTCATATGCATCACGAATCACATCTTCGCTATCTGTTACATATTCTTCCTCATAAAAAGATTTTCCTATTTCGTATCCATCGGCAACTAAGAATGTATTGGCTATACCTCCGCCTAGAAGAACTATGTCAGCTTTTTCAATAATACCCTTTAAAATCCCTATTTTCGTTCCGACTTTTTTCCCTCCTGCTACATATACAAACGGTTTCTTGGGATCTTTTAAAATTTTTGATAGTTCACTATATTCTTCTTCAAAATGAAGTCCGGCATATGATGGCAAAAACTTTGTTATAGCTAGCATTGAGGCATGAGTCCGATGAGCATTTGAAAATGCCTCCTGAACAAAGATATTTCCCAGGTTAGCTATCTTTTTGGCAAACTCTTTGTCTCCTAGCTCTTCATATGGGGTAAATCGCAAGTTTTCCAGCATAAGTATCTGTCCGGGCTTTAGTTTCCCTGCTTTTGCACGAGACTTAGCCCCTATCACCTCTGGCACAAAGTCAACTTTTTTTCCTAGGATTTTTTCTAATTTCTTTGCAACTGACCTAAGGGATAGAGCACTAACCTTTTTGCCTTCTGGCCTCCCCAGGTGGGAGACAATGATGATGGAAGCTCCTTTCTCTAAAAGATACTCTATAGTCGGCAACGCCTCTTTAATACGACTATCATCCAGAATTTTAGCTTTCTCCATTGGCACATTGAAGTCAACACGAAGAATAGCCCTTTTCCCTTTTAGATTGGCGTTTTTGATATTTTTCATGGTTTGAATAATCGACTTTTTAAGAATATATGAAGTTAGTTAGATCCGCCAACCTGTTTGAATATCCCCACTCGTTATCATACCAACCGATAATTTTAAAGAGATTCCCACCGACATTTTTAGTCAGCGATTGATCATAAATAGAAGAGTATGGGTTACCTTTCATGTCCATGGATACAAGCGGCTCATTTGATATCTGCAAAATGCCTTTCATTCGCCCCCCAGATGCTTCCTGCATTTTAGCAGTAATTGCCTCAACCGTAGTATCACGCTCAAGTTCTACGACTAAATCATTTACTGAGACTGTAGGAGTAGGAACCCTGAGAGCCATGCCATCAAGGATGCCTTCAACTTCGGGAATAACTTCCTTGAGTGCCTTGGCGGCGCCGGTTGAAGTCGGAATAATGTTAAGCGCGGCTGCGCGTGCTCGTCTCAGATCTTCATGCGGTAAATCTAAAATTCTCTGGTCATTGGTGTATGAGTGGACCGTTGTCATAAGTCCGCGTTTGACACCAAAGTTATCAACCAAAACTTTTACTATTGGTGCCAGACCATTTGTAGTACAAGAGGCATTTGAAATAATATTATGGGTACTACTATCATATTTATCTTCATTCACCCCTAAAACAATAGTAATATCGTGGTTTGTAGCCGGTGCCGAAATCAAAACCTTTTTCGCTCCAGCAGTCAAATGCGCTTTCGCTTTCTCGCCATCAGTAAAAAAACCTGTAGATTCTATTACAACATCAACTTCAAGCTCTTTCCATGGTAGATTTGCCGGCTCTTTTTCTTCCAGAACCTTGATTTTTTTACCATTTACAGTGATAGAACTCTCGTCAGCGCTTATATCACCGCTAAACTGCCCATAGTTTGAGTCATATTTCAAAAGATGAGCTAGGGTTTTGTTATCACCTAGATCATTTATAGCGACTACTTCAACAGACGGATATTTTTCACCTAAAATTTTAAAAACCTGTCTGCCTATCCGACCAAAACCGTTAATTGCTACTCTCATTCTGAACTCCGTTTTAATTGTTATAACTGTTCGATTTGTTGGAATTGTAATTTATCTCAAACATTTTTATCATCTTCAACAACTCCAAAATCCCCCGTTAATTATAAGTTTTTATGCCAAGGGCTGCTTCAACCTCACTGCGTGTAACTGTAAACTCCTTTGTTACCGCTATATATTTGCCATTTTCAATCTTTAAAACTCGGATTGTTTTCGAAGCTTGCCCAGCCGGTATAGATCCAGCCAAAAATCCGCCCCTTCCGGGATAAACCTGATTCTCTTTCACCGTAACCCAAGAGCTGCCTGACTTTTCCTGAGAAGTAAATGTCCCCGCACCTTCAAGATAAAAGAGGATATCTATATTGTCATCTGAGGGATCTTTTTGCGCGGTAACAGAGGTTGTGAGACTTCCAAGACTTGTTGAACCACTCGTAGGAGCCTTATCCTGAACCGGGGGAGGAGTTTTGGGTGTTGTATCCTGAGGCGGCAAAACTTCACCCTTATCTTTTTGGTTAGTATCACTAATATTGTTATTATCAGTTTTTGTTTCTTCTTTTTTTGGTTCCTCTTTATTAGTCGAGTCAGTCTTTGACATATACAAAAATGCTCCGCTGAAACCGACAAAAAGCGCTCCCACCAAAAGCCAAGCAACTTTGTTTTTGAAAATCCTACCTATCTTTTTCATGGATTCCATTATAGCACACTTCTGTAAATAATTTGCAATTTTCAATTTCTAATTTTCATTGAATTTTCAAGTCTCAATGATCAAATCTTTCCTCTCGGTCAGGTTCGTTCCAGCGACCTCTTCCCGACATCACAGAGAAATATTATCTAAAACTTAAAAATTTAGAACGTTCGGCGATAGCCGAAAAAATCAGGATTTAGTGAAACGCTTACTGTTTTTAGTGATAAATTTTTATTAGTTTTATCTATTTCGTAGTG
>Ga0172369_10007474_pt1 | contig 12665 bp, 14 predicted proteins | sample LakKiv25m_FD_114539 | JGI IMG/M metagenome (GOLD analysis project Ga0172369, IMG submission 114539) | Freshwater microbial communities from Kabuno Bay, South-Kivu, Congo - kab_022012_11.25m | ecosystem: Environmental > Aquatic > Freshwater > Lake | place: Democratic Republic of the Congo... | reverse complement strand
GCGCTTTATAAGGCGGGGCAGCTGGGGGGCGCGGACGTGTACATATTGGGTGCAATAGCGCTTTTGCTGCCAGTGCAGCCAACAGTGTTTGCAAACGTTGAGCCTGCGCCTTATCCGTACGTGTTCTCCGTAATTGCGGCATCGGGCATAACGTTCATGGTTTACATGCTCGCGTTTTACGGCGCAAGGGCGGTGCGGGAAGCGAGAAAGGAAAAAATGAAGGTGGATGCGAAAACTGCACTTGGGGCGGTTGCTGTTGCGATTGCATATGCGTTTTTCGTGTATGTCGGCGGGAAGAACGGGGTATTTGGGCCCGCATATTTTGCGCTTGTCGGGTTTGTTGTTTTTGTATCGCTCTTTTTCCTTATTTTCAAGAATCGGATTGCAAGGATGATGGTGGAGGAAGTCCCGTTCTCAAGGATAGAGGAGGAGGACGTGATTGCGCTTGAGTACATGGATAAGGAAATTGTGGAAAAATACAGTTTGAAAAGGGTGGCGGACTCGAAAGAGCTTGCAAGGCTTGAAAAGCTGCCCATAAAAAAATATTGCGTATATACGAAAATGCCCCCGTTTTTGCCCCATATTCTTTTGGGGGTGCTCATCACTCTTTTCTTCGGGGACGTGCTCATGCTCATTGTTAGGGCGTAATCACATAAAATGCTCCAAGCCCTTCTGCGTTCCCTTGAACTTCAAATCGTCCTCGGAAAAGCCGAGCTCCTTGAGGATTTTGAGCACGCTGGGGAGTATCTGGTGGTCTATATAGTACTGGGAGTCGTAGTTTGTTGCGAACTCAAGGGGCGTTGCCTTTTCGGAAATTGTGGAGCCGCCCTTTGAAATCACGAACGCTATTATGCTGCCCTTTTCAACGTGCACCCCGCGGGCTATTGCTTTTTTTGCTGCTGAGATTTCAGGCGAGGTTATTTCGTATTTTTTCGGGTCCTTGCTTATCTGGGTGTAAATTGCAAGCTCTTCAAGGGGCACGGTGCCGCTTCGCAACCTTTCAACAACGTCGCGCACTATGCCGACCGCCTTTTCCTTGCTGCCGTGCACAAGTATTGCCTCAAGAACCTTCCGTTGCGTGTCCTTTGCAACTGAAGACCAGTCGCGGCGCACGAGCTCAAAGCCGCGGATTTTTATCCTGCCGTCCTCGCCAAGCATCGCGTATTTTTTCTTTGCACCAGCATCACCGCCTTTTTTTGAGACAAATACTGCGCGCTTGAAAAAGCCCTCGAGCTCAAGCTCCATTCCGGCAGGCAGCTCGGAGTTGATTTTTTTCATGAATGCGAGTCCGTCATCTTTCCCTTTTTTTCCAAGGAGCAAAAAAACTGAGTCTGTGTCGCCGTAGAGCACCTGAAATCCCTCATCTTCGGCTTTCTTTATTGTCTCCTGTATGTAGTGGCGGCCCCATGCAGTAACTGACTCGCCTGCCTCGCGCGCATACCAGCGCGAGCGCGCGTATGCGAGGTATCCGTAGTAGGAATTTGCGATTATCTTTAGTGCCTGCACGCGGGCAAAGAGCGTGCGGTATTCCTCCGTGTCCTTTTGCACGTGCCGCAGCTTGTCCTTGAGAAGCGAGCGTTTTGCCACCACGTCCTCAAGCACGGCGGGGATGAGACCTTTTTTCTTTTTGCAGAAGCGGTGCCCAAGTGGCGAAACAAAGCTTTCCGCCTTTGTGCAGCAGGAGCAGTTGAGCGTGTAGGGGTCTATGTTGTGCGAGGTAATTATGGATGGATACAGTCCGCGGAAGTCAAATACGGCGATATTTTCGTATATCCCGGCTGTCGGGAGCTTTACGAATGCGCCCTCTATGGGGTGCGCCTCGCGCTCCTTTGCCTGCATATCAGTAGGCTTTCCAGGGACAATTGCATTCGCCTCGTGCGAGCGGTATATGAGCAGGGACTCCACGAGCTGCCCGGCAGTTGCGTATGCGGTATCAAAGAGTGGCATTTTTGTGAGGCGGCTTATTTCCATAAGAAGAGGGAGCACGATTGCGCCAAGCTCCTTTGTTGCGATGGAATCCTGCATTGAGTAGTGCGCAAGCTCTTCGTGGATTTTTTCGTCCTTGCTGTCCCACATCTGGTGTATTTCAAGCCGCTTTACCATGTATTTTTGCTTGCCTGTTATTTCCGAGTATGCAGCTTCTAGGGTGAATTTGGATGCCTTGAGCGCGCCTATGAAAGAAAGGAAACGGATTGCGGGGTAGAGGTCTATGTGCATCCTTCCGCCTATTTTTGCCATTTCGCGCATCCCTGCCTTGCGCAGTATGAACGTGCGCTTGTCCCTGCCTATTGGGAACTTTATTTTGAGCGCGTCTGCGCGGGCTTGCAGGTAGGGCAGGTCGAAATTGGAGCTGTTGTAGCCAAACAGTATGTCCGTGTCAGCTTCGTTGAGCACGGAACAGAAGGAGGAAATCATTTCGGCCTCGGATTTTTTCGCGAGCACGAAGGGCTTGTTTATTTTTTTGTAAGTGAGAACGCCCTGCAGGCCGTTTGCATAGCTTATCATTATGGCGGGGTCCTTTTCCGGGCGCGGGGCGCCTATGGGATTGTAGGTCTCTATGTCAAATGCAAGGGAATTGAGCTTGGGGACGCCGTCCTTTATTTTCGCTATTTTTTTCAGGAATTTCCCCTCGCGCTCGTATATGAGAAGCGAGAAGGGGGAGAGCCCCTTGTCTATCATGTAGCGCCTTCCAAAAAGTATGCTGTTTTCAAACACAGGATGCTGGATTTTTGCGGAGAGATGCGGCACATGCGAGGGCGAGGCGCAGAAAACCTTCAGGAGCTTTTTTTCGTGCCCTAAAACTGATTTTTTTTCTGCCTCTATGCGCACTGGGGCAATTTTCTCGCCGTTGTGCTCAAGCGAGATTTTCATTATGCTTTCTGTTTCTGATTCGGGCGCATCAACGTAAAAGTATGGCTCGTAGGAATCGTACAGGCGGAAAGTGCGTTTTCCTTTTAGGAGCAGCCTCACGTAAGTTTTCCCTTTCTTGTGCGTGTAATCAACATCAAGCAGGAATGCCTTCCTTAAAACCATGAATGTGGGGCTCAAGCAAACTTAATAAAAAGAAGAGGCGAAAGTGCATAACGGTTCGGGGATTTGGATGGAAAAAGGGCAAATTGGACTGAAGCTTACTGCGCGCGAGCATGCGCACATTTTCGGGGAGGGCAGGGGTTTTGGGGGAGAGGGCAGGGGGGTGCTCTTGCGCCAGATAATTTTGGGCGGGCAGGACGGGCTTGTGAACGTGCTTGGGCTTGTGCTCGGGGTTGCAAGCGCAACAAAGGACAGCCATATAATTATTGTTGCCGGGATTGCGGCAACTTTTGCAGAATCGCTTTCAATGGCGGCTGTTGCATACACTTCTTCAAGGGCTGAGGAAGACCATTATTATGCTGAACTTGAAAGGGAAAAGCGCGAGATAAAGGAGGTGCCAGACATTGAGAGAAAGGAAGTTGAGCTTATTTATTACAAGAAGGGGTTCAGGGGCAAGGCGCTTGCAGACATTGTGAAACACATTACAAGTGATGAGAAGCTCTGGGTGGACGTGATGATGAGTGAGGAGCTTGGGCTTGCGGATGCAAAGAGCATAAATCCGAAAAGGGAGGGGCTTGTAGTCGGGCTTTCCTCTTTTGGAGGCTCGATTATACCGCTTGTGCCATTTGTGCTTGTTGGGGACGTGCAAACCGCCATGATGCTATCCGCAGGAATTTCGCTGCTCACGCTTTTCGCTGCTGGCGCAATAAAGGCAAGGATAACGATTGGGAACTGGTTCAAGAGCGGGCTTGAGATGCTTGTTATAGGCGGGCTGGCAGGGATTGCGGGGTATGCGGTCGGGATGCTGATTGGGGTTAAAAATTAAGAATCGGATCCCTGCGCATCCTCTGCTTGTGCCTTCTTTTCCTTTTTCTCCATTATTACGATGTCCTCAAGGGAAACAAAATCGTCGTGTTTTTTGAGGTATTTTGCCTCGTCGGCATCAAGCTTTTCGCGCGGCTCTTTGCGCGAATCGCGGCGTGCAAAGCGCGGGCGGGATGGGCCTGAATCTTTTGAGCCCGTATGCTCGTCTTTTTTCCCGTAGCGGGATTTCAATGATTCGAAAGCGCGCTTTTCGCGGTCCTTTTTGCCTTTTTCGTATTCAGCCTTTGTTTTTTCGTATTCGGCTGACATTTGGGCGCGCAGGGAATCCAGCTGTGAGTCTATTTCGTCGCGCCTCTGGGAAAGTGGGCTTAGTTGCGCGCGAAGCTCGGAGACTTTTTTGTAAAGCGTGTCCGCTGCAGATGCAGTCTTGAGCTGCTCCTCAAGACCCTTCTTGCTTTTTATGAGTTCTTTTTCGTGCTTTGCAGTGAATGCTTCGGTTGCTATCTTGAATTCTATCTCGTCTATCTGCGAGCGCAGGCGCGAGGCGCTTGAGCCTTTTGTCCTTTTGAGTTCTGCTGCGAGCGGAGCAAGCTGCGAGCGCAATGAGGAAAGTTTGGGATTGAGCCCCCTTGCCTCCTCCAGAAGCGCGTCCTTTTGCGCCTTTAGCTGCAACAGGAGGGAAAGTTCCTTTTTGGCAGGGGGTTGAGATTTTTCCTGCTGGGTGGAAACTTCTTTTTGCTGCACGATTGCAGGTTGCTTAGAAATTGGTTTTTCATTCGTGTTTTCTGCCATGCTTTCACTCCTTTTTTCATTTATAAATGTGTGTTAGTGTGTGGATAATCCTTCGCAAATGTTTATATATCGAGCCCACGAAATAGCAACGCAGATCTCAGTCTTTTGTTCTGTCGTAAAGACAGAAAACTGGTCGCCTTGCCAGCGCTTCGCGCGCTGGCCTTCTTTTCTGTTCTATCGTCCTAGTGTTTCATTGTTTTGCTTTGTTTTTCCATGTGTCCGGATGCCTGCCTAAGTAGCAGTATTTCGCGCAATTGCCCGGTTAGTATGAGCAAAAGCGCGCAGACAAAGCGCACGTTCATGTCGGCGCTCACTATGAGCTGCCAGAGCAGGAATGCGACTGCCAGAAGCAAGATATAGCGCACTGCAACGTCCATCATAAATTACACTGGATATAGTATGGCAAGAAAAAATAAAAAGAGGATGGGAGACAAGAATGCATGAAAATTGAAATTGACGGCTCTTTGGGGGAGGGAGGGGGGCAGATTCTAAGGACTAGCTTGTCGCTTTCGTGCATGCACGGGGTTCCGGTGAGGATAAGCAACATACGTTCAGGAAGAAGCGCTGCTGGCCTTGCAAGGCAGCACCTTGCAGTGGTGAACGCGCTTGGGAAGATAAGCGGCGCTAAAGCCAAGGGCGCACAGCTGGGATGCACGTGCGTGGAATTTGAGCCGGGTAAGATAAGGGGAGGGGAGTACGAATTTGACATTGGAAGCGCAGGGGCGGTTACGCTGCTTGCGCAGGCGATATTGCCGGTTCTTTGCAATGCGGATGGGGAGAGCAGGGTTGTGCTCAGGGGAGGGACGCACGTAAAGGGTGCGCCTTTTTGGGATTATTTTGAGAATGTATTTTTGGGGTGTGCGGGAAAATTTGGGGTTAGTGTGCAGGGGAAGCTGAAGCAGGCCGGATTTTATCCTAAAGGAGGAGGGGAGATTGAACTTCTTGTGAAACCATGCACATTCAGAAGCGCGGATTTTTTAGAGCAGGGGCAAGGGAAAGCGAAATGCAGGATATATGCAAGCGGGTTGCCCGCGCACGTTGCGCAAAGGGAAAAAGATGCGCTTGGGCTCGCGTTTGGAGGCAACGCGATTGAAATTGAAGACATTAAGTGCAAAGCCGCGTGCCCGGGGAATGCGGTTGTGATTTGGGAGGATGGGATTGGGGCTTGTGGGCTTGGGGAAATTGGGAAAAAGGCAGAGGATGTTGCAAAAGAGGCTGCCTCGTATTTTTTGGGCGAAAAAAAGAGCGGGGCTGCGATTGACTCGCACTGTGCAGACCAATTGCTTTTATATATGGGGAAGGCGAATGGGAAGTGCAGCATAAGGACGTCTGGGATAAGTGCCCACTTGAAAACAAACATGCAGGTGATTGAAAAATTCGGGGCAGTAAAATTTGGGGCAAAGGAAGATAGGGGGACGTTCATTGTAACAAGCGATGTGGTGTAAATGGCGAATATTGCGCTTTTGGATTTTGCCGGGCTTGCGCTTGCGGCTATTTTTGCAATTATTGTGTTTTATTTCGGGCATCCGGCATCTCTGCCGCTCATGCTCATATTTTTAGCGGCGAGCGTAATCGCAACAAAATACGGGTATGAGGAAAAAAGGGAGATGGGGCTCTATGAGCATGAGAGAAGCTGGGAGAACGTGCTTGCAAACGGCATTGTGCCTGCTGCGTGCGCAGTCCTTTATCCGGTTGTGGGCGTAGGGCCATACATTGGCTCGCTTGCCGCGATTACGGCAGACAAGTTTGCATCCGAGATGGGGGTGCTTGGAGGGGAGCCCATATCTTTGCTTGATTTTAAGAGGGCGAAAAAAGGGGTTTCTGGCGCGATAAGTTTCTTTGGCACGCTTATGAGCCTTAATGGGGCACTCATAATAGGCATTGGGGCGTTCTTTCTTGTTGGAGGGTATGGGGCATGGGGTGTCCTGAAAATTGGGTTAATCGGGCTTGCGGGAAGCATGGCTGACAGTTTGGTAGGCGTTATAGAGGAGAGGGGAGTAGGCAGCAAGGCAACTACGAATGCGATATGTGCCATTGTGGGTGCGCTGCTTGGTGCAGCTTATCTTTGAAGTTTTTGCACAATAGCAGGGGCTGCCGGGATATTGCGCGATTGGATGTTTTGTTGGCGGCGCTTATGCGCCTTGCAGGGGATTTGAAATGAAAGTGCGCTACGATATAAGAAAAAATGCGTATGGAAATGCCGCTGCTTATTTTGAATTGGCGAAAAAACTCCGTGGAAAAGCCGAAGGGATGAAAAAAGCAATAGAGAAAACGCATGAAGAAATCGCGGCGCAGGCAGGCAAGGCAGGCGCTGAAAAAGAAAAACTTCTGCCCCGCGTGAAGCGGGAGAAAAAGGCGCATGAGAAATTCAGGCATTTTTTTACAAGTTCAGGGCTGCTTGCAATTGGAGGGAGGGATGCTAAGCAGAACGATGCGATTGTTGCAAGGCACATGGAAGAAGGGGATTTGTTTTTCCATGCGGACATACAGGGCGGAAGCGTTGTGGTTTTGAAAGGCGGAGAAAAGGCAGATGTGGATGACGGCAGGGAGGCTGCGCAGTTTGCAGCATGCTATTCAAATGCGTGGAAGAGCGCGGCGGCAGTTGATGCATATTGCGTCAAGCCGGCGCAGATTTCAAAGCATTCGAGCGGAGGATACGTGGGGCAGGGAGGTTATGCGATTGAAGGCGAGAGGCTTTGGTTTCGTGGCACAAAGCTTGAGCTTGCAATCGGAAAAAATGGGGAAGGGATTGTGTGCGTGCAGCCAGCTATTTGCAAAAGGAAGCTGGAGAATGCGCTTTTGCTTGTGCCGGGGAATATTGAGAAAGGGAAGGCTGCCGTGCAAATTGCAAAGGACGTCGGGGTGCACGTTGATGAGATTCTGCAGGCACTTCCTGCTGGTAATTTCCAGATAAGGAAGTTGTAGTGAGCTTATGTTTGAAAAAATCGCAAAAGGAATTTACATGCTGCGAACTGATGAGAGGGTGTGCTCTACCATTTACATGCTCGATGGGGGAAAAAAGGGGAAAGCGATAATTGACAGCGGGGACGGGAAAGTTCAGCTTGATTTTGAGCCGAAAATGTGCATACTTACGCACGGGCATTATGACCACACAAAAGGGGTGAAAGGGGGCTGGAAGGACGTTTATCTGCACGCCGAGGAGAAGCCGGATGCACCGTATGTTTTTGTGCCAGCGAATGCGAAGCCGCTTGGATGGAAGGAGAAAAAATTCGGGGAATTTGAGCTTGAGATTTTCCACACACCAGGACACACCATGGGAAGCGTGTGCATTTTTGAAAGGAAAAGCGGCATCCTTTTCAGCGGTGACACGAAATTTGCAGGAGGGGAGCACGGGAGGACGGATTTGCAGGGGGATGACGGGCTCATGCAGCAGAGCCTTGGGCTCATTGAAAAAATACCGTACAAACTGCTTTGCCCCGGGCACGATGAGATTGAGGAGAGGGAAAAGTAAGATGCCTGAAATGCGCTTGAGGGGTGCGTTGATGAAGATTGATGATATCAAAGCTGCGCACGCAAGAAAAAAGAAAAGCATAGAGGAGCGGCTTTCTTATTTTGAGAGAGTGGGCAGGGGAAGCGGGAGGGAAGTTTTTGCTGAGCTTTGCTTTTGCATATTGACGCCGCAGACAAAGGCAAGGGTTGCGGATACTGCAATAAAAAAATTGGTTGAGACGGGCGCGCTGTATTCTGCAGGCGCTTTTGAAATTGAAAAGGCGCTGCTTTGGGCTGGCGTGAGGTTCCATCGCAACAAATCAAAGTACATTGTGCTTGCACGGGAAAAATTTTGCAGCAGGGATTATTGCGCGGTGCTGGAAATTCTGCCAAAAAATGAGGAGGGGCAGCGTGAGATGCGGGATTTCATAGCTGGGAACGTACTGGGAATTGGAAAAAAAGAAGCAGGCCATTTTCTCAGGAACGTGGGGCACGGGAGCAGCCTTGCGATACTTGATAGGCACATTTTGAAGAATTTGAAAAGTGCGGGAGTAATCGCGGCTGTGCCCAGCTCGCTCACGCACAAGAAGTATGATGAAATTGAAAAGAAAATGCGGGATTTTTGCAGGAAAAACAAAATCCCAATGCACCATCTTGATTTGCTTTTCTGGTCGGCGGAAACAGGCGAGATTTTCAAGTAGGAAAATCAGGTTGGCGCGCCGCTGCTTTTGCTTGGGGCGCTTTGCGCATTGTTTGCGCCCCACCTGTTGCTGTGTTCTTCTGGGCCGCGCGTTGAGTGCATTATGCCCTCGCTTGGCGGCTTTGCAGAAATTGCAGGCTGCTTATGCTGCAAACCGTCTCCATTTCCGTTAGGAGCTGCTGGATTCGGTTTTCTCAGTTGCATTGTGCGCTGCATGGATACACCTCTTTTTGGGAGGTTTGAAAAAACGGGTTTATAATACGGTGGCACAATTTTCCGTTATTTTACGGCGATGGACGAACTTTCAGCGCAGTTTCGCACCGCGCAGCCAGCCTACGTTGTTCTTGTAGAACGAGCGGATGTCGTTTATGTTGTTGAGAAGCATGAGCGGGCGCTCGAGGGAAAGGCCCCATGCAAGAACAGGATATCTTCCGCAAAGCGGGATGCTCACTTCTGGGCGGAAAATGCCAGCGCCGCCAAGCTCGAACCATTGCTTTTTCTCCTCGAAATAGACTTCGATTTCAAGGCTGGGTTCAGTGTAGGGGAAAAAGGACGGGCGGAAACGGATTTTTTTGAAACCAAGGGACGCGTAGAATTTGCGCAGCAATCCGAGAAGTTGGGAAAAGTTTGCGTTTTCATCAACTACTATGCCTTCGACCTGGTAGAACTCCGCCAGATGCTTGAAGTCGGTTGCCTCGTTTCTGAACACTTTTCCTATTGAGAAGAACTTGCGGGGGGGCGAACCCTTTGGGCATTGGGAAACAAGATAGCGGGCGCTCACCGCAGTCGTGTGGGTGCGAAGAACCTGTTTTTGCGCCTCGCTCTCAAGCCAATCGTATTTCCAGCCTTTTTCGTGCGCTGCCCTTACTTTTGAAACGAGTTTTTCCTCTGGAAGCTGCGCAGTGCCATTTAGGTAGAAGGTGTCTGCAAGCTCGCGCGCAGGATGGTCTTGGGGCTGGAAGAGCGCGTCAAAGTTCCAGAAGCTGCCCTCAATTATGCCGCCCTGCATTTCCTCAAAGCCCATTTGAAGGAAAATGTCGCGTATGCGCCTCTGCAGGCGGTTTATCATGTGCCGCTTGCCGCCAAAGAGCGAATCCGCTGGCGCGCCAACGTCGTATTCTCGAAGCTGCGCACCCTTCCATGAGCCGCTTAAAAGAGCCTCCCTTGTCAGCTGGTTTATTTCTGCGCCCGGGCTTGCCACGTCTGGCAAGGAGGCGGTTTTTTCGCCGGAGGGCGTGAGCGTGAGGGAGAATGTTTTTTCCTGCTTTTGCACAAGAATGCCCCGTGAAGAGAGAAGTTCTGCGTCTGAGGCAGATGGCTCGTTTCCTGCAAGCACTTCGTGGAGGGCTTTTGAGAGAAGATTGTCGCGCATTGCAAGCCTTCCCTTGGGAGAAATTGAAAGGCGCTTGTTTTGGGTGCCTGGAATGTTTTCTATTGAAAGCCAGCCGCCCTTAAGCGCGCGTGCGAGGCCGAACTTCTTTTCGTCTTCTCCTAGATCTGCCATTGATGCGCCTGCGTCGGCCTTGAGAAGCACGCGCATTTCCGGGAAGCCGCGTTTTGAGAATTCCTTTCCTTCGTCAGTTATAGAATAGGCGGTTTTTTGGGAGCGGTCCATTTTTGCAAGGGATTTTTCGCAGAGCCAAAGCGAGGCCTTGGTTGCGGCGTCTGGATTGAGCGATGTTTTGGCTGCAAGCTGCTGCAGCGAAAGCGGTTCGCCTGATTTTGCAAGCGCCGCGAGTATGAGTTTTTCGTATTGGTGAAGCATGGCATCTACCATTAGGCAACGCGCCTTCGCATATGGTTTATGTAAATTACAGAAGCTGCTGCGACTGCAAGTATTAGCACTATTGCAGGGCCTTCGCTGCTAAAGAGCAGCGATGAAACGCGCCCCTGCACTATCCTGAAGAACTGCAAAACTTCCTTTTCAAGGCTTTCCTCGCGCTCAAACGAAAGCTCAAATTGCGAGAGCGTCTGGCCCTCCCAGTTGAAAGTGCGCAGGATGCCGTAGTAGTAGTTCAGGTTATCCTTGCTGTCAAAGAGAACGTTGCCCGTCCTGTCCGCAAGGTTGTCAGGGTAGCGGGAGAAGAATATTTTCTGCGAGTCCTGAGGTATAGTTATGGAAAGCGTTGTTTGTTTTGAGAGGATTATGTCTCCTGTTTTTGAGGTTTCAAAAGAGAACGCTACTGGGTTGAGCACATATCGCGTTGTGCGGGGCTTGTATGTGTATGTGCCAACTATCCCTCCTCGCGCCGAATCGTTTTTTTCAACAGGTATTGCATCATAGTCGAACACTATGGAGGCAAAGCACGTGCCTGCGATTGAGTTGCACCTTTCTGGGGCCTCTGCGCGGAAGCGGAAGCGCGCCACCTCCACGCTCGCGCGGCTTACGTGCTGGCGGATTTCCTCTATGCCGAGAAGCTCGCGCCAGGAAGAAAGGTCGTTGTTCAGCCTGCTTGCCTCATAGAGCTCGCGCGATTGGGCAGTAGTTATGAAAATGAGCGCGCGTTCCTCGACATGCGAGCTTCCGTCATTGTTTATGTTCACGTCAACTGAAAATGAGCGAAGTTCAAATCCTGCTGCGGCTGGCCCTGCAAGCAGGAAAACGCAAAGCAAAAGCTGCGAAAACCGCGCTTTTTCATTCATGGGAATAAGTGCGGGGAGTATGTATTTAAAGATGTAGTTGCATTAGATTTTAGGGATAATGTGGCGATAATAAAATATCATGGGCACTCTAGTTTCGAGCTGGAACTGGGAGGTGCGATAGCCCTTATTGACCCGTGCGTCAACATGAACATACGGGGAAGCGTGCGCAAAATACCAAGCACGCTGCAGCCGCACCTTGTGAAGCGCTGCGACGTCATTTTCATTACACATGAGGCGTGTTGCGAGGTTTCAACAGTAGCCGAGATTGCAGAGCGGACTTTTGCATCAGTTGTTGCGCCAAAGCCCTCGCTTGCAAAGCTGGACATATCAGACAGATTGAAAGTGGATGTGAGGACCGGAGATCGGTTTTCAATTAAGGGGCTGGACGTTGAGGTTGTGAAGGCACTCAACCCTCAAAGCGAGTATCCGGTAGGTTATGTTATTCGCGCAGGAGGAATGGGAGTGTACCATGCAGGGGTCACCTACAGTTATACGGACATGGCACAGGTAAAGGCAGACGTTGCGCTGCTGCCGATTGGCGGCGGGCACACCATGGACCCGTTTGCCGCGGCTGCGATATGCAAGGAAATGCGCCCTAAAATAGCAGTCCCGATGTATTACGACACGTATGACAGGATTGAGCAGGACCCGCAGGAATTTGTTTCGGACCTGGGAAGCGTGCGGGGCGTGATACTGAAGCCCGGCGAAGGCATAAAAATGTAAAGTTAAAACACGGAAAAAAGAGGTAGTGGGAATGATAACAAACATGAAAATAAGCAGAGTGGAAGCAAAAAGGCTGAAGGAAGGAGAGATAAAGGGACTTGGAATAAACATCGCGCTTGACGACGTAAGCGTGCACGGGGGCGAGGTTACGATAAAGTACACGTATACCGCCGACTACCAGGAGGGAGTGGGGGAGCTTACAATACAAGGCGAGTTGTCAGCAAGGGAAGAGAGCAAGCTTTTGAAGGAAATAGAAGACCGATGGAAAAAAGAAAAGAAATTGCCCGACATGTTTGCAGAAGCAGTGCTTAACAACGTGAATTATGCGTGCGGAGCCAACGGCACACTTGTAGTCAGGGCAGTCAATCTCTCGCCGCCAATGATACCGCCGAGGATTGAAGTTGCGAAAAAGTAGCTAGCCCGTTCTTTCGTAAATCGTTAGGTTTGAGCCGAAGGCGCGGGAAAGCTTGTAGCCGTGCAGGGAAGCCATGATGCTTTCGTT
>Ga0172369_10007466_pt1 | contig 12677 bp, 11 predicted proteins | sample LakKiv25m_FD_114539 | JGI IMG/M metagenome (GOLD analysis project Ga0172369, IMG submission 114539) | Freshwater microbial communities from Kabuno Bay, South-Kivu, Congo - kab_022012_11.25m | ecosystem: Environmental > Aquatic > Freshwater > Lake | place: Democratic Republic of the Congo... | reverse complement strand
GGCCAACAATACAAGTGAACCGCCGTCACTTCATAACCAGCTTTTTTCAAAAGTAGGGCTGCAACTGCCGAATCCACCCCGCCGGATATTCCAACCGCAACCTTTTTCACAATTTGAATACTATTTGATTTCTGTAATATTTTTTGATTGTACTTCTGTCTTCAAAGGAATCTCTTCTTTTGTTTTTTCAATATTTTCTTGCAAAACATCTCTTTTTTTTGCTGACATTGCCAACGGTTTAATATTCTCCATTACAAACGATTGATTGTCAAAAGGTTGATTTTCCATAGCTTATTTTAACTTACTTTATTAATTTTATATTACTCTCACAAAGATAATATCCCGGTCTTTCTATTAAACACTCTCCAAATTTTTCTTTCGCTTTTATTATCTCCCCACCCCATAAATAATACATGCCCCAGTTATTCATTAATTCGGGATATTTTGGATATATCTTATCCGCTTTTTCCAAATACTCTCTACCTTTAACAAAATCTTTTTTCATTAGAAATATCGCTGCCGCATTACTCTGCGCCATCACGCTATCTTTTGCGTAAGTAGCATCATGAATAAACAGCCTCTCTTGCGATAGCCAATCCAAGTTCCGCACAAATGTTCTTGCCAAAAAAATAATTATCAACACAAACCCGAAGTACTTTGCCGATTTGAAAAATATTGCGCAAAGCCGAAAAGCTTGGTTTCTTGGTACCCCAAGAATTTTCGGCTGAAAACAAGAACGGATTTGGCGCAGGCCAAATAGCGTTCGGTTTTTCAAATTGGTAAGTACGGCAGGGTTATAAAGTGTTGATAATATCAAAATCAATCCCAAACTCGACCAAAACCATAATCTCTCACCAAATATCGTTCCAATTGCAAATAAAAAGTTTCCGGTAACCAAAACCGGTCCCCAAAAAAACATCATTCCCATTATCCAAGATTTATTCTTTCTCACATTTGAAAACAAACTTCCAAAAGACAGAGTCATCAAACCAACACCTACTATCACCTGCCAATTAAGCCAACCGGAAACCGGTTTTATCTGATTAAAAGAATAGTCGTAAGATAAATGCCAAGGAAATATCACCTTTCCAATTCCAAACGGAATCAAGGCAAAAGCATTCATCATTCGTTTTTCAAATGTTAAAAACTTTAAAGGATTTTCCACAATTGTTGCGTTATTTTCCAAACCTCCGTTTCCAAGAACCGCTACTCTCAAAATCAAATAACAAACCGTAATTAATAAATAATAAAATACAACTCCGATTTTTGTTTCTTTATTTTCTTTTTTCAAAATTATCCAATAAATCAAAATCGGTAATCCGATAATGGCAGTTTCCTTAGACAACAAAGCCAATAAAAACATTTCGGCACTTATTTCCCATCTCTTTTTGTCTTGCATCGCCAATGCCAAAAGAATAAATCCCAATGATAGTATTTCCGCTCTGCCCACAATGTTATTTACTGTTTCTGTATGGACAGGTAGTATGGCAAAAAATACGGCAATCCAAAATGCGTTTCTTTCCGAAAATATACTTTTAAGTCGTTCAAAAATCAAAACACATATGTACGCATAAAGAATAATATTCACCAATCTAAATCCCCAAGCTTCTTTACCCGTTATTAGTGCATTTAAATAAAAATAAAAACTTGTGATTGGTCTATATGCTCCGGCATTTCCTCCATCCATATAGTAGTAAGGTCGCCCAAAAGAGGCCAATAAAGAGTACGGTTTCCCCATTTGAGGATCACCGGAAATTACTTTCAAATCATCCTGAATAAAACCTCCAAATACACTCACTCCATACAAAACAATAGCCAATAAAAATATCTTCCACCCCTTCATTACTCAATTGTATAGCCAATCAAATGTCGTTTCCCGAAAACTCAAAGTCCGTAGTCTACTCCTTTTTCGACAGGATTATGCAAAGTGCCTAAGGCAGGGTGTCCATGTACTCAATGGACCTTAGGCACTGCGTACCAAGAAATTCCCACGCAGGGGGAATATTCTGTCTGTCCGAAAAGTGTGTAGACGGCAGGACTAGTTGAGGGGAACAAACATAACCTAATGACGAAAAAGGGGAAAGGAGAAATACTCCGCTATCAAAATTAAGTGACAATAGCTTTTGCCACATTAATATCTGGATAAGCTTTTTCAAACCATTTAAACTGAGCTGTTCTGTTCACTTCAAAAATTCTCCATCCTTGCAAGGATTCATCCCAAGCCACATCCAATCCAGCAAAGTCTGCTTTCAATATTTTTGTTGCTTTAATAGCCAATATTTCCAGTTCTTTCATCTGTTCTTTGGTGAATTTTGGTTTTATCAAGGCTGTCTCGGTTTGGATTGCTTCAGTTTGAAACTTATCTTTTTGTCTGTGTTTCATCATTCCAAGCACCTTGCCTTTAAATATCAACACCCGATACCATCTGCGAACTGTTAATACCGGTTGAATCAAAACATCACCTTCACTATATTTTTTTGATAACCTCACAAGCTTGTCATAAGTCTCGGCCAGTTTTACATTTTTTCCATGACTTCCAAAACGTGCTTTAACCATCACGGGTGAAAATGGTTGTTTCCTTTTAGCAACTATTTCAAGATATCGCTTCCATCCTCTCTGTCCGTTAAAAGAGGCAAAAGGAATTACTGACAATCCCGCTTGAGCCAAGAGAATTCCTTGTTCCAGTTTTCCCATCAAAGGAAAAAGTCTAAAGCTTTCTCCATTAATTACGCTTGGTTTATTCCCAGATAATTTTTCTATATATTCCATAATTACGGACTTGACTCCAAGCATTGAATCACTCCCTCGTTTAGAAGCGGCACGAGGAATTATCAAATCATATTCTTCCAGTTTTTTCCCGGTCATTAAATCAATTACCGGCTTCCCCAAAGGACTTACACCCAAACGAACATGTTCATAATTAACCCTGTCCACCTCATAACCCTTTTCCAGTGCCTCCTCTGCCAATCTTCTTGGCTCATACTCTCCTCTAAATCTGGTTAGTATTAATACTTTTCTCATAAATTATTTTAATATTTAAGGATGTGAACTCTTGTTCTTTGTGCCACGCTACGCAGACCTGAATTGCTTGGTCTCACGTAGTGAGAATTCAAGTCGAGTATCGAGATAACCGACTTCCGCAGGAGAAGTCGGATTATCGGTGGCCAAAAAAGAATAAGAGTGGTAAGTCCTAAAAATATGTATGGTAGGAACAGAAAAATATTCATAATTATTTTCCAAATTTACTAATACAATATTCAAGAATAATTTTTGGTGCATTTATTTTTGTTCTTTTTTCAAAGATTTTAAATTGTGGTGCCTCATTCACTTCAATTATGTACACTTTTCCTGTTTTTTTGCTTATCACCAGGTCAGTTCCGGCAACCTCAACCTCCAAAGCTCTAGCTGCCGCTTCCGCGGTTTTTTTAACTTCCTCTGGGACCTCTTTTAACCCAACCGAGTTTCCCTGACTTTTATTTAATATTAATTTTTCTTCTTTTACTTTTCGTTTAAAACCTCCGATACATTTATATCCCACAGTCATCACTCGGAAATCACCATCATTTTCAATATATTCTTGTACCAAGAAACCTCTAACCAGAGGAGACTTTTCTCCCCTCTTCCTTGCTTTTTCTTTTCTTTCATCAAGAATTATTTTTAGTCTTTCCAAGTCCCCATACTCTCTTATCCAAAAAGTACCCATTCCATGTCTTCCACCCTGTGACAACTTTACTATCAAAGGAAAATTTGATTTTTTTAAAAAATTTTCCAAATCACTCCACGTCTCAATATAAGAAGATTTTGGATAATTTACTCCCGCTTCAGAAAGTTGCCAAGACATCACACTCTTAAAACGTCTCAACGATCCCTCTGTTAATAAATACTCATCAACAACGGGTATATTATGTTTTTTTGCATAAAGTTGCAGCAATTTACTCCACTCCAGCTCGGATCCTACAGATCTAAAAAACCATCCATCAAAATCTTTCATATCCACCTCGCCAAACAAGATTCGTCCATTTTCCATTCGCAACTGCCTATATTTAATTAAAGTCAATTCAATTCCCAATTCTTTTGCTTCATTCAAAAATCTTATTTCACTATCTTCAAATGTTAAACGGTGTAAATATGCAATCTTCATATTAATGTTTCATATTTCTAATACGCACTACCCCTGGATCAACCACAAAATCTCTCAAATCACGTCTGCCAATCAATAGTTGTCTTCTCAAATGAGATCTACTGGTCAAACTGGCTCTTGTCGTAATTAATCTTCCTTTTAATTTAAAAGTGATCCTAATTAAAGTTCTTTCTTCAAAACCTAAAGAATTTTTAACTTTTTTTGTCCATAAAACGTTTTCTGGTTTTAATAAACCCAGTTCTAAAGCCAAACTTTGATCAATTGAAGTACTTCTCGCCCCAGTATCTATTTTGCACGGCACTTCAATCCATCTTTTTTTACCGGTTTTAATTTTTACATTTTCAAAAATTCCTAAAACTGGTTTTTCTTCTCCAGCGAAAGACACTCTATTGGCAAATTTACTGGCAAAAAGAGACATCCCAATTTTTACCCCCTTTTCGGGACTTTCTACATCCAAACCCTCAACTCGTTGTAGTCTTCTCCTAAGTCCTGTCATGTTAGCCAGTTGTATTGATAATCCCGGTTGATCATTAAGTTCCAACACAACCGGTCCTTTTTCTTTATCAATAAGCATATCAACCGACAAATATGGTAAATGCGAAACTTTTTGTGTTTTAACTGCCATCAATAAAATTTTATTCCAGTAAGGAATTGTAATTCCGTTAACTTTTATATTTGTATCCTGAAAATATTTAAGTTGATTATTTTTATAAACTCCATGAGTTGTAATTCCTGTTGCCATATCAATACCCAAACCAATTGCTCCTTGGTGAAGATTGGCTTTTCCACCACTTTCTTCGGTTGGTAAACGCAACATTGCCATCACAGGAATTTTATTAAATACAATCACCCTAATATCGGGAGCTCCACCTACTGCCAATTTTTTAAATTTTGGATGGATGGTAATTCTCTCTTCAATCATGGCTTTATCAGGCAAATTATTGTGTGAATATTTTCCTTCAACAATATCAACTGTGTGTAGAACAAGATCTTCAACACTCATTTTCTTTCCGTCCACAGTCCAAAACTTTCCTTCTTCCTTCGCAGGTCTTTTTATAAGAATAATTCCTTGTCCACCAAACCCCTGAACTGGTTTAATCACAAATCCCTCGGTCAGTTTTGTCCAATCAAAATCACGAACTTGACGTGCATCCTTGAATACTCCCAATAATTTTGGGTGTGCCACATGAGAGCGACGAAGCATCTTTTTTGTCAAAAGCTTATCGTCCGCTCTTTTTCTTGCCGTCTTTTTATTTAATAGCAAGTAATCGGCTGACCTGGCATTAAGTCCCAATATATCGCCAAATCTCATCATTTTATTTCAAAAGTAGTTTTCTAAATCTCCAAATTTCCAATAGTCTCAAACCTTTATATCTTCCGATTAAATAATCAATAACCAAAATTCCAATTACCGAAATCTCCGGATTGAGTAATACCTGAGATTGAATTGAAGGCGCACTCATCACTTTATATGAAATCAAGGCCAGAATCACAGTTTCCGCAGTCATCCACATGGATGTTGATACACTTCTGGTTATCTGTGCTTCAATAAAAGTCTCGGCCAAAAGAACAAATAACATAATTGGGAAAATACCAACACTCATTAATCTCTCAAGACCAATAATGGGCGACGTTAACAAAAGCAAAAGTACTGCCATTGAAACAACCCAAATCAAGATTGCCAATTTGGGCAAATATGGCACTTTAACTCTTTTTATCAACATTCTTCCAAATGTTGCCACACCAAGAATAAAGAACAACAATACCAGTCCTACCAAACCTCCAGTTGATAAAAAAGCCACAGAAAGTAAAGCTGGAGTAATCATTCCAAATCCGGATACTCCAACTACTTGTCTTGAAAAAGCCACGAAAGCCGCAACCAAAGGAAATAAAAATAATAATACTAATGTGTTGGGAGACACACCTTCAGATACCGCTTTCCGCATAGCAATCTTCAAAATATCTTTTCCCCACCATCCGGCCAATTTTTGTTCTTTCATCAATTTTGTTAATCTATCTCCTTCTTGACTTGGCACGGTCAAATCAATTTCTTTTACCATTACAGGTTCTGATGACACGGTTGCAACAATTGCAGGAGTAATTGACGGCATCACTTTACCTGACTGGGCATAGGTTTTTTGTGCGGAAAATACTCCCCATAGCACCATCAAAATAGCAAGTCCCATCAACACTTTTTTCATGAAGCATATTTTACCTTATTTTGTTCGGTCAAGCCAGTCAAATACCAAAGAGGCGCCCTTAGCGCCTCTTAAGCCAAATAATAAAAATCGCCTTATTTTTCAGCCATTACAGTAAACATTTTGTCATGCATTTCCCAAAACTTTCCTTGTTCTCCCGCACAAAGTGCCGCTTCTGCCGCCTTCTCAGCATCAGGATGAAAACTCAACGGGAAACTTCTATATTCCAAACTGATTTTCTCTCCATATTTAACTAACAGAGCTTCAATTGTTGGAAAAGCCATATTACAGTAAGGACACTCAAAATCGGTATATTCAATGATTTTAACTTGAGCATTTGGCGATCCCTTAATATATCCCGTTCCGGAAGTCGTTTTCTGTCTCGTTACTTTTTCACCGGTAACTTCCGTTGCAACCGCCACACCTGAACCGTTTTTTATCTCAGCATCAATCACTTTTTCAAAATCTGCCTGAGGCAACGAACCAACTACCAAAAGTCCATTTATAACAAACGAAGGCGTTCCTGATACTCCCAACGCTTGGCCTTCTTTACTTTGTGCACTAACTTTTTCCGCCATCGTTCCTTCATCCAAACATTTATTAAACTTTGTCGTGTCCATACCTAAACCTTTAGCCATTGCCTTAAGATTAACCACAGAAATCTTTGACTCTGTCGTTGTTGGTGTTACTGCCGCTTTATTGGTTCCCGCAGTACCCCCTTCAAGCTGTGAAACTTTAGATGACAACCTACCAATAAAGAACGAAGCCGCTACCAACAAAAGCACCAAAACAGGTGCATAAAGAGAATTTTTATCTTTAAACATAAGATATGTTATCACAAACAATTTCGTCAAACTACCACAAAATTTATTGTTTTCCCTTTGATATAAACCACTTTAATAACTTTTCCTGCAGACAAATATTTCTGTATTTTTTCACTTGATTCGGCACTTTTAATTACCATCTTTTCTTCGGCATCAGGTGACACATCCACTGTTCCTCTCAATTTTCCATTTATTTGTACCGACAAAGTCACTGTTTCACTTACTAAATATTTTTCTTCATATTTTGGCCACTGGGCAACATGAACACTAAAGCTACTTCCCAAATGACTCCACAACTCCTCAGAAACAAATGGAGCAAATGGTGCCAAAACTCGCACGATATTTGATAGTTCACTATCTGCCAACTTGATATTATTTTTAATCAAATTATTTACAGCCTCCATCATTTTAGCGATTGCTGTATTAAATTTAAATTCACTAATATCTTCTCCTACTCCTTTTATCAAACGATGCACAACTCTAATCCCTTCAATATCTGTTGTTTCGTGTTTTCCGATATTTTCCAGCACCAACGAATACAATTTGTCAATAAATCTTCTCACTCCGATAAGCGATCTTTCGTTCCACGCCATAGTTGAATCAAATGGTCCCATAAACATCATATAAGTACGAAGAACATCGGTTCCATAAACATCAGCTACATTATCGGGAACAATTGTATTGCCAATCGTTTTACTCATTCTATTTCCATCAGCACCCAAAATTACCCCGTGAGACAATCTTTTGTTGTACGGTTCAGGAACATTTTTTGGAACTACCCCAATATCCCAAAGGAATTGATAAATAAAACGTGAATAAAGCAAATGTAGTGTGTTATGCTCATCACCACCAACATAAACATCAACTGGCATCCAGTACTTTAGTTTTTCTACATCCGCCATTTTTTCTTTATTAAAAGAATCACAGTATCTTAAAAAATACCAATCGCTTCCCGCCCAGTTTGGCATTGTATCCGTTTCTCGTCTTGCCTTTCCTCCGCACTTTGGACACTCGGTTTCAAGCCATTCCGTAATATTTGCCAATGGTGACTCTCCGGTATCGGTCGGTTGATATTTTTCCACTTCAGGCAAACGAACCGGAAGTTGTCCGTCGGGTACTGTCACCCATCCACAAACCGGACAGTTAATCATCGGAATTGGTTCTCCCCAATAATGTTGTCTTGAAAAAATCCAATCTCTTAAATGATAATTAACGGACTTCTCACCAACTCCTTTCTTTTCAATTTCCTCAATTAATTTATCATCCGGCACATATTCATGATCTATCGGTAAAGAATATTTATTGGCAAAATCTTCGTCTCTTTCATCATGGCTTGGAACCGCCATAACCGCCCCTGTTCCGTATGTCGCCAATACGTAATCGGCAATCCAAATCGGAATTTCTTTTCCACTAATTGGATTAACTGCATATAGTCCGGAAAATACCCCCGTCTTTTCTTTTGAAAGCTCGGTTCTTTCCATTTCACTTTTATTTTTTGTTTCGCTTACATATTTTTTTACCGCATCATTATCTAATAATCCGGCTACCAATTTATGCTCAGGTGCAATCACCATAAAAGTCACTCCGATCAACGTGTCCGGCCTTGTTGTAAATACTTCCAAAATGTCATCCCTGTTTTTTATAGCAAAGCGAATTTTTGCACCAACCCTTTTATCAATCCAATTAATCTGTGAAGCTTTAACTTTTTCAATAAAGTTTGTGTTTTCAAGTCCTTCAAGAAGACTATCTGCATAAGCGGTAATTTTTACCACCCATTGAGAAATATTTCTTCTTTCGGTCTCAGTTCCGCAACGCTCACATTTGCCATCAATAACTTCTTCGTTTGCTAATCCAATTTTATCCTTAGGACACCAATTAATAGCCATCTCCTCTTTGGTCGCTAAACCTTTTTCAAATAATTTGGTAAATATCCATTGTGTCCATTTGTAATAATCTGGATCTGTCGTGTTTATCTCTCTTTCCCAATCAAAAGAAAGTGCCAATCTTCTCATTTGTTGCTTAAATTTATCGGTGTTTTCTTTTGTAATAATTTGTGGCTTCTTTCCTATCTTGATAGCGTAATTTTCTGTAGGCAAACCAAACGCATCCCATCCCATGGGGAATAAGACATTTTTTCCTTTCATCCGCATATATCGTGCATAAACGTCAGATCCTGTCATTGAAAAAGCATGTCCCACATGAAGCCCAGATCCCGAAGGATATGGAAACTCCACCAATATATATTTCTTTTCTTTTCCGTCAAAATCTAATCCATGAAACCCTTCAAATCCATCATATCGGTCAATCCATTTTTTTTCTATTTCTACAAAATCATAAGCCATGCCTATATTCTACCAGCTTCCCAATCTCACGACTTTTTCTGTTAGTTCAACCCCTATTGATTCTCTAGCTCTATTTTTTATCTCTTCAACAATCTTTATAAAGTCAAGAGCTGTTCCACCACCTTTATTTACAATTACGTTAAAATCTACATCCGATATTTCCATTTTTCCAATTTTAAAACCTTTCATATTTAATATCTCTCCGATGATATGACCAACGTCTCTCGTTGAATATCCCAAAGCCAACTGTTCATCTTCACCAATATCTTCAAAAACTTTTATTCCTCTTTCAATCTTTTTATTTGTCTTATCATTAATTAATTTTGTATCTCCATAATTTAATAAATATGTGGCGTCAATAACAATATTTGTCCCAACTTTTTTATCCGCTCCAATTGATTTCACCCCTCCATGTTCATCCAAGATAGACACTTTTTTCAATAATTCTTTTCCCTCATCAAAGCTTACCACTGCCCCAAGGCTTCCTTTAAGTAACTCAAATTTCTCCGGAACGACAATTCCCATAGATACCATTTTTTCTATCGCGTTTTTAATCCTCACTCCACTATCAATCACTACTTCTGCTTTATTCACTTCTCTTTTCCTAAAAAAATCAAAAATGCTTTTTTGTGGTTTAATTACTATTCGTTCACTTGTATTTTTAATCACCAGTCCCGATACTCCATTGTCGGAAATTACTACCCCATGTCCTTCCCCAATCACCGTAACAGGCACCTGAAAAGATCTGGCCAACCGTACCGCCTTAACTAAATTTCCGGAATTTTCTGTTGTATAAAATAAATCCGCCTTTCCTCCAACTCCCAAGACTGTCTGTTCCGCTAAGGGTTCATTCCTTTTTACCCTTTCAGGCTCTAAACATTTGATTAAACTTTCTATATTACTCAAACACTTTCAATATACAACACTCCTAAAAATTATTCAGAAAAAGCTAATTGCAAGCATCTCTTATATTTATCCATATCTTTATTTAATTCTTCCTGACTCAAACTAACCACCCCTCTATTATTAAAATTTTCTCTTTTCCTTGTCGTAAAAGCCACTTCAATAATTCCCTGTTGAAATCTATATGTGTCGTGCAACGCACTATATAAATTTTTTGCGGGAACTGCAATAAAATCATCACTTCTATCCAATCTGATTGACTCGCCAAATGTCGTTCTAATAATTCCCATTGCTCTATAACACTCACCTAAATTATTTTCATCTCCAGTTATCACTCGAAAACTGACAACATCGGTAATATCAACAAACCACTTCCCTGATTTTCTTTGTTTTTCGGAAAGCTCCCAGTAACCTCCAACTTGGTGTTCAACAACAACATTTAAACCTGCATTTGTCAGAATATTTTTAATTTTTTCTTTTGTTTTAAAAATAAATTCGGAATTTAATCTTGGATCATTATCTATATACTCTTTAATTTTTTTATATTTTGCAGGTTCGGTAAACGAAAATGAAATGTCAGCCAAAGCATTTTTTACTTGCCACAACCCCAAAGACTCCGCCATTGGTACATATACTTCTAAAGTTTCTCTACCTTTTGCTGCTTTTTTCTCATCATCAAAACCATTCATCGTCATCAAATTATGTAACCGATCCGCAAACTTAACTAAAACAATACTCAATTCTTCTTGCGCCTCTTTAACCACTTTTTGTTGATCCTCAAAATCATTATTGCACCCAGTTAATCCATATACGATACGTGCCACTCTTTCTCCAAATTTCTCATCAATATCTTCCAAACTTATCTTGTCCGGATGATCCTCCAGAGTATCATGCAACAGTCCTGCCAACTGAGTATCCTCATCGGCTCCCCACTCTCTTAAACTTTCCGCCACAGCAATACAATGATTTATGTAAGGTTCACCCGTTGAAGTTCTAATATCCTTTTCGTGAATTTTTGAAGCTTCTTCCAACGCCCTACAAAGTCTTTCTGTAGATTTTCCACAATACTCCTCTCGTGAAATCACAAATTCAACTTGAGGTCGTAAGCTATTTTCTATTTCCACCATCTTAACGGCTTATTGTACTCCAAAAACTATTTGTTGAGGCTGGAGAGCTGTATAATAAATCAACCATGGAAAGAACATACATTAATGATGTCAAAAAACACCTTGACAAAAAAATTTCCGTGTCCGGATTTGTGGAAACCTTAAGGAAACAAGGTGGTATCGCTTTTCTTATTCTCCGCGACATCACAGGCACAGTACAAACCGTCATTCTCAAATCAAATGTTGATTCTTTTTCTGTTATTCAAGATCTTTCTCTTGAATCTGTAATCACCATTACCGGTGAAGCAAAAAAGAATCCTCAAGCACCAAATGGCATTGAAGTTCTCGTTGACTCTATTGAAATTCTTTCAAGAGCCGAACCGGAACTTCCCATCCCCGTTGACGAAAAAGGAGATTCCGAAACAAATCTTGATACCCGTTTAGACTGGCGTTATCTTGATCTCCGCAAAGAAAAAAGTGCTCTCATTTTCAAAGTCTGGACCCTTATGGATCAGATCTTCACTGATTTTCTTTCAAAAAAAGGTTATCTTCAAATTCACTCGCCAAAGTTAATGAACACCGCTAGTGAATCTGGTGCCGAAGTATTTGAAATCAAATATTTTGATAGACAAGCCTATCTCTCTCAATCCCCCCAGTTCTACAAACAAATGGCCATGGCCGCAGGTTTTGAAAAAGTTTTTGAAATTGGACCGGTTTTTCGTGCCGATCCGTCTTTCACTTCAAGACACGCTACCGAGTTTACCGGATACGATTTGGAAGTCTCTTTCATCAAAGATCATCATCAAGTAATGGATATCGAAGAATCAATACTGGTAGAAATAATCTCTCAAGTTAAAGAGGTTTATGCCAAAGAAATAAAATCTATTTTCAAAAGAGATTTATTGGTTCCATCTACTCCATTCCCAAGAATTACATTTGCAAATGTTAAAGAAATCTTAAAAAATATCGGCATCAAAAGTGAAAAACCTGCCGATCTATCTGGAGATGAAGAAAAGGGAATTTCTCAATATGTTAAAGAAAAATATAATCATGAATTTGTTTTTGTCACAGATTACCCAATTGAAGGTCGTCCTTTTTATCACATGCGCTATCAAGACAAACCCGACACAACAATGAGTTTTGATTTATTGTGGAATGGTTTG
>Ga0172369_10007462_pt1 | contig 12681 bp, 13 predicted proteins | sample LakKiv25m_FD_114539 | JGI IMG/M metagenome (GOLD analysis project Ga0172369, IMG submission 114539) | Freshwater microbial communities from Kabuno Bay, South-Kivu, Congo - kab_022012_11.25m | ecosystem: Environmental > Aquatic > Freshwater > Lake | place: Democratic Republic of the Congo... | reverse complement strand
CTTCCCTGATAGCGGACCCCGGATCCCGGACAGCGACCTTCCGCTCACCCCCCGTACAGCAAAAACCCGGCCAGCCCGGCCAGGACCAGAATCACAATCACCGGCACGCGCTTGCTCAGCGCCAGCCCCAGCGCCCCGGCCGCGATCGCCGCGCCGCCCCAGTCGGTCACCGTCGAAAGCGCCAGCCCCAGCGTCACCGGCAGGGTCAGCCCGACCACGCCCAGCGACAGGCCGCGCGTGAAATCCTGCACACGCGGCGAACCCTGCATGCGCGCGTAAAACCCGGCCACCAGCAGCACCAACAGCGGCGGCAGGCTGAGCGCCAGCGTCGCCAGCGCCGCCCCGGCCCAGCCGTAGGTCAGGTAGCCCAGGCTGACGCTCCACAGCCCGTTTGGCCCTGGGCTGACCTGCCCCACCGCGATCGCGGTCAGAAAATCGGCCTCGCGCGCCCAGCCCAGCCCGATCAGATCCTGGTGCAGCAGCGGCAGGTTGCCCAGCCCACCGGTGGTGAAGAGCGAGGCTTTCAGAAACAGCCAGAAATACAGCAGCCAGTTCACTGGCCGCCTCCCTGCTCGCGCGGCGCGGGCTGCGGCCGGGCCGGGACCAGGGCCAGCAGCGCTGCCGTCAGGCCGCCTGAGAGCAGCAGCACCAGCACCGGCGAAATCCAGCCCAGCGCCATCAGGGCCGCCGCCGCGGCCAGCACGCCCGCGCTGACGCTGACCCGCGCCGGACCCTCGCGCCGCGCCCGCGCAAACAGCGGCAGCGCCATTTGCAGTGCCATCGCCAGGCTCAGCCCGATCGTGGCCGGCATCACGCCCTTCATCACCGCCTGCACGAGCGGGTTGGCGCGGATCAGCGCGAAACCGGCCGTCATCAAGGCCGTGATCAGGGCGGTCGGGATCATCAGCCCGCTCACGCAGGCCGCCACCCCGCCCCAGCCGCGCAGGCGCGAACCGATCAGGATCGTCAGCTTGAGCAGGTTAATCCCCGGTGTGACCTGCGCCAGCGCCCAGGTGCGCACAAACTCCTGGTCATCCAGCCAGCCGCGCTGCAGGCAGGTGCGGTTGATCAGCATGAAGGTCGACGCCCCGCCGCCAAACGACTGCAGGCTCAGCAAAACGAACGTAAAAAACAGATCCCACAGGCCCGGGCGGCCCGCGCCGGTTGGCGCGACCTGCCAGGCAGAATCGCGGCGGCCGGCGCTCATCCCTCGACAGCCGCCTCCGCCATCGCCGCGATGTTGGCCGGCGGGACATCGGGCAGGATGGCTTCGTGGCTGGGGCTGATAATCACCCCCGGGCCGAGCACGTCGCGCACCCGCCGCACCTCGTCCTTGATTTGCTGCGGCGTCCCACTCACCAGCAGGTCCTGGGTGTCGATCCCGCCCAGGAAGGCGATCTTGCCCTTGAAATCGCGGGCCAGCGTCACGGCGTCCATGTTTTTCGCCAGCGCCTGCAGCGGGTGCAGGCATTCGACCCCCGCCGCGATCAGGCGCGGGATGACGCGGTAAATCGAACCGCACGAGTGCAGCAAGATCTGGTGCCCAAAGCGGTGGCCCTGATCGGTGAAACGCTGGAACCAGGGCAGCACAAAGGTATCGAACAGTTTCGGGCTGACGATCAGGTCAAGCTGCGTGCCAAAGTCGTTGCCAAAGAAATAGCCGTCGACCTGGTCCCCGGCCAGGGCAAAGAATTTTTCGTTGGCCTCATAATAAAATTGGCAGACCCGGTCGGTAACCGCCAGCACCACCTGCGGGTGGGTGTGCATCTTGACCAGATATTCCTCGAACCCGAACAGGTCCATCACGTCATGGTAAAAGCTGGTCCACATCCCGCTGGCGCGGTAGTGATCGCCCGCCTCCGCCAGCGCGTTCAGCGTTGGGGTGAAGTCGAGCTGGTCGGCGCGCGGCCAAACATGCGCCTCCACATCCGCCACCGTTTCCGCCCCCGCCAGCGGGCCCAACTGGCCGTGGCTTTTCTTCTTGCCCGCGAAACCGGCCCAGCCGGGCGGGAAGGAAGCGGCGGTGAGACTCGGGCTGATCCAGCGCAGATCGTCGCACAGCTTGCGCCGCAGCTCTTCCTCGGTCTGGGTGCCAAAATAGGCGTGCAGGATGGGCCAGGTCTGCCCGTGCGGGTTGCCCAGCCAGAATCCGGTCCGGTCGGCGGGCTGACCGCTGATGATTGTGCGAATGCGTTCGCGACTGTTCATAATCAATGCTCCATCGGGATTGGTGATCAGGCCGCGCGCGCACCATCATCCATGCTACAAGCACGCGTTTCCCTGACAGCCCTCATTATAATAGGGTTCCTCCTGATCGATGGGAGAGCGTCGCGCTGGCCCGCGGGTTGCCCAGCCCATACGTTCATCGTCCGCGCGTCCCGCCGTGGAATACCGCTTGACCCGCGGCTCCGCTATTCCCTCAGTCCATGCGCTCAATCGTAACGTTCAGCGAGCCATCAACGCTGATCCTTTGCACATCGTCGAGCTTACCCAGGATGACCAGGCCGCTGGCATATCCGGCGTCGCGGTAGAAGATCGCCAGATTGCCCCAGGGTGCGTAATAGGCGATGTCACCGACGGCAGGATCACTGCCGCGTGGCGCGCCGCTGGTGGACAGGCGGCTGGCCAGGTAGCTGATCTTTTCGGTTCCCGCGTAATCTTCCAGAGTGATCGTGAGCGGCAGCAGGGCCAGAAATTCGCGGGCTGACTGGCTGTCGTTCAGCACAGCCGTCAGTTCTCGATCCTCAAACTTCAATCTGATCTTCATAGGATCCCTCCATTCGGGTGATGGCTGAGCTGGCGGCAGGGCCTCAACAGTGGATGTGACAGCCGTCGCTGGCGGCGTCACGCTTGCCAGTGTCAGCGCGTGCGCTGTGGGGGTTGGCGGCAATGCTGCCATCGCCGCCGTGGCGGCTGGTGTCAGGGTGACCATGGCCTCAGGCGCGGCTGGTGCTTGGGCCACACAGCCAGTCAGCAGGGCCATTGCCCACAACAGGATGAACAACCTGACATACATTCCAGACAACACTCCTCCAAAGTTGCTCCGCCCAGGGCTGCCGCCGCTCCAATCGATACCTTTATCGGCCACGGCAGCACCTGAGCAGCGATCTACTCCTCGCCAGCCGCAAAATGGACGCCGGTGAGTTGCTCGCACAGCGCAAGAAATTCATCTTGCAGGGCCATGCTGCCGGCCTCCGGATGAATCCTGGCTTCACGCATATGATAAAAATAGCGCCCGCTGACCTGCGCTCGCGCATCCGCGTTAACCGCCAGCCAGGCTTGTGTCTCGCATCCCTGCTCGAGATCGTCCGGCGCGCTGGGGCCGCCCATTTTGGTCGGCACCCAGCCAGGATCGACGGCGTTGGCATGCACGTCCGGCCATTTGCGCGCCACGGCTTTCATCAACAGCACCACGTAAAATTTGGAATCTGAGTAGCTGACGCCCCCGCCCCCCGACGCCAAAGACCGCAGCCAAGAACGGCCGCTCAGGTGCATGCCCGAACCGAGGTAGACCAGGCGGCGCGGCTTTTCAATCAGGCAGGTCAGGATATACGGCGCCAGCACATTCACCGTAAAAATTTCCTGGCCAGAGCCTTCATAGATCCCGGCATTGTGGATGACAGCGTCAAAACGTCCCAACGCGTTCACCTGCGCGGCCAACTGCTTCACCTCGTCGATACGCGCCAGGTCCGCGATCAGCACACCTTCGGCGCTCGGCACGCTTTGCAGCGCATCCTGGGCCCTTTGGGGATTGCGCGCGTGCAAAACCAGGCGATGGCCCTGTTGGGCCATGCGTTGGGCCGCCATGCGCCCTAAGCCATCAGATGAACCGGTCACAAAGATTCGCGCCATACAAGTTTCCCGTTTAAAGAGGATTGTACCTTCTCGCTAAACCTGAGACTATGGCTGAAGCAGGGTCTTGATCGCGCGGCGTTCGTCCATCGCGCGGTAGCCCTCCGCCACTTCAGACAATGGCAGGGTCAGGTCGAAGACTTTGCCGGGGTTGATCTTGCCATTCAAGATCAGTTCCATCATCTGAGGCAGGTAGCGCCGCACCGGGGCAGGGCCGCCGTGCAGATGCACGTGCGAGAAAAAGAAGGGCAGACCCTGGATCGTCACGTCGTGCAGCACGCCGACGAATCCCACGTGCCCGCCCGCGCGGGTGGATTGGATTGCCTGCATCATCGATTCCTGGGTGCCGACCGCCTCGATAGTCGAATGCGCGCCCAGGCCCCTGGTCAGTTCCTTGATCTTCGCCACGCCTTCGTCGCCGCGCTCGCTGACAATGTCAGTCGCGCCGAATTCCAGGGCCAGCTTCTGGCGCTCAGGATGGCGGCTCATCACAATGATGCGCTCCGCGCCCATCTGTTTGGCCGCCAGCACCCCGCACAAGCCCACCCCGCCATCGCCAACCACGGCGACGGTCTTGCCAGGCCCTACAGCGGCGGCGTCGGCCGCGAACCAGCCTGTGCCGAACACATCCGAGGCGGAAAGCAGGCTGGGGACCAGGTCCGCATCCGGCAGGGCTGGCGTAGGCACCAGTGTGCCGTCGGCCAGCGCGATGCGCGCGTACTGTGCCTGCGCGCCGGTCGGTGCCCCGGGCTGGCGCTGAACACAGGCGGTCTGGTAACCGGACCGGCAGATCTCGCAGGTGTTGTCCGAGGCAAAAAACGAGCCGACCACGAACTGTCCCTTCTGAATGTGTTTGACGTCTTTGCCGACTTCTTCGACGATGCCGACGTACTCGTGGCCCATCGCGCGCGGCTCGACGGTCGGGTCGATCCCGCGGTAAGGCCAGAGGTCTGAGCCGCACACGCAGGTGGCTGACAATTTAATGATCGCGTCGGTGGGATCGACGATGATCGGATCGGGACGATCTTCATAGCGCACATCGCGCGCGCCGTACAGCATGGTACCTTTCATAAAAGTGCTCCTTCAGATTTCATTGATTATTTGAACATCATGTTTTCGACAAAATTGAAGCGCAATCACGATCGTTGGCTGAACTCGATAGCTTGGGTAGATTATGGCACATGACTCAACCCGAGTATCATCGCTTTCAAGCTTCCTAGCACAAACAGCAGGCCTGGCTACAACCGCTATGTTGTCCTGCGAGAAGTTGAAGCTCGGCCGTCACTTTTCCCCATTTCTCATGATTCTTCCAACGTTGGAAGCGCTTGTAGACCGTAGTCCATTTACCGTAACATTCGGGCATATCACGCCAGGGTGAATCGGTTTGAAATTTCCACAAAATCCCGCCGATAACCTGGCAATGATCAATGGCGGGACGTCCGGTTACCGGTTTCTGCGGTGGCAGCAATGGCATAATTCTTTTCCATTGATCCTTCGTCATTTTTCCTCAATTCTTCATACAGGTTTTTCGGGCACCCATATCGATTGGCTTTGCCAGCGGATCTCTGATCAATTGGTTGACGTGACTGCAGGAAACATAAGTTGTTCTGCTTAGTGCGCTGGCCAGCGCACTAAGGGACGAACTTAAAGAGACTTGACGAACTCCCGGCGAAGCCCCATGACTTCTTCAACCACCGGCAGCCAGGTACTGATGGCGATCTGCTGCGGGCATTTGGTCAGACATTCCTCACACTGAATGCACGCGGCGGCCTTCTGGTCATCCGGAATCCAATATTGGTATTCCCTGCGACTGTCCTCTAATGTATCGTACATCGCCGCGCGGTTGTAAACATCAAAGTTGCGCGGAATATTGACGCCGTTTGGACAGGGTAGACAATATTCACAGGCCGTGCAGGGGATTGGGCTGAGTGATTGGATGATCTCACGCACTTGATCAACCAGAGCAACTTCCTCGGCGCTCAAGGCGCCAGTGCCAGAGACGCTGGCCGAAGCGATATTCTCTTCCACCTGTTCGATCGTGCTCATGCCGCTCAACGCCACCGAAACTTCAGGCTGGTTCCACAGCCATTGCAGCGCCCAGTCCGCGGGTGTCCGTTTTTGAGCAGTGGAGCTCCACAAGGGGCGTGTTGCGGGCAAATCGAGCGCCAGTTTACCGCCCAGCAGGGGTTCCATGATGACAACCGCCAGACCTTTGGATGCCGCGTAACGCAAGCCAGCGGTTCCAGCCTGGTTGTCGATATCCATGTAGTTGTATTGGATCTGGCAAAAGTCCCAGGCGTGATAGCCATCAACGATTTGTGTGAAAATCTCGGCTTTGTCGTGGAACGAAAAACCGAGGTGGCGAATTTTCCCCTCTGTCTTGGCAGCCTCGGCGTGCTCAAGCAAGCCCAGTCGCTGAATCTTATCCCAAGATTCTTTATTGAGCGAATGCAGCAGGTAAAAATCAATCGTGGAGGTTTGCAGGCGCTCAAGCTGCTCATTGAGCATGCGGTCAAACTCTTCGGTCTCATTGATCAGCCAGATGGGCGATTTGGTGGCAATCCGCACCCGTTCCCGATACCCGCCTTGCAGCGCTTTGCCCAATGCGATTTCGCTCTTTTGGTCATGGTAAACGTACGCGGTGTCGAAGTAGTTGATCCCACCATCGACGGCCCGGCGGATCATGGCATTGGTTTTTTCCTGGTCGATATTGCCGCTTTTCCCGTCAATAGTCGGGAAACGCATGCAGCCAAACCCCAGGGCAGAAACCTGCCAATCGATTTTGCCAAATTTTCGGTATTGCATTGATCATTCTCCTTTTTCGAATGCCCAGGATCTGGGACAACGATATACGTTTGGTGGAAAAGGCGATCAGGTCCAACCTGACGGGCTTGGCAGCTCTAACTCCTAGATCCAATCACCTCACCACGTGATTTTGGAAAATTTTGAAGGCGGGTGAAAACAACCCTGCTGTCCAGTTACCCGCACTGGCAAGCAGTCTGGCACTCACAGAGCGCCTGACAGTCGCAGGCAGCTTTTTGGACCGGCTGGCTAATTCGGTTTTTTAGCTGCAATAACCACGAAGCCAGCTCCGAGATCTGGATGGTTTTAGTGGGTGTGTGGCCCGCAGCCCAGGCGGCTTCCATCTGAAAGTAAAATGCGGTCTGGCGGCTGGTCAAATTCGTTTGCAGCGCTTTTTTGGGGTATTCCAATCTTAGTTTCATCGTATTCCATTCCTTACTTATGAAATCACATCTGGCAGTGCCTTATAGGCAGCTGATCCAAATGTTGGGGATCAAGACACTATAGCCCGGCCGTTGCCGGGATAATTTTTTCGGCAAAAGTTTCGACTGGCGAAACTTTGTAGAGATCCGGCATATTGAAAATCGCGTGGGTAAAACCCATCCTGGCAAGGCCTTCGATTTGACGAATGATGCTGTCGGCTGTATCCTCACCGGAAAGGTTCACCGTGCAAAGCGAGGTTTTTTCGATGGCGCCATAGTCACGTCCGATCGTGTCACAGTGGGTTTTGAGGTCGTCGAGCGCTTTTTGCATAGCTTCTTGACCGACCCAATCGCCAATATTGCAGGCATCGGCGTACTGCGCCACCAGGCGCAGGGTCTTTTTCGGGCCGGTGCCGCCGACCATGATGCGCGGGTGCGGGTGCGAGAGCGGGCGAGGGTTATTGGTGATCAATGGGGCGGAAAGGTGCTTGCCCGTAAAGCTGGTCTCATCCTGGGCCCAGAGCGCCTTGGCCAGCTTCAGATTGTCTTCGAGCAGCTCGAAGCGCTCGCTAATGGCAGGATAGGGGATGCCAAAGGCTTTGGCCTCCTCTTCATACCAGGCCGCGCCAATCCCGAAATAGGTGCGCCCACCGGCAAGAATATCGAGGGTATTGATCGTCTTCATTAACACGGAGGGATGGCGGTAGATCACACCCGTCACCAGCACACCCAGATAAGCCCTTTTGGTCAATCCCGCGATATAGCCAAGCGTGGTATAGCTTTCCAGCATTGGGTCGTTGTAGGCCTCTCCAAACATACCCTTGATCTGGTAAAAATGATCCATCACCCACAGGCTGTAAAAACCAGCCTGGTCCGCGCTGGTGACAATCTCTTTGAGCATGGGCCGGATCGCGGCGGTGCCGCCAGGAACTTTGAACGAGGGGATTTGTAAACCAATATGCATGTGAAACCTCCGATTGGATCAAGAAACAGGGCTTTTCAAATCGTGAATGAGGGTTTCTTCTGGGATTAACCAGCCGCCAATGGCCAGAGCCAGCGGGGCCAGGCAGCATATCTTCAGCGCCAAGCCGAGGTCGCCTCTGGATTGATAGATCTGGCTGACTACCAATGGTCCCAATCCAAGACCGATGGCGACGCAAATGTTATAGATGCCCACCCCCAGAGTCACCTCTGGGGTGGAAAACCCCCGAATCCGAAACAGGTAACTCAGAAGCAAAGGCACAAAGGCCATCGAGCCAAACCCGGCCAGGAATGAGGCAGGCGCAACGATCAGCGGGTTGGGAGACAAGAGCATCAGGAAATAAAAGACAGGCATTAAAAATCCCCAAACCCAGACCAAAGGTTTTTCAATCCTGGTTTTTCTGCTGATCCAGGGGATCAGGATCGAGGACAGGACCGAAGCGATCGGCGTAAGACTCAGAATATATCCGGTGGTCGTCAGGGAATAATGGAAATGATCGATCGCGAACGTTGGCCAAAATGCAAAGGTAGCAGCCGATACAGCGGCAGTGCCGATAACGCAAAAACCAGACAGCAGGATAACCGGGTGTTTGAGCACGCGCAGGATGCTGACCTTCTGTTTATCCGCCAGAAGCTGGCCGGATTGCTCTGCTGGTGGGGCATTTTTTCCCCACAAGAACCATACAAGCGCCAGCCCAAGCACAACTCCGCCAAGGATCTGATAAACCAACTGCCAGGTGCCGAGATGGGTTAGAAAGAGGGGCACCAGCGCGGTCGCCAGGATCTGCCCAAGGGGGATCATCATGGCTTCCAGGCCGTTGACCTCGGTCATCTTTGTGATCGGCACCCAGCTTTGTTTGAGCTGGCTTAAGGCAGGTGTGTTGAAGACAAAAATGCCCAGATTCAAGGCGCGCGCGATCAGGATCACCCAGTAGGAAGTTGTGGCGGCCTGCAGGAACAGGCTGAGGGCGAACAACACAAAGGTGATGACCAGGCTGCGCCTAGATCCGTAACGGTTGACAAACGTGGTCAGCGGGAAAGTCAGGAGGATCGTGACAAATCCGCCGATCGACGTGAGATATCCAGCCTGGGACGAATCAAAACCGACCTCTTTCTGCATCAGGGGCAGGAACAGGCCAATCGAGAAATTGACGATGCCGAAGATGATAATTAAACTCCACGGAAGCGCTAACATCAGCCATGTTTTTGAGACCATATGTGTTCTTTCAACGCGCATTTCAGTCATAGCACCTTCTATCGATCAAAGCCCGTTGTCAAACGCTGGAATCGGGCTCGCCACCAACCATTCAAACCTAAGAATCGCTTTACATTATTGATCAAGCAGAAATTCGCTTATTTGACAAACCAGCGAATCGACCTTAAAATGATTGTAGAACTTGAAGTCAGGTTTAAGTCAAGGGGTTTTGAGGAGCAAAATGATGTCTTATTCCATTGGCGAAGTGGCGCGCATGTTCGGCATCCCCGCGTCCACCTTGCGCTATTATGACCGCGAAGGATTGTTCCCAAATGTAAAGCGCAGCAGCGGCGGGATCCGTGTTTTTTCAGACGTTGAGGTCGAAACATTGAAAGTCATCGAGTGCTTGAAATCCACCGGGATGGAGATCAAGGATATCAAGCTGTTCCTCGACTGGTGCCTGGAAGGCGACGCCACCCTGCAAAAGCGGCGCGACATGTTTTATGAACGCCGCCGGATTGTTGAAAAACAGATGCAAGCCATCCAACACACGATGGAAATGATCCAGTTCAAGTGCTGGTACTATGAAACAGCTGTGAATGCCGGGAGCGAAGAAGCGCCGAAAACCATGCGCATCGACGATTTACCCGAAGAGGTGAAACGGTGGAAAATAGCGTTTAGCGCGCACAATTAAATAGTTCGGCGGCAGGCAGCCATCGGGCAATTCTGCGCCAGTTTTGTGCTATCCTTGGACGTGGAGACTTCGCATGTTCGATCGCGGATTCCATTCACAATCCGATCGAACGCGCGTCTCTGTACTTGCTCAGTTTTGGACTGGTTTTCATTTCCCGCCACCCGGAGGTTCTATGCGTATTTTGTTAACCGGCGGGTCCGGATCGGTCGGCAAGGCGGTTGTCGACCGGCTGGTCCGCAAGCATCACAGCGTCATCGTCATCGGCCGCCGCGCCGACATGCAGTTTGAGGGGGCGCAGTACCTGGCCTGCGATATCAACGACTACCCCGCCCTGCGCGAAGCCGCGCGCGGCTGCGATGCCATCGTCCACCTCGCCGCCGTCCCCAACCCCGGCGTCACAACCCCCGAAGAACTTTTCCGCGTCAATGCTTCGGGCACCTTCAATGTTTTTCAGGCTGCCGCGGAGGAAGGCATCCGGCGCGTGGTGCAGGCCAGCTCGATCAACGCCGCGGGCCAGTTCTACGGCGTCAAACCCGCTCCGCTGCACTATCTGCCGCTCGACGAGGAGCACCCTGTCTTCTCGAGCGATGCCTATTCCTTTTCCAAGCACATCATTGAAGAGACCGGAGCCTACTTCTGGCGGCGCGAGGGCATTTCCAGCCTGGCCCTGCGTCTGCCCTGGGTGGCCCCCGCAGCCGCGCACGAAACCTTTGGCCAGCGCCGCGAATTCATCCAGCGCCTGGCCGAGCGCCTGCTTGCGCTCGCGCGCGACGAACGCGCCGCCTGGTTCGAGACAGCCTGGCGGATCTACAATGAGTTCCGCGCCACCCGGCCCTATGAGAAGCCGGGCGGCTATGGCTACCGCGCCTTTGCCGACGCGCCCGAAGAAACCCGCGCCATGGTCGGCGCGATGAGCAACCGCGTCAATTTCTTCACCGCTCTCGACGAGCGCGATTCGGCCCAGGCGATTGAAAAGGGCCTGGAAGCCTCGTTCGAAGGCGCGCACCCGCTGTTTGTCAACGACCGGGCCAACTGGACCGGCATCGATTCGGTCACATTAGCTGGCCTGTTCTACCCGGATGTACCCGTGCTGCGCGCCCCGCTGCCCGGCCATGAATCGCTGGTCAGCATCGCCAAAGCGCGCGCGCTGATCGGTTTTGAACCCGAATTTTCGTTTGGAGAAGGATAAGCACATGACCGCCCCCGACAACTTTGAGCACACCCTCAACCATGTCAGCACTGGCTCGCGCCCCTCGGACCTGCGCATCACCGATATGCGCTTTGCCGATATCGCCGGTGCGCCGATGCACTGCACCTTGATGAAGATCTATACCAACCAGGGCCTGGTCGGCTATGGCGAAGTGCGCGACGCGGCCAGCAAAACCTACGCGCTGACCCTCAAACGCATCCTGCTCGGTGAAAATCCGTGCGACGTGGATCGTCTGTTCCGGCGCATCAAGCAGTTTGGCGGCCCGGCCCGCCAGGGCGGCGGGGTCAGCGCGGTCGAGGTCGCCTTGTGGGACCTGGCCGGCAAAGCCTACGGCGTGCCCGTCTACCAGATGCTCGGCGGCAAATTCCGCGACAAAATCCGCATCTACTGCGACACGGGTGTTTCGGGCAAGCCAGATGGCAAACGCATGGGCCAGGCGCTGCAGAAACGCATGGAGCGCGGCTTCACCTTCCTGAAGATGGATGTCGGCATCGGCCTGATCGCCGATGAGCCGGGCGCGCTGTCCTACCCGCTCGGGCTGATGGAAGAGATGGCCGAACAAGGCCGCCATGGCTGGCGCTGGTCGGCCAAGACCCTGGAAGACCGCGCCCTGCGCAACCGTGGCTACGATATCTATAATGTCCCGCACCCCTTCACCGGCATCCACCTGACCGAGCACGGCATCGACCTGCTCGAGCAGTACGTCGCCGACGTGCGCAGCGTGATCGGCTACACCGTCCCGCTGGCCGCCGACCACTTCGGCCACATCGCCCTGGAAGACTGCATCCGCCTGGGCAAGCGCCTGGAGAAGTTCAACCTGGCCTGGGTTGAGGATATGATCCCCTGGCAGTACACCGACCAGTATGTGCGTCTCAGCCAGGCGATCGACATTCCCGTCTGCACCGGCGAGGATATCTACCTCAAAGAGGGCTTCAAGCCCCTGCTTGAGGCGCGCGGTGTTTCGGTGATTCATCCCGACGTGCTCACTTCCGGCGGCATCCTGGAGAACAAGAAGATCGGCGACCTGGCCCAGGAACACGGCGTGGCGATGGCGGTTCACATGGCCGAAAGCCCGATCGGCTGCATGGCGGCGGTGCATTCCGTCGCCGCGACCGAAAACTTCCTCGCCCTGGAATATCACTCGGTCGACGTGCCCTGGTGGGACGACCTGGCCAGCGGACTGCCCAAACCGCTGGTCAAAGATGGGTTCATCGAAGTGCCCTCCACCCCGGGGCTGGGCATCGAAGCCCTCAACGACGAGGTCATCGCCGAGCACATTCACCCCGATATTCCCGGCCTGTGGGAACCAACCGACCAGTGGAACGACGACTGGTCGCACGATCGCTTGTGGAGCTAACACACCCTCCCATTGTCCCGCCCATTAACATTAAACAAACTTTGGTAACTGCTCCCCCCCGGCCCCGCCCCTCAGGAGGTTGTGAAAAAATTCAATAAAAGCGAAATGAGAACAGAAAAGTGGCTGGGAGGCACACTGTAAAAGGCAAAAACGAGGGAGGAAATGGCG
>Ga0172369_10007461_pt1 | contig 12681 bp, 12 predicted proteins | sample LakKiv25m_FD_114539 | JGI IMG/M metagenome (GOLD analysis project Ga0172369, IMG submission 114539) | Freshwater microbial communities from Kabuno Bay, South-Kivu, Congo - kab_022012_11.25m | ecosystem: Environmental > Aquatic > Freshwater > Lake | place: Democratic Republic of the Congo... | reverse complement strand
GGCCAGAACAACGTGCAGGGCGTGTGCGACATGGGCTGCCTGCCCAACGTCTACCAGGGCTACCAGAAGGTGGTCGATCCGGAGGTGAAAAAGAAGTTCGAAGCGGCCTGGGGCGCGCCGATGAGCGATAAAAACGGCCTCTTCCTGGTCGATTTCTTCAACCAGGCGATCGAAGGCAAGGTGAAGGCGCTCTACTGCATGGGCATGGATGTCGCCTACAGCATTCCGGATACCGACCGCGTGCAGGAAGGATTGCGGAAGATGGAGTTCGTCGTCTTCCAGGACCTGTTCCTCACCGGCAGCGCGGAATTCGCCGACGTGGTCCTCCCCGGCGCCAGCTTCGCGGAGAAGGACGGCACCTTCACCAACCTGGAGCGCCGCGTGCAGCTCATCCGCAAGGCGGTCGAGCCGGTCGGCGATTCCAAACCCGACTGGTGGATCATCTGTGAGATCGCGAAACGCATGGGCGCGCAGGGCTTCGACTTCACCAGTCCCGCGGAGATCATGGACGAAATCGCCCGCTTGACACCGTATTTCGCCGGTCTGACCCTGGCGCGGCTCGAATCCGGCGGCATCCCGTGGCCCTGCACCTCCCCCGAGCACCAGGGCACGCCGCGGCTGCACGTCACGAAATTCAACACGCCCTCCGGCCTCGGTCACCTGTCCGATCTGGCCTACCGCCCGCCGGCGGAGAGCGCAGACGCGGAATACCCCTTCATTCTGAGCACCGGCCGCAGCATCAACCACTACCACCTGGCCATGACCAGTAAGGTGAAGGGCTTGATGGCCATCGAGCCGGAGGAACTGGTCCGCATCTGTGCCGAGGACGCCAAGCGCCTGGGCATCGCCGACGGCGAGATGGTGAAAGTCACCTCCCGTCGCGGCTCGCTCACCGTAAAAGCGAAGATCTCCCCCCGCCAGCGCCCCGGCACGGTGTGGATGACCTTCCATTTCTACGAGACGCCGACCAACAAACTCCTCCATCAGTCTCTCGACCCGGTGTCGCGCACGCCCGAATACAAAGTCACCGCCGTCAACATCGAGAAACTGCCGGTCGATGAGACCTGCTGCTCGATGGCGATGACCGAAGGCGGCGGGTGTTCTGATGTAGGTAACGGTTAATCGGCAAAAGTCGCATTGTAAGGGCGGCAGTCAATAGCCAGGGGTGAAGCGGAGCGAAACCCCTGGGAGGCAAGCCTGCCAATCCATCCGCGCCGACAGGACATCGGCGCAATGATCGCACGACGCGATGCCCCCCGGTTGCGTAACGCTGGCGAGAATGGCATGATGCCCGCCTCACCCCGGCATCGGATAACTTACTGACAGGTTTTCCAAAATCTAAAATCTAACATGTAAAATCCAACATGCCCCACCCCATTTTGCAGAAAATGGGTGTGTTGCACCGTAAAAAGCCGCAAAACATCGCATTGGTTTGAGCGTGTCCGAATGAATGACACCATGACGCAATCAACCGCACATCCAATCTGGCCGCACACCGGCGCCATCCTCGCCGGCGGGCAGAGTCGGCGCATGGGACAACCGAAAGAGGGAGTCATCCTCGCGGATGGCCGTCCCATGATCGCGCACGTCCTCGCGGCGCTGCAGGCCGTATGCAAGCAGGTGGTGGTGATCGGCGCCAGCCGCGGATTCCAGGTGCCCGCGGGCGTGCTGCATCTGCCCGATCTGCATCCCGGCGACGGCCCGCTGGCCGGCCTGGAATCCCTGCTCGCCGGCGGGTTGGACGACCGTTACCTGCTCGCCGGCTGCGACCAGCCGCTGCTCACCCCGGACCTGCTCCGTCGTCTCACCGGGCGAGGATCTGCGGGGATCTGCCTGTTTCACACCGGAAACGCGGAAGATTTCTTCCCCTTCCCCGGCATCTACCCCGCCGGATTACTGCCCGAAGTGCAAGCGGCTCTTGCCGGCGGCCAACGCTCGATGAAGCGCCTCCTCGAGCGCGTAGGCGTCACTCACCTCCCGCTGGCCGCGGAAGCGGCATCCGCTCTGCGCAGCTTCAATACGCCGGATGACCTGGCGCAGCTACATCCCGCGAGTGAGAGTCATGAGATAATTGGGTAGCATTGAAGCATATATCTTTCGTCATAATTATAGGTCCCGGCCATTGAGAAATGAACACCTGGGTTTATCGATGGAGGGCTTTAGTTTTGAATTTTGAGTTTTGAGCTAATCACCCGGTTGAAGTGAGCGGTTATATGAACTCAAAACTCAAACCTCAAAACTCAAAACTCACAACCGGAGTCTCTCTTGCCTGACTCGCCGAATAACCTGACCGACGCTTATGGCCGCGTCCATACCTATCTCCGCATCGCGGTTACCGATCGCTGCAACCTGCGCTGCGTCTACTGCATGCCGGAGGAAGGGGTGCCCTGGCGCCCGCGCGAGGAGATCCTCTCGCTGGAGGAGTTGCTGCGCGTGGCGCGCGTGTGCGCACGGCTGGGCGTGCGGAAAGTGCGGCTGACCGGCGGCGAGCCGACGCTGCGCAAGGGCATCACGACGCTGGTCGGGTGGCTGGCGGCCGTGCCCGGCATCGACACGGTGGCGCTGACCACGAACGGCGTGCGGCTGGCCGAGATGGCGCAAACGCTGCGCGACGCCGGCCTCACCCGCCTCAACATCAGTTTGGACACCCTGCGCCCGGAACGCTTCGCCCGCATCGGGCGGCGAGAATACTTCCCTCAGGTGCTGGCCGGCATCGATGCGGCGGGCGCCGCCGGCTTTTCCACGCTGAAACTTAACGTGGTCGTGCTGGCCGGCATGAACGACGATGAGCTGCCGGATTTTGTTGAGTTCGTCCGCGAGCGGCCCATCAACGTTCGCTTTATCGAGGAGATGCCGATGCCGGGCAATGGCTGGGACGAATGGGAACGCTTCCCCGCCCCGAAAATGAAGGAGCGCCTCGAACAGCGTTATGCACTCGTGCCCGTTGCCGGCGCCGACCCGAAGGCAGTGGCGGCAGACTATCGCATTGACGGCATTCGCGGTACAATAAGCTTCATCACGCCGCTCTCGGATGCGTTCTGCGCGCGCTGCTCGCGCCTGCGTCTGACCGCGGACGGCTCAATCAAATCCTGCCTGTTCCACCCGGCGGAGGTGAACCTCCGCCACGCGCTGCGCACCGGTGCAACGGATGAAGAGCTGATCACCCTCATCCGCGCCGCGGTCGCCCTCAAGCCGGAGGCGCACCCCCCGACGGGGGAACTTGCGACAGCCAATCACCGCTTGATGAGCGACATCGGAGGTTAATCCAATGCGTGACATCTCCAGAAAATTCAGCACCCTGCGCACCGCCACGGCGGAAGCGACCCTCCTCGCCGCTCCGGAGACATTGGCCCGCGTCCGGCGTGGGGCGGTGCCCAAGGGTGATCCGCTGCCGGTGGCGAAGGTGGCGGCCATCCAGGCGGCGAAGGAGACGAGCCGCGTCATTCCCTACTGCCACCCGGTGCCGGTGGAGGCGGTGGAGGTGGCCTTCGATCTACGGGAAGGGGCCATCGTCACCACCGTCACGGTGAAGGCGGTGCATAAAACCGGCGTGGAGATGGAGGCGCTCACCGCCGCCTCCGTCGCCGCGCTGACCCTCTACGACATGCTGAAAATGATCGATGATTCGATGGAGATCGCCGGCGTGAAGCTGCTGGAGAAGCGTGGCGGGAAGTCGGATTTCCGCGACGTCTACGAGGAGCCGCTGCGGGCCGCGGTGCTGGTGCTGTCCGATTCAATCGCCGCCGGTGAAAAGGACGACCGCTCGGGACGGCAAATCGTCGAACGGTTGGAGCGGGAAGGCTTTACGGTGGCAGACTACCGCGTCATCCCCGACGACCCGGCGCAGATTCGCGAGACGCTCATCCGCTACGCGGACGACGATGGCTGTGACCTGGTCCTCACCACCGGCGGCACCGGCTTCAGCCCGCGCGACAACACCCCGGAAGCCATGCGCGAGGTGATCGAACGCGACATCCCCGGCATCCCCGAGGCGCTGCGCAATTACGGTCAGGACCGCACCCCCTACGCCATGCTCTCGCGCGGGAAGGCCGGCCTGCGCGGCGATACCATTATCATCAACCTCCCCGGCTCGTCGCGCGGGGTGGCGGAATCCCTCGACGCCCTCTTCCCCGGCATCATGCACGCCTTCGGCATGCTCCGCGGCCACGGGCATCCCGGGGGAGATGGAAAAGCGCTATAATTTCTGGTAACCGTTCAGGATTAAGAGGAATGGACTTCCATGATTCCCTTTGAAGAAGCCTTATTGCTGGTATTGCGCCACCCCGAACCGCTGGAAGCGATTTCAGTGCCGCTCGGCAACGCCTTCGGCCATTGCCTGGCGGAGCCGGTGACGGCGCGCATGGACCTGCCGCGCTTCGACAATTCGGCGATGGACGGCTTCGGCGTGCGGCTGGCCGACGTGGCCGGCGCATCGGGGGAGTCACCCGCCCGGCTGCGGCTGATCTCCACCGTGCGCGCGGGGGACGAAGCGGAGCAGGCACTACGGCCCGGCACGGCGGTGAAGATCCTCACCGGCGCCCCGGTTCCGGACGGAGCGGAAGCGGTGGTCATGCGCGAATATTGCCGCGAGGTAGACGGCGCGGTGCTGGTGGCGCGCTCTGCGAAGCCGGGGGAGAATATCCGCCGGCGCGGCGAGGAGTTCCACGAAGGCGACGCGGTACTGCAGTCCGGCTTGCGACTCAACCCGGCGGCGGTCGGCCTGCTGGCCACGCTGGGCTGCAGTAAAGTGCCCGTGCATCGTAAACCGAAGGTGGCGGTCATCGCCACCGGCAGCGAGCTGGTCGCTCCCGGCGGTGAGCTGCGCCCTGGGCAGATTTACGATTCCAATTCCTACATCCTTGCTGCTGCTCTGCGCGATCTGGGCATCGAGGATTACCGGCTCGCTAGGGCGGAAGATACCCCGGAGGCTATCCGGGCGCAAATCGCCGCGGCGCTGGAGTGGGCGGACGCCGTCATCACTATCGGCGGAGTCTCCGTCGGCGATTATGACTTCGTGAAGGAGGCCGGCGAATCTCTGGGGATCGAGGAACACTGCTGGCAGGTAGCCATCAAGCCCGGCAAGCCATTTTTCTTCGGCACGCGCGGCGCGCAGCTCGTGTGCGGACTCCCCGGCAATCCGGTCTCCGCGCTGGTCACCTTCCACACGCTCGTCCGTCCGGCGCTGCTGCGGCTGCTGGGGATGGCGCAGGTCGAGCCGCTCCTCCTCACCGCCGTGCTGGCGGCGCCCCTGAAAAAGAAACCCGGCCGCCTGGAATTCATCCGCGGTATCGCCTCCGTGCAGGATGGCCGACTGCAGGTCGCCCCCACCACCGGCCAGGACTCCCACATGCTCGGTGGCTTCGCGAACGCCAACTGCCTGATCCGCTTCCCCCCCGAAGCCGACTCCCGCGCCGCGGGCGATGAAATAACTATCGAATTATTGAACTGGGATTGAACTCTCTGTTAAAAGCGTGGGGACTGTCCCAGCCCACCAATAGCAAGCAATGTTCATGCTGACAGACAAACGGTGGAATCAAAATAGGGACTGTCCCCGTCGAGACACGGGAGCGGTTCCGTTAGTCGGGGACAGTTCCTACAGTCATGTTCACGAACGTGAAATGCGGGCACGGGCGCTGGTTCTCTCGGCTGGGACAGTCCCAAACGGGTGAGGTTATCATGTCTACTGCCACAATCATCGCCATCTCCATCAGCGAGAAACGCGGCATTCCAAAGACCAACGTCGAAACCGCCCGATTGATCGCGAACTACGGCCTCGAAGGCGACGCCCACGCCGGCGATTGGCACCGCCAGCTCAGCCTGCTGGCGGTGGAGAGCATCGCGAAGATGCAGGCCAGAGGCGCCGATGTCCACCCCGGCAACTTCGCGGAGAATATCACCACCGAGGGCATCGACATCCCAAATCTGCAGATCGGCGACCGCCTGACCCTCGGCGGGGCGGAGGTGGAGATCACCCAGATCGGCAAGGAATGTCACGCCCACTGCGAGATATTCCGGCAGATCGGCGACTGTGTCATGCCCCGTGAAGGCGTCTTCGCCCGCGTGCTCAAAGGCGGCGAGCTGCACGTCGGCGATCCCGTGCGGGTGATGAGTGATAAGTGAGTAGTGAATGGTGCCTTGAACTGGAAGCAAGGAGCATTACTCACTACTTGTTGCGGGTCGTCACGTTGTATTCAGCTTTTCAGGTATAACGCCCAGTCCGGTGGTCGAGTAGGCAGGGGAGCCTAGTAAAAACCCCTCATAGCTCCCGCGCCGTATCGAGACGACCGCGGATATAGGAAAGCCCACCTATTTCCGTGCGGCGGAGTACCGCCACAGAGGTGGTTCGATACGGCACGAGAGCTGCGGAAAGAATCGGGAAGCTCCCCTAACCACCGGACTGAGCACTATGATATGTTTACAAGGTACATCGTGATGACCCACTACTACTACTAACTACTCACCATTTACTACTTACTTCTCACTTCTCACTTCTCACTCGTCCCCTTCGGCTTGCCAATATAACGGATCACCTCCACGTCGTGCAAAATCACCAGCCCTTCCGTCACCATCTCGTCGAGGATGGGGAGGAAGGCGTTGATGCGCTCCTCTTTATCGACAATATCGATGATGACCGGCAGGTCTTCCGAAAGGCGAAGGATGCGCGCGGTATGGATACGCGAGGTGGCGCCATAGCCTTCCACCCCGTGCAACACGGTGGCGCCGGCCAACCCCTCTTTGTGCGCGCGGTGCACGATAGCCGTATACAGGGGCTGGCCGTGCCATCTATCGCTGTCGCCGATATAGATGCGAAGCTGCTTTGCCGGGCCTTCGATCTTCATCATGCACTACCTCAGCTACACTGTACCAGAAAACGCAGGAATGTAGTGCGCGCCCCCGTGGCGTGATGTGTTCGGATATCTGATCCACTCCCGGAGAACGGCGTGTGGCGATTACGAATTCTGTTCCACCGCACGAATTAAAATCCGACAACAGCGCACCACGAACTTCAGGAAGTATTGGACTAGAAAATCCGCGCCAGTTTCGCCCCCAGCCACACGGCCAGGAAGCCGGCCAGCACGCTGAAGACCACGTTGGCAACCGCGCGGAGCAAGGCGCCGTTTTCCGCCAGCGCCAGCGTTTCATACTCAAAGGTCGAGAAGGTGGTATACGCGCCTACGAAACCGATGGCGACCAGCAGGCGCCAATGCGGCGCGGCGATGATCCGCTCGCTGACGATGGTGGCGAACAGGCCGAGGATGAAGGCGCCGCTGACATTGATGACGAAGGTGCCCCAGGGAAATTCCGTGCCGATCCGCTGCGCGACCCAACCACCGAGCCAGTACCGCGCATTCGCGCCGAGGAATCCGCCCAGACCAACCCAGAGTGTTTTGATTAACGTATCCAATGTCGCCTCTTCTACTAGTCGAGTAACCGTTCAGGGGGAGTATCCACCCCTTTCACCGTCGCGCGCGTCCACACGCCGTCTGCGGCTCCCCAGGGCTCATGGCTGAAGCGGTAATCATGCTTCCGGATGACAAACGCAAGCTGGGTGATTAATTCGTTCAGCCGCGCCGTTTCCTCCGCGATCAGGAAAGCGCGGGCCGTGCGCGGGGCCAGCTTGAGGCTCCGGCGTAAATGCGGTAAACAGAGTCCGGAGGAGTGGTGATATGCTTCCTGGAGCGATCCGCTGCTGAGATGCGAACAGAGCGTCTGCAGATTTAACCGAACGTCCTGCACAGCGCAGACGCAGGCGGGACAGGGTGTCATCCGCCGGGAAAGACGCTGCCACCAGCCCGCGGTCTGCATCCAGCGGAGATGATCGGTCAGTATATCATGCCAGATGATCGAAATGCCGAGAATATCGCCCTGGGTCAGCAGTTGCCAGGCATGATGTTGACAGAAGCCGCCCGCCCGCCGAATGACTTCGCGCGTGGGCGGGTCGTTGACGGCTTCATTCAGGAGCGTGGTGAAGTAGTGATCCACGGCCGCTGCCGCGAGGCGACAGATGGGACAGCCGTCCGCCGGGAGCGCCCGCTGCAGGGCAAGGTATGCAAGATGCGTATCCGGTGCCCGCCGTTTCATTACACCACCCGAGACATAAAAAAGCCCCTGATCGACGCGCGACGATTCGCGCAAATCAGGAGCCATCAGCACGCAGGCGGTTCAGGCCGATTGCACGGCCAGGGCGGACTCCATCGCCTGAAGTTGTACTATATCCAAATTTTCGCGGACCGTCAAACCGCTGCCGCCGGTTAATGCATGAAGTGCCCGCGCACCCGTAAGGGGATGCAGCTACAGGCACTTCATGAATACTCCGGATCAAAGATCTTCCGTCTCCCGCTTCACGTAATCCAGGCATTCTTTTGCGTGCGCGCACCACTCGGCGCAGCCGAGGTCGAGGTGGGGATTTTTAAAGCGGGCGCCGCACTGCGGGCATTTCCGCGAGGGGTCGTCCTTGAAGAACTCCACCTCGTTGCCGCATTTCGGACACGGCACCAGATGGACATCGCTCGGTTTCCAGAATCGCGGGTCCTGCCCCGGACATTGCTGCTTCATCTCACCACCCTGTTAGGATTTCGATCACGGCAATCTGTGCTAAAGGGGATGGATGAATGGAAGGTTGGAAGGATGGAAGATTGGAAATGGGGGAATGGGCGAATAACGCTCTCCTACTCTCCCATTCACCCACTCCCCCATTCTCAATCTTCCATCCTTCCAACCTTCCATTCTTCCATTCTTCCAACCTTCCATTCTTCCATTACAACAGCGCGTGCCACAGCTCGTCCAGCTCGACGTGCTCGCGCAGATTAGCGACGGCCAGCTTGATCTTTTCCTCGTCGGTAACGCGGATCTTCACCGAGATATCGTGGATTAGCGTGGTCGTTTCATAGGTGCGCGATTCGATGGCGAGCACCGGGATGTCCGTGCGGCAGACCATGTCCATCGTTTGCGGCTGCGGTTGCAAGCCGCCGGTGAGGATGATGCCCGCCAGCTTGATATCACGGCGCAGCAAATCCATGGTCAGTGCGGCGAGCACGATGTCATCGCGGTCGCCGGGCACGATCAGCATCGTTTTGTCCTGCACATAGGTCAGCGCATTGTGCGGGGTCATCGCGCCGATGATGATGTTGGCGATCGGATTAGCTAGCCGATCCTGGCCGTTGAGCACCTGCGCGCGCAGGGAGTCGACGATCTGCCCCACGGTGGGCCATGCCAGCCGCGGCGTATTCGGAATCACACCGAGCAGCGGCAGCCCGAGCCGGTCCAGCGCGCGGGACAGGTAATATTTCGTCTGTTCGAGCTTCTGCGGCAGCACCTTGTTGGCGATGACGCCGATCACCTTGACGTTCTCTTTCTCGAAGAGACTCAAGTTCATCGCCACCTCGTCCACCGGTTGACCGATGCCGCCCAGGGTGACGATGACCACCTTCGCGTCCAACTGCTTCGCCACGCGCGCGTTCGACAGGTCGAACACCGATCCCACCCCGGCATGCCCGGTGCCTTCGATAACCATCAGGTCCTTACCGGCAGACAGTTCGTCGTAGGCGCATTGAATGGACTCCACCAGCTTGGGATGCATGTTCTCGGGATCTTCCAGGTACTGCCGGGTGAAGTATTGCGGGATGACGATGGGGTTCATCAGCTTCAACGGGGTGTCCATATGGCAGGCCTGCTTGATCAACCAGGCGTCTTCGTCCACCTGCTGGTCCTCGGCCGTGATGTAGCGCTGCCCCACCGGCTTGATAAAACCGATGGAGGACGCCAGCCCTTCGAATCCCTTGACGAATCCCAGGCTGCAGGACGTTTTGCCGTCATTCTGTCTGGTTGCGGCGACAAACAGGCGCCGCGGATTATTGCTCTTCATCTCTCACCCCCTGTATTGCGAGAGTTGTACGTGACAAGTGATAAGTAGTGAGTAGTGAGTAAGTCTTTTCCGGTCGAATTCATCATTCACTACTCACCACTAATTACTAACTATTCACTGATCGCCCTTCCGGACAACGCTTCGATAATCGCTTCCGCGGCGACGATGCGGTCTTCGGGGGGAAGGAGCAGGCCGGCGTCGGCGCGGTAGACGATATTGGCCTCGGGCGGAAAATCATCATCGCCTTCATACCGGATGAAGGTGATGGGCAGCCGCGGGAACACGTCGAAGCGATAACAGGCGCCGTTCCAGGGGATCGGCGTTGCGCCCACGCGCCCCGCGGCCTGGCGGAAGCCGGCGTCGGTGCGCCCGACCGTGCCCATAAAGCGCCCGATGATGCGCTTGTTATACGCGCTGAGGTAGCCGCGGGTATCGGCGAAATGGGTCAGCGTCACCTCGCGCGCATCCTCTGTGAGATCGCCGGCGCTCAGGTAATGCAGCGCCAGCAGCGCCCAGTTGACGCGGGCTCTCCCCTGCCCTTCCACCAGCACATCGCGCGCATCCATGTCGATGACCAGGTGCTGATCGAGCGCCGGTAGCCGAAGGGTCATGCCGTCGCGGGTCGCGCCCAGCTTCGCCAGCCGTTCCAGCGTCTGCTTGCGCGCCAGCAGCGCGTCGAAGCTGACATTCAAAGCGAGCTCATACGGCCGCTGCTTGGGCGGAATGGGAAAACGTCCCGGTTCCGATATGGGCCGTTCGGATTGGCTCACGATGACCTTTCTAAGTGCGAACCCTCTCCCATAGACGGGGAGAGGGCCCGCGAGTTGCGACTTGTTAGCGCTGCCGATAGGCGGTCAGGAACGAGTCGCTGTAGATGGCCTTGTTCATCAACAGCTCTGCAGTGATCGCGGCATCCATCAACTCGGTGTCCAACGGATCCACAATCGCCGCATCCAGCCCGGCGCCAATAGCCATGGTCAGGAAGGTGCGGTTGATCAGCTTGCGGTCGATGGCGCCCTGCGACAGGTTGCTCAGCCCGATAACGATGTGCGGGGCGGGGTCGGACAGCATGGCGAACTGCTTGATGGATTCCAGCACCATGCCCGGGGTGCGCTGATCGGCCTTCACCGGGATGATGATGGGGTCGATAAACAGCTCGTCGCTGGAGATATCATACTCCATTGCCTTCGCCAGGATGTTCATGGCGATCATCACGCGGCCATCGGTGTCCACCGGCACGCCACCCTCGTCGATGCAGAGGGCGACCACGGAGGCGTTGTGCTCCTTGGCCAGCGGCAGGAACATGTCCAGCCGTTCCATCTGCCCGGTCGTCGAGTTGATCATTTTCTTACCGGTGCAAGCTTCCAGGCCGGCCTTCATCACTTCGAAGTTCGCGTTGTCGATGGCCAACGGGGCGTCGGTCACTTCGCGCACCGTCTGCACCAGCCACCGCATGGCATCGATCGGATTCGCCGACGCGGTGCCGACGTTAATGTCGAGCATATCCGCGCCTTCCGCCAACTGCCGCTTTGCCAGGTCCTGGACGGCGGTCTTGTCGCGACTCTGGATGGCTTCCTTCATCACTTTGAACATGCCGTTAATGCGTTCGCCGATAATAATCATGTGAATGTCTCCCTTATCTGAAATTCGCCAGGTTATGTTATTGGAAGGATGGAAGATTGGAAGGTTGGGTGTCCAGCGTCTGGTCCGGTGGTTGAGTAGGCTAGAAAGCTTATCGCATCTTTCCATCATCCCCGAGCCGTATCGAAACCACCGCGTGAACGGGCGCTATTAATGCAGTGGTTTCGATATGGCACGAGAGCAGTGAAAAGAACCGTAAAGATAACCTGCCTACTCAACCACCGGACCGGGCTCTAGCCACTCAACCTTCCATCCTTCCAATCTTTCAACCACCCAATTACCCCTGCTTCACGCCCTGCATGAGCGCGTCAAGTGTTTTCTTCAGCGTCTCTACCGCTTTCGGATGGCGCATGACCATAATGTCGCTGCCCGCCTGCAGCAGGATGACGGCGGTCATCGCTTCCCACATCGGGCCGCGGACATTCGCCGGTCCCCACTGGGGGGCTTCTTCATCAGTGGCCTTCGCTTCTTTGCCGCGCCAGGCCTCTTCGCCGATGGTGACAATGACCGGCGGGGACATCATCTTGTCGCCGCTCAATGCTGCCAGCCGGCCGCGCTCCTGAATGGAGTAGGCGTATTCGATGCCGTAGCCCAGCCCGCCGGTGGTGGGGAAAATCACGACGCGGTCGAGCGGGAAACCCATCTCGGACACCATGATGTTCACCTGCTTGGCGATGTTGATGTCCAGCGGCGACTGGGTGATCAGGTTGTGGCCGTCAGCCAGACAGGACGCGGTGAGGGTCTTGTAGTTGTCTTCCTTCACCGTGCCCAGCAGGCAGCGCTCGCCCGCGGCGGCCTCACTGCAGCGCGGCAGCACGTCGTTGTCCTTATCGTCCACATCGCAACCCCAGATGATGAGGGGCACGTCCACCGCCTGCAGCACTGCTTTCACGGTGGCCACGGCGTCGTCTGCGCCGCGGTTACCGCTGTCCGGGTGCGTGCCGGTCAGCCGCAGGCAGATGAGATCGGCGCCAAAGTCGTTGACGCACTTTGCCGCCCACGCTGCCGGGTCGCCCAGCACGCTGCCCAGCGCATCCGTCAATGCCGCCGGCCATTCGACCGGCGCCACGTCGTGCACTTCCATGGCGATGAGCGGCCTGTTGGGCGTCACACCATCAAAACCGAGAAACGGGAGGGTCGAGCTGCCGCCGATCGTCAGCGACTTGCCGCGCGTG
>Ga0172369_10007460_pt1 | contig 12682 bp, 13 predicted proteins | sample LakKiv25m_FD_114539 | JGI IMG/M metagenome (GOLD analysis project Ga0172369, IMG submission 114539) | Freshwater microbial communities from Kabuno Bay, South-Kivu, Congo - kab_022012_11.25m | ecosystem: Environmental > Aquatic > Freshwater > Lake | place: Democratic Republic of the Congo... | reverse complement strand
TGGACTCCCGGCGGCAACTATGGCCTCCCCGACAACGCCCTCGACCTCATCCGGGTGATCGAAACCGTTGGGTCACCGGCGCGGGTGGTCGGGCACTCCTACGGCGGATCGGTGTGCCTGGTCGCGGCGGGCACCTACCCGGAACACTTCGCTGCGCTGGCCATCTTCGAAGGTACTCATTCGCTCAATCCTGGCGAGGATGAGCGGGTTGGACCGGCGTGGGTTCGCCGCTGGGGCGACCGGCTGCGCTCGTTTGAGACGCAACAACCGCGCGTCTACCCGAACCTGGAGACTGCTGCCCATCGAATGAAGGTGGCGAACCCGCGCCTTCCGGACGATATCCTGCCGGGACTTGCCGGCTACGCGGCCAAACCCGTGGAGGGCGGATACATCTGGAAGTACGACCTCTGGGTCAACGGCCGAACATCGATGGAATTGCGCCGGAGCGAGTTGCCGGCCTTCTGGGAGGCAATCGAGTGTCCCGTGCTCTTGCTGGTGGGGAGCGAATCGCACTCGCGGCGCCGGCAGCATCCGGAACCCGGCCGCCATTTCCGCGATTCGCGGACCGTGGAGATTCCGGGCGCGGGGCACTGGCTCCACCACGATCAGCCGGAAGCGGTGTTGCAGGAGCTGCGGCCGTTTCTCGCCGCCAACCGGTAGCAGTAAAGGCCCCGCTAACGGCGCCTGGAGGCTCCTGGCGTCTTTCGCATAGCGGCTGCACCGGCCTTCGGCGGCAGGGTCGCGGCGAAGTTCACACCAACCGCGAGCCATCGCGCGAGCCCCTCGTCATCGAGGCCCTCTGGTCCGACAAACACCATTCCCGTCATGGGCCGCCCGGTGAAGTCCATGGGACGCGCATGCGGTTGGCGTAGCGACTCCTCGTAGCGTGCCGGGCCGGTCCGAACCATGAGGTCGTCCCCGGCGATCCCGCAGGCCATGTTCCCGCCGAGCATGAAACACAGCCCGCCGAACATCTTCCGCTCGCTGAAGATCTCGCGGGCGCTGAGCAGGGCGCGCACGCGGTTGGCGAGCACCTCGTCGTACATGGCGATTCCTTTTGCCGCGTCCCGGTCATGGTTCGGGTGTGCTGCGTCAACATTAGCGCAGCAGTAGCCCTTGCGTGTGGCAAGTCGACCGTGAGTACACCAGGACGGCGGGACCAGGCCGGGGAGTAGCCGCGAAGGCCGAGTCTGTGGGCCGGGGACGAGCGTGCCTGCTATTGGAGGTTCCGGAAGCGGGGAACGAACAGGGTCACGCAAAGCAGGACGACGAGCAGGAATCCCGCCAACCCGCCGATCGCCAGCTGCGGTCCGAATGCCTCGGACATGATGCCGACGAAGAACGTTCCAAAGGCCACGAGGTTGAACTGCATCATCCAGACCGCCATGACCCGCCCCCGGTACTCGTCGGCGGGGTATGCCTGGATCAGGACCTGACCGATCGACATCCGCCCGGCGGTGCTGGCGCCAATGACGAGCATGAGCGGGAGTGTGACGTAGTAAACCGTCGAAACCGAGAACGCCACGAGCGCGAACGCCAGGACAGTGGCGCAGATGAGGAGGAGGCGCCCCCGGGCACGTTCGCGCATCGTGGCGACGGTCAGCGAGCCGGCCACGGCGCCCACGCCTGACATGCTCATGAGCATTCCCTGGGCTGCAGGTCCGCGGTGCAGGACCTCGCGGACGAATCCGGGAAGCATCATGGTGTAGGGCATCGATGCGAGCACGATGAGGAAGTTGACCGCCATCAGGGTCCGGATCGTTGGGTCGCGCGCCACGTACTTCAGGCCGTCGCCGATGTCGCGAATCCCGCTGCCCCGGCCGCGACCGACCGGGTGCGTGCGCGGTTCGGACATGGCGAAGACTGGCTCCTTGGGCAGGCGAACCGTGAACGTGACCGCGACGAAGTACAGCAACGCCATGAACCCGAAGACGAGCGCCGGACTGGATAGGGCGAGCAGTGCGCCGCCGAGTCCCGGCCCTACCAGCTGCATGAGGTTCATGCCCGAGGTGTTCAGCGCGACGGCGTTCGTCAGCCGCTCGCGCCCGACAAGGTCGAGGATGATCGACTGGCGCGACGGCATCATCAACGACATCACGATCCCCTGGAGTACGGCAGTCAGGACCAGATGCTCGAAGCGGAGGAGCCCGGTGCCCGCCAGAACGGCGAGCGCCGCCGAAACCAGGAAGTTGACGATCTGGGCCGATTGGATGACTGTCTTCTTGGGGAACCGGTCGGCGGCGATGCCCCCCACCAGCGAGAAGATGAGTCCGGGTATTGCGTTCGCGAGCGAGACAACGCCAAGTGCCGCGTACGATCCGGTCAGCTCGAACGAGAGCACGCCTCTCACCAGCATCGACATCTGCATCGCGCCGAACTGGAGCACGTTTCCCGTGAAGAGGAGCCGGAAGTTGGCATCCTGGAGCGCTGTGAAGGTCCGGGACGTGGCGATGCCCCGGATGCGGCCCTGGCGCCTGGCGCCTTCGACGGCAGGTTCGCCGTTGAAAGCCGGCTCCACGGCCTCCGGGCTGACTGGCGCAGGCCGGGGGACGGACGTCACGATGAGCTCACCTGGCGGGTTCCCTGCCGTCGTCGAGTTCCTGCCCTAACGCTCACGCGAACGGCAGAGTTCGTTCGAGCTTAGGCCCCGGAGCGAGCCCGATCAAGAACTGATCGTCCGACGCTTCGCCCGCCAATCGCCGGCCGGGTGTTGTTCCGGCCCGGCTCTGCAAACAAATAGGGGTGTTCGCCTATGGAAGAACCCTTGCATCAGACGAGAATTGGGGCGGGACCCGGGTTCGATTCCGCTGGTCCTGCAGACTGTCGCGAACATGCAGACCATTCCCTTGCCTCCATCACCGGAAACCAGCCGCACACGGGTGGCGTCGGATCGGAGCGCGATTGGGCCCGCTCCGCGCGGCCTCTGGGGGTGTGACGGTGTCCGGTAAGGGGGGCCTGGATCCCGCCATGGCCGACGCAGCGCGCCTGCGATCGCTCATTCGCAACAGCTATGACGTGACAACCGTCTCAAGTGTTGAGGGGAATCTGCTCTACGTGACGCCAAGCGTCGAGCGGATCCTGGGCTACCCTCCAGACGACGTTGTTGGCCAGAACATCCTCTCGTTTGTCCACCCCGACGACGCGGAACGTGTGGGCGCTGCCTTCGTTCATGCTGTGAATACTCCGGGCATCCTCGATCCCATCGTGGTTCGTGTCCGCCATCGCGACGGGTCGTGGCGCGTCGTCCAGGCTTCGGCGAACAACTTGCTTGACGATCCGGACGTTCGGGGCGTTGTGCACAACATGCACGACATCACTGCCCGGTATGAGGCCGAGGCGGCTACGCTTCGGAGTGAGCAGCAGCTTCGGGCCTACCTGGACCAGGCGAACGACCTGATTTGGACCATCGACCACGAGGGCCGCGTGCGGTCCGTGAACAACAAGGTGCGCGAGACGTTGGGCTACTCTGCCGACGAGCTCATCGGACGTTCTGCGCTCGATCTCGTGGCGCCCGACCAGGTTCCCGGCCTGGCTCAGTCGCTGGCCGAGGTCATCCGTGGCGGATTGATCGACCAGGTTGAGGCCGATGTCACGACGAAGGCTGGCGGTCGCGTCCGGCTGGAGATTCGTGGCCGCAGCTTCCGGGATCGAGACTCGCTCATCGAGATCCTTCACATCGCGCGCGATATCACCGGACGCAAGGAGGCGGGAGAGGCACTGCGCGCGAGCGAAGCTCTGTACCGGTCGATTCTGGACTCCTCCCCGGATGCCGTCGCGGTCACCGACATGGAGGCCCGGATTCGAATGTATTCGCCTGCCGCGGCCCTCATGTTCGGCCTGCCCGCCGGGGAGGACCTGCTGGGCCGGTTGGTCACCGAATTCATCGTGCCCGAAGACCACGGCCGCGCCATCGCGAACATCGGCCGCATGTCCGAGCGAGACCTGGACAGATCGCTTCGGAGCCCGGACGAATACCGCGCTGTGCGGGCCGACGGGAGCACATTCGATGTCGAGGTGATGGGCGAGTTCATTCGCGACGCTGCGGGCCAACCCACCGGGATGGTCTTTGACGTGCGCGACGTTTCTGAACGGAAGGAAGCGGAGGCCGAACGACATCGCCTGGAAGAGAAGCTCGTTCAGGCACAGAAGCTGGAGGCAGTGGGCCAGCTCGCAGGCGGTATTGCGCACGATTTCAACAACATGCTGGGAGTCATCCTTGCCTCGGCTGAACTCGCGGCGATGTCACTCGATCGCTCTGATCCGGCTCGCAATGACATTGCCGAGATTCGCGGCGCCGCCGAACGCGCCGCCGATCTCACCCGCCAACTTCTTGGCTTTGCCCGCAGACAGGTCATCGCCCCGCGACACCAGGACTTGAACGAAACGGTCGGGCCAATGCTCAACATGCTGAGGCGGCTCATTGGCGAAGACATCGACCTCATCTGGAAGCCAGGCCCACAACCGTGCCCGGTGTTCATCGACCCCGGCCAGGTCGATCAGATTCTCGCCAATCTGGTTGTCAACGCCCGCGATGCCATCTCCAGTGGTGGCGGAACCATCAGCATCGCGACCGCAACGGTCGACGTGGACCGTGCTCGACTCCGGACCACTCCCGATGCAGTGGCTGGCTCGTATGCCGTGCTGAGCGTGGTTGACGATGGGTGTGGGATGGATCGGGAAACCCGCGCGAGGATCTTTGAACCTTTCTTCACAACCAAGCCCATGTGGCAGGGGACGGGCCTTGGCCTGGCGACGGTCTATGGCATCGCCCACCAGAACCACGGGTTCGTTGAGGTGGAAACAGAGCCAGGAAAGGGAACGGAGATCCGCGTCCTCGTGCCCCTTCAGGCTTCGGCGCCGTCGGACCCGGTTCGGACCGTGGTCGTTGCGGACTCACCGGGTAACACAGAGACAGTCCTGCTGGTCGAGGACGAGCCGGTCCTCCTCCGGCTGACCGTCAGGATGCTCGAAAGTCTTGGTTACACGGTGCTGGCCAGCGACCACCCGGGCCGGGCCCTCGAACTCGCTGCCGGTCATCGCGGCACGATCGATCTGCTGGTGAGCGACATGATGATGCCGGGGATGGACGGAGTCGAGCTTTGGAAGCGGCTCAGCAGCTTGCGTCCAGGCCTCAGGTGTCTCTTCATTTCCGGCTATCCGGCAGACGTGCTGGCCGAGAGCGGCGTTCTCGCCGGACGGCTCGACCTCCTCCAGAAGCCGTTTTCGCGCGACGTCCTTGCTGCCCGGCTGCGCCTGGCACTGGCCCAGAACTGACCACCGACAGATCGTCCGGTTCCTTACAGTGTGTGCCGGTCAGCCCACCTTCTCCCATTGCACTCGCACCGCGCGGTCGACGGGCGTGGGCTGCCACTGGATGGGCCAGTAGCGAAGGTGGCCGTACCCGCCGGCGAGGTGGAGCCACTTCACCATGCCGGGCTCGACATCCATCGGGCCCTTCCAGCCCTCTAACTGATACGGGTCCCAGCCGTTGTAGACGATGACCTGCCCCGGACGCACCGATCCCGAGGCCTTTACCGGTACCACGAACGACCCCATATCGTTGAACACGGGTACCTGCTCATCGTCGAGCACACCGCGAGCGGCAGCATCGCGGTCGTTGCCGACCATGTGGGGACGTCCCCGGTGGGTGTTGAGCATCAACCGGTTCGTGATGTTCATCGAGTGGATGCTCCAGCGGTTGTGTCCGCTCATTACGCCGGGATGGCCGGCCGCCGGTGCAGCCGGGGCCCTTCCCACACCAGCGCGCCCCAAGTCCAGGAATCGAGTAGGATGCACGCGCACATCATCTCTGGAGAAGTTCTCATGGCAGTAAGACTCGATGGTCAGGTAGCCCTCGTCACGGGTGCGGGCCGCGGCCTTGGCCGGGCCTACGCGATCGACCTCGCCAAGCATGGCGCGAAAGTCATCATCAACGACTTTGGCGGCAGTGTATCCGGCGAAGGCGCCGACATCAGCCCGGCCCAGGAAGTGGTCAACGAGATTAAGGCGGCCGGTGGCGACGCCGTGGCCAACGGCGGCGACGTCGGCAACTACGAAGACTGCTTCAACATGGTGAAGCAGGCGATGGACACCTGGGGCCGGCTCGATGCCCTGGTCGCCAACGCCGGCATCCTGCGCGACCTTGCCCTCCACAACATGGCCGAGAACGACTGGGACATGGTCATTCGCGTGCACCTGAAGCAGTGCTACAACCTGCTTCACCATGCGTGGCCGGTGTTCCGCCAGCAGGCCTACGGACGCGTCGTCCTCGCGACCTCGACGTCCGGCCTGATCGGTAACTTCGGCCAGGCGAATTACGGCGCGGCGAAGGCAGGCATGTACGGCCTGATGAACGTGGCGAAGATCGAGGGCGAGAAGTACAACATCATGGTCAACCTCATTTCGCCCGCCGCTGCGACGCGCATGACGAACAATCTCGCCGGCGCTCAGGGGCAGGATCCCGCTGAGCGCGAAATCGTGATGGGTCCTCAGCACGTCGCGCCGGCGGTAACCTACCTCAGTTCGCCCCGGTGCACGGAGAGCGGCCTCTGCATCGATGCCGCGGGTGGCCGCTTTGGCCGCATCGCCATCGTCCGCAATACGGGCGTGCGCTACGACCCGCACGATCCCAAGGACGCCGACTGGTTCGAGACGCAGTGGGCGAAAGTGACCGACCTGACCGGCGCATGGGCGCCGTGGTCCGGGCGCGAGTCCCGCGAGCAGCACTACGCCGCGAAGGCACAGGCCTGAGCCGCAAACGCTCAACGCGTGGAGCACAGATGACAGCCGGGTAACAGTCCCTGTGCTCCACCCAACTCGCGCGTGCCACCCCGCGTAGACTGCGACGGATGAGCGATCTCCTGGTGTCATCCGCGATTGCGCAGGCCGCGGCCATTCGATGTGGGCGCGTCTCGTCCGAGGAACTTGTCCGGGCGCACCTCGACCGGATCGCGGCCATCAACCCGGCGCTGAATGCGGTCGTCCAGACGGATGCGGCGGCCGCTCTTGAGGCGGCGCGGTCTGCGGACCGCAAGCTGCGTACCGGTGATGCGCACGGCCCGTTTCACGGGGTGCCGTTTACGGCGAAAGATTGGATCGAGACGGCTGACTTCGTCTGTGCGGCTGGATTCGCGGCGCGCAAGGCGCACACTCCGAAGCGCGACGCGACCGTTGTCGCCCGGATGCGCGCCGTTGGCGCCATCCTCCTCGGCAAGACGAATGTACAGGAATCGAACGAGGTCTACGGCGAGACCCACAACCCGTACGACCACACCCGCTCGCCGGGGGCGAGCAGCAGTGGCGAGGCAGCGATCATCGCGGCGGGCGGTTCACCCATGGGGCTGGGAAGCGATTCAGGCGGGAGCCTGCGCTACCCGGCGCACTGTTGTGGCGTGGCCACATTGAAGCCGACGGCCGGGCGTGTGCCGAATACCGGCCACTTCCCGCGGATTGGGGCGCTTCACGACCCCAGGACGGTGATAGGTCCCATCAGTCGCTTCGTCGAGGACCTCTGGCCGGTGCTCGCCGTGGTCGCCGGGGTTGACTGGAGGGACCCGAGCGCCGTTCCCGTGGCACTCGAGCCGCCGGCTGCGGGGGTCGCCGGGCGGCGCATTGGATGGTTCGCGGAGATGCCAGGGGCTGCGCCGGAGTCTGATACTGCCGCTGTGGTTCGGGCAGTGGTGCAAGTACTTGGCGATGCGGGCGCGCGTGTGGAGGAAGTGGGCTTGCCGCACATCGCGGACTCGATGCCGATCACGCAGGTCTACTGGAAGCGAGTCCAGAGTCTGAGCCTGAACGAATGGACGCCCGACAAGAGAACTTCGCTGAGTCCGGACGAGATGGAACGCTCGCTGTTTGAGTGGGACCGGTTCCGGCGCGCGATGACGGTGTTCATGGAGACCTTTGATGCCATTGTCTGCCCGGTGGCTGAAGATGGCGCGCCGCTCCACGGCATGGTTCAGCCGCAATCCTATGTGTACACGTTGCCGTTCAGCCTGTTGGGATGGCCGGTTGCCGTCGTGCGAGCGGGAGCAACCCGCGAGGGAATGCCCATCGGAGTGCAGGTGGTTGCCAGGCCCTGGCATGAAGGCGATGCGATTGCGGTCGCGAGCGCCGTGGAAGAAGGGTTCGGCGGGTGGAGGCCGCCTCCACCCTGACAGGCCTACCGGGACATACGCATGTTCGTGCGAAATACGTCACAAGAACACCGTCGGTGGGCCCCTGGCCCAGGGGCCGAAGCGTCCTGTTTGCCGATCGGCACATGGCGTCTGCGGGCATCATCAACGCTCGTGCGGGACGGGCCTGGTTGTCGGCAAACGAACTCGGATTGGGCTACCGTGGTCAGACAGGAGCCGCGATCGGCGCGAGGAGGTTCGCTTGCAGGAAGACTGGCCGCGTCCCGTCGTCCACTGGGAGATCCAGGCCCGCGATCCGGAACGGGTCAGGGCTTTCTATGCAGCCATGTTCAACTGGCCGATCGGCGAAGGCCCGATCATGAACATTCCCGCCGGCGTGGGCGGGCCTGAATCCGGACCGGCGGGTCACATCCTTCGTTCCGACACCTCCCGCGTTGTGCTCTACATCCAGGTGCGCGACCTTCGGGCGTCGCTGGATCATGCTGCGGAACTCGGGGGGACCGTGCGACGCGAACCCTTCGAAGTCGCCGGTGGTCCCACGCTCGCAGCGATCGCTGACCCGGAGGGCAATGAGGTAGTGCTCGTTCAGCAGTAGCGTACGCGGAGGCCGGGACTCTGTTTGCGCAGTGCCGGAAACAAAACTGCGAAGGGAAGGCATCTGAGCGCCATGGGAATGCAAGCACCGGACGTCACGCTGAAGTCTGTCGTGTCGGGCCGCGCGATCAATTTGCGCAAGGCCGGTGTTCCGCTGGTGTTGGTGTTCGCCACCCAGGCGACGACGGAAATGGCCAGCACCTTCCGGACGTCGCTTCGCGAGAAGTACCCGGATCCCGGGAAACTCACCATCGCGAGCGTCGTTGATGTCCACGCCGTTCCCAGGCTCATGCGCAAGATGGCCGAAGGCGCCCTCACCACGCGCTACAAGGAGGTCTCCGGCCGTCTGGCGCCGGGACAGGAGCCTCGCGACTACATCGTCATGCTGCCCGACTGGAAGGGAGAAGTGGCGCCGGCGCTCGGTCTTGGTGAACTCGCCGACCAGCTTGGGATCGCTGTCGTCGCTGCCGACGGGTCGGTCGCGGGGGTTTACAGTGGTGCGGACCCGCTTGCAGCCGCGATCGCGCTGATCGGAGATGCTAACGCTCGAACCTGACGTCAGGGCGCGATCGACCGCTCAGGCGCGGCTCGCGGGCGTCTACTCCAGGTTCTGCCGCGCCTTCCGGACGGTGTGCGAATCCACGACCTCGCGGCCGTCGCGCGCCACCCACGCCCCTTCAGCCCGCGCGGCGTCGTAGGCCGACACCTGGCGCTCGGCACGCTCACGGAGGGCCAGCGGGGGCGTGAACGCAGCGTTGGCCTGGGGCACAAAGCCCGCGCCCGGCAGGACCACACCCGCGAACCCGTGCTGCGCCAGGAACAGAAATTCGGATCCGCCCGATACCACGAGCGGGGCCGTGTCGTGAGCCCGGGCGGCCGCGACGATTACGCCACGGGCGTAGGCCAGCCGCGGTCCCAATTCTTCTTCTCTCGCGCCGATGTCGCGAGCGTAGCCCGCGCTGTCGAAGACGAGTCCCCCGGCGCGCGGTGTCGCGTGCACGATTTCCGCTGCCCGCAGCAGGCCGCGGGCAGTATCGATGACCGGGAACGTCGCGATGGACCCCGGCTCGATCCCGCGGTTGTTTTCGAACTCGCGCAGAGCCACCGCGAGATCACGTGCGTCCTGGGGCTCGCAGGCGTGCGGGAGGAAGACGCCCGCGATGTCCGGTGTTGCAATCGCCTCCACGTCATCGCGCAAGAGGCGTGTCCGTGGGTGGTTGACCACGACCAGCGCGAGCTTTCCCGCTGACCGGATGCGCGGCGCCGCCTCCACGGCTGCTGACCGCAGGGTGGCGGCTGGGGCCGACGCGTCGTTCAGCGTCAACAACACCGCGTCGGCTGCGGACTCCAGCGCCGGTTCGATACTCGCCCCGGCGGCGACGGCGACCACGCTACGCAGGCGCATCTATTCGTTCGCCCCGCCGATGTAGCCTCCGACCACGACCGGGGGAGGCGCCGCCGCGGCCAGGTTCAGATCCTGCCGCAGAGCCATGATGCACTGCAAATGGTCGAGCGCGTGGCGGTACATCAGCTCGCCCACCCACTGGCAGGTCAGCGGCCCCCACCGCGTGTCCGTTCGATAGCGCGTCCAGGTTGCGTCGGTCATGTCGCGGAAGATGGCGAGCTCTTCGTCACGCATCCGCGCAATCTCGTTCATGATATTCGTGACGGGCTCGTCGGGGTGGTAGCGTTCGTCGTGCCACTCCTGTCGCCGGTAGTCGAGCGGGTCAAGCATGTCCGGGACGGTGGCCCAGCGCAGCAGTGGCAGGTACACCTCCTGCTCCATGTCGCGCATGTGGGCGATGTGCTCGTGGATAGACCACTCATCGGCTGAAGGCTTATATGCCAGCTTCACTGTCGCCAGCCCGCGTACTGCCCAGGCCAGGTCATCCGTGGCGGAGCGCAGTCGCGATGTGATTTCGCTGCGGTACGCGGAAGTCTCGCTCGTCACTGGCCGGGCCTCCCTCATCGCAAGTGGTCGGCGGCCATGCCCGGTACTGCAAACGCGGGCCGGGAGGTCCACCGGGAAGAGTATAGGCGATCCGCAATGGTTGCTTTGGCGCGTTCTTCGGCGAGAGTCAGCGCGTGGGGTTGTGGGTCTCCATGCTCACGGAACGGTGAGTTCCTGGCCGATTGAGAGGTCGTCGGGGCTCGCGAGGTTGTTGGCGGCGACGATCGCATCGATAGTGACCCCCCACTCCTGTGCCAGGTCCCAGAGGGTGTCGCCAGCTTTAACGATGTACTTACTTCCGGGATTCGCTCTGGCCGTTGGGCTGGGCGAAGGAGAGGCCACTGTGGGTGGCGTTGCGGATGTGGCCGTTGCAACCGGGGATCCTCGGCCCACTGGAGTGTTGGTTTCGACCTTGACGCCGCCGGCGTCATCGCCGCCGCACCCTTCCAGCAGAACGGCGAGGCCGAGCGCGCACACGGCAACCAGGGCGGGACCGCTACGTCGGCGGTGCTGGTGCTGGCGGCTCACGTCCACGGGCGTTCCCGGGGGTCGTCGCCTTCCGTGAACTCGACGAACCAATCGCCCTTGCTCCGGACGATGCGGTACGGTCTGCCCGAGGCTCTCGTTTGGTGCTGCTCTGGCTGCCGGGGCACGTAGCTCAGCTTCTGGAGCTGGCTCGGCAGCTCGAGGTCGACCGGCGACACCTGGCCCCTTCGCATCAATTCGCCTCCTTTGATGCGGTACAAGAGACGGCCAGTGGAGGAAGCAGCGCCGGCGGGCGCGGCCTCCAATTGCCTACGAGGTTGGCTGGCGGGTTCGGCGTCGGATTCGCCTACGCGCCCCCTGCGCGATTCACCCCGGGCTGTTGGGTTCCCCGCTCCCCGACCCTGCTCCGCCGGGGATTCGGCTCTCGCATCGTAGCACTGGCGTCAACGCCCCGGCGCGAGCCACTCTGCGGCGGAAGGCACCCCATGGAGCCCGGTTGCGTACATCACACTCTTGATGAGCGCCCGTTCGACCGCGCGCACTGTCATCAGCCCCACGCTGAACACATCGTGGGGCTGAACGGTCACGTCGCCGGTCGCGACTGCGAAGGCGACGTCGCCGTCGCCGAAGGTGTGCGCCGGCATGACCGTGCGCGCCAGCCCGTCGTGCGCCTGGATCGCGATGCGCTGCAAATGGTGATGATCGAGCGCGGCGTTCGTTGCCACACAGATGAGCGTCGTGTTCTCCAGCAGTGCGTCCATCTTTGCTGTGCGCCTGGCGATCGCTTCCGGCAGGGCGATGAATTGGCCCGGTTCGGCCCGGGGACCGGCAATCACGTCGCCCGTGTCTGGATCGACGAGGTGTCCGCTGGCGTTGTTTGCAACGATCGCGCCTACAACCAGGCCCTTCGGTCCGGCGACACTCGCGGTGCCGATGCCGCCCTTCAGGCTATGTTCTGGCCCCAGCGTCTTGGCCACCGTGGCTCCCGTTCCGGCGCCGACGGTTCCGAGAGCCACGCGGCCGCCTGTCGCGCGCGCAGCGGCGAGGTAGCCGGCCCGGGTTCCGGGGAACGCGGCGGGACTGCCGAGGCCCAGGTCGTACAGTACGGCTGCGGGGACGATCGGGACCTTGCGGGCGGTGGTTTCGAACCCCACTCCTCGTTCCGCCAGCCAGTCCATGACGCCGGTTGCGGCGGCGAGCCCAAAGGCACTGCCACCGGCGAACAGGATGGCTTGGCATCGTCGTACGAGGTTGGCGCCGGCGAGGACGTCGGTTTCGCGCGTTCCAGGTGCGCCACCGCGGGCGTCCACGGCCGCGCCCGTGCTCGTCTCGCAGAGGACGACGGTGCACCCCGTGCCGGCGCGGCGATTGGTCCAATGCCCTACGCGGATCCCGCGGACATCGGTGATGGCGTCGCGCGCGCCGGTATTCCAACCCCTGGTGTCGGTCAATGTCGGCTCCGGGCAGATTCTACGCCGGCCAGAGCGCAGCGCGGATGGCGGCCGCCAACGGGTGG
>Ga0172369_10007454_pt1 | contig 12690 bp, 13 predicted proteins | sample LakKiv25m_FD_114539 | JGI IMG/M metagenome (GOLD analysis project Ga0172369, IMG submission 114539) | Freshwater microbial communities from Kabuno Bay, South-Kivu, Congo - kab_022012_11.25m | ecosystem: Environmental > Aquatic > Freshwater > Lake | place: Democratic Republic of the Congo... | reverse complement strand
CCATTTCCATCCGGCACGCCGACGCCATTGATCTCAAGTACTACATTTCGGACGGCCAGGAGCGCCGCGAACTGGTGGTCGCCCTGCCCCACGCACCGCTTCTCAAGGTCGCCGCCGAAGCCGGCCGGAAGGTCACTGACGCCTGGTGCTTGCGCCTGGGTGCGCTCCAGATTCGCCGGATGATCTCAACCTGGACCGGCCTGGAAAACCCGGTCGCCGCGCTGGATGAGGCGGCGCTGGCCCGGTTGAATCTCGAGGTTGAAGCGTCACAGTCTGATCAGCGTGACCTGGCCCAACGTATTCGGTAGCTTTTTGCGATTCCTCGCCGTTGCATCCTCTCTTGTGTTCGGCGACAATCCTGAGTTGAGGCCACACACCACTTCAAAAGAGCGAGGGTGAACCAAATGCTGACTTGTCCTGAATGCGATGCCGTCTTTGACGTCGACGAAAGTGAACTGGACGAAGGCGAAGAGTTGATGTGCGATGAGTGTGGCGCCCAGTTCGTCGTGACCCAGACTGATCCCATCGAGTTGGAAGCCGCCGACGAAGCCGAGGACTTCGAGGACGACGAAGAAGAGTTCGATGAGGATGACGACGAGGACGAATTGGACGAGGAGGAGGATGAAGAGGAAGACGAGGAGTGGCGTTGACCGTCTGGCGCTGATCCTGGGCTGCCTGGCGATCTTGCCCGCCGGGCTGCGGGGCGGCGATGAAGCGAAAGCCGTCGTGGCGGGCACGGTCTTTCGCGATCCCGGATTTGCCTTCCCTCGCGTTCAGGTCACCCTGACCGCGATCGCGCCGCCGCCGGGCGTCAAAAAGATGAAGCCCATGCGGGTTATGACAGATGCCCGCGGCGAGTTTGCGTTCCATGTGACCGCCGGAGACGCCCGCTACCGGGTCCGTGCCGAAGCGCCGGGATTTCTCCCGGTCGAAAAGGAAACCACCGTCTCGGCCAGCGAACGCGTGGACGTTTACCTTACACTGAAACCGAACGCGCCCTGACGCATCCCTTAGTTGAGGAGTACCCCATGGCCCGACGCCTGATCGTTGCCGTTATCTGTCTCTGGGTAGCCCTGCCCCTGTCCGCCCAGTGGACCAACCAGAAAAAGGAGAAGGGACGCGATCCCAACGTCCGCAACCTGCAGGGCATCGTCACGCTGCCCGACGGCAATCCAGCCAGGGGGGCCGTCGTCAAGATCAAAAACCTGAAGACCCTGCAGGTGACCAGCTTCATTACCCAACCCGACGGCAAGTACCGCTTTCATAACCTGTCCTCCAACATCGACTACGAAGTCCGCGCGGACTTCAACGATTTGTCCAGCGACAAGCGCATGCTCAGTGTCTTCGACTCCCGCCTGGACGCGGTGATCAACCTGCCGCTTGCGGCAAAAACAAACGACAAGGACAAGCAAAAGGAGAGCAGTCAATGAAATCAATCAGGCAGGCAGTACTGGTCTTGGCCGCTTGCGCGGCAATCCTTCCGGCGGGCGAACCCCTGAAACTCAATAGTCTCGACGGCCAAGCGGTTTCCATCGGGCTTGATGGCAAGACCACAGCCGTCGTTTTTGTCTCCGTGCAGTGCCCGGTTTCGAACGCGTACAACGGCCGCATGAAAGCTCTGTATAGCGAATACAAAGCGAAGGGGATCGACTTCGTCTTCGTCAATGCCAACGCCACGGAATCGGCCGGCGCCGCCGCCCGGCACGCCCAGGCCAATTTCAATTTCACGGTGTACAAGGACCCGGATAACAAGGTTGCCGACCGGCTCTCCGCCCAGGTCACGCCCGAGGTGTTCCTGTTCGACAAGTCAGGCAAGGTCGTTTACCACGGCTCAATCGACGATTCGCAAGCCGAGGCCCGAATCTCCAAACGCCCGTTCAAGGATGCACTCGACGCGGTTGTCGCAGGCAAGACGGTCCCGGCGGCCGAGTCGAAAGCGTTCGGCTGTTCGATCAAACGCGCCAGTAAACAATCGTGATCAAACTCATTCCGTTGATTCTCGCCGCCGGCACGCTGTTTGCCGCCAATCTGAAACCGCTGGACGAGGCGGCCTACACGAAGATGGTCGCCTCGTATAAGGGCAAGGTCGTGCTGGTCAACTTCTGGGCCACCTACTGCGTTCCCTGCAGAAAGGAGATGCCCGCCCTGGTCGCGATGCAGTCCCGTCTGTCGGCCAAGGGTTTCCAGTTGGTCACCGTATCGGCGGACGAGATCGAGCAGGAGCGGGACGCAGCCGCGTTCCTCGACAAGACGAAGGTCGCCGGGCCGGTTTACATCAAGCGGGTCAAAGATGACGACAAGTTCATCAACTCGCTCGATCCGAAGTGGTCCGGCGCTCTGCCGGCTTCGTTTCTTTACGACAAGTCGGGCAGGAAGGTGAAGTCCTACTTTGGCGAGGTCAACCTGAAACAGCTTGAGGCTGATGTTCTCAAGCTGCTGTAAGTGCTTTTCCCCCAGTAAATTATCGGCGACCAAACGAACTCTCCGGCCAGAGGGAGTTCGTTTGGTTTTCGTTTTTTCTTCGCCTTCGATTAGTATTCGGTCATCGTTCCGCCACGCCCGCCGCCGCCTGACGGGCTGCGGAAAACCGCATTGAGGAACACGACGTTCAGGCCGTCCATGTAGGCGCGGAAGTTCGGATCGGCGGTGAAGCCGACCACCGTGCCCCGCCCTTCGCTTTGCACGACGACAAAGGGTTTGTACGACAGTTGTTTTCTGTTTTCGTCCCAGAGCACGCCCGCCGCGAGGATCTCCGCGGGACCGGCGAAGATGATCGGGTTGACGCCTTTGTCCTTCTTCAGCGGCGCGTAGATGGTCCGGCCGTCATACAGAACGTGGACGGTTTCGGGCAGGCCGTGGCCGATCCAGTGCTCCTGATCGGGCTTGGCCCGCAGCAGAACGCCAGCGACGGCGTCGGGCATCTCCCGGTCGCCCCTGATCGCTTTCTGATAGTCTTCTTCGCTGACCAGGATCTTTCCAGGGACCGGCCCGGTGGCGGCGGCGGCCGAGGCGGGCGGAGCCGAGGGTGAGGCGGAGGAAGACGGCGGCTTGGCTGCCGGGGTTGGCTTGGCTGAATCGGCGGGGCGGCCCGGAGTGGCGTCCGCGGCGGCGAGCGCCTCCTGTTGAAGGGCCAGAAGTCCAGCCTGGCTGCCAGACAGATAGGTGAGGGCGTTTCCGATCCCGATCAGCGTCCCGCCGGCGCGGACCCAGTTCTTGATTCGGTCGGTCGAGGGGCCCAGCGCCGCGGCGTAATTGCCGCCGTCGGGCAAAATCAGAACGTGGAAGCGTGACAGATCGGCCATGGCCAACGCCTGGGGACGGATGACGGTGACCGGATAACCGTACATTCGTTCGATCACGAACCGGGTGGCGCCGGCGGCGAGAGACGACGCGGGCGAATCCCAAATCATGGCGATACCGGGCTTTCTGAGAAACTGCGCGTTGTTGGACCCGAAGTCGATACCCTCGTCCACCCAGCTTGAATTGGCGGCAACCGCCTCGGCTCCGCTCGATGCCACGATCCGGGCCACTTTGTCGTGGACGGTTGCATCGTTTTGTTTCACGCCGACAACGAGGGTCCCCGCCGCGAACTGGCGGCCGTTCTGCTTGAACGGCTTGCCCGCCGAGGTGACCCGCAGGCCGGCCCGCAACGCGGCGGCCAGAAACCGGCCCGCCGCCTGCGATCCCCACGGGACAACATATGCGACGGTTGCGCGCGCCGGGACGGCGCCCTTCGGCTGATAGGGGCCGGAGATGGCTTCAAAGCTGCCGGAAGCCTCCTCCGCGGCCTGGACGCATTCGACGTTATAGAGCATCGGCAGCGACCACGCGGTGACATCGTAGATCTCGTCCCGGAGGTTCTTCTTCCGGCGGCGCTCCTGTTCCTTGACGAAAGCCGGATCCATTTCGCTCCGCGGGTCGAGAAGGGTGCGGACCAAGCGCTTGCGCTGCTGGGCGGCCGAGATCAGATAGCTGCCGGCCGGGTACTGTTTGCCGCCGCTGGAGAACGCGGCCGGGGCCCGGCGGACTTCGATGCCCAGTTCGGCGAGCAGGTAAGCCATTTTGTCGACCGCGGAGGTATCGCCGCGGCGGGGCAGAATGTACTCTTTCACCGCCTCCTTGCGCCCCTCGTCGACAGCCGACTTGCCGTAGTTCCAGAAGTTCCTCAACAGCATTTCGCGGTTGGCCGCCGCGGTCTCGCACGTGGAGATCGAGGCGACGAAGTGCTTCTTGACGCTCTCCTGGAACGTGTAAAGCGATTCGTCCGATTTGCGCGCGATCAAACCCCGGACCGAGGCGTTTTCATACGTCATGCCCATGCCGCCGTAGTACCAGGGCCAGGAGGCGCCGTAGCCGGGGTAGAACTCGTCGAAGACCTCGCGCGTGAAGTAGGGGTAGCCGAACTGGTCAAACCATTTGGCGTTGTTCTTGCCGAACAGCGGGCCGAGGTCCTTCTGCTCCCTGGTCAGGTGCGGGTTGTATGGTTCGGCTCCGGGCGCGAAGAAGTAGGTCGAGTCGGTTCCCATTTCGTGGAGATCGACGAAAACCAGGGGCAGCCACTGTTTCAGATAAGCGACACGGCCCCGGGTTTCCGGCTGGGTGAGGGCAAACCAGTCGCGGTTCATATCGAAGAGATAGTGGTTTGACCGGCCGCCGGGCCACGGCTCGGCACGTTCGGCCGAGAAAGCGTTCGGATCGGGTTCGAGACCGGCGCTGGCGCGGTAGTTCTGGACGAAGCGGTCGCGCCCGTCGGGGTTCTGCAGCGGGTCGATCAGGACGACGACGTTTTGCCGTACGGCCGCGGTGAGCGCATCGTTGCGGGCGGCGACGAGGTGATAGGCGGTGAGCATGGCTGCGTCGGGCGATGAGATTTCGTTTCCGTGGACGCCGTAGGAAAGGCCGATGACGGCGGGCATCGAGGCGATCAGTTTGGCCGCGGCGCCGTCACTGGTGCGGACCGGATCGGAGAGTTGCTTGACGCCGGCTTTGATCTGCTCGATGCGGGCGATGTTGGATTCCGAGCCGACGACGGCATAGATAAGGCGGCGGCCTTCCCAGGTGGTTCCATAGTCGAACACCTTCAGCCGCGAAGGCGCGGCGGCAGCCAGTGCCTCGAAGTAGCGGACGATGTCGGCGTGGGTGGCGTGTTTCTGGCCCGCCGGGTAGCCGAGCACCTTTTCAGGGCTGGGGATGGCTGGGTCATATTGGGCGCCGGGCCAGAATTCGAACTTCTGAGAGAAGGCCGGCAATGCCAGCAAAGCGAGGGCGAAAACGACGCTACGCATATTCTTTACAGAATAACGCGGGAGACAGCCGATCCTCACAAATGGCCCGATATGGGGCAGGACGGCACGGTCAGTCGTTCGTGATATCGGAGGCGGCCGAGCGTTCCCGCACCTGGCCGTAGGCCCTTTCCCAGGCCCGGTAGGCGGGGTGGTTCGTCCAGGCGTCGAGGGCCTGGGCCGAGTCAAATTCAATCACGAAGGCATCCGTCATGCGATGGTACTTGTCCCTGCCGCCGGGCAGCCTTTCGTGCTGATAGCCCTGCACCTTGGCAGGCTTCAGCCAGACATTACGGATGCCTGGCACTTCGGTGGCCATCCGTTCGATGCCATCTGCGACGGACTTACGCTGCGCCTCGGTCGTGCCCTCGACATAGCAGAGCGTCACGACATGCAGTACGGTTTTCGGTTTGCCGTATTTGTGGGCGGCGCCGGCAAGCGCGGCGCCCAATGCCAGCAACGCGGCGGTGACGACAACGGATCTTACCGAAATTGTCAATGGCATCGCAGCCCCTCCAGTCTTCACTCCACGCCTTGTTTGGTTCCGGCGGGCCCGCCAGCCCGCATCCCGGACCACTGTTCACAGATGACGATCGAATTCGCCGGATTCCGCGGATCGAACCTGACCGAGACCGGCCCGAGAAGAAGTCCCGTGTTGTCCGGCAGCAGGTGGGCCAGCGCGGAAACGTCCTGCGAAGCCGAATAGGCGACGCCCCGCAATTGGTAGTGATAATGCACGAAACCGCCCTCAACTTCGTTTACCACGCCTTCGATCGCCCGGCGGTACGCGTTGACGGCCAAGCGGCGCCGGCGCTCCCGTTCCTCGGGCAAGGGCCGGCGCCTGAACACGATCCACAGTGCCGCCGAGACAAACACCCCGGATGCGGCGAGGGTCGCGGCCAATTGCGGGTTCCAGGCAGGGGACACGGTTCAGACACCTTTTGCGCTTCGTCCGGTCAGTTCACGATCGCGAGAGCAACTATTAAAATACAACGCGCCGCGGGAGAAAAGATCATCCGGCGACGATTTGATTTTCCAGGGTGGCGACGCCGGTCACTTCTACACTGACGGTGTCGCCGGCCTTCATCCCGCCGACGCCAGGGGGCGTGCCCGTGGCAATCAGGTCGCCCTGTTCGAGCGTCATGAACTGCGTCACGTATTCGAGGATCGCCTCGATGCTGAACAGCATGCCGGTCACCGGAGCGTCCTGCCGCAGGTCGCCATTGACGCGAGTCCGGACCCGGATCGAGCCGAATTCGACCTCCTCCTTGGGAACCCACCAAGGGCCCACGGGGCAAAACGTGTCGAACCCTTTGCCGCGGGTCCACTGGCCGTCTTTTTTCTGAAGGTCGCGCGCGGTGACGTCGTTCACGGCCGTGAAGCCGGCCACGGTCTGCCAGGCTTCAGACCGGGACAGGTTGCGGCACCTTCGGCCGATGACCAGGCCGAGCTCTCCTTCGAAGGAAAGCAGTTTGGACAGGGCGGGAAAGACGATTGGCGCGCCGTGGGCGTTGAGCGACGAAGGCGGTTTCAGAAAGATGATAGGTTCGGCCGGCACTTCATTGCCGAGTTCTTTGGCGTGGTCGGCATAGTTGCGTCCCACGCAGACGATCTTAGACGGGGAGACGCAGGGCAGCAACCGGACCGAGTTCAGTCCGGCTTCCGAGCCGTCAGGGAGCAGAATCCGGCCGCCTGCGGCCAACACGCCGCGCTGGACTGCCGGATGGGTGTCGGCGGCGGCGATGCCGAGAGCGGCGTCATGCGTGAAACGGACGTTTCTGGTCATTCAGGTTCAACTCGCCTCAGCATCAATTGTCACTGAAAGAGGACTTCGACGGGATCGCAGGGCCTGCTTTCGTTACCGGCCTGGTCCACGGAGGAGACGGCGTAGCGATAGCGGAAGCCGGGTTTCACGGACTTGTCGCTGAACGATGCCGTGGGGACGGGTTCGCCAAAGCGGGCGAGTTCCGCCTGGCCCTCGGCGCGCCACATCTGATAGCCGCGCAGGTCGGCTTCGTTGTTGCGGTCCCAAGCGGCCTCGACGACACCGATGCCGGCTTGGGCGATGAGGCCCGTGGGGACGGCGGGGGCGAAAGTGTCGACGGGGCTGATCGGCACGGGCGTTGACAACTCGCTGACGGCCCCGCGGCCGCCGGTATCGATGACGCGTTGCACGCGGTAAACGTAGCTGACGCCGAAGACCGCGGTGGTATCCAGGAATTCGGCTCCGGAGGCGGCCGTTCCGGCGACCGATTCCTCCTTGTCCTGCCCGGATTTCCGATAGACCCGCACAGGGCCGCCGCCGGGTTGCCACCGCAGCAGCACCCCGCCGGGCGTGGCTTCAGCCGTGAGTCCGGCCGGCGCCTGGGGAGGTTCTACAACGCGCAGAGAAACGGGCTGGGACCAGTCTCCGGGGCGCCCGCCAGGACCGATGGAACGTACGGCAAAGATGATGTCCTTTTCTTCCCAGCCCGCCACCGGCACCTCGATCTTGACCGGTTCAGCGGCGGCCTTGGGAACGTCAATCCGCTTGGCGGCTGCAGCCCAGCGGTGGATGTCGAAGGCGGGCGCCTCGGGGTTCTCTCCGGCACGGAGTTCGATGCCCGAGAGCGATTTCAGGATCAGATCGTCGGTGGATTTAAGTGACGGCGTAAAGCTGATTTCGATGCGTCCCGAGCGCTGCTCGACCGTCAGGTCCTTGATCGGAACTGGGATGTTGAGCGCCGGCGGAAGAGGCGCGCCGACGTACCCGCATCCCCAGAGCGCTGCAACCATGAGCGCAGTTGAAATAAGCGCCAGCTTCCGCATCACAGGATGTACCGGCTCAAGTCCTGATCGCCCACGATTCCGTCGAGACGGCGGCGGACGAATGCCGCGTCGACCGTCACCTTTTTCTTTTTCAGGTCCGGGCCGTCGAAAGAGACCTCTTCGAGAACGCGTTCCAGGATCGTGTGCAAGCGGCGGGCGCCGATGTTTTCAGTGGCCTGGTTCACCACGACGGCCATGCGCGCCATTTCGGCGATGCCGTCTTCGGTGAAGTTCAGTTGCACGCCTTCGGTTTCCATCAATGCGGCGTACTGCTTGGTGAGCGCGGACCTGGGTTCGGTCAGGATGCGGACGAAGTCCTGCTCGGTGAGCGCCTTCAGTTCGACCCGGATCGGGAAGCGGCCCTGAAGTTCCGGAATCATATCCGAGGGCTTGCTGACGTGAAACGCGCCGGAGGCGATGAACAGGATGTGGTCGGTGCGGATGAAGCCGTAACGCGTGTTGACCGTGGTGCCCTCGACGATGGGCAGGATGTCGCGCTGGACGCCTTCGCGCGAGACATCGGGCCCGTGGCCGCCCTCGCGCCCGGCGATCTTGTCCACTTCGTCGAGGAAGATGATGCCGTTGCGTTCAGCGCGGTCGACAGCCAGGCGGGTGACCTGCTCCATGTCGACGAGTTTCTGTTCTTCCTCCTGCACCAGGTACTCGAACGCCTCGGCCACGCGCATCGAACGCTTGCGGGAGCGATTGCCGAACAGGGCCGGCAGGAAATCGCGCAGGTTTGTATCCATCTCCTCATTGCCGGTGTTGGAGAAGACTTCGAGATTGGGGGGCCGTTCGCGGACGTCGATCTCGACGAGGCGGTCGTCGAGCCTGCCGCTGCGCAGCTTGTCGCGCATCTTTTCCCGCGATTTTTCCGCAGTCTCGCTCGGTTCGCCCGACGTCGGCAGGAGGACGTCCAGCAAACGCTCCTCGGCCGCGGCCTCGGCGCGGTCGGCGACCTCGTCGAGCTTTTCGTCGCGGATCATGTCGATCGCGATCTCCACAAGATCGCGAATCATCGATTCGACGTCGCGCCCGACATAGCCCACTTCGGTGAACTTGCTGGCTTCCACCTTGAGGAAGGGTGAATTGGCGAGCTTTGCGAGCCGCCGGGCGAGTTCGGTCTTGCCGACGCCGGTCTGTCCGATCATGAGGATGTTCTTCGGCAGCACCTCTTCGGCCATCTCGGGGTCGAGCTTGCGGCGGCGGATCCTGTTGCGCAAAGCGACGGCAATGGCGCGTTTGGCGTCAGCCTGGCCGACAACATACTTATCGAGTTCGGCCACGATCTGGCGCGGCGTCAGTTCGTCCAGCAGAGGCTCGTCGCGGTTTGAATCGCCCGGCAGATAGATGACCATGGGTCAGGCAAGCTCCAGGTAGACGATGTTGTGGTTGGTGTAGATGCATGCGTCGGCGGCGATCTTCATGGCTTTCTCGGCGATTTCGCGCGCGCCGAGCTTGGTGTTGTCAAGCAGCGCCAGGGCGGCCGCCTTGGCGAAACCGCCGCCGGAGCCGATGGAAGCGCAGTCGCCATCGGGTTCGATCACGTCGCCCTGCCCGCTGAGGATGTAGATATTGTTCGAGTCAGCCACCAGCAACAGGGCGTCGAGATGGCGAAGAACCTTGTCGTTCCGCCAGTCCTTGGCCAGCTCGACGACGGCCCGCGGCAACATCCCGTTGTGGGCGTCCAATTTGGTTTCAAAACGGGCGAACAGGGCGAAGGCGTCGGCGGTGGAACCGGCGAATCCGGCCACGATCCTGTCCTTATAGAGGCGGCGCAACTTATTGGTGGTGGCCTTGAGAACCTCGCTGCCCAGCGTCACCTGGCCATCACCGGCCAGGACCAGTTTGCCGGCCCGCCGCACACAGAGAATCGTCGTGCCATGCATCCGGGCGCCTTGCTCGTTTGTCCGCATTTGATCCTAGTCTACGCCGGGCGCGGCGGGTGAATATGGGTGCGCCACATGCGGGCGAAAAGGACGAAGGCGGCTGGCTTCCGGCGCCCGAAGACCGCCCGGATGGCCTCGATGCCGAACCAGATGAAATACGCCCAGGTAACCAGTTCGTGGGTGTGCGACGCAAGCATGCGCCACCACTGCTCGCCGGGGTGGATGGGTGAGGCCAGGAACTGAATGAACCAGAGCGAGAACAGCGCCGAGGCCTCCCACCAGACCATTTCCATGTTCAACAGGAAGATCATCGCCACGAGCGACTGGCCGATGGTCATGAGCAATTCGAGTTCCTGTTGCGAATCGAAGGGGATGGCCGACGGAGCTCCGCGGCTGATCGAAAACAGGACGGGCAGCATTGCCGCCAGCAGCGTCCACTGATTGATGTTCGAGGACACCATATTCATCAGCGCCATGGGCGCGCGGTCGATGGTCCTGGCCCAGTAGAACGCCGAGACTTTTTCCGGAAACTCGCTGACAAAGGGCGCGACCCACTGCACAAACACGAAGCTCGGTACGCCGAGCAGGGCGGACACGGCCAGCAGGCTGCCCAGGAACGGTTCGGCGGTGAAGTAGATCAGCGCGCCGCCCACGGCAAACAGCCCGACAATAGCGAGGTTGCGGACGGCGGGACGCGCGGTCACGATCGCCTTTGGAACGCGGTCGAGGTCTTCAATGCCCTCCGCGTCCTGGGGGGGCATTTTTGAAAGGACGACCAGGTAAGCCGAGTAGATGAGAATGAGCACCGCGGCGTCGATGAGATCCAGCGTGGCCTTGTACCAAACCAGGAACATATACAGAAGCGGAACGAGCAGGCCGACTACTTCGACGCAGTGTTCGTCGTGGAGTTTGATTGATCCGATCGCCTTGCCGTACTTGCGGCGGTAGCAGAATGCCGCGGTGAAATAGATCATCGGCCAGCCGAGGCCGGTGAGCAGCCGCAGCGCGCCGGTCAATCCGGCTAGCAGTAGCGGCACCTGCTGTTTCCAGGCCAGCACGGCTTCGACGGCGAACTCGGGCAGAGTCTGAAGCCACGCCAGAATGGCCAGTGCAAAGCCCTGGGCGATGTAAAACTGGGCCGATTCGGCGGCCCAGGCAATGAGAATGGCGGCTCCGAGGATGGCGGGTGTCGCCCAGAGCGCCGCTTCAGGGCCTACCTGCATGATTTCGAGAGTGGCCAGCAGCGCAAAACAACTGCCTGAGGCGGCGGCAGCGGCAGGCATCGGGAGCGGGCGGCGGAGTCGGCGGCTAGTTGAAATTGACTTCATCGGATGAGGAGCGGACGCGAGAATGCTTCCTGAAGGCGTCTGAACTTCCAGGATAGTCGATCCGGCGGTGCGCCCCGCGGCTCTCCTCGCGCGCCAGGGCCGAACGGGCGATCAACAGCAAAACCTGGTGCATGGCCCGCAATTCCGCGGCGGCGCGGGTGACGCGGGAGCGGCGTCCCATGGGCGCCCGGTTCAGCCTTGCGATGAGCTTGGTCAGGCCATCGCCGGACCTGCGCAATCCGGCCTCCGACCAACTCCACCAGCGGAGGTCTTCCTCGCCCATGTCGGGCGCCATGACTTCGGGCGGCGGATCGGCAGCGGCGCCGGTTTCCGGCGTATCCGGCATCACCTGGGCGGCGCGCGCGCCGAAGACCAACCCTTCCAACAGGGAGTTGCTTGCCAGCCGGTTTGCCCCGTGAACGCCGGTACACGCCGCTTCGCCCGCGGCGTAGAGGCCTTCGACGTCGGTCCGCCCCCACAGATCGGTCACGACGCCGCCCATGGCGTAGTGGGCGGCGGGGAGCACGGGCGCGGCCATCTGGTCGAGGTCGACTCCGTGCCGGAGACAGGTCTCATAAATCCGCGGAAACCGTTCGCGCACGAAAGACCCCCGGCCGGAGAGGTCCAGATACACATGGCGGGAATTCTCGCGCGTCATCTCCTCGACGATCGACGCCGACACAACGTCGCGCGGCGCCAGTTCCGCCATCGGGTGATAGCGGCGCATGAAACGCTCGCCGGAGGAGTTGAGCAACACGGCGCCCTCGCCGCGCAGCGCCTCGGACAGAAGAAACCGGGGCGCGCCTTCCACGTGCAGGGCCGTCGGATGGAACTGGACGAACTCGAGGTCGCCCACGGTCGCGCCACAGCGATAGGCCATGGCCACGCCGTCGCCGGTGGCCACGTCGGGATTCGTCGTATCGCGATAGAGCCGGCCCATCCCGCCGGTGGCCAGCAGCACGGATCGGGCGCGAATGGCAATGAGCCGCCCCGAAGATTCGTCCAGAGCGTAGGCTCCGGCCGCGCGGCCGCCGGCCATCATGAGGTCGACCACGGAGCTGTAGCTGCGGAATTCGATATTGGGGATCGAGGCGCACTTGTGATAGAGCGCTCTCGCCAGTTCGCGGCCCGTCGAGTCGCCGTGCGAGTGCAGCACGCGGCTGCGGCTGTGCGCCGCTTCACGGGCGAACAAAAGCTTCGAACCGTCGCGGTCGAACTCGGCGCCCCAGCCGATGAGTTCCTGGATTCGCACCGGTCCCTCGGCCACCAGAACCCGCACGGCATCGGCGTCGCAGAGGCCGTCGCCGGCGGCGATGGTGTCGGCCTCATGAAGGCTGACTTCGTCTTCGTCGCTCAACGCGACGGCGACTCCGCCCTGCGCGT
>Ga0172369_10007453_pt1 | contig 12691 bp, 9 predicted proteins | sample LakKiv25m_FD_114539 | JGI IMG/M metagenome (GOLD analysis project Ga0172369, IMG submission 114539) | Freshwater microbial communities from Kabuno Bay, South-Kivu, Congo - kab_022012_11.25m | ecosystem: Environmental > Aquatic > Freshwater > Lake | place: Democratic Republic of the Congo... | reverse complement strand
GTCAGTCCACTCGTGCCCTCCGGGCGGATGTCTACCTGCACGTCGTCGTATTTTCCATAGAGCTTGTAGGTCTTGACAGCCACAACAACACCCGAGACCGGGCTTGTGATGGGCGTGCCGGGAGGAGCGCCCACGTCCACGGCGCCGGTCTCGGTGACCACGCGTCCGGAACCGCGCAGTATGTAGTAGCGGACGGAGGCATCTCCGGCAAACACAGCTTCGATGCTGCGCGATACGACACCGCCGTTCACCTGCTCGCCCACGGGTGTGAAGGACTCGGCGCCTTCGTCGCTCAGCGGGAGGTAGGCGATGATGGTGGCATCCTGTGCGGGAACCGGCAGGACGAGGTTGGTGTCACCCAGGCGCGAGAAGACCGGGTGTTGGGCGCCGGCGGCATCGACCGGATTCACCGTGGAGATCTGATCGGCCGCGAGGAGTTCTGCCTCCGGGACCTGGGCGGCGGTACTGTTGGCCAGGGACATGACCACGTACGCGCCCATGGCAAGGGTAAACAGAACGAACAGGCTGACGAATCTGACCCTCCGCCGACGCACTATGACCCGCCGGCGCCTCTCGTGGCGCACGGCCGCGTGTTTAGGCTGCTGTGCTGGCATCGGAGCCTAGACTAGCACCAACCTATTGAAAAGGCCACCGGGGATCACGCTCCCCTTTCCAAGGGACTTGGCTGAGCACTGCATGCCGACCGGTGTATGTATACTGCGTTCACGGTACGAACCGCACGCCGCGGCGTGCGGTCGACGGTTGTACAGGGGGAAGGAGGCAACGGCGTGCAGGTGACCATACCTCGCTGGGTTCAAGCGGTCGGTATTCCACTTGTAGTTCTCCTGGCCGTGTTTGCGGGACGGGCCGTGGGTCACGCGCTCTTCGTGTTCTTGTTGTCCGGCCTGGTGGCCTTGTTGCTGAACCCGCTTGTGGAGGCTCTGCGCCGTCTGCGGGTTCCCCGGCAGGTCGGCGCCCCGCTTGTCTACTTGACGTTCGGCGCGATCATCGTAGTCGTGTTCGTGGTGGGACTGCCTCCGCTGGTGCGTCAGGGTCAGGAACTCGTGGATCGTGCTCCGGATTGGATCACCCAGGCCGGTGAGAGCATGACGTCGTTCCAAGTCTACCTCGACCAGAGGCACATCGCGGTCGACCTGCAGGCGCTGGGGCAACAGTTGAGCGACTGGCTGCAGACGCAGGGTTTCAAGTCTGCGGGAACGGTGTTCAACTTCGGGGTGGGCGTCGTCGGTGGCTTGGCGACCTTCGTGCTCATGCTCTTCGTCAGCTTCTACATGCTGGTCGATGGGCGGCGCATCACGCGATATCTCGCCCATGTGCTTCCCGGGGATGATGCCACGATGCACCGGTATCTCGATGGGCTGCAGACGTCGTTCACCCGTTACGTCAAGGGACAGTCTCTGCTGGGTCTCTCGGTGGGGTTGGCGGCCGGCTTGGGTGTGTGGAGCTTGGGTTGGGATGTCGTGGGCATCTGGCCGGAAGGCGGTCAATATGCCTTGTTGTTCGGGGTGTGGGCCGGCATCACGGAGGTGATCCCCTACGTAGGCCCCTGGTTGGGGGCGTTCCCCCCTGTGGTGCTGGCCCTCTTCCATTCCCCCGTGACCGCCTTGTGGGTGGCGCTCATCTTCTTCATCGTGCAGATGTTGGAGAATCACATCCTCGTACCGAACATCATGGGCGCGACAGTGGGCGTGCATCCCCTGGTGGTCATGTTCGCTCTTCTTGCCGCCGCCGAGGTCGGGGGCATCCTGGGCATGCTCGCCGTCTTGCCGCTCCTGGCGATGCTGAGACACACACTCACCTTCTTCGACCTGCACCTCTCTAGGGCGCCCTGGATAGCCGAGGACGGGGTCGTCGTGTCCGTCGATGCTCTCGGACCGCCTGCTCCGGCGGCGATGCCTGAGGCGGAAGACGCCGGGGATCCGGTTTCGTGACCGCCGACCGGCCCGCGCGGGCGGTTGTCGCCGCGCCCGGCATCGATTGTTGAGCCCCATGAATACTGTTAGAATCACGACGCTTTGGAAGGAGGGCAACAGATAGTCGCATTGCGTGACCGGCTCGGTATACGGGCTCGGCAGTCTCTCGAACCGCTGACCCGTATGCTACAGCGTCTGCACGTCACTCCGAACCAGATTACCGTCTTCGGGGCACTGGTGAACGTAGGGGCCGCATACCTCGTGGTGCGGGGCGATTATGTGGCGGCGGGCATCGTGTTCCTCTTGGGCAGTTGCCTGGACATGCTCGACGGGGCCCTCGCTCGTCTTGCACTCATGGTCACCCCGTTCGGCGCGTTCTTCGACTCAACCCTTGATAGGGCGGTGGAAGGAGTGCTGCTGGCCGCCATCGCGTACCGGTTCGCGCTCGATGGACAGAACGTGACTGTGGCCATAACGGTGCTCGCCCTGCTCGGCTCCCTCCTTGTGAGCTACACGCGAGCCCGTGCGGAGGCGCTCGGGCTTGAGTGCAAGGTGGGGCTCGCGAGCCGCGCGGAGCGTGTAGTATTGCTGGCGGTGGGCCTGGTGTTCACCGTGCTGTTGCCCTACGCTATCTATCTGCTCGCCGTCTTGACGGGCATCACCGTCGTCCAGCGCGTCCTACACACCTATCGTCAGCTGTAGGCCCGTCGGCCGGCCGGGGGCCGGGCGGACCACAAAGTGAGAGGGAGGAACCAGGTGAGCGGAAAGGTCCGAGTCGCCATCATAGGGGCGGGAAACTGCGCCTCTTCGTTCGTGCAAGGGGTGCATTACTACCGGGAGGCGAAGGCGGGGGAGTTCGTGCCCGGGCTCATGCACGTGGATTTGGGCGGCTACCATATCTCGGACATCGAGTTCACAGCCGCCTTCGACGTAGACAAGACCAAGGTGGGCAAGGACCTCTCCCAGGCGATCTTCTCGGGTATGAACAACACGGTGAAGTTCGCCGATGTTCCTGAGATGGGCGTGAAGGTCCACCGGGGCATGACCCACGATGGGCTGGGGAAGTATCTCTCCGAGGTCATCGATAAGGCCCCCGGACCCACCGCCGACGTCATCGGCATCCTGAAAGATACGCAGACCGATGTCGTGGTGAACTATCTGCCCGTGGGCAGTGAGATGGCCACCAAATGGTATGTGGAACAGATACTCGACGCAGGCTGTGCTCTCGTCAACTGCATACCCGTGTTCATAGCCCGCGAGCCGTACTGGCAGAAGCGGTTCCAGGAGCGTGGGCTCCCCGTCATCGGCGACGACATCAAGTCTCAGGTGGGAGCCACCATCGTGCATCGGGTGCTCACCCGGCTCATGCGCGAACGGGGAGTGAAGCTCGAGCGCACCAGCCAGCTCAATGTGGGTGGCAACACAGACTTTCTCAACATGCTCGAACGGGAGCGCCTGGAGAGCAAGAAGATATCCAAGACCAACGCGGTGACCTCGCAACTCGACTACGACATGGGCGCGGGAAATGTGCACATCGGACCGTCCGACTACGTAAAATGGCTGGACGATCGCAAGTGGGCGTACATCCGCATGGAGGGCCGCACCTTCGGCGATGTGCCCTTGAACATCGAGTTGAAGCTCGAGGTGGTGGACTCGCCGAATTCCGCCGGTATTGTCATCGATGCCGTCCGGTGCGCGAAACTGGGCCTCGACCGTGGACTGAGCGGCTCGCTCTTCTCGCCCTCGTCGTATTTCATGAAGTCTCCGCCCGAGCAGTACAGCGATGCCGACGCGCGGTCCAAGACCGAGGCCTTCATCGCGGGTACCGACGATGGCGGGAGGGCGGCGAAGGCCGGCAAAGCCAAGACCGTGAAGGCGGGAAGCCCCGCCGCGGGCTGATCGGGCATACGGGTCGCGGCGCCGGTATGGCGTCGCCCCGCTGCCAAAGGGAGCAGACGTGAGCGCCGAGAGCCTGCACGTCGCGCTGATCACGCCCTTCGCTTGGCCGGAGCCGAGCGCGGTGAACCAACACGTGGCCGACCTGGCGCGCGAGCTGATCGTGCGGGGACATCGACCGGCGGTGTTGTGTTCGTCGGATGAGGTAGGCGAGCTCCAGCGGATGCGTCGACTCTGCCGGCGTCCCGCCGAGGCGGTCCTGGAATATCTCGGGGCCTGGGCGCCAGACGCCGCGCCCCACCCTGATCTCCTGCCGCCCGATGGGCTTGGTCCTCTCGGCCGCGAGTGCGGCGTCCCGGTGGTGCCGCTGGGCAGGAGCTTCCCGACGTGGGCCAACGGTTCGGTAGTCAACATCGGCCTGCCTGTGGACGTCACCTCGCGTCTCGAGCGCCTACTGGTCGGGGGTGCGTTCGATCTCGTGCACGTGCATGAGCCGATTGCTCCGTCTCTCAGTTTCACGGCCATACGGGAAGCGCGCAGTCCGGTAGTCGCCACCTTTCACTCCACACCGGTGGGGCTGCTGGGCTACGAATTGGGTCATCGTCTCTTGGGCCGCTTCTACGAGCACCTGGATGGGAGGGTGGTCACGTCGGCCCGGGCGACTCAGGTGCTCCGCGACTTCTTCGGGGGTGAGTACCAGGCGGTGCCCGTAGGCACGCGACTGGTGGCTTCGCCGCCGCCGTCACCTGGTGCGGGTCTCTACGTCTACCGGGGCGACGACCGTCGGGGCCTTCGGGCGTTCGTGCGTGCCCTGGCCACGGCGTTCCCTCAGGAGCTCCAAGGAGTGGTCGTGGCCCTTCACCGGCCGTCGGCGGATCGTTGGCCTCCGCGACCGGCCCCCCGCCACGTGCGCTCGAAGGTGACCTGGGTGTGTTTTGACGACCCCTTAGAGCTTCAACCCCTCTACGACGCTGCCTCGCTGGTGTTCCTGCCGTATCTGGGCGGCGAGTGGTTGCTGCCCGCGGTCTCGGAGGCCGTCGTGACGGGGCGGCCGGCAGTCGCGCCCGATCTGCCGGTGGTGCGAGACCTGCTCGGTCTGCTGCCCGCTACTCGGTTCTTCGATCCTGCCATGGAGCAGTCTCTGGCGGCGTCTCTGGCTGCTCCTTCGTCACGCCACCCTGAGCCGGCGGGTGCGGTCGCGACCGAGCACACGATGTCGCGTGTCGCCGGGGCCACTCTCGAGCTCTACGAGGAGGTGATGACGGCGACCTCCCGCCACCGCGGTGCGGAGCGCTCTGGAATCAGGCGTCGCGTGTCTGATCTGACGCATACATTCCTTCCGGTCGTAGATGATCGTGACTGGATCCACGCGGACCTGCACGTGCATACCAGCCACTCCAAGGACTGCGCGGTGCCCGTGGAGGCGGTGCTTGCAGCCGCTCGAGAAGTGGGCCTGGGGGCTCTGGCCATCGCCGATCACAACACGATCGCCGGGGCGCTGGAGGCGGCGGAGATGGTCGGCGAAGGCCTCATCGTCATCGTGGCCGAGGAGGTCATGACGCAATCGGGTGAGGTGATCGGCCTGTTCCTCGACGAACCCATCCCCAAGGGAGTCATGTTTGAGGAAGCCCTCTCCTTGATCCGAGAGCAGGGCGGCCTGGTGTATATCCCCCATCCGTTCGATCGGCTGCGCACGACTCCGTCGTACCGGATCATGGTCGACAATCTGCACCGCATCGACATAATCGAGACCTACAACGCCCGAAACTACCTGGCATCGTTCAACCTCAATGCGGAACGCTTCGCGGCCAAGTACAATCTGGCCGCCGGTGCGGGGAGCGACAGTCACGTGCTGCCCGGTCTGGGCACGGCCATGTTGCGCATGCCACGCTTTCGGGGGCCGGAAGAGTTCATGGCATCCCTTCGCGAAGCCGACATAGTGACCAGGCGGAGGAGCCTCCTCTATCTGCAGTCGCTCAAGCTGCTGCAGACCACTCTCGACCGGGTGATGCCCGTCCGGTGACCCGCCTGTGGGCACCGGTAGGCAGGAGTTTTCCGCAAACCGGCCAATAGTATGTAGCTACGCCCGGGGGACGAGGTCCCTCGACACGAGGCGCCCCTCCGCGCGAGGAGATGGATGACCACCGAGCCGATCAAGAAACGAGATCGCCACTCGCCCACTTCGGAAGTAGGCGATCTCTACCGCAAGCTCGAAGAGCGCGCCATCGCCGAGAGCAACGACCTCAATCGTCGCGTGACCCAGTGTCGCGCCTGTCGCCGCGGTGACTTCATGCCCGCAGTGGGCTCCGGCCACCCGCTGGCCGACATACTCTTGGTGAAGTATGCCCCCCGCTATCAGGAAGCCAGTGAGGGTGTGGCCTTCTTCGGGCGCTCCGGGGCCGCAGTGCTCAAGAGTATGGAACGGCTGAGCATCGATCCCCTGCTTCTGTACGGTACGAACGTGGTGAAGTGCCCAGGGGTGGAACAGGCCGAGGGCGAGACCAACTGCCCCGGGTTCTTTCTCGAGGAGTTCCACATCACCCACCCCAGGCTGGTCGTCGTAATGGGCCGCGAGACGCTGGATGTCGTCAACCGGGCTGTGCCCGAGGGGACGAACGAGATCGAATGGTCACTGGGCGAGATCCAAGATCTCACACCGTTCTGCCGGGCACTCGTGACACCCGACATCGACGCGTCCCTCGACGACGCCGGCGCCAAACGGGCGTTCTGGGCATGTTTCCGGGTCGTCGGTGAGTGGTTCCGCGACGAGCCCCCGTATTGATCGTCGCGCGCGGTCGCAGCTCCGCTCTGTGGAAGCCGCCCGGCCCGCTTCCGCTTGCGGCCGCCGGCACCGCCGCGGTCGGGGTTCAGGTAATCGTCGCGAGGCTGCCGCACACGCCATGGCCCGAGGTCGACGGGGTGCTGGGCTTCCTGCTGTGCCTGCTTCCGGTGGCCTGGTTGGTGTGGGTGCTCTGCTCGAGCCCACGGCCGACGTCGCACGTGGCGATCGCCTGCGTGGTGGCACTCGTCGTTGCCTTCGCCTCTGCCCGGCTGGGTCTGCCCACGGTGGCGGTGCCCTTCCAAGTGGTGGCGGCCGCGGGCCTCGGAATCGTGTTGGCCAGGCAGGTAGCCGCGGCCTGGTGGCTGGCGACGTTCGCCGGAGTGGCTATCCTGGCCGACTCATGGAGTGTCTTCGCCGGCCCGACCCGGAGGGTGGTGGAGCAGGCTCCTCACATGCTCGACTATCTCCTCGTGCACTTCACGCCGTTGGGAGGGCCTGTGGCCGGATTGGGGCTGGGCATGAGCGACCTGGTCTTTCTCGCCCTCTTCTTGACCGGTAGTCGCATGCTTGGACTGAACGTGAAGGCGGGCTATGCGGCTATGCTGGGGTCGTTCGTGGTGACGGTGATGCTGGCGGTATGGTGGAGACCGGCCGTTCCCGCTCTGCCCCTGCTGAGCCTGGCCTTCCTCGTGATCAACCTGCCCTCGTGGGTCGTCGTGGTTCGGCGGCGGTGGTTCGGCGGCGGTGGTTCGGCGGTGCCGGAGTAGGCGGATTGGCTAGGTGACCTCGGCCGCCTCGGCGTGCGAAGACGCGGTAGGGTCTCGTTCCAGCAGACCGACGGCCTCGATGTGGGGCGTGTGAGGGAACATGTCCACCGGGGTGACGCGCTTCAGGCGGTAGCCGGCGTCCTGGAACATGGCGATGTTGGGCGCCATCGTCGAGGGGTTGCACGACACATAGACCACCCTCTTCGGCTCGGCGGCGGCTACCCGAGCGATCACCTTGTGGGCCAGCCCACCCCGTGGGGGATCCAGGATCACCACGTCGGGTCGGCCTGCGCCGGGCGGTAGGCTGCGGCTGCCCTCCAGTAGCTCCTTGAGCACCACGCGGGTGTCTCCCTCGAGCCACGTGGCCGTCGCGATGTCGTTGAGGTCGGCATTCGTTCGCGCGTCCCGCACCGCGGCTTCGACCAGCTCTATGCCGAGCACCGCACGGGCAGAGCGTGCCATGTAGAGGGCGATGGAGCCGATGCCGGAGTAAAGGTCCCACACCACCTCGGTGCCTGTGAGTCCCGCTTCAGCGGCGGCGGTGGCGTAGAGGGTCTCGGCCATGAGGCTGTTGGTCTGGAAGAAGGCGTCGGCCGAGATCTTCAAAGAGAGGTCGCCAAGCCGTTCGTAGAGGTATGGGCGTCCCCACAGCGTCTGATGAGGCAGGCCGGTCGCCACCTCGGCAGTGCCGGAGTTGGAGGAATGCAGAAGTCCTACCACTTCGGGGTGTCGTGTGCGCACGAGCCGCACGAGTCCTTCGGCGCCGGGGATGTCGCCGGGAGCGGTCACTACGTCCACCAGCACTTCGCCGGTGGCCCGTGCCTCCCGCACGGCGAGGTGCCGCGCATAGCCGGTGCGGGCGCGGGGGTTCCAGGGGGAAAGGCCTGCGACCCGCAGCCACTCTTCGACCGTGGTTCGGACGGCCTCGGTGGTCTCGGGCAGCAGGTGGCACTCCTGCAACGGTAGTACCCGGTCCCATCTGCCCGGAGGGTGGAAGCCCACTACCAGCACTCCGTCGTGCTCGCCGATGGAGAACTCGACCTTGTTCCGATAGCGCCAGGGATGCTCCACTCCGATGATCGGCCGCATCTCGAACTCGGTCAAACCCCCCAGCCTCTCCAGGGAGTCGCGCACCTGCTGCTCCTTGTAGCGCAGCTGCACGGCATAGTCGAGGTTCTGCCAGCGGCATCCGCCGCAGGTGCCGAAGTGCCGGCAGACCGGATCCCGGCGGTCCGGCGAGGGCTGCACGATCTCGATGAGGCGTGCTTCCGCGTAGCGCTTCTTGGTGCGGGTCACCACGGCCTTCACCACGTCACCGGGCACTGCCCCATTGACGAACACCACGAAATCGTCGAGACGGCCGAGTCCTTGTCCCCCGAAAGCCAGCGTCGTGATGGATAGCTCGAGCGTCTGTCCCTTGGCGGGTCGGGTCACGGTGGTCCTCTCGGGCGTGGGGTCAAGGCGCGGGATGACAGGCGGATGGTAGTATACCGTCGTGTTCGACCGCCGGAGTCAGATAGTCGCCGAGGTGCTGCTCGTGGCTGTCGCTGCGGTGTGGGGATGGACCTTTGTCATGGTCAAGGACGCGGTGACCCTCTATCCCACCCTGCAGTTCCTGGCCCTGCGCTTCAGTCTGGCGGCGTGTGTCGTCGGCATCGTCGTGGCGGGGGGGCGTCTGAGGCGTCGCGGGCGTCCGGCCGCGCGTGAAGCGGCCGCCGACACGGATCTGCTCCCGCTCGTCGTCGAAGGCCCCAGTACGCCCCTGCCGTCCGCACGCGCGCGCCGAGGCGTGTTTCGTGGGCGCAGGGGACGTTCATGGGCTGGCCGATCGTTTCGCGGGGCACTCGGGGGTGGCGCGCTCATGGGTCTCGCGCTCGGCGCGGGTTACGTGTTCCAGACATTCGGCCTCGAGCGGACGACCGCCTCCAACGCCGGGTTCATCACTGGACTGATGGTGGTCTTGGTGCCCGTGCTGCAGGGGTTGGTGTGGCGAAGGTGGATCCGCGGAGGCGCCCTTGCGGGCGCAGTGCTCGCCGCAGCCGGGCTGTACCTTATTTCCGGGGGAGCCGGCGAGCTGCGACCTCTTGGCGATGGGTTGGTGTTCCTGTGTGCGCTCAGTTTTGCCGTGCACATCCTCGTGACCAGCGTGCATGCTGAGGGTCAGGATGCTTCGATATTGACGCTCGTGCAGCTCGTGACGGTTGCGGTCATGACCGCGGTGCTCGCCGTAGCGGCCGCATTGACCGGGCTGTCCCCGGCTCTCGCGTTTCCGCGTGAGCCCTCGGTGCTCTTCGCGCTGGTCGTGACGGGCGTCTTCGCTTCGGCGGTCGCCTTCTCCGTGCAGACGTTCGCGCAGAAACACGCGCCACCCACGCGGACGGCCCTCATCCTTACGATGGAACCCGTGTTCGCCGGGGTGTTCGGCTATCTGCTGGCAGACGAACGGTTGGGTACCACCGGGTGGGTGGGAGCCGGGCTCATCTTCGCGGGTATGCTCGCCTCGGAGCTGCGGGTGTTGCGACGCGCGTCGGCCGGCGAACATCCCCATCAGTTGTAGTTCGAATCTGCTGGAAACGGGTGAGGGGCCGTTCGCCACCTCCGCCGCAACCACGCGCTCGGTGGCCAATAGTCACGAAAGCGAGGAACCTTCGGCCCGGGCGGCCTTCCCCGAGGCCCGGTAGAACAGCGGGGCCGTGGCAAGGAAGGCACCACCGACGAGCCAGCCGATGGGGATGGACAGCCGCTGGGAGATCCAGCCCAGTGCGGGTTGACCAACCGTGCCCCCCGCATCGGCGAAGAAGGCGTCGAGTGAAAGCACGGTGGCCCGCTGCGCCGAGGGTATGTGAGCGTTGATGTACGACATCCGCACCGGAGTGGCTATGCCGAACACCAGGCCGAAAAGCAGCCACAAGGCGATAGCGATGCCCGCTGGGACGACCCCCGCTGTGTGGAATATCAGGCCCACTGCGGCGATGGCGAACACCAGCGCGGTCGATACCCAGGCTGCGATCTCCAACACTCGGGCGGGCTCGCGGCGCAGGGTGCCTTCCCGCATGATGCGCTTGACCAGAGCGTTTCCGCCGATGCCCATCAGTGAGAAGGCGGCGGTGACCACTCCGAGCAGCCAAACGTAGTCCTTCGCCAGCAGATCGAGCACGTAGGGCTGCCACGAGTAGAAGCCGTAGATGAAGAAAACCCCGCTCGCCAGGGAACTCCAGAGAAGTGGTCTGATCACTCTGCTCCGCCAGCCGAACGTTACTCCCGCCTGGAGTATGTTCCGGGTCTCGTCTCCGAACGTGGAGAACTTGAGGGGACGCGGTGTGAAGCCGGCATCGTGGATCAAGAGGGCCGTCAGTACGGCCGCCAACACGAGCAGCGTCGTCCGGACCACGTAGGGCAAGCTGAGACTGATCTGGCCCAGGACTCCCCCGAGGAGCGAACCCACAAGCATGCCGCAGCCCGCCGCCATCTGGCCCCAGGCGAACACCCGCTCTTTCGGCCGCTCCGAGCCGGTGGCGTCGAGCGCATCGACGAGCCAAGCCTCCAGCGCCCCGGTCTCGAACGTGAAGCCCAGCCCCAGGATCGCGCTTGCTCCGATAAAACCCCAGATCCCCCATCCCCAGACTGGGGTGAGCACGTACATCAGAGTCGAGACGGCTAAGGTGACCATGGCGAGAAGCAGCGACGCCCTGCGGCCGATGGTGTCGGCCACCACGCCGGTTGGAACCTCGCAGACCATCTGTCCGACGGTGAACACGGAGTTCACGATCATGACCTGGAAGATCGTTAGCCCACCTTCCCTGATCAAGAAGATGGTGTTGATGGCCCAGATCACCGACGACGCCAACGTGAAGAGCGTGTACACGCTCACGTATCCGACGATGACGTTACGAGAGGAATAGGTGCTTGCGTTCATACTTTGCAGTACCCGTCCGGTGGAATTGTCACGCGAAAGCCGGTCCGTCTTCTCGGCCCGGCCGGGCGCCGTCGCCAAGATCCGCCGGTCGATCTCCACGATCCGCCGGCCGGCGGGCAGTCGCGCCGCCTCGCGGCCCGAGTCAAGCGCGGCAGCTTCGGCGCTCCGACGGGTTCAGTCAGTGCTGTCTGGCTGCCAGGGGTCGCGCTCCAGCGCGCGCTCGAGTTCCCCACGTCCGCCCTGCAACACCGCTTGACCGTGGGTGACCAGGATGCGTTCGGGGTCCAACTCCGCCAGGGCCCGCAAGGAGGGAAGGAGACGCTCCGTGTACCAGCGCTGCCGCCGGTCTCCTATGAGAGGCGACTCCCACACTCGTAGCCGTCCGCCCGCCTCTACGATCGCGTCACCGAAGACGAGGGCCCGCTGGGATGGGATCTCGATGGGCATCTCAGCCCGAACGGGTCGTCCGATGCGGTACACGCGGGCCATTCCCCCGACATCTTCGCCTCCGGCCAGTGGATGGAACCCGCTCGAGTCGCTCAGACGCTTCCGCACGAGTTCGTGGCCGAGGATGCGGGCATCGTATGCTCGGTAGCGGCGCCATAGGAGCTCGGCGCTTCGCGTGTGATAAGGGATGGAGATCGAGATCCGGACCGGCCCGTCCACGATCCTATCGAGTTCCTCGAGGACGGGGTCGAGTTCGCCGTCGACGAGTGGGTCGATGAGCAGAGTGGCCCTGCCCTCCCGGAGGGCGTAGCTCGCCACCACCGCACCGAACCGGCCTGGGTGCCACTCGGGATGCCGGCGTTCCCAGCGCCACAGATGCTCGCTGATCTCACGCAGTGACGCGGCCGTTCTCGCACGCGGACCAACGCCGGCCGCGGTGCCCCAAGGCATTCGTCCCTGGGCAGCCGCCCTCACGGTCTGTTCGATACGCCGCGCACGTGTCTCCGGCCGCTTGGCCTCTGAGATGCGGTAGAGGATCATCTTGCGCGCAGATGACGTGAAGCCGTGGAATCCCTGGGCGGCGGCGGGGTCGGCGGTCAGCGCCGACGCCAGGTCGGCGGGTACTAGTAGATCCTCCACATCATCGAGGGTCTGCCAGGACCCGTCGGCTTTGGCGGCCTCCACTGCGGCCAGCCCGGCGCTTGTCATGCGTCCTTGGGAGATCAGACGCTCGACCCGCGCCTTGTTGGTCTTCGCCCAACCGCTGCCCCGTTTGCGGGGAGTGAGCAGCTGCTTGAAGCGATCGGCGTCGAGGCGGTGCACGACGCTGTCGATCCAGCCGAAGCAGAGTGCCTCTTCCACGGCTTCCTCGTAGTTCAGGGCGGTCCGCGTGTTGCCCTTCTTCCCGACGGCCAGCCACACGCCGGGGGAGGTGGAGTGGTTCTGTTCG
>Ga0172369_10007448_pt1 | contig 12695 bp, 6 predicted proteins | sample LakKiv25m_FD_114539 | JGI IMG/M metagenome (GOLD analysis project Ga0172369, IMG submission 114539) | Freshwater microbial communities from Kabuno Bay, South-Kivu, Congo - kab_022012_11.25m | ecosystem: Environmental > Aquatic > Freshwater > Lake | place: Democratic Republic of the Congo... | reverse complement strand
GCGTGCTGCTGCTCGACGAGCCCTTCGGCGCGCTCGATGCCCGCGTGCGCAAGGATCTGCGTCGCTGGCTGCGGCGGCTGCACGACGAGCTGCACGTCACGAGCGTGTTCGTCACGCACGATCAGGAGGAGGCCCTCGAGGTCGCCGATCGGGTCGTCATCATGAACCACGGCCGGGTCGAGCAGATCGGCGCCCCGGACGAGATCTACGCGAACCCGGTGAACGCGTTCGTCTACAGTTTCCTTTGGGAAGTCAACGTGTTCCGAGCCAGGTCCGGCGGGGCCGTCACCTACTTCCGGCCGCACGACCTCCAACTCGCGCGGGATCCCGGTGGCGCCTTCGCGTCGGGTCGCGTCACGCGCGTGATGCCGAGCGGGCCGGTCGTGCGCGTGCTGCTCGAGCGCGAGGACACGGGCGCCGACGGCCACCACGAGGTGAGCGTGGATCTCAGCCACGAGTCGTTCACCTCGCTCTCGCCGCGCGAGGGAGAACGGCTTTGGATCCGCTCCCGTACGGCCCAGATCTTCGTGGCCGGCGAGGGGATCTGATTGACGCGCGGCGCGCCGGATGCCACACCGCGACCATGAGCACCCAAGCCCGTACCCCTGGACTCGCCGCGCTCCGAAGCCGGCTCGGCGCATGCGACAGGGCGCTCGTGCGCCTCGTCGGCGAGCGGATGGCGCTGGTCGCGGATGTGGCCGCGCTCAAGGCGCGCAGCGGCGCGCCGCCCTTCGATCGCGAACGCGAGGGCGCGCATCTCGCGCGGCTCGAACAGGAGGGCGCCGCGCAGGGCGTGCCGCCGGATCTCGTCCGCCACCTCTTCACGCGCCTGTTCTCGGCCTCGCGAAGGGCGCAGCGCGTGCTCCGGCTCGCGAAGGCGGAGCGCTCCTCGATCGGCGTCATCGGCGGCACGGCGGGCATGGGCGCGTTCCTCGCGCGCGTCTTTCGCGACGGGGGCTTCGAGGTCGAGGTCACGGGCCTCGACGGCGGCGCGCCCGCGGTGGAGGTCGCGTCCCGTCACGACCTCGTCGTCGTGGCGGTGCCGATCGCGGCCACCCCGGCCGTCATCGGCGAGATCGGGCCGCACGTGCGATCGGGCGCGGTGCTGATGGACGTCACCTCGCTCAAGCGCGGGCCGCTCGACGCGATGCTCGCCGCAGCGCCGCCGGACGTGGGCGTGGTCGGCACGCACCCGATGTTCGGCCCGAGCGGCGACGACTTCGACCGGCAGAAGGTCGTCCTCTGCCGCGGGCGAGACGACGCTGCCTTCGAACGGGTGCGCCGGCTGTGGGAGCTCTTCGGCGCGGAGACGCTGGAGTGCGACGCTGCAGAGCACGACGCGCAGATGGCGCTCATCCAGGTGCTCGTGCACCTCAAGACGCTCACGCTCGGGTCCACGCTGGAGCGCGCGGGCGCCGATCTGGACGCCGGCCTTCGCCTCGCGAGCCCGATCTACCGCGCGGAGCTCGCGATGGTGGGGCGCATGTTCTCGCAGGGGGCAGAGCTCTACGCCGACATCCTGACCGCGAATCCGCACGGCGAGCGGCTCGCGGGCCTCTTCGTTCGCGAGGCGGAGGCGCTCGGGCGGGCCGTCGCCGATCGGGACCGCATGGCGATCATCACACGTTTTCGCAGTGTTGGGGCGTTCATGCGCGGCTTCGTCGGCTGGGCGCGCAGGCAATCCGACGCCATCCTCCACGATCTCGTCCAGAGCGGCTGAATCGTCGGATCAATAAAACATATTATTGTAGTTTGATCGTGCGCAGCGCGAGTCCGTCGCTCTTCCGTTCGTACGCGATGGAGAAACTGCCGCTGCCCGGGTGGTCGAGGATGGACGACAGGCATCCCTGGCCCTCGGGATCCGCGCCGCCCAGGATCAGGGCGTCCGCGCTGGGGTCGGTGACCGTCTGGCCCAGCAGGACCGGCACGTCCTGGCTGTCGAAGGTGAAGCGGCGGAAGTTGAGCGAGCCGGTGGCCGGGTTGATCCACGCGACGACGCCCTCGGTCTCGCTCGACGCGGCGACCCGGACGCTGTTGAAAACCGCCTTGGAGCAGCCGGTCTCATCGTTCGGCAAGATCGCAGTGCCCAGGGAGACCCAGGCCGACTCCGCGCTTTTGCCGGCGATCGTAGCCAGGGCGAGCTCGGCCCGGCTCGCGCCCCCCCCGTCCGTCTGCACGATGGCGCCGATCACCACGGTCTTCGACCCCACGAACGTCGCGTCCATCGCGCATACGGAGCGCGCGGACCAGCTCTGCGACGACGACAGCGTCGAGGCCACGACCGAGAAATTCGTGCCCGTCGGGACGCCCGTCTCAGTCGCCGCAGCGGCGAGGATGCGCGCCGAGGCACCCCCGGCCGGCGAGATCTTCGACGTGTGGCGCGCGGCCTGGAAGAACGTCACCGACGTGCTCGTCGAGGTCCACAGCGGCCGCATGTGGGTCGTATCCAGCGTGTAGAACCCGAACGTCGAGGTCGGCGCGGCGACCTGGCTCACGTTGGCCGTGTCCGTCATCGAGGACGGCGCGCCGTACCAGATGCGGGCGGGGTCACTGCCGGAACCGGCGCGACCGAAGAGTCCCGCGATCTTGCCCTGTGGGTTGAGGAGCCCCGTCGCGAGCTGCACCGCTCCGAGCTTCGTGAGGCAAGTGCTCACCGTGCCGGCCTCCACCCCAAGTCCGGTCTTCCCGGAGTAGGCCTTGCCGACCCGGATGGCGGCGCCGGCGCAGCCGAGCTTGACGTCCACGGCCGAAATGGCGTGCTCACCCGTGGTCGACACGGTCGGCGCGAGAGATGGCTTTCGCACGCACGTGACCTTGTCCGGGCTCGCCATCGACAGGGCCGTCCATTCCGTGTCACCGGCCGCGCCCGTCACGACCGGCAGGCTGGAGGCGCTCCCCGCGACGCAGGTCTTCTCGGCGGCCAACCACACGCGGCTCGTCGGTCCCAGGATGGAGGGTGCATCCCGAGCGAGATCCGGCACATGGAAACCCGTGGTCTTCGGGATCACGGCCGGTCCGAAGCTCGATCCGCCGTCGGGTGTCGTCTCGCACACGCCCGACGCCGGGTTGCACGCGTGCAGAGGCAGGCACGCCACGGGCACATAGGTGCACCCGGCGCTCGGATCGCACGTCGCCGTCTGGCACGCCTTGACCGGGCAGTCGAGCGGCGCGCCCGACGCGCACGTCCCCTCCTTGCAGGTGTCGTTGGCCGTGCACGCGTTGGCGTCGCTGCAGCTCGTGCCCGACAGCGGCGACCAGCTCGTCGCGCTCACCTTCGGATCGCAGCCCTCGCAGGCCGCGTCCGGGTTCGTGTCGCTCGCGCCGAAGCACTTGCCGCCGATGAGGCAGCCGGGGTAGCCGGCCTCGATCGTGTCGTGCGTGCAGGTCGCGTTCGCGCCGCACACGTCCGCGGTGCAGGCGATGCCGTCGTCGGTGCACTTCGTCCCGAGCGGTGCGGCCGTGCTTTTGCAGCCTGTGACCTTGTCGCACGCGTCGACCGTGCAGGCGTTCTTGTCGTCGCATTCGAGGGCGCCCGCCGGCTTGCACACGCCCGCGTCGCAGGTGTCGCCGGCGGTGCAGGCGTCGCCGTCGTTGCACGCGATCGTGTTCGGGACCGCCACGCACCCCGTCTTCGTCTCGCATGAGTCGTTGGTGCAGGGGTTCTTGTCGTCGCAGACCTTGGCCGTGCCGGGCGAGCAAGCGCCCGCCTTGCAGGCGTCTCCCTCGGTGCACGCGTTGCCGTCGTCGCAGCTCCCGCTCGCGAGCGGCGCGTGCGTGCAGGTCCCGTTGGAGCACGTGTCGTTGGTGCAGGGGTTCTTGTCGTCGCAGTCCACGGCCTGCGCGCACTGGCAGGTGTACGTGCCCGCGCACTTGCCACCGCTGCACACGTCGTTGGTCGTGCAGGTGTTGCCGTCGGCGCACGTGTCGGTATTGGGCAGGTTGGTGCACGCGCCGGTCTTGGGGTCGCAGCTGTCGTTGGTGCAGGGGTTCTTGTCGTCGCAGCTCTTGGGGTCGCCGGCCAGGCACGCGCCCACCTTGCAGCGATCCGCGATCGTGCAGAAGTTCGTGTCGTCACAAGGCGTTCCATCGAGCTGCTGGCTCGCGCACCCCGACGCCGGGACGCAGGTGTCCTTCGTGCATGCGTTGCCGTCGTCGCAGTTCACGGGCTCCGATCCCGTGCACTTGCCGGCCACGCAGGAGTCCGCCCCGGTGCACGCGTCGCCGTCGTCGCACGCGCCTTCGCTCAAGGATGTCCAGGACTTGCCGCCCTCGATGCACGTCTGGCAGGCGTTGGCAGGGTTCTTGCCGGGCGAGACGCACTTGCCGTCGATGACGCAGCCGGTGACGACGAACGACTTGCAGGTCCCCTGCACGCAGGAGTCGAGCGTGCACGGGAGGCCGTCGCCCGCGCAGGGGGTTCCGGTCCCCTTGACCTCGTAGACGCAGTTGCCCGACTTCGGGTTGCACGAGTCGTCGGTGCATTCGTTAGTGTCATCGCAGGGTTTGAACGCCGTCACGTCGCACTTGCCGGCCTTGCAGCTGGCGGACACGACGCACTTGTCCGACGCGAAGGCCGCCGTGCAGGAGGTCCCGTCCGCCAACGGGGCGGCGGCGCACGAGCCCTTGTCGCACGCGAGCGCCTGGCACGCTCCGGCCGCGCCCTTGCAGTCCGCGTCCACGCTGCACTCCGGTGCGACGTCCACGTCCGCTCCCCCGACATCGGGGCCCCCGTCAGGCTCGCCGGCGTCCGCTGGGACGTCGCCGGTCTCCGGCTCGGCGTCGCCCGCCGCGTCCCAGGCGGCGGTGTCGGTCGCGTCTCCGTCGTCCGCCGCCGTATCGGATGGCGCCGTATCGGATGGCGCCGCATCGGATGGCGCCGTATCGGATGGCGCCGCATCGGATGGCGCCGCATCGGATGGCGCCGCATCGGATGGCGCCGCATCGGGCGTCGCGTCGGGCTCGGGCACATCGCCCGGCGGCGCGTCGTCCGTCGACGCATCGCCAGGGCCTGCGTCGGCAGCGGCAGTCTCCGTCTCGACGTCACCCGCGGTGGTTTCCGGCGCGCCCGAGTCCGACGGCACGTCGACGCCCTGCGTCTCCGCGGCGTCCGCCCCGCCGGCGTCTGCCCCGTCCGGGTCGGCTCCCGCCGCGTCCGTCGCGTCCCATCCGAGGTCCGCACCGGCACCAGTGTCCGACGCGCGCGGTTGCCCATCCGCGCCGCCGAGCAGATCCCCGCCGCCCGAGTTGTTGGTGTCCGGGATGCAGTCGAGACCCACGCAGCCCACCGATGGCGGCGCGGGACTTCCGCAAGCGACCAGCGCGGAGGTCGCGGCGAGCACCAGAGCTAGAGTGATCCGGATCACGATCTTCTCCCGCCCAACCGCCGTGGGACGCTGCGGATGAGGCCATAGAATCGCAGTCCGACGCGCGCGGATCAAGCCCGCCCTTGCACCCGCTACAGCAAGCCCGGCTTGCCCTGCACGTAGCGCCCGAGCTCGGTGCCGAGCAGGTCGACGTGCTCCTGCTCCTCCGCCTCCAACTCTCGGTACAGGCGCTGCTCGGCCGAGCCCTTCGGGAGCTTGCCGGCCTGCGCCGCGAAGAACGCGAGCGCCCGTTTCTCGAGGCCGATGGCCACGCGGAAGATCGAGACCGGATCCGCCAGATCCACCTTCACGTCCGTGAACACCGCCGCCCGCGTGGGCGAGAGCGACACGGTCGGCACGTGCACTTCGAGGTGGTATCGCCGCTGCAGCGTGGTGAGGTGCTGGCTCTCCATCTCCGCGAGCTTGAGGAAGAACGCCTTCATGTCGGGATCCGGGGTCTCTTCGGCCGCGCGCGTGTAGAACGCCATGCCGCCGAGCTCGATCTCGAAGGCGTGCCGGATGGCGGCGACCTGCTCTGCCCCCGCGACCGTCGTGTCACCGCGCAGCGTCAGCTCACCGTCGCAGGCCGGGCACAGGCCGTAGGGGAACGCGAAGCCCTCGCTGACCTTGTGGCATTGCGTGCACGTCCACGCGAGCTGCGTGCCCGCGCAGCACACGTACGACTCGTCATCCTCGAGCGGCTGGTTGCACCTCGGGCAGGTCCGGACGTCACCGCTCGCCGGCCGCGACACCGCCACCTCGATGGGCGATGCGTTCGCGCCGCTTTGCGCCACCGGCGCGACCCATGCGTCGAGGGCCTCCTTCGTGACGGGCCACTGCCGAGTCTGGAGCCAATAGCCGATCGCCTTCGCCGCGCGCCGTCCCGCGCCCATCGCGAGGATGACGGTGGCGCCGCCGGTCACGATGTCTCCGCCCGCGAACACGCCCGGCAGGCTCGTCGCCTGCGTGTCGTCGTTGGCCGTGATGTTGCCCCACATGTTCGTGTTCAGGCCGGGTGTGGAGCGCGCGACGATCGGGTTGGCCTTGGTGCCCAGCGCGTAGATCACCGTGTCGCACTCGAAGTGCTGGAACGCGTCGGTGGGCACGGGCTTGCGACGACCGGATGCGTCCGGCTCGCCGAGCGTCATGACCTCGACCGTCATGCCCTTGACGTTGCCCTTCTCGTCCACATGGATCTCGGTCGGCGAGCGCAGCCAGTGGAAGTGGATGCCCTCCTCCTTCGCGTGGCGGATCTCCTCGACACGGGCGGGCGCCTCGGCCTCCGTGCGCCGGTAGACGCAGTGCACGGTCTCCGATCCGAGGCGGCGCGCGACCCTCAGGCAGTCCATAGCCGTGTTGCCGGCGCCGATGACCACCACGCGGTTGCCGATGTTGACGGGCGTGTCCTGGAACGGGAACCTGTCGCCGCCCATGAGGTTGACGCGCGTCAGGAACTCGTTGGCGCTGTAGACCTGACCCGCGAATTCACCGGGGATTCCGAGGAACGACGGGGCCCCCGCGCCGGCTCCGACGAACACGGAGTCGTAGCCCATCTCGCCCATCAACTGCGGGATCGTGAACGTCTTGCCGATGACCTTGTTGGTCTCCACCTTGACGCCCATGTCTGTCAGGCGCGCGACCTCGCGGGTGATGATCTCGCGCGGCAGGCGGAACGACGGGATCCCGTAGCGCAGCACACCGCCGACGACGTGCAGCGCCTCGTAGATCGTGACGTCCGCGCCGTAGCGCACGAGATCGGCCGCCGCCGCGAGCCCCGCGGGACCCGAGCCGACGATCGCCACCTTGCCGAGTTTATGAGCGAAAACGGGCGGCTCGGTCTTCTTCGCGGGCGCGTTGTCGCCCACGAAGCGCTCGAGGCGGCCAATCGCGACGGGCTCCATCTTCTTGGCGATGATGCACTGCGCCTCGCACTGTGACTCCTGCGGGCAGACGCGACCGCAGATCGATGGGAAGAGGTTCGCCTCGTTGAGCGCGTCCGCTGCGCCGCCCAGGTCGCGCACGATCAGGTGCCGGATGAACCTCGGGATGTCGATCGCCACCGGGCAGCCCGCGATGCAGGTCGGCTTGGCACACTGGATGCAACGCTCCGCCTCGGCCATCGCGTCGGCCATGTCATAGCCGAGGTTGACCTCCTTGAAGTTCTGGGCGCGCTCGGTCGCGTCGCGCTCCGGCATCTTCGTCTGGTGTGGAGCCAACTCCTTAATTTTTTTGTAGTTTTTCTTCCCTTCCTGGATGAGCTGCTTCTCCAGGTTGCACACGTGATCGAAGTCCTCGACGGCCACCTTTTCGCGATCGGCGAAGCGCCGCTGCCGCGTCATGAGCTCGTTGAAGTCGACCTTGTGTCCGTCGAAGTCCGGCCCGTCCACGCACGCGAACTTCACGTCGCCGCCGACCGTGACGCGGCACGATCCGCACATGCCGGTGCCGTCGACCATGATCGCGTTCAAGCTGACCATCGCGGGCACGTCGTACTTCTTCGCGACCTCGACGCACGCGCGCATCATGCCGAGCGGGCCGATCGCGACCACCATGTCGGGCTTGTGCTCGGCCGCGGAGAGCACCTGCTCGAGCGCGACCGTGACGAAGCCGGGGCGGCCGTAGCTGCCGTCGTCGGTGCAGACCACGAGCTCGTCGCTGTAGCGGCCGAACGGCTCCTCCCAGAACACGCGGTTCTGAGAGCGGAATCCGATGATGCCGGTGGTGCGGTTGCCGGCCTCGTGGAACGCCCGCAGCTGCGGGTAGACGGGCGCGACGCCGAGGCCGCCCCCCACACACACCACGTGACCGACCTTGCCGGTGTGCGCCGGCAGGCCGAGCGGGCCGACGAAGTCCCGGAACGAGGCGCCCTCCGCGTACTCGTTCATCATCTCGCGCGTGGTCTTGCCGAGCGCTTGAATGACCATCGTGATGGTGCCGCGCTCGCGATCGAAGTCCGCGACCGTCAACGGGATGCGCTCGCTGCCCTCGTGCAGGCGCAGCATCACGAAGTGCCCGGGCTGCGCGGCGCGGGCGACGTCGGGCGCTTCGACCTCCCACAGGAAAGTCTCGGGCGAGAAGACTTGACGGCGAACGATCTTGTACATGGTCCTCCTGAGTGGGCTCTGCCGGTCACGGTCGTCGCGCCAGCGCGCGGTGTTGTAGCGGAGAAACGCGAACGGAATCTGACCGAGGGCAGTTTGTGATCCAGATCACGAACTTGAGGCTACGGCGGGCGAAGCCGACCTTTCTCAGCGATTTCAGCAAGTAATGCGTCGACCGACGCGAAGACGAGCGCGTTTCCGTCCTGGTGGAAGCCCTCCAGGTTCCCTGCGTAGGTCTCCGAGTGCGCCAGGAACGCCTCGATCCCGTCGGGCGACAGCATCGGGTGGTACTCGCCATAGCCGAGCGCTTGCAGGTACAGCGCGTTGAGCACCTGCTCGAACTGCCCCACGACCGGCACGCTCAGCATGGGCTTGCCGAGGTAGACGGCCTCGCCCATGAGCGAGAAGCCGCCGCCCGCGAGCACCGCGCGGCACGACGCGAGGTCGTCGACGAAGCCCTGCTCGGCGAAGGCCTTGAGCTGGACGTTGCCCAGATCCTCGTCACGACCGAGGCCGTACACCCTGAATTCATAGGGTATTTTCTGCAACGTCGGGACGAGCGATCGGAAGGTCGGCGACGTCTGGTAGACCAGCACGTGATCGCCGCGGCGCGCGCCGGACTTCGCTGCCAGGATCGCGTCGCGCAGGATCGGCGGGTACAGGCTTGTCCACTTCTTGCGCAGCGGCGGGAAGAAGAACGACGTGATGAGGTAGTGATCGCAGCCCGGCAGCTTGGCCTTGACGATCGCCTTCGAGAGCGCGAAGGCCTCGCGGTGGACCTTCGGGATGGCCACGTCGATCGTGCAGCGGTTCAGGATCTGCGGGTTGTCGATGCTCAGGATCGGCAGCGCGTGCTCGCGCGCGAAGAGGTAGGCGAGCGACTCGAAGTCGCTGATGACGACCTCGGGCCGGAAGCGATCCCAGACCTCGCGCAGGACGTCCACGTTGTCGGCGAACTGCGGCAGGCTCTTCATCAGAGCGCGAAACGTGCGCCACTTTCGCACGCGGTTGTCCTGGTAGCTGAGCGTGAGGCCCGCGACCTCGTGCACGCGCAGCTGCGGGAACGCGCGCGTGAGGAAGCCGTGCGCGCGACCCGACACGACGATCTCGACCTCGTGGAGGCCCGCGACGCCGAGCACGTGATCCAGGATGACCTTGCTGCGCGTGGCGTGGCCCATCCCCTCGCCGACGACGCCGTACAGGATGCGCATTCGTGCCTCCGGCGCTCGCGCGCGCGCAAAGCATCTAGCACGGATGCGGCTGCCGGCCCAAGCGGCCCGTCTCCCGAGGGCCTACCGCCCGCACATCTGCTGCGCCGGGAGCATCGACCTCAGCTCGCGCAGCTCCTCGCGCAGCGCTGCGATCTCCGTTGCCTGGGACTGCAACGCTGCGACGGCCATGCTCGTGTAGCCGTAGAGATCCACACGATCGCCCGGCGCGGCCACGGCGGGGCTGCCCTTGCGGAGATCGTCGATGACGAAGCCAGTGTGCTGGCGACCGTCGTCGTCCGCGCCCGTGTAGCGCCACGTCGCGAGCCTCATCGCGTGCACGTCGGCCGCGATCTTCCGGATGTCGGCGGGCGAGAGGTAGTCGATCTGCGTCTTGAAGCGGGCCGCGCTCTTCGGGCAGGTGAAGCTCTTCGGATCCACGTCCGTGCACGTGAGCAGCGCGCCGCACGCGTCCTTCGGATCGCAGAGCGCGGTCGCGTCCGCGCACGCCGCGCCGACCTTCTCGCCGGTGCACAGCGGCACGTCCGGGTTCGGCGTCCAGCCCTTGCACACGGGCGCGCCGCACGTCAGGTACCACTGGAGCTTCGGTCCACCCGAGCCGCCGCACGTGTAGTTGCACGCGCTCGAGGTGCAGTTCCACTGGCCCACGCACTCGATGTGCGGCAAGTTCTCGCAGTCGCTGGGTTCCCAGCAGAACGTCTCGGCGACGCACTGCTTCGGTGGCTGCGGGCAGGGGGCCTTGAAGCAGTAGATCGACTGTCCGAGGCACTTCTCGCCCTTGGGGCACTGCGCGTCGCTCGTGCACGCGTCCTGCGTGGTCGCCTCGCACTTCCACACGCACGCGCCGCCCTCACAGCCCCACGCGCCCTTGCACTCCGCGTGCGGCAGGCCCTCGCAGTCGCCCGCGCCCGCACAGACGGGGTCGCTCGGCTCAGCCGGGACACAGGAGGGGGCCTTCGTGCCGGCGAGCGCCAACACCGCGCCGCAAGCCGCGGCGACCCCTACGACGCGCGCTGCGAGCTTCAGATTGCGTCTCCACATGGCACCCTCCGACGCCCCACGCCCGGGGCCGACACCGAGCATACGCGGTTGCGACTTCGCCGCAAGCCGAATGACGGGGCTCTATTCGATGAGTATCGCCTGCGAGACCCGCACGCGGTTGCGACCCTCGCGCTTGGCCTGGAACAGCGCCTCGTCCGCGCGCTTGATGAGCGTCTGCGAGTCCTCGCCGTTCTGCCACGTCGCGATGCCGAAGCTCGCCGTCACGCGGCCCGTGTAGCCGCCCACCCGCACATCCGCGACCGCTGTGCGCAGCCGCTCGCAGACCTCGCCGGCCTCCTCCGCGCCGCAGTCGACGAGCACCACGACGAACTCCTCGCCGCCCCAGCGTGACAGCAGGTCGTAGGGGCGCACGTGGCTGTTCATCGCGGCGGCCACGGCGGTCAGCATCTGGTCACCGATGATGTGGCCGCATTGGTCGTTGACGCGCTTGAAGTGGTCGAGGTCGATCATGACGACGCTCAGCTCGCTCCCGGACCGCTGCGCGCGCACCAGCTCCCGGGCGAGCGTCTCGTCCAGCATCCGCCGGTTGGAGAGGCCGGTCAGCGTATCCCGGCGCGACAGCTCCTCGGCCTCCCGCAGCGCCATGCCGCGCGTTCGCTCTTTGAGCACCAGCGCCTGCGTCCGCTCCTCCATCGCGCGCTCGAGGTCGGCGTTGATGTGGCGCAGTGCGTCAACGTGCGCGCGCCGGGTCTTGAGCATCGAGCTGTGCTGGATGCCCAGCCGGACGGCCTCCAGAAGGGCCATGGGGTCGACGGGCTTTGTGAGATAGTCGAATAGTTTACCGCGATTGACCGCCGCGATCGCGGCCGGGATGTCGGGCTCGTTCGTCAGGATGATGCGCGCGGAGTCTGGGTCCACCTGCTCCGCCGCGTCCAGCACTGTCACACCGCCAATGTCCCCGAGGAAACGCTCGGTAAGGATGACCTCGGGGGCCTCCCGCTCGATGATCAGGATGGCCTCGTGGCCCAGGTGCACGCCGATGAAGCGATGATCCGGCGCCAGCAGTGCCTCGATCGTCGCAAGGATGTCGGCGTCGTCGTCGACCGCGAGCACCGTGGGGAGACCTCGCCGAATCTCACGGGCTGCACCAATCCAAGGCCGTCGCGGTTCGTCCACGCTTTGACTCCAGCTGTCGGAAGGCTCGTTCCGGCGCAACTTGTCGAGGCATTCCTTTACGCCTTCTTGACGCGCCGCGCAAGGATGTTCACGACCGCGTGGACTCAGGCGGGGCTCGGACGCGCGCTTCCCGTTCGCGTCGCGGCACGATAGGCTGGACGAATGGACACGCATCCCCCCCCTGACCAGGCACCCCAATCGAACGCGCTCCTCGATGCGAAGGAGGCCCAGCTGCGCGCGACGCTGCGAGGCTTCGGGCGCGTCGTCGTGGCGTTCTCCGGCGGCGTGGACTCGACGCTGCTGCTCGCGGTGGCGCGCGAGGTGCTGGGTGACGGCGTGCTCGCGCTGACCGCGATCTCCGGCACGTTGCCGCCCGAGGAGTACGACGACGCGTTGCGGCTCGCGGCCGGTCTGGGCGTCGAGCACCTGTGTGTCGAGACGGACGAGCTCTCGCGCGACGGCTATCACGACAACGGCCCGGACCGCTGCTTTCACTGCAAGGACACGCTCTACACCGCGGCGCTCGGTGTGGCGGGCGCGCGCGGCATCTCCGTCGTCGCCGATGGCTGCAATCTCGACGACCTCGGTGACTACCGGCCTGGGCGCGTCGCGGCGGGCCAGCACGGCATTCGGAGCCCCCTGCTCGAGGCTGGGCTTCGCAAGGCGGACATCCGCGTCCTGTCCCGCGCGAGGGGACTTCCGACCGCCGACAAGCCGGAATTCGCCTGCCTCGGCTCCCGGTTTCCCTACGGCACACCGATCACGGCCGAGCGTCTCGCGCGCGTCGCTGCCGCCGAGCGGGCCCTGCGCGGCGCCGGCTTCTC
>Ga0172369_10007437_pt1 | contig 12706 bp, 13 predicted proteins | sample LakKiv25m_FD_114539 | JGI IMG/M metagenome (GOLD analysis project Ga0172369, IMG submission 114539) | Freshwater microbial communities from Kabuno Bay, South-Kivu, Congo - kab_022012_11.25m | ecosystem: Environmental > Aquatic > Freshwater > Lake | place: Democratic Republic of the Congo... | reverse complement strand
GGACTATGAAAAGACTAATGTATGGAAGATTGCGCCCGCCAATGACAAAGTGCATCCCGCTATATTTCCTCGTGAACTTGCCAATCGAGTTATTCAACTTTATTCACTACAAGGCGATTTGATCTTTGATCCATTTGCTGGTTCGGCAACAGTAGGTTATGCCGCTATGGCTTCGCAAAGATATTTTTTGTTGGCAGAGAAAGAACCTGCTTATATTAAGCGTGCCGAGTCTCTTTTGCGTGATCAAAATTTATTTTGTGACCATCCCACCAGTTTGTATTCACTCGAAGAGTTTCGCGCAGCGATAAGACAAGGGAGAATGTAAAATGACTCTTACGGGAATAATCATAAAGAAGATAATTCGTAAATTGTTAGCAGGCGAGGATTATCGAACAGAAGTTATCACTTTGATCGATGCCCAGTTTCTTCAATATGCTGTGGATTTCTTTAAACGAATCGCGGCGGCGAAACTTGAAAGCCAAGAGATAACGATAGATTGGTATAAGCAAGAGATGTTGTTAAACGAGCATCTCCGCTCAGGTGATGTAGCAATACATTCTGGGTTGAATATGAAAACCATATCCAATATGCGGAAAGGTGCACCGGATGCAAAATCTCGTAACTTTGTTTTGCGTGCTTCTCTTGAGCATTACGATGTACTTTATAAATCTATTGACGAACTGGTAAAAAGTGAAAGCGAAATTGACATTACGTTAACGATCAAGTTCCGTGGCGTAAGTGTTGACTTGAATGTAAATGAAAGCCTGATAGTTATTAATACGCTTGCGGTTAAACGTGCAGCGTTGCGGGGTGGCGTGTGGAGTACGGCAGGAAAACAGGTTGAGAAACCTTTGATGACGGTCTTGTGTGCGCTTTACAAAGTACCCAAAAAATTTTATACGCAAACCGGCCTTCCCGACTCAATGCGTGAGGTGGACTTCTATCTGATTGATTTAAAAAATAAAAAATATCGCTGCGAAGTTAAACTTATGGGCAGAGGGAATCCTGAAAGTGCTGACGCAGTGATAGCACGCGATAGCGATGTATTCATTGCAGATACACTTTCTGATAGCAACAAGAAGCAACTTAATCAGTTGAAGATCATGTGGGTTGAACTACGTGATGAAGAAGGGTATAGGCGTTTTGCTTCCGCTGTTTTAGATAAGCTTGGTATTCCATACAAACCATTTAAGGGGAGCGTATCTAAAGCATTAGAAAAAATACTCCCCCATATCTTGACTGATGACATTTCCGAATCAGTCACTCCGAAGGCGCTGAAAGAACTCTCAACTACTTACGAAACCGAATTGCTTGTAGATTTCGATGAGGAGGATTGAGATGACTCTCTCCGACCTCACTCACGAAATGAATCGCTTCGTCCGCGCTAAAGGCTGGTATGAGGCGAACAGCATTCACCCGCAAACGCCGCGCAACTTGGCGATGTCGCTCACAATCGAGTCGGCAGAGGTATTGGAACACTTTCAATGGGGCGATGAGGTAAATGACAAGAAAGAGTTAGCGGGCGAGTTAGCCGATGTGGCATTGTACCTGTTGCAGCTGGCGAGCATCGTCGAGATCGATCTGGAGCAAGCGATTCTGGAAAAACTAAGAGTGAATTATGGGCGTGAGTGGAAACGGGATGAGTGAACGGCAATGAAGATACTCGCCCTCAGCGATGAAGTAGTGGACTTCATCTATAGCCCTGCCGTCAAAGAGCGTTTTGGCGATGTGGATTTGATCGTGGGCTGTGGCGACTTGCCGTTTTACTATTTGGAATTTGTTGTTTCGATCCTTAATAAACCCCTCTATATGGTCTCAGGCAATCACGACGCACACAATCAATACATGTCCGACGGTCGCGTTTTGGATCACGCCGAAGGCACCATCAATATTGATGGCACGTTGGCAAACGAAAATGGAATCTTGTTAGCCGGACTCGGCGGCAGCATTCGCTATCGCCCCGATGGTGTGCATCAATATACACAGAGTGAGATGCAGGGGCGTGTCCTCTCAATGACGCCGTCACTGATCCTCAACCGTCTGCGTCATGGTCGCTTTGTAGACATTTTAATTACTCACTCCGCGCCGCGCGGCATCCATGATGGCAGCGATCCGGCGCATATTGGGTTCGAGGCTTTCAACGATTTCATCAAGCGATTCAAGCCCCGCTTTTTGCTGCATGGACATTCCCATGTGTATCAAAGCAACGCGGTGACACGGACAACGTTGGGTGGGACCGAAGTGCTTAACGTCTATCCTTATCGGCTGATCGAATGGGAGACCACTCAATGGAGGACATAGGCGTGCGCTGATGTTTCCTTTTAATCAATCTGAACTCACGGCAGCGCTCAGACGATACTTAGATGAATCCGATGTTGACGTGCTTGCCTATCGTGTGGAAGAGATGGAAGCGCGCCCTGCGCGCGGTGTCATACGCGGACTCGGCGTTGACCTTGTACGTGCCGATCATCAAGAACATTATTCATACGTTCTCAAAGAGCCGCACGAGTCCATCCAACGCGAAATCGGCTTGTATCGTTCACTTACGTCGCAACTGCCATTTGCCATCCCGCAGCTGGTGGGCGCAGACGCTTCTCACAATTGGCTGCTGCTCGAACCTTACCTAACCGAAGTACGCGCCGAGAACTGGGCGGCAAAAGATTATCGGCGTGCCATGATCAATCTGGCGCGGCTGCATGATCGATTTTGGGGATTGAGCGAAGACCTCTCGGTCTACCCTTGGTTGGCTCACCCGCTCACCAGAGATTTTGAAGCATGCACTCTGGCGGCTGCCAGAGCCATGGAACTGATCATCGCGCGCGGCTCGCCCGCATGGATCGCCGAATCACTTAACATTACAACCCATATTGCACACGCCCTCTCACATGCCGATGAGATCGCTCAGGTGTTGCGCGCTTTACCGCCTACACTGCTGCACGGCGATTACTGGCCTGGCAACATTTCGATTGATGAAGACGGTGATCAGATCGTTTATGATTGGCAAATGGTGGGACTTGGACCCGGCGTTCTCGATCTGGTCGCGCTCATCAACAACAGTGGGGTCTGGCTCTCACCCTTGCCCGTTGATCCGCAAGAATTGATTCGTTTGTATCGTGATCAATTGGCTGCTGCGGGTCGCACGGCATGGACAGATGACGAGTGGCAGCGTTTGTGGAATTTTGCTATCTTATGGTGGTTCCTTCAGGAAGGGTTGATAACTCTCACGAAACCGTTGACCGATTCGCAACTGGAACGCGCGAATCGCTATTGGATCGAACCTGTGATCGCCGCCGTGTCAGGTTGTGTTCGTGAGCCGATGCGCGCTGAAGACATTAAACACATTGATGAGATGACGAAAGATGACAACTAAAATTATTTCGGTGTTTGGCGGCTCTGCGCCGAAAGCGGGGACAGCGGCGTATGCTGAAGCGATGCTCATGGGAAAAAGACTCGCCGAGTCAGGTTACGCCGTCGCCACAGGCGGTTACAGCGGCGTGATGGAAGCTGCCAGTCGCGGCGCAGCCGAAGCGAGCGGTCACGTTGTCGGCGTCACCTGCGGTTTATTGGAAGATTGGATCGAGGGGATCAAGACGAATCAATGGGTGAAGGAAGAGATCAAATTTAGATCGCTGAGTGAACGCCTCTATCACCTTGTAAAATTTTGTGACGCCGCCATCGCCCTCGGCGGCGGCATCGGCACCCTCTCCGAAATTTCCTTAGCGTGGAGCCTGATCCAGACGCGCGAGATAAAATTTAAGCCGATGATCGTCGTGGGCCCTTTATGGCGTGACACGTTGGACGGTTTCATCCACAGCGCAGATGGTTACATTCGCCACGAAGATAAAAAGATCATTCAATTTGCATGGGATGTGGAAGACGCGATAAAGATGCTGATAGCGAATGGCATATAACTGAATCACTGGAGTTCATAGATGTCTGATCAAAAACTAGTTTCTCGTTCCGAAGATTTTTCCGAGTGGTACAACACCCTTTGTTTGCGCGCCGACCTTGCGGATTACGGTCCTGTGCGCGGCACGATGATCGTCAAACCGTACGGTTGGGCGTTATGGGAGAACGTCACTGCCGCTCTCGATAAACGATTCAAAGCCACCGGGCATCTGAACGCGGGCTTTCCCATGTTCATCCCGAAGAGTTTTATCGAGAAGGAGAAAAAGCACGTCGAAGGTTTTGCGCCGGAGTTGGCGGTGGTGACTCATGGCGGCGGTGAAGAATTAGAAGAACCGGTGGTCGTCCGCCCTACGTCTGAAACGATCATCGGTCACGCCTACGCCAAGTGGATCAAGTCGTATCGTGATCTGCCGCTGCTGATCAATCTGTGGAACAGCGTGGTGCGTTGGGAGATGCGAACCAAACTTTTCTTACGCACGCTGGAGTTCTACTGGCAAGAAGGTCACACTGCACACGCTACATATGAAGAAGCGCAAGCCGAGACGATCCAAATGCTCAACATCTACGCCGACGTCTATGAGAACGAAGCGGCGATCCCGGTGTATCGCGGGCGCAAGAGCGCCAGCGAGCGTTTTGCCGGTGCCGATGAAACGTATTCACTCGAAGCGATGATGGGTGACGGCAAGGCGCTGCAATCTTGCACCTCACATAATTTGGGTCAGAACTTTGCTAAAGCGTTTGAGATTAAATATCTCGACAAGAACAATCAACTGCAATACTGCTGGACGACCTCGTGGGGTTTCTCCACTCGCTTCATCGGTGCATTGATCATGGTGCATGGGGACGATCAAGGTTTGATCATGCCGCCGCGACTCGCGCCCTATCAAGTGGTCATCGTGCCGATTGCCAAGAACGACGCCGAAAAAGAAAAAGTGATGCCGGTTGTGGACAGGATTCGTTCCGAACTCGCCGCCGCCGACGTGCGGGTGAAGGTGGACGAGCGCGATGAGACTCCCGGCTTCAAGTACAACGATTGGGAGATGCGCGGTGTGCCGCTCCGTATTGAAGTGGGTCCTAAAGACGTGGAGAAGGGCAGCGTGGCAATGGCGCGGCGTGATGTACCCGGCAGAGAGGGCAAAAGTTTTGTCTCGCAGAGTGGCATTGCCGACACCGTGAAGGCGATGTTGGACACGATTCACAAAGCACTTTATGATCGCGCGCTCAAGATGCGCGACGAAAATACACACGACCCCAAAGATTATGCCGAGTTCAAGAATGCGATGGAGAAGGGTTTTGCCCTGTCGTATTGGTGCGGCGAAGCCGAATGTGAGGCAAAGATAAAAGAGGAGACGAAGGCGACTACGCGCTGCATCCCCCTCGATGGTCAGCCCGATGTGGCGGGCAAGTGTATCCATTGTGGCAAGGCGGCTAAAGAGAAGGCGTTGTTTGCGAAGGCGTACTAAACATTGAACATGTCATTCCGAGGAGCGTCCTGAGCGGAGCGCGGTGGCTTTTCGCGCGTAGTCGAAGGATAGCGACGAGGAATCTCTAGGATTGGTCGAAGAGATTCCTCGCGGCTTTGCCGCTCGGAATGACATATTTGAGTTCTCATTAATATGCAAAGTTTGGCTTTCGCTCGCAAGGGCATTCAAATTTTTTCGACCCGCCTCAACGAATTTGGTTTGGGCGTGACGTGGCTGTGGCTTTGGGAAAAAGTGATCCGTATATGGCAGGGTGTTTCACCCGTTGAGACGACTCGCGTGATGGATGGACTCTTTGTGGGCGGTCAGCATTACAAACACGGGGTTGAGTTGATGAAGGGGATGGGGATCGGAGCCACGTTGAATTTGAGGGAAGAGTCGGATGACGTGGGGCGCGGAGTGGCGTTCCCCTTACATCTTTCGCTTCCCGCACCCGATGACGGCGCCCCCGACGTGAATCAGCTGCGTGAGGGCGTCGCTTTTATCCGTTACGCGATCCAAAGCGGGCAGGGTGTTTACATCCACTGCGCGCAAGGGGTGGGGCGCGCGCCGACGATGGCGGCGGTGTATTTGATCAGTGAAGGGCATTCGGTTGATTCGGCGATGAAGTTGATCCGCAAGGTCAGACCGTTTATCACGCCGACGCCGACGCAGATGAAGCGTTTAAAAGAATGGCAGAGATCAATGAACAATGAAGAATGAACAATGAGCGAATCTCCAATTACCAATCTCCAATTACCTATTCGACTTCCTTCTAGCCCAATGAAAATTGAGCCCGTGACTCTTACGGGCAAATGGGTGAGGCTTGAGCCGCTCTCCGAAGCGCACGTGCCGGATTTAACGGTGGCGGGCGACAGCGATGATATATGGCGCTATATGCTTTACGGGCGTGTGCGCGATGAAACGGCAATGCTCCATTGGGTGCGGACTTTGTTGGAGTTGCAGACGCATGGCACCGATGTGCCGTTTGCAGTCATTTATTTGGAAACGGGTCGGGCTGTTGGCGCGACCCGTTATATGGACATTCGTCCGGCGCATCGCGGCTTGGAGATCGGCGGCACGTGGTACAGCGTGAACTATCAACGCACGGCGGTTAACACCGAGTGCAAATATCTTTTGATGCGCTACGCCTTTGAAGTTCTAAAATGCATTCGGGTCCAACTTAAAACGGATCTGCGCAACGAGCGTTCTCAGCGTGCCATTGAGCGTATCGGCGCGGTGCGCGAAGGCGTGCTGCGCAATCACATCATCACCCCCGAAGGTTATTTCCGCAGTTCGGTGATGTACAGCGTGATAGACAGCGAGTGGACTGAAGTGAAGCAGAGATTAGAAGACAAATTGCAAAATCTAAAATCCCAATGATCCAATCCCACACGCTATTCGCTAATTACTCACTGCCAATATGCCCGCCATTGACGTAGCTCAAATCCGGATCGAAGCGGCTGAGTTGTTGCATGTCTACAATGAGCCTGAAACGTTCACGAAAGAAGTGCGCGAGTTTTTCCGCGCGCACAGCGATCCCTTGTTCCGCCGCAGCGATACGGTATCGCTGCACGCGCCAATCGAGAGTTATGGCGCGCCGCCGATGGTGATGCGAACATTGATCGGCGGGTTGCGAAAGGTTGCCACAGGGTACCCGCAGTACACGCTGCCGGTGGTTCAACGGTTGTGGGCTGACCCTGTTCGCGAACAACGTTTATTGGCGATTGAGCTATTGGGTCTCATCGTCAATTCGTCCGCAGAGGAAGTGGGACAGCTGATGAATCGCTGGATCATCGAATTGGATGATCTTGAGATTGCCGAAGCCTTGGCGCTTCATGTCGGCGGTGCGTGGATTTTGTGCGATGCGCGCGTGAGATTGGATCGGGTGCGGGAGTGGGTGAACAGCCCGCAGAAGCACCAGAGACAGTTTGGGGTGATGAGTTTGTTGCCACTGGCCAAGTTGCGGAATTTCGGCGACGTGGCGTTGGCGTTAACCACTTTGACCGGCGCCATGCGTGAGGATGATCCTGAGATTCGCAAAAGTGTGGCGCGAGTGATCCGCGAGCTTTCAGTGCGCGGTCCGGCTGAGACGTCCCGTTTTCTTTCGACGTGGGCAGACACGATTGATAAGAATACCGATTGGATCATCCGTCATGCTCTTGATAAGTTGGACGCCGAAACGAAAGAATCGGTAATTGGTGCGTTGAGAGGGAAAAGCGGCAGGTAGCCGATAGCGAATGGCAGATGGCTGATAGCGAATGACTGATAGTATGTTGCGTGATACGTGATATGCGATACGCAATAAACGATACGCCACTTTCTCTATGGTATAATCGCGCTCGTTGACTAGACCGTTGAGTGGATTCACTATACTTTTCTGCTCACGCGGTGACCCGCCACAGGAGGTCGGGCGTCATGGCATTTACGAAGGAACAAAAAACGCAACTCATTAACGAGAATCACCGTCACGACAAAGACACCGGCTCGGCAGAAGTTCAAATTACACTGCTCACCAATCGCATCACCTACCTCACCGAACATTTGCGAACTCACAATAAAGATGTCTCATCGCGACGCGGCTTGCTCAAGCTGGTCGGTCAGCGCCGCCGCTTGCTTGCCTATCTTAATCGCAGTAAGCCCAAATCCTACACCGATCTCGTGACAAAACTGGGTCTGCGTAAGAAGTAGCACCAAATTTTTTTTGATGTAGACTCAACGGACACCGCGCTTAGAACGTGGTCTAAAGCGTAATGCGGTGTCCGTTTTTTATCTTTCAGGAAGAGGCACAGTCAGTAGTCAGTGGTGAGTGTTTGTTGGTCTCAACGAACTTTCACCACTGTTTACTGGCGAGCTTTCTTCCAACGCATGGATAAGGAGAAAACCTCATGCCAGAAGCAAAACAATACACGGTGATCGTCGGCAACGACGTGATCACCATTGAGACCGGCAAACTCGCCGGTCTCGCCGGTGGCGCCGTCACCGTGCGCGTGGGCGACACGATGTTACTCGCCACCGCCACCATGTCCAAAGACCCGCGAAGTGGGATTGATTTCTTTCCCCTCAGCGTGGACTACGAAGAAAAGTTATATGCAGCAGGTCGCATCCCTGGCTCGTTCTTCCGCCGCGAAGGTCGCGCCAGCGAAGGGGCGATCCTCACCGCGCGATTGACAGATCGTCCTCTACGCCCTCTCTTCCCCAAAGATTTTCGCAATGACGTCCAAGTAATCATCACTTCACTGTCCGTTGATCAAATTCATCAACCGGATATTTTGGCGATCAACGGCGCGAGCATTGCCCTGACCATTTCCGATATCCCCTTTGGGACGCCGCCTTACGATGGACCCATCGGCGCGGTGCGCGTGGGCTATGTGGACGGCGCGTTGGTGGTCAATCCCACGTTTGAGGCGATGGAAAAATCGGAACTCGATCTACGCGTCGCCGGAACACGCGATGCGATCTTGATGGTCGAGTGTGGCGCACAGGAAGTCTCTGAAGACTTGATGGTCAAAGCGTTGGAGTTTGGTCACAAAGCTTTGCAACCGATCATTGATTTGCAAGAACAAATGGCGAAAGAAGTTGGCAAAGCAAAACGCGACTACAAGCACTTCACTCATGCCCCCGACCTGGTCGCCGAAGTGAAAACGAAAGAAGCGGGGCGCATCGCTCAGGCATTGACCAGCAGTGGTACTAAAGAGGAACGGAACGCCGCACTTGATGCTATTGATGCCGACGTGGTTGCCGCCTTTGCCGCGAAACCCGAAGTGTCTGCCAGCGAAGTGAAAGAAATTCTGCATGACATTCTGCAAGAGGTCGTGCGCTCGCGGATCATCAAACAAGGTGCGCGTCCTGATGGTCGTGGGCTTAAAGACATTCGCCCGCTCTCTGCCGAAGTGGGCTTAAGCCCGCGCGCTCACGGCAGCGGGCTCTTCTCGCGCGGCGAGACGCAAGTGTTGTCACTTGCCACGCTTGGCACGCCGGGCGACGCGCAAGAACTCGACACGCTCTCGCCCGAAGACGAGAAGCGTTACATGCACCACTACAACTTCCCGCCCTTCAGCACCGGCGAAACGCGCCCCCTGCGTGGGTCGTCGCGCCGTGAGGTGGGTCATGGGGCATTGGCGGAGCGGGCGTTGATGCCGGTGTTACCTTCAGAAACAGATTTCGCTTACACGCTTCGTGTGGTCTCCGAAGTTCTATCATCGAATGGGTCAACATCCATGGCGTCGGTCTGCGGATCGACTCTGGCGTTGATGGATGCCGGTGTGCCGATCACCGCGTCCGTTGCCGGTATCGCGATGGGCTTGGTGAAGGACAAAGATGGTTACGCTATCCTCACCGACATTCAAGGTCTGGAAGATCATCTGGGCGATATGGATTTCAAAGTGGCGGGAACGGCGAAGGGCATCACCGCTTTGCAAATGGACATCAAGATCAAAGGTCTCACGGCGCAGATCATGTCCGAAGCGCTTGCCCAAGCGCGCGACGCACGGATGAAAATTCTCGATGTGATCAAAGGCTGCCTTGCTGCGCCGCGCGCTGAACTTTCGCAGCATGCGCCGCGACTCATCACGATCACTATCAACCCGGAAAAGATCGGCACGGTGATTGGACCCGGCGGCAAGACCATTCGCAAGATTCAAGAAGACACCGGCGTGAAGATTGATATTGAAGACGACGGGCGGGTGATCATTGCCACGACAGACGCCGCAGGCGCGGCGAAGGCGCGCGAGATCATCGAAGGGCTGACCGAAACCGTTAAAGTTGGCACGATCTACACCGGCAAAGTGGTGCGCGTCGCCGACTTCGGCGCGTTTGTGGAAATTTTGCCCGGCACCGATGGCTTGGTTCACATCAGCCAGTTGGCAGACTTCCGTGTGAACAAAGTGGAAGATGTAGCGAAGTTGGGTGATGAATTGACCGTGATGGTGACTGCCGTTGACGCGACAGGAAAGATTCGCCTCTCACGCCAAGCAGTTCTCGAAGGTTGGACGGCAGAAGAAGCGATTGAAAAAGATCGCAAGCCGCCCTCGGGTGGTCGTCCGGGTGGGGATCGCGGCGGCGGACGCGGCGGTTTTAGGGGCGGGGATCGAGATCGCGGCGGACGGCGATAATCCTTTTGTAGAGACGCTGCATTGCAGCGTCTCTATTTTTTTAATCGTAAGCAATGTAAAATCTAAAGTAGAGGTGTCATTATGAGCGAACAATCAATCATTGACGAACATCCATCACCGCGTTGGAACGGCACGACAAAATTATTAGTCGCGTTGTTTGCCGTGTTATTGATCGGGTTGGCGATCTGGCAGTTCGAAACCTTCATCCCGCCGTTGGTCGTCGCGGTGATGATCGCCTATTTGCTCAATCCCGCCATTACATTTCTCGTGGCTCGTTTAAAACTCTCGCGCGGGCTTTCGGTTGGATTAATTTATCTTGTTCTGCTCATTTTATTGATTGCCTCTGCCACAGGCATTGGCTTATATACAGTCACCCAAATCTCCAACCTTCATGTTGACTTGCAGCAGATTGTGCAAGACTTGCCCAACCGGATTGAAGAAGTGACTCACAGCCGTTTTGAGATCATGGGTTTCAAAATCGATCTTAATAAATTTGATCTCAGCCAGGTCTACGCGCAGATCATTTCTGGCATTCAACCGTTGCTTTCGCGCGCGGGTGGCGCGGTGGGCGGCGTAGTCTCCAGCGTTGGATCGTTCTTTGGCTGGGCGTCTATCGTTTTGGTGATCTCATTCTACATCGCCAAAGATATGCCGCAGTTGGGCAGTGCTATTCACCGCTATGCCTCGGACCCCGGTTATCATCACGATGTGCGGCGCATGTTGCAAGAACTCGATCAAATTTGGAACACCTTCTTGCGCGGGCAAAGCACGTTGGCGTTGATCATGTTTGTTGAGACGTGGCTCATACTGACAATTCTCGGCACGAACTATTCTTTCGCGCTCGGGCTGTTCGCCGGTTTCATGGAATTCATTCCGTTTTTTGGGCCCTACATCGTTTTAATTTTAGTGACGCTCGTCGCCCTCTTTCAAACCACGAACTGGCTAGGGTTAACACCGCTCGCCTACGCCATCGTCGTGTTTGTTGTCCTGTACATCATTCAATCCATTGAGCTCTACGTCGTCGTGCCGCGCGTCATCGGCGGCACACTCAAACTGCATCCGGCGATGATCATCATCGGCGCGATCATGGGCGTGAGCATCGGCGGCATCTTGGGCGTGCTGCTCGCCGCGCCCGTCATGGCGTCACTCCGTTTGTTTGCGCGTTACGTCTGGCGCAAGATGCTCGATCTCGATCCCTTCCCTGAGTGAACATTCAATTTCGTCCGATGCGCCCAAGTGATCGTGAGGCGGTCACGACGTTGTGCGCGCAAATGTGGGATGGTCACGATTACATCCCGCAGGTGTTCGACCATTGGCTGGCGCACTCGCTCGGTCAGTTCACGGCGGTGATTGATGAGGATCGCGATTCGTTAATTGGCGTTGGAAAATTGACCTCGATTACGGATCGTGACTGGTGGATCGAAGGACTGCGCGTGGATTCAAACTATCGCGGAAGAGGCGTGGGACGCCGCCTCCACGCCTATCACGTTGATCTATGGCAGCAGCTTTCCCCGCCAACATCCTCTTTGCGCTTACTCACCGATAGCGACAACCACGCTATTCGCCATCTGTGCGACGACGCAGGCTTTCGTCATCTTGGCGCGGTTGCGCCCTATCGCGCCGAGTCGATCAACGCGCCTCATTCATTTCGCAAAGCGCCGCCGTCTGTCATGCTGAATTCCCAAGAGGTGAAGCATCTCGTTGAACGCTCACATTACTTTCACACGCATCATCATCTCTATCAAACTCAAACCTTGTGGCGTTGGGCAGAACTCACTCCGCAGGCATTCGCTCAAAGCGATGTCTGGCTGTGGCGCGAGGGCAGGGGGCTGATCATCGTCGAAGAGGCAAGCGCGGCAGATAGCCCGCTCAACGCTCCGTGCGTTTTCGTGGATTTTGTTGGCGCAGCAAAGGAAGAGTTGGTTGAATGTCTAAAAGAGGCACGGGGGTTGGCGGCGTCACTTAATCGCCCCGCGATCGGGGTGGGCTTGTCGTTGAGTGATTCGATTTTGATCGACGCGTTAACTGAGGCGGGTTATGAACGTGCGTGGACTGAGGGGAGTTTGTATCTCTATGAAAAACGGAGATGATCTACGAAGTTGTGGTTTAATTTGTGTCGTATAATTTGCCCGGAGGATGATTATGACCTCAATTACTATTACGGCCGATGAACGTCTTGTTGAATCTTTAAAACGCATTGCGGATCGCAAAGCAACCACACTC
>Ga0172369_10007433_pt1 | contig 12717 bp, 5 predicted proteins | sample LakKiv25m_FD_114539 | JGI IMG/M metagenome (GOLD analysis project Ga0172369, IMG submission 114539) | Freshwater microbial communities from Kabuno Bay, South-Kivu, Congo - kab_022012_11.25m | ecosystem: Environmental > Aquatic > Freshwater > Lake | place: Democratic Republic of the Congo... | reverse complement strand
CGAAATCCAGTCCATCCCAGTCGCCGTTCACCCGCATAAACTGATCCCCGTTCAGCACGCCATCGACGGGCTGGAATCGCCCCCAGGGATCGAAAACGCCCGAGATCCCCGTGTTGGCGCAATGGATCAGGGGCAGGCGCGTTTCGATGGCGCGCAGCCTCGCCATTTCGAGTTCTTGACGGATGATACTGCTGGCGCCGAACCACGCGAGATTGGTCACCACGGCCAGCGTGTCCGCGCCTTGGGCCCGCAAGCGCTCGGACATCTCCGGGAAGAGGACCTCGAAGCAAATGAGCGGGCCCAGCCGGTGTCCATGCGCCTCGAAGGTCTTTTGCGCGCGCCCCGGACTTACTCCGCCAAACCCAATCAACAATCGAAGGAGCGGCCAACGTTCTTCGAAGGGCACATATTCGCCGAAGGGGGCCAGATGCACTTTGTCGTAATAGCCGCGCATGGCTCCGTCTTCGCCCACCAGCACGCATGAATTGTATTCCCTATTCGACGGGGTGTCCGCGCGGACCGCGCCCGCCAACAGCGGCACGCGGTTCCGTTGCGTCCAGTCCGCGACGGGCGTCCACATATCCACGTCGTCGAAAGGCCGCATCAGCAGCGCTTCCGGCCACACCATGAGATCCAAGGGCGCCGCTTGCGCCAGCGCGTCCGACCAGCGGCAGGCCCGCTCGACCATCTCGGCGGCATAGTCCGAGTCCCATTTCATGCCTTGACTATAGTTGGATTGGTAGATCCCCGCGCGGAAGGGCTTGCTCGCGCAGTCCGGCGTCCCCATCATTTGGGCGCCCGCGAGATGGACCGCAATCAAGGCCAAGCCCACGCCAGCCACCCGCACCCACCGGGCACTCCGTTCGGCCCAGGCCTTGGCCAATTCCGCGTTCGCCCAGATCACGAAAAAAGAAAGCAGTTCCACGCCTCCGATGGCGGCCCATTGGGCCAAGGGCAAGTCGCGCCCCTGGCAGTAGCCCACGGCGCCCCAGGGGAATCCCGAGAAGAGATGTCCCTGTATCTCCTCCATGCCCACCCATAACAAGGCCAGATAGAGCGCGCCGCCCCTCCCGTTCCATGCGTTCCGAACGGCGGCCCAAAGCGCGCCTATTGCCATCCAAAAGAGGGAGAGTCCCATGCACAGCAGGATATAGCCCACGACGGCCCAGCCGCCCGCCCAGTGGATGTTTGCCATCAGCCATTGCAGCAGGATGAGATAGAACACCAATCCCGCGGCGCCAAAATGGCGGGCGGTCTCCTTCGCGGAGGCCCGATGGGTCCGGATCAAGAGCGGGGTCAACGCGATCCAGGCCAGGGGAAACCAGTGGAATTGGGGAAAAGACCACGAGAGCAGCACGCCCGACCCCACCGCCGCCGCGTATGTGCGCACGAGGTAGTTCATTGTTTGCACATGATGCGGAATGCCGCCGGAACAATTCAAGCCCAAAGCGTCAAGTACACTGCGGCCTCGAACCCCCTTTTCGTTTATTTGCACTTCCCCATCCGAATGAGTATAATAGCGCTGTTTGGAGATTCGCCGCAGGTGCGGCGGCCTGCCTATTGCGGGTTTTCTCCCGCACTCGCTCTCCCCTTACGCTGGACAGCCGCTTTGTGCGCCGGTCCCTGTTTTCTGGCTGAGCAAGTGAAATCAGCCATAGTCCGGCCGCGGCCGGCAAAACAGAAGGGAATTCCCTGTGTCTTTCGATAACTATCCAGTCCACCCGAAGTGTCTCCATGTGTTGCGGGGCCAAAAGATCACCGTACCCACGGCGGTACAGGCCGAAGTGCTGCCCCCCGCCCTCGAGGGCCACGACGTCTTGGCTGCGGCGCAAACCGGCACGGGCAAGACCCTGGCCTTTGCGTTGCCTTCGATGACGCATCTCGCGGCGCTTAAGCCTGGGGCCCAGCACATGCTGGTCCTCACGCCGACGCGCGAACTCGCCATACAAGTGCACAAGGTCATCGAACCCTTTGCGAAAGCGTTGCGCCTGAACACGGTCTGCGTCTACGGCGGCGCGTCGATGGAGCCACAAACGCGGATGCTGCGGCGGGGTAGCGATATCGTGATTGCCACGCCCGGGCGCTTGATGGACCACATGGCGCGGGGCAATACCCGCTTCGGCCAGCTTGCCGTATTGGTGCTGGACGAGGCGGACCGCATGCTCGATATGGGGTTCTTGCCCGACGTGCGCAAGATCGTCGCCGCGTTGCCCAAGGAGCGGCAAACCATGATGTTCTCCGCCACCTTCCCGAGAGCCATGGAAGGGCTGGCCGGCGAATTCTTGATCGAACCCCGCCGAATCGAAGTGGGCAACACCGCCGTCCCCGTAACGAATATCGCCCAGCGCGTGTTTGCGGTCAACACCGAGGACAAAACGAAACTGTTGTCGACGATTCTCTCGGGCGCCGACATCAAATCGGCCATCATTTTTTCGCGCACCCAACACCGTACCGACAAACTGGCCAAACAGTTGGAGCAGATGGGATTCCGCGCCGACGCCATCCATGGCGGGCGGTCGCAGGCCCAGCGCCAGCGCACGCTCGACGGCTTCCGTAAGGGCAAATTCAACATTCTGGCGGCCACCGACGTGGCCTCGCGCGGGATTGATGTGCAAGGCATTTCGCATGTGGTCAATTTCGACATTCCGCGCTGTTACGACGATTACGTCCACCGGATCGGGCGCACCGCCCGCGCAAACGCGCAAGGCGACGCCATTACGTTCGTGTGCCATCAAGACATGAAGGAACTCCGGGAGATCGAGAAGGGCCTGGGCGCGCCGATTCCGCGGGAACATTGGGATGGCGCGATTCACCTTCCCGGCGCGGAACGGGAAAAACGGACGAGCCAGCCGGCCTCCCGCGCGAAGAAGCCGTGGACGCGCAACCGGTCCCAAGCGGCCCCCCGGCGCCCGGCCCAGAAGACTCCGCCACGCCGCACCCGGGCCGCCTAGCGCTGGCGCGCAAGAATCGCTCGTTCTTCGCCTACTGTTTCTTTGTCAGCCAAATCTCCGAGCAAAGGGTGCCCCAACCGCCCGTATTGCGCCATATCGTGACGGTGGCCGGAGCACCTTCCCCCACCCCGGCGGACTTCTGGAACCAAATGCGCAACAGGCCGTCTTGCGTAGCCGTCCTCGGGATGTCGAACTCGAAGAATTCCGCCTTCTCGAGCGGAACTTCGAGGTCCTTAACCAAACCCACGTCATCCGCGTAGATCGATTCGGTCTTCTGCGGCTGGAAGGATGCGTAGCGTGGCAAGTACCCCGGACGCACCAGGCACACTCTTACACGGTAAGCCGCAGTGGGGTCGAGATCGCGATACTCGAACGTGACGCCCTTCGCCTCGTCCGTGGTAAACGCCATGTTGCGCTGCGAGATGCGGTTCGAGGGATCGAAATTCGTTTCTCCGAAGGCATACCCTGCCGTCAAATGGGGCGCGCGCCCCGGCGCGCCCGGGTCGTCATAGAACCCGCCGGGGCCAGGGTCCTCGTAATACACCGCCGCGCGCGCCAACGACTCTTGTTCGGAACCCTGGACCGCCAGCGCCCGGTCCACTTGCTCGGCGAACCAGCCCAACCCAATGAAGTCTTTTTCGAGATTGAAGTAGCCCTCGCTGCGGACGCCGTACAGGCGGTCACTCTCTTCACCCAAACGCCCGGCCTCTTCGCGCAATCGTTTCATCTCGGTGGATTCGATGTCCTCTTTGAGGGCGCGCTGCACTTCGCTCAGCGTTTCGGTTAGTCCATTTCCGCCCAACGCGGGTTTCAAACGCGATTCGGCCCGCGCTTGACGCTCGAGTTGCGCCCGCAGGCGAAGTTGCAGGTACTTGTCGAGAGCCGCCTTCTGCATATACTGCCGCCACAGGTAATTCCGGTCGAATTCGGCGGAGGGCATGCGTCCACCGGCTTCCTTCACCTCGGCATAGAACCGGTCAATTCCCTCGTTCGTGGCCAAGGGCGCCGACAGATTCTGTTCGAGTTGGAAAATGGCCTCGGCCATGCCTTGGGCGGCCTCGGCGCCAAAGAACGTCTCGGCATACTCGCCCACCACGTCTTCGACAGCGCGGTGCGGGTTCCACAACAAGCGTTGCCACATCCATTGGTTAAGATGATCGTGATGTCCCTCGGAATAGGCCACATCGCCCATCGCGAACGGCATCATCTCTTGAAACGCGCGGTAGTAACTGCGCGGACGGGCGTGGAAGGTGCGCCGATCATAGACCATCGCCAACGCGGGATCGGGTTTCTGCCGGTAGAGCCAACCGCCCCAAGGCGGGGGCAAATCGTGGTTGCGGTCCGGTATCAATTCGTGGTCCATCAAGCCAAATTCGGAATAGACCCAATGCGTGCAATCGGTGAACATGACCAGCCCCACCTCGGGCGGCAATTGGCGCAACACCTCTTGCGGATAACGAGACCAGGGGCCGAAGGCGGGGTGGTCGAACAGGTCCATCCGGTGGTCTTGGCGGCGGCCCGGCATCCACCCCATCGCGTTCGACCCCGGCCCCATGCAGAACGCCTGCAACCAGGGTTTCTCGGCGCGCCGCAACGCCTCGAAGATCGCTTGGTCGCCCGCGTTATCGAGCTTCTGGTTGGTGGCGAACACTTGCAGCTTGGGATGGTATTTGCGCGCGATGGCCGCGAGATCCTCGACCAACTTGATATACACCGCGCCATAGGGGCGGCATCGATCGCACTCGCAACCTCCGCCATCGCCCGAGACAAAACGGACGTAATCGTAATCGGGGAGGCTCCTCCACGAGGCGTCCGCTTGATCGAGCAGGGCCTGCCGCGCCTCGGGTATGGAAGGACACAAGTAGCCCGGCCGCCCAATGGCCTCGGTGGCCGCCCATTCCTTGGGACCGCTCCCCGCGTTCACGGGGCGATGGATGAGCACCTCCAGGCCGTACGACTTGAAGAAGTCGAATTCGGCCTGCTTGTCCAGCAAATTGCTGCCCGCTTCGAACGTGTTCGCGCCCGCGAGAACATAGTTGAGGATATTGCGCTTCCACTCGTCCAGGGTCCACGCCCGCGCGCCCGTCAACTGCGTGATCGTCGCGCCCTGCCACGCCAACAACCCGCGAATCTTGAAGGCGGGCGCGGTCCGCACATCGAGATCCCGGGGCCAGTCCACGCTTCCATCGGTCTTGCGCAAACTCCGGAGCAACCCGCCTACCGCATAGAGCACTCCACGCTCGTCCACGCCCGCAGCCCATATGCAGGGCCGCCCGTCCATCTCTCGTGCCTTCAGCAGATAACCTTCACCCCCCGGATCGAGCACGGTGGGACCAGGTATCCGCGCCGCATCGAGTTGTTGTTTCAATAAAGCATGGCGTTCGGCTGTCCCCAACAAGATCGCCAGTCGGGCTTCCGAGGGGTTTCCACCGAGGATAACCGAGGCACCTTCCTCGTTCAGGCGTTCCACCAACAACTCGGCAGCCCGGCGTTCCACCGAGGTGGCCTGTTCGCCCTTGAGAACCACGACATCGGCGGACCAAGCGACCGAGGACGCCATAAGCAATGCGGCGCCAAGAAGAACGCGGAATGGGAATCGCATGGCAGAAGACCTTTCGCGGTTACGCCGACTCGGAGACCGGCCAGCCTCGATCATCATGAATGCCCGTGTGGCGTCATTGCAAACACCGGGAAAATGTCTCGTCCAGTCAGAAGTTCAGGACTAGCGCCTCGGGAATCTTGCCCCGTCCGCCCGCGTCGCGGTTGACCGAGCGGGTGGCGTAAACCGTATCGATCCGGAATCCGCAATACAGACCGCGCACGAAATCGCACATCGAATTGGATAGCATGACCGCAATGCCGCGCCGATCCAGTTCGCGGAACACCGCGGCCAATGCCTTCTGTTCCGCCTCGCCGAAGCCGCCTTCGTGGTACGCCGTGAACGAGGAACTCGCGGACAGCGGATGATACGGGGGATCGAAGTAGACAAAATCGCCGGGGACTGCGCGCTCGAGCACGCTGGCGAATGGACGAGCCGATAGGTCCGCGCGCTTCAGCGCCTCCGCCACCGCGCGCAGGTTCTCCGCGTCGCAAATAGGCGGGTTCACGTACTTGCCGATGGGCACATTGAATCCGCCTTTGCTGTTCTCGCGATATAGGCCATTGAAACAGGTCTTGTTGAGGTAGATAATCCGCGAGGCGCGTTCTGTCCGCGTCCCGGGCACATTCGCGCGCACCTGATAGTAGTATTCCTGGTTATGGCGGGCGCGGTGTTCCTCCAACAAGCCAATCACCGCCTCGGCGTCCTCCTGAACGCCCCAATACGTCTCGATCAATCGTTCATTGTGGTCCGACAAGAAAGCGAGTGCTTGGCCCAACTCCTTCTGGCGGTACAGCGCAAGAAACAACGCGCCCCCGCCCACAAACGGCTCGTGGTAGCGGCCCGTGACCTTCGCTTCCGCGAAACGCGGGCAAAGTTCGTCGAGCAATTGCCCCTTGCCTCCCACCCATTTCAGGAAGGGGCGCGGCACGATTCGCGTGGCCTGTATTTGTCTTGCAGACATAGCGCCGGATTTTAACAAAACAATGGGGATGGAATAAAAGGCGGAGCGGCTTGCTCAGACTCCCAGCCGCTGCGCCAGGCTCTCGCGGTCCGTTGCGGGAAGGCCGCATTGATTTCCGGCGCACACATAGGCCGTAGCCTTCCCGTCCACCATGGGCTGCGGATCGAGAAAAGCCGCTGGCGCTATGTGCTTCCCCGCATTCGGTCCCGGCGCGCGCAAAGCCACTAGTTTGTTCGGAATAAAGGGCGCGCGCACACCGCGCAGCAGACGGCGGGTATCATCGGCGTCTGGCTCGCCCACCACGGCAATCCGGGTCACCGGTCCCACCAGAAAATCCGCCGCGCATAGCATCGCCGGAAAGGCCTGCGGCGCCTGCCCCATCATGCCCCCGTGCGCATCCAGAACCCGCCGCGCTTTCTCCTCGAAGGAGGACTTTCCCGTCAGCCCGGCCAAACGCGGCAAGACGGCCGCTGCAAGACTGTTGCCGGAAGGCTCCGCGTTGTCGAAGCGGGGCACGGCGCGAACCAAAGGATTGCCATGCGACAAGGCGGCCAGAAAGAAAACGCCGGTCTCCTCATCCCAAAACAAACGGATGGCCTCTTCGGCCAACGCCACGGAGGCGTCCAGCCATTCCAAATCGAAGGCGCATTCGTAAAGGTCGGCGAAGGCATTGGCCAATGCCATGTAATCGTCCAAGAAGCCCGGCACATGGGCCGTTTCTCCCCGGTGGCAACGCATCAGCCCGCCCGCCGAGCGCATACGCGCGCGGATGCTCAAACCGGCCTCGATCGCGGCGCGCGCATAGCTCGGTTCATCGAAGACCTGGGCCGCCCGGGCGAGACTGGATATCATCAAGCCGTTCCACGAAGCGATGATCTTGTCATCGGTCGAGGGGCGGCTGCGTTGCGCGCGGACGCTCTTGAGGGTCCGCCGCATCGGCGCAAGCCGCGCCTCGAGATCCTCTTCGCTCAGTCCATACTTTTCCGCGCAGTCCGGCCAAGGCCGCGGCACATGCAGTACGTTTTGCCGCGCATGGCACGGTTCATGGGAAACGAAATTTCCCTCGCGGCGCACCCGGTACACCTCGCAAAACAAGCCCGCATCCTCGGCATCAAGCGCCGATTCGATTTCCTCCTTTGTCCAGAGATAGTACATGCCTTCGCCGCCGGGACTGTCCGCATCCAGGCTTGAAAAGAACGCGCCACTGGGCGCCCGCATCTCCGAGAGGGTCTCATCGAGGATCTGACGCGCGATCCACTGATAACGCGTCCGTCCCGTGAATTGATACGCTTCGGTATAGGCTTGCGCCAACTGGGCGTTGTCGTACAGCATCTTCTCGAAATGCGGAACCTTCCACTGAGCGTCGACGGAATAGCGGTGGAATCCGCCGCTGAGTTGGTCGCGTATTCCGCCTTCGGCCATGCGGTCCAGCGTAAACTCCGCCATGCCTCGGGCTGATAGATCGCCGAGCCGGCGGCTGGCCCGCAGAAGAAACCGGATCAATGCCGGCGCCGGGAATTTGGGCGCGCCGCTCCATCCACCGTGCGCCCGATCGAAGGTCCGCTCGATGGCGGTCAAGGCTTCGGAGAAAAGGCCGGGGTGAAGCCGCCCTGCGTACTCTCCGCTTTGCGCTCTCTTCTGGCTGGCCACATAGGCGGCAAGTCCCGCCGCGCTTTCGAGTACCGGCGTCTGGTCCGTGTCCCACAAGCCCGCCAGATGTTTCAGCACGGAGAGAAAACCCGGTCTCCCATACCCGTCCTGCGGCGGGAAGTAGGTTCCCCCGAAGAAGGGCCGCAATTCGGGGGTCAAGAACACGCTCATCGGCCAGCCTCCATTGCCGGTCAAGGCCACGGCCGCCGCCATATAGGTGTCATCCAGATCGGGGCGTTCTTCGCGGTCTACCTTGATGGAGACGAAGTGCCGGTTGAGAAAATCCGCGATGGCCGGGTTTTCGAAGGATTCGCGTTCCATGACGTGACACCAATGGCAGGCGGAATAACCAATAGACAGGAAGACCGGCTTGTTTTCCTCGCGCGCCTTTTCCAAGGCCTCATCGCCCCATGGATACCAATCCACGGGGTTGTTGGCATGTTGTACGAGGTAGGGACTGGCTTCTTGGGAGAGCCGGTTCATGTTTTCGCTCCCGCATGCTATGCGCATCGTGTCTTTGGTCAACACGGCATTCCCGCGAAGAATTCCTTCGCGGCCTATGCGGAGTTGATTCGCCCCCGGGCGGCGAAAGAAAAACCAAGCGCGAGCGCGCCGCTTGCGACAGGCGAACCCTCTGCCGGCGGGATCAAATGAACTGCGCCATGATGGCGCTCAAGATCGAATCGACGTTTTCCGGAGTAATCTCCTGACGGCGCACCGCTTGCTCGGCGAGCGGACGCTGATTCGGGTCATTCAGATCGCGCAAGCGGGTGAACAATCCGAGGCGCCGTCCCACTTGAAACAGGACCTGTTCCTCGGCGGGCAATTCGAGGAAGGTATGCAAGATCCGGAGCATGACGTGTTTCTCGTCAGGCAACCGCCCCTCGATCTCGCCGAAAAGATTCAATACATGGTCGCTCTTTACAACACAAGAAATGCCCACGATCCGATCGAGCATGCCCGCCAGTTCCCTGGCGACCATGACATCGGAGCACTGGTCGAACTTGCCCGCGCAATACTCCTCGTACAAGGGCGCCGCGGGCGAGAGCGACAAGGTCCGGAGCCGGATGAAATCGGGATGGATTTGATTCAGCGCATCGGCGGTCTCGCGCGCATGTTCCTCGGAAAGCGCCTGCCCGCCCAAGCCCGGCATCACATATTCGGAGACTTCGAATCCCGCGGCTTTCGCCTTGCGCCCCGCCTCGATATGCGTAGCCTTGGTAACCCCTTTGCGCATGCGCTCGAGTACCGCGTCCGAACCCGATTCCAGGCCAATATGCAGCCGATCCAGGCCCGCCTCGCGGATTTCGCGGAGGGTCTCCGGGCGCATGCGGGCCAGCGTTTGCGCGCGGGCATAGGAAGTAATCCGTTGGATTTGAGGGAAGCACTGACGCAGATGTTTCAGGATCGCGGTCAGGTCCCCGGGCCGCATTACCAACGAATCGGCATCCTGGAGAAAAACCGAACGCATCTGGCCCGCAAAAGTCCACTGAAACGCCGCCCGAAACACGGCAAGATCTTTCGCGGTCATGGAAGCGGTCAAAGCGCGTATGCCCTCGGGCGAGCGCCCGCCGTTCTCTTGGGGCAGCGCCAACAAAGCCTGAACGTGCTCGTGAACGGAGTCGATGTCCCGCAGTATATGTTCCAGTGGCCGGGCCGAGAATATCGCTCCCTTATAAACCGGACAGAACAAGCACTGGTTCCACGAACAATTCCGGGTGAGCCGAAGCAACAGACTGAAGGACTCGCTCGGCGGACGGATCGGTCCCTCTTCGAACCCGGTATACGCCTCTCGGGGGGAAACTGGGCATAAAGTACTCACAGCACACCTCTTTCTACGCCTCGCCCGGCGCGCCCTGCCTCAACAGCCGCCCATGCCCGCCACATCGGAAATGCCTCCAACGCCCCATTCCGAACCACCATAGGCGCAGTATAGCAGAAAGAAAAAAAGAAGTCCAGGGATTTCTTGGGAATAAGCCGCCGCATGGCCATGTTCTGTCAATAGCTGACGAAACGGTGATACCCCTAACCAAAGTCAGTATCAGCCGGCAACGGCTGATTCCCACCACTGGCGAGTGCGGTAGACGCAGTTCCCCCGCTGCGCGCACTCGCCTTCTTCTTTTGGAGCGTGTACGAAAAGGTCTCGCGGACGAGAGGCGCCTATGACCGTCTTCAAACACGGGGCATTCATGGCGCGCCGGGTCTCGCGAGCCGATCGGACCCATAGCGCCCTTGAATCCTCCCGGCGGCGCTTGTAGGCTCTCCCCTCCGGGTACGGAGTCGAATAGCCCTTCACGGCGCCAAGGCGGTGACACCGGGCCAGAGGGATCCTGCATATTCGGCGCGCGCCGAACTCGGCCGAACGTGATTTTGCCCGCCCACCGTGTCTAAGCCGACGACGGCGGCGCATTCGAGCAACACTTTTCCTTCCGAATGCGCGGCGCAGAGATTGCAGCGTTCGTTGGCCTGAATATCGAGGCGTCCTTCCGGCGTCTTGGCCGATAGGCGGGTCCCATCGGCCCAAGCCGCAGCCTGGCGGCCACGCAGCACGGCGAACGCCGCATCGCTGTCCAGCGTCACCCCATCCCCAAAACGGGCTTCGCCCGGACCGAAGAGCACGTGCCAGGTGTCCGATAGCGTCTCGATCTTGAGCGCGCCCTCGCGATCCCCCGCTTCGATGGATTGCAGATTGGGTTGGGCGGTCCAAGCGTCCCACACGGCGAGAAACGCGCCATCTCCCTTGCGGCGCGCGCACAGACTCGCGCAGGGCGGATCTTGGGGCGTAATGATGGCATTGCTCACGGGATAGGTATCGAACAGATAGATCTCGGTGTCCGCGCCGCCTGCCATCGTGAGCCGCGAAGTCACCTCGCCCACATGCCAGCGGGCCTCCCAGGACGCCGAGGTCTGGGCACGCGCGGTGTCTTCCGTGCCGTTCTGCAACCAGACCTTCGGATCGAAGGCTGCGGGCGACGTGGCTATGGACAACTCGGGACGTCCGCCCGTGTGATGCGCCATCCAATCGAGGGTTTTCGCGCCCGAGACTTCGAAGCGGTCGATGACGATGTCTTCGACAAGCGCGATAGCGCGCCGGTAGGTCTGGGTCTGCGGGTAGATGTGGCTTCCGTCCGCTTCCGCATAGCGCAGCACCGGCGAGTCGAAACAGCGGACGATCTTGGGCGTCTCCTCGGGCGTGAGCGTTTCGCCTTGTTTCTGCGTCAATCCATCGACGGTGACCGTGTTGTGCATGGGCGTCAGCGTGCCGAGATCGCGCATGGCCGATTCGTTGTAGGGGGTAGCCTTTTCCAGCAGCAACTTCTGTCCGCGCGAATAGAGCAACAAATTGAGCCGGTCGGCGTGCTGGTGACCGCCACCGGGTTCGAGCGCGTTCAATCCGGCCCACACGCGGTTGCCCTGCCATTCGTTGCGCAGAGACACCCATCCGCTGGACAGATAGGCGCTTTGGAAGGGGGTGGGGCGTTGAACGATCTCGGGCGCGCCGTACAACAAGGCGAACCCATTGCGATGGCCGCCGCGCAGCGACTCGTAGTCTCCGATTTCCGCGATGCCGAAGAAACGGTAGCCGGTTTCCGCCGTGGCGTAATAGTCCGCGAGGCCCGCCTCGGGCAACATGAAATCACCCACCGGCGGCATGCGGCGGTTGGGCATGGCCATCGACAAGAACCAGTGCAGCGCGTTGAAGATGACCTGTCCGCCTTCGCTGTCCTTTCGCGTCAAGTCGTATTGCCCGGGAGGGAATCGGACGGGGTCCATCTCGGCGAGTTGACGGGACAGGATGGCGAATTCGCACAAGTGAAATACGGGGTAGAGGTGATAACCCGAACACAATTCCCAGTAAGCGCCATCGGGCTTGAAATGCTTTCCGAGAATACGGCGCATGCTCCGGTGTTCCGGCTGATGCTCCTGATCGAAGGCGCCGTATCCAAAGCTCCAATCGATCAGATCTTCGCGTTCGAGCGCAAGCGCGGCCTGCACGATGGTCCGATGCCATTGATACACATTGTTGTGATCGTACTTGTAGATGGGCTCGAGCATGATGTCATCGAGCAGACGCTTGATGACCGACGTTTCGATGCGTTTCCGCGCGGGTTCGTCCATCCGGCCGCGCAGCAATTCGTAGGCTTGCGTCAAGTCGAAAAGGACCTTGTTGTCGCCTTCGCGGTGATAGGTCAGCAAACACCGCATCTGCGGGTCGGGGTCGTCTTTCACCTTCAGGGCTTCGAGCATACCGGCGAAAAGGAGCAGCAATTCCGACGCGCGATCCCAATACGCGGCATTCTGTTCGGCCTGTCCCATCGTGGCCAGGTCCACCGCGGCGGCAGCGCCATTCAAACAAAACAGGCAGACCCAGCCGTCGTACATCGTGCCCTTGTAACGGTCGCCCTCCTTGTAGATGCCGGCATCGGTCTGGGCCGGAAACGTCTTCTTACAGGCCGGACAAGTGAACGTGTCCGGTTCGAGCGGATTGAAGTCGAGCTTGTGCCGATCGTCCGGGCAAGAGAAATTGTGGTAGACGTTGCCGCGCGTTTTCG
>Ga0172369_10007431_pt1 | contig 12718 bp, 14 predicted proteins | sample LakKiv25m_FD_114539 | JGI IMG/M metagenome (GOLD analysis project Ga0172369, IMG submission 114539) | Freshwater microbial communities from Kabuno Bay, South-Kivu, Congo - kab_022012_11.25m | ecosystem: Environmental > Aquatic > Freshwater > Lake | place: Democratic Republic of the Congo... | reverse complement strand
GCGATGGTAGTGCTCGACAGGGAATCGTATTTCTTGACCAGATTATTGATATTGAAAATCAAGAAACAGCCCTGCAGGCTATTGTTGATGCTACAGTCCAAGATTCTTCCATTAAAGATTTAATTCAGAAGCTTCTCCAGCCAGGAATTTCATGGAAAACATTAACCCCGATTATTAAGAGCCTGGATGAAGAGCCAGAGCAGATCAGAAGAGCAATTCTTGGATATTGTGAAAAGGTTATGCTTGATTCTCCTAATGAAAGACTTTGCAGTATTATTGAAATCTTCTGGGATAGTTGGACGTATGTCGGAAGAGCAGGGTTGATTCGATCATGCTACCGCGCATTAAATCTATAAAATTCATTTAAAACAAGTTATAATTAAATTGAAAGGTATATTATGTTCAATTCTGAATTTTGTCATCTTCATGTCCACAATGAATACAGCATTTTAGATGGATATGGATCTGCAGATTCTTACGTTAAAAAAGCTAAAGGACTTGGATTTATTGCTCTTGGCTTAACAAATCATGGTAATATTGATGGATTGATTCAATTTCAAAAAGCCTGCGATAAGATTGGTTTGAGTCCGATTCTGGGTTGTGAGGCATACATTGTTCCCAACTTAACAATAAAAGAAAAGAAAGAATCACGAGGCCACATCACTCTTCTTATCAAGAATCAAGTTGGATATGAAAATCTGTGTAAAATGCTGTCTAAAGCGAATTTGGATGGGTTTTATTATAAGCCCAGAATTGATTTTGATCTCTTGATAAATAACTGTGAAGGTTTAGTGATCCTTACTGGATGCGGTTCATCTTTTTTGAATCTGCCCGGTGGGGAAGACTGCCTGACTGAGATATACAAAAAACAGCCAGAAGATATTTACTTTGAAATTATGCCTCACAATTTGCAATCTCAAATTCAGATCAATGAAAAATGTGATTATCTTTCTAAGCAATATTCGTTAAAATATGTCGCAACCAATGATTGCCATTTTATAGATTATGAAGATCATACAGTACATGAGGTTCTTCTTGCTGTGCAGACTAATGCAAAATGGAATGATTCTAACCGATTCAGATTTGAAGTCAAGGGTTTGCATTTGAGAACAGTACAAGAGATGATCGCCACATTTAAAGAACAGGGATATTTTGATAGAAAATTCGTAATTGAAGCAATAAAAAATACCATGGAAATTGTAGAAAAATGCAAAAACTTCCGGATCATCAAAAAAGAAATGTATCTTCCTCAAGTTCCAGGTTATGAAGATAAAAATCCCTCCGAATTCCTTTATGATCTCTGCGAAAAAAGGTTGTTAGAACTGTCAAAGGCAGAGAATTGGACAATTGAAAAACTGAATTTCTATTTCGAAAGATTATCTTCGGAATGGAAACTCATCAATGATAAAAAATTTGCACAATATTTCATGATTGTATGGGAAACGGTGAAATGGTGCAGAAAAAATAATATTCTGACCGGGCCCGGCAGGGGCTCCGCCGGGGGAAGCCTTATTGCGTATCTTCTTGATATCACTTGCGTAGACCCTATTTCTTATGGATTGTTATTTTCAAGATTTATTGCAGAAGACAGGATTGATTATCCAGATATTGACACGGACTTCGAGGATAGAAAAAGAGACCAGGTTAGAGAACATCTCGAACAATTGTATGGCAAAAATAACGTAACTTCTATTTCTACCTTCCTGACAATGAAAGGAAGAGCAGCCATAAGAGACGTGGCAAGAGTATTTGAATTACCAATGAAAGAAACAGATGAATTTGCCAAATCTATTGAAAGTATTGAAGATGACAATCATGATTCGATTGAAAGATGTATTGAAAAAACAGATATTGGTAAATCTTTTAACACAAAATATCCCGAACAAGTTAAAATTGCTATAAAATTGGAAGGCCAAATCCGCGGTCAAGGACAACATGCAGCTGGAGTGGTAATATCAGCAGATGATCTTACACAGGGATCGCGAGGAAATTTGGTTGCCAGATCAAATCAAATTGTTATTAACTGGGGAATGTCGGATTCAGAACATGTTGGCTTGGTAAAACTTGATATACTGGGATTAAATGCTCTCTCGATTCTATCTGAAACAAAGAAATTAGTATTGGAAAATACTGGATTAAAAATTGATTTTCCAAAAATTCCATTAAATGATCCAAAAGTTTATGCCGAAATTTCTGCGGGGAATACTACCGGAGTATTTCAGTTAAATACCTGGTCAACGTCAAAGCTGGCAAAAGAAATCAAGTGTAAAAATATTTTAGAATTGAGTGATATTATTGCTCTTGTAAGACCGGGGCCAAGCGACAGTGGCATGACGTCTGATTATATAAAAAGAAAAGAATCCGGACATAGAAGAAAGGAAACGAAAGAATATGAAGAAATCGTAGGCACTACTCATGGTATTATTATTTATCAAGAACAGATTATGCAGGTAATTTACAAAATTGGTGGATTGTCCTATTCTGTTGCCGATAAAATTAGAAAAGTTATTTCCAAGAAAAGAGACGTAAAACAATTTGAGCCCTTTAGAATTATGTTTTTGGAAGGATGTGCAAAAAAGAAAATATTTTCCCAGCAGCAAGCTGAGAAGTTTTGGGAGATGTTGCTTGCTCATAGCCGTTATAGTTTCAATCTATCTCATAGTGTTTCCTATTCTATTTTGGCTTATTGGACCGCATGGTGCAAATATTATTATCCCACAGAATTCATTTGTGCCAATTTGTCTTTTGGATCAGAAGGGAAAAAGGAAGAAATTATCAAAGAAGCAAAAAGAATCGGATTAAATATCGTGTTCCCCAAAATTGGAGTTTCTGATCCTTTGCTTTGGAAAGCAAAAGACAATAATCTTTATATCCCATTTGTGGAGATAAAAGGCATTGGTGAAAAAACAGCTTTAAGTGTCCCAGTTGAGAGAAAAGAAAAACCAAAAAATGAAAAAACACCGGTTGTTGTAAAACCAACACTAAAAGGATTCTTCTTCTCAACTCCTGAAAAGAGAAAAGAAGTAAAGATTGAAAAAGAGAAAGAAGAATCAAAATCCAAGCTTGAAAAGGTCTTGGAGGACATTGAAAAAATAGTCGAGGCTGGAGATCAAGATAGGCTAAAAAAATATTTTACCTTTGATATTTCAATCAAAAAAGAAGAAAAATTGAAATATCACTTACTTATGAAGAAAGTTCCAATGGCATTTACTGATCAAGATTTATCTAAAATCCAAAAACTTGATTTACCCCGGGATTATATGAAAGGAGTGATTCAGAAGAAATCTTATTCTCTGTCATCCGAATTAATAAACTGTACAGATTGCAAGCTTTGTTATGAAACTGTTTATGGACCAGTAGAACCTTCTCCAGGAACTTATAATGTTATGGTTGTCGGAGAAGCCCCGGGAGCAGAAGAAGATGAAAGGGGAGCAGGCTTTATTGGCAAATCTGGCGAATTGCTTTGGCAAAAATTGTCGGTCCATAGACTTCAAAGAGAAGATTTTCACATTACAAATGTTTGTAAATGCTACCCTTCTCAAACTAAAACCCCAACAATTGACCATATAGATATTTGTAGAAAATGGATTGAAGATGAAATTAAACAAACGAATGCTTGTCTTATCCTTTCTTTTGGGAATACCGGATTGAGATTCTTCACTGGGAAAGATAGCGGCATTACTTCTTTAAATGGAACGACTGTATGGTCAGAAGAATTCAATGTTTGGATATGTTGGTGTATCCATCCCTCTTCTGTTTTGAGAAATCCTGGTAATAAAAGATTATTTGAAGATGGGATAAGAAATTTCTCAGAAAAAATTGCAGTACTTGGGGATTTTATTTAAAATTTTGTCTAAAGCAGGTTATAATAAAATTGAAGGAGAAAAATTATGGGGTACAAAGAAGATTTGGAAATTGATAAATTTGCACTTGATGAAGAATGGTTAAAACAAGCTTCTTGTTTTATGAAATATGCCGAATCAACAGTTGAAGCCGAGGATAAAAGAGATAGATGTAAAGAAAGATTGGTCCTGGTTGAAGCAGAAATGGGAAGCAAGATCCGCACGGATCCTCAGCTATTTGGTCTGAAAGAAAAAACAACAGAAGCTTCCATTAAAGAAGCTTTATTACAAACCGTCGAATATATGGAAGCCAGTGATAATTATCTGAGCGCGGTAAAAGAAGCCAAAATACTCGGTATTTCAGTGCAAGCATTTGATCATAAGAAAAGAGCTTTAACTAAATTAACAGATCTATTTCTTTCCAATTACTGGGCCGGGCAACCAGGAGAGCAAGAAATAAAAATGCTTGATAAAAACTGCGGGGCAAAAGAGCAGCAAACATTAGAAACAAATCCAAGATTGCTCGAGAGAAAGAAAAGAATACTATGCGAAAGGGAAAATATCAATGAAGATAACAGTTGATGCCCTTTACTACGGTGCCATATCATTTATCGCTTTATTTGGTTTATATCTTCTCGTAAGAGTTTTAACCAAAGCAGCATTTAAAAGTTATTTTGAAACAAAAAAAGAGTTTAATAATCACAAAAAAGAAAAGGAGGATAACCATGAAGTTTGATCGTATCAAAGCAAAAGAACAATTGGCAAAAAGAACAGAGGATAACTATAACAGAAAGGATGGTGATCTCAATTTTAAATTTTTTAATCCGGCCGTGGAATTGAAATTATGGCAACCAAGGCCTACAAAAGACACTCCCCATCTAATAGATATTATCCCATTTCTTGCGGGTAAGAATTACCCCATGCTGAATCCTCGCAATCCAGTCAAAGAAGGAGATTATTGCTATGTTTTGGAGTTGTATGTTCATCAAGGTATTGGCCCAGGGAAGGCATGGGTAATTTGCCCTTCCAAAAATTACAAAAAACCTTGTCCTATTTGCGAAGATATTGATGCCCGAGTTGCCGAAGGCGAAGAATATGATACTTACTCGGCTATTGCTTTAAAGCGTCGATGTGTTTATAATGTTCTGGTTTACAGCAATAATGAAGAGAAAAAAGGCGTTCAGATATGGGAGGTATCTCATAAATACTCCGAGAAGCCGATTCTTCTCCAGGCACGATCCCCTCGCACTGGTGGGTATGAGCCATTCTCTGACGTTGATAACGGGAAAAGCATTTCCTTTGAAATTGCTAATGATGAATATAAAACAGTACAAGGCCACAAATTTGTTAACCGTGATTACAAGATTTCCGATGATATATTGGATCAAGCAAAAACATTGGATGAAATAGTAAAAGTTTATTCATATGATGAGATTTCAAAGATGTACTTCAGTCATAGTGGACAGGAAAATGAAACCGATGAGGTGAGTTCGACCAGACGTGAAAGCCGCACCGAGGAGAAAAAAGAAGAGAAAATAGAGGCATCCATCCTTGGCACTGGATGCCCTGCAAATGGTAAATTTGGAGAAGACATTGATCAGCTCGATAATTGTAATAACTGCAAACAATACAATTCTTGTGCAGCAGAGAATGAAGAAATTGAAAAAAAGAAACGTCAAGCCAGACAACAGAGAATGACTCAAGAATCTGGTACAGAGAATGGGGGAAGAATTGCGAGACGCCAGAGGGGAGAATAATTTCTTTTCAGCCGGGGCTCCTTTTGGAGCCCCCCCAAAAGGAGCTTGAAATGGCAGTATTAAAAAGAAGAGCAGTAGAAGAAATTGCTGAAGAAATCGTTAAAGTTACAACTGAAGAGAAAGTTGTTGAAAAAAAAGAATACAATTACAAACAGATGATTTCGACAGGCTCTACTCTACTTGATCTTGCAATTTCTGGGGGAAGAAGTGAAATTGGAGGAATACCCGGAGGAATCATTGTTGAAATCTTCGGCCCATCTGGATCTGGTAAAACAGCAATTCTATCTGAAATGAGCGCATCTACTCAAAAAAGAAATGGAGAAGTAATATTTCTTGATCCCGAAGCAAGATTGGATCAGGAATACGCCAGAATCTATGGAATGAAGCTTCCTGAAGAAAATTATTACAGGCCCGACACAGTAACCGAAGTTTTCGATCTGATTGGTCAATGGAAACCAAAAGATGAAAATGCTATAAATCTTGTTGCAACTGATTCCTTGGCAGCTTTATCCACGGAGTTGGAAATGGAAAAAGGTGACAAGATGGGAATGAGAAGAGCAAAGGAATTTTCCCAAGGATTAAGGAAAACGGCCCGAATCATTGCCAATAAAAATTGGATTATTGCCTGTAGCAACCAAGTCAGGGAAGGAGATTATGGAGAAGTGACCCCTGGGGGTCAAGCTATCCCTTTCTATTGCTCATTAAGAATAAGAGTCTCGCAAGTCGACAAAATTAAAAAAGCTACAACAATGGGCAAAAAAGTCATCGAAAAAGTTATTGGCATTGAAAGCAAATGCTTCATCAGAAAAAGCAGTATTGACGACCCTTACCGCGAATGCCCGATTTATATTGTTTTTAACTATGGAGTCGACGATTTGAGAGGCAATCTCCAATATAACAAAGAAATGACTGGTAATACAGTTTATGATTGTTTAGATGGGAAAACTTACCAAGCCATCGACAAGGCCATCGCTTATGTTGAAGAAAATAGTTTGGGAAACCTGGTTAAGAAACAAACAGTTGAAATTTGGAATGAAATAGAGAGAAAATTTCAATTTAATCGACAAGCGAAGCAGAGAATATGAATGAATATTTTGTTATAATTGATTCTAATTATCTGTGTTATGTCAATAAATTTGGTATATCAAAGGGGATGGAATATCTTGGATCTCCCACTGAAATCATCTATGGATTTTTCAGACAAATACTCTTTTTGGCTAAGCAATTTGAAACTTCGCATTTTGCGTTTTGTTGGGATTCTAAAATTTCAAAAAGAAAAGAAATCCTTGCTGAATATAAAGGCCAGCGAAGAATTGATCTAACAGAAGATGAGAAGGAATCAAATAAAATTGCTTACCGGCAGTTTTCTATAATTCAAGAAGAAGCATTGCCAATGTTTGGATTCAAAAACATCTTCTCTCAGGAAGGATACGAAAGCGATGATTTAATTGCCCACTTGGTGCAGACCCGAACTGGCAAGAATATTGTAGTGACAAGTGATAATGATTTGTATCAGCTGCTTGATCATTGTTCCCTTTACAATATCGTTAAGAAGAGTTCCACAAATCTTGAAATGTTCAAAAAAGAATATGGGGTAGATCCTGTTCAGTGGATCAAAGTAAAAAGTTTGGCAGGATGCGTAAGTGACAACATTCCCGGGATTGAAGGGGTTGGTGAAAAGACTGCAATTAAATTTATTACCAATACTCTCAAACCCGGAAAAATAATGGATAGAATTCTTTCTTCTGCCGAATTGCAGCAGAGAAATGAGTGTCTGGTCAAGTTGCCATTTGATGGCTTAGACCCCCTTCCTATCAGAAAACCAGCATCTTATTTCTACGATGATTTTGAAACAGTTTGCGAAAAGTATGGATTCCAGTCATTTTTATCTGGCAACTACTTGAAAGATTGGGAAAGAATATTTTCTTTGAAATAATTTTCTAAAACATATTATAATATAAATAGAAGGATATAATATAGAGGAAATCGATGAAATAAAGAACCTCAAAGATTTAATGAGAAGATGTTCGCAATGTAGAGAAAGGACAGCCTCAATATGATCAAATCAGTAGAAATCAAAAACTTCCAGAGTCATAAGAACACTCATATTGAATTTGATCCTGGCTTGAATATTATTTCTGGCCCTTCTGATTCTGGGAAATCAGGAGTCCTCCGAGCATTAAGTTGGCTCATTAAAAATCGGCCTTCTGGGAATTCCATCAAATCCTGGCAGTCAGGGAAAAAGGATTCTGTAGAAGTAGCGATTGGCCTGCCTGAAGGAACAGTTCAGAAGATAAGATCCAACGACAAAGCCTTTTACATTCATCCCATCATTGGTAATCTCGAAGCTGTTGGAAGAGATGTGCCTTCTGAAATCAGCGAACTATTAAATCTAACTGATTTCAACATTCAACCCCAACACGATCCTTACATGCTTCTAAATTCATCTCCAGGACAAGTTGCAAAACTCCTGAATGACTTGGTCGGGCTATCCTCTATTGACTCGTCCTTGAAAGCTTTGAACTCGGATACAATAAATCTAAAAAGAAAAGTAGAGTCCGACCAGGGTATCATCTCAAATTGCGAAAATGAAATTGAAAAACTGGCTTGGGTTGACGATGCCAAAATCGGGCTTGAAGAGCTTCAAAAAGATGTTGATCATGCTCAAGTAATTTATAGGGAAATTGGAGAGGTCGAAAATAAACTGAGGACAATTTATCAGGCTCAAGAAGAACTCCTCAAATTTGGTCTTATAACGCGTTTAAATGGGGAATTTGAGGCCGTAGTCAGGTTAGTGAATATTTACAAAGAAAAAGTTGCCAGCATTGGCAATCTCGCTAAGCTTTCATTGACCATTTCAAATGCGGAAACCAATCTCCAGTCGGAACAAGAATGGTTGAGTATTGAAAAGCCAGTTTTGAAAATAGACGGCTTTATAAAATCGCTTCATGATAAAATCATCACCCAAAATGAAGTATCTGCTCTGTTGTCTAAAATCGAAATGTTCGGCAAAGATGTTGATCGATATGAAAGAGAAGTTTCTCAAAAAGAAAAAGAACTTGATGATTATCTACATTCAGTTAAAGTGTGCCCTGTTTGTTTCCAGACCATTAGCGAAGAAGCCATTGCAAGGATGAAGAAATGAAAATACTCTGTATTGGAGACTTACATATTACCGGGGACAAGCCCGAAAATCGCAAAGACAATTACTGGGAGACAGTCAAGAAAAAGCTTTGCTTCATTCTTGGTATTGCAAATGAACAAAGAGTTGATCTCATTGCGTCTCCAGGAGACTTCACCGACACTCCAAATCTTTCGTATCTGGAATTTGGTGAATTGGTCTATTTATTGAAGAACCATTTGAATCCAGAAATTAAAATTCTGGCAACATACGGCCAGCATGATATGCGTTACAGGACAAAACCCAATACAGCATTGAAAGCATTGACAGAAAGCGTAGACAACTTCATCGTCATAACAAAAGAAAGCAGTCCTTACCGTTTTGGAGATATCTACTTTTATGCTTCGGCTTACAACGAAGAAATCCCAGACAAGAAAAACCCAGAAAACAAAGCCTTATTTCATGTCCTTCTGACCCACAGGATGATTATTGAAGAAAAGTTATGGGCACAACAGACAGAATATGAAGCTGCTAATTTATTCTTGAGGCAAAATGATTTTGAACTCATCGTCAGCGGAGACAATCACCAGTTCTTTTGGTCTCATACTCCGGGAGGCCGATGGCTCATTAATTGTGGAGCTATGATGAGGAACAAAATAGACATGGTTGATTTTCATCCTTCCATTGTTTTGTTTGACACAAAGACAAGAGTAGCCGAAACAATAGAAATATCTGTAGATCCTCCAGAAGAGGTATTCAAAATGGAAAAGGTAGAAATTGAGAAAGAGCGCAATGAAAAGCTTGATGCTTTTATCTCTGGTCTTGATCAGCCGAAAGAAATTGCGCTTTCTTTTGAGGATAATCTAATCGCCTATATAAAGCAGAACAACATTGACAAAGACGTGGCTCAAATAGCATTATCATCACTCGGGAGGTAATATGGAAGACATCACAAAGAATCTTGCAAAAATCAAAACTCAGATTGCAGAAGCTAAGAGAAATGAGGCTGTCCAAGAAGGCAGACTCCAGGAAGCAATGAAGCAGCTTAAAGAAGCTTATGGTTTGACATCTGTTGAGGAAGCAGAAAAGGAACTGGAAAAGATCAAAGAGGAAAGTAGGTCTCTGGAGGTAGAAATTCAAAAGAAATATAAAAATCTGCAGGAGCAATACTCATGGTAGATTTGAAACCCATGCGAAGTTCCATTGACCAGAAGATGGGGCAGAGAAGCCTTTTGTCGCAACAAAAGCTGAAAGCAGAAGAATCCATTGCATTTAATTCATCGCTGCTGGAGAAAACTCTTCAAGCAAGGGCCATTATCCAAACAGTAGCAAAAAATACCCAGTCTCAAATTGAGTATCACATAAGTGGACTTGTTACCATGGCGTTGGCTTCTGTGTTTCCTGATCCTTATGAGTTTCAGCTTAAATTTGTCGAACGAAGAAATTCAACCGAAGCAGATTTGATATTTAAAAAGAATGAAAATGAAACTGACGATATTTTGAACAATGGCGGCGGCGGGGTAGCTGATATTGCATCTTTTGCTTTTAGAGTTGCTTTGTGGTCTTTGAAAAAATCCAGAGCAACATTTATTCTCGATGAACCTGACAAATTCCTACATTCTCCTGTTTACCAAGAGAAAGCATCTCAAATGATGAAAGAATTATGCAACAAATTGGGAGTTCAAATCATTATGGTATCTGACCAAAATACACAACAAGAAAATGCGGACAAGAATATTCGTATTACTATGTGCAATGGAATTTCGGAGGTTGTTAATGGGTAAAGGAGGGAGTTGCGAAAGAGAAGTTGCTGCAATGCTATCATTGTGGTGGACCGAAGGGAAACGAGATGATGTCTTCTATAGATCCCATGCTTCAGGAGCGCGCTTCACTCAACGCAGGAAGAGCGGCAAGGACACAATAAATCAGAGTGGAGATATTACTTGTACTGATCCGGAAGGACAATCATTTATAGATGTATTTTCCATTGAAATTAAAAGTGGATATTCTGGGAGAAAAAAAATAAAAGATGATAATGGTAAACTTATCTCAACAGAAATGATTCGTTGGGATGTTTTGGATTTTATTGACAGCAAACAGAAGGAACCTACCATTCAACAGTTTTGGAATCAAGCTGTCAATGATGCTGATAAAAGCAATAAAGTCCCTCTGCTTATCTTTAGGCGTAATGGCCGTACTTTGTGTATTGCTATGCAGAGGGTATTATCCCCGACACTAATTGAATTCTTTAATGTCCCTTCAGTACAAATTCTATATACAAACGAACTTGCAATTATGTCCCTCAAAGATTTCTTTGAATGGATACCTAATATACGAAGTATATTGCCTGTTATATCAACTGCTCCCATTCCACCTATTTCAGATGCATTAAAATTTATAAAGGAGGAATCTTCAATGGCAGCTAAAACCTCGCCCAAGAAGAAAGAAGAGCCTAAAAAGGGTCCTAAGAAAACTCCCAAGAAAAAGTAATTAACAAATGGGAGCAGTTAATTACTTATCCTGAAAGGAGTCCTTTTCATGCCTCAACTTTGGAAATGTCATTTTTGTAATGCAACTTGTACCACAATTTCTGCTGATAACACAGCTCCTTTGTGTTGGAATCATGGCGACAAACCGAATAAAATGAATAAGATTGGACTAAAAGAAAATAGATTTGATCCATCACTAAGAAAGAATATTGTTGAAAAACCAAATCCTGAACTATATACAAAATCACTTACTGTCGATGAACTAAAGAAACTGAGGACTCCTGGAATACCTACGGGAGAAAACATCAAGGATACCTCAGGAGAGATATTATGAAAATGAAAGAACGGGGGATGAAAGTAACGAAAATACACTGGTACGAATGTCCCTCTTGCAAGTCAATGTATAAATATCCATGTCGGTGTGACTGTGGGACTTCCAAACAGGTAGTAAAACAAAAAATTGACAAGCCGGAGGTAAAATAAAATGGGGCTAAGAACCGCACTTGTAAAGCTAATGACTGACAATCCGTATGACGAGCAGATGGAGGCAGTCGAGAGGGTGCTGAAAGAGTTTGCACAGATCAACGAGATTCTATCCAGCGTCGGGAAGATGTCAAACACCCTGGAGAATGACCAGATGCAGCAATCCCTTGAGCTGTCAGGGATACGATCCAGATTAGATGGCCTAACAAAATCCGTCACCACAAACAACCCTGTCGGAGTATCAATCAACTGGCAGTTGTTCCCTGCATGGGCGAAATGGATTGCGATAGGAGACAATGGAGTTTGGTTCTGGTATTCTGAACTCCCGGCGATTGCAGGAGAATGCTGGGGATTTTCTGGGGATGGCACCTGGGGAGTTATCCCTGCTCAGTATTGTCCGGTGGCTGTAGCTGATAAAGATGCATTGTTTAGAAGGCCAAACTCCCTGTAAACATAGGTGGTGAAATGTCCAATACTATACCTGAAGGTGGTGCATGTAGGTGTAAATTAAAGCGTTCTCAAAAGAAGGAGTTCGTTGTTCGTCTTCTTGAAAAGAATCCGGGGTTGACCACCGAAATGATAGTGAATATCTCAAAGATTAGCAAAACCCATATAAATAGGATTAAAGCCTGGATCAAAAAAGGAGATAAGAAAGCAGTTTTAGATAGATACTCTTTACCTGAGATATCCTCTTCTGCTGAACGAGTTTTATGTTTAGGGCCATGCCATGAAGAGGATTTTTATTTTCTTTCAACGGATAGAATAAGAAATAGATTATGCAATACATGTAGAGAGTTTCTGAAACACGAGGGTTCATTTACGGAATATAAAGTTGGCTTTTAGATATCAGGAGGGGAAATGAGTAGAATCTTTGAACATCCAAACATGAACGATTTTGCATGCCCTATTTGCGGGACACAAGAAGACAAAAGGGTCGTACTGGTGCCTATACAGGGAACACGGGAAGGAGTCATGGTCGAATGCGAACAGGTACATCTTGATTGTCTTCTGAATGGCCTCATGTAT
>Ga0172369_10007430_pt1 | contig 12718 bp, 9 predicted proteins | sample LakKiv25m_FD_114539 | JGI IMG/M metagenome (GOLD analysis project Ga0172369, IMG submission 114539) | Freshwater microbial communities from Kabuno Bay, South-Kivu, Congo - kab_022012_11.25m | ecosystem: Environmental > Aquatic > Freshwater > Lake | place: Democratic Republic of the Congo... | reverse complement strand
GATGACCTGGTAGGCCTTCAGCGAAAGGGCCTCCACCTGGGCAATCAGGGGATCCTCTTCGGCGCGGCACAAGCGATATTCCACAAGTTCCTCGCACCGCTCCTTGTTCACGTAGGAATACATCCCCTGTTCGGCCTGAGCCCCCAGGACCACCTCCATGGCGCCCAGAGCCTCGGCCTTCACGCCCGTGCCCACAACGCCCACCGTGAACTCCCGCCCCGAAAGGAACCCCTCCACCAGCACGGGCTGCTGAAAATGCTTCGCCAGGCGGGCGCAGACGCCTGCCAGGTCTTCCTCCCAGTGGACCAGGGACTCCTCGGATACGCCCTTTCCCGTTCCCTCGGCCAGCGGCTTGACAAAATAGGGCGGCGGGAAAGGGACGGTTGGAACCGGTTCGCCGGGGTCCACCACGACGAAGGGGGGCGTAGCCAGTCCCGCATCGCGGATAGCCCGTTTGGTCAGCGCCTTGTGAAGCGTCAGGCTCAGGACCAGCGGATCGGAGAAGGTGTAAGGGATGCCGTACACGTCCAGGATGGCCGGGACCTGGGCCTCACGGCCTATGCCGTGAAGTCCCTCGGCGATGTTGAACACCAGGTCCCATGTAGCGCCGCCGGCCAGGGCCTTCACCAGGGCCCGGGCGTTTCCGATCCGCTCGGTCCGGTGGCCCAGCTCGCCCAGTGCCCCTTCGATGGCCTCGATGGTGTCGTCCCGGTCAAATTCCGCAGTTTCCTCCTCAGTGTACCCCTGGGCCAGGTATTCGCTGCGGAGGTCATAGGTCAGTCCCACATGCATGATCCGGTCTCCGAAAGGTTATTGTAACCGTTCACGGCTTCAAAGGTTTCCCGCTGAGGGATTCAGGGTTACATTTCTGCCCCCGGATTACCCGTTACGAATATATCCTACTTTGGCAGCTCTCCGGATCCTCAATTCTATCTTTGTGCCCAACCCCTCAACCTTGAACCCGGAACCTCTGAACCCTTACAGGTTACTGATACAGGCCCTGCGGGCAGGAGACATCCGCCACATCGGGATAGCTGAAGAACTTCTCTTCATAGTTGCGAAGGACGAGGGCATCCCCCTGCCTCCCCGCCACATAATCGGGCATCAAGGGGACCTTGCCCCCCCCGCCGGGGGCGTCGATGACGTAGGTGGGCACGGCATAGCCGCTGGTAAAGCCCCGAAGCCCTCGAATGATCTCCAGGCCCTTCTCCACCGGGGTCCTGAAATGGGCGGAGCCGGATATCGGGTCGCACTGATAAAGGTAGTAGGGCCGGACCCGCATCTTGAGGAGATGGTGAACCAGCTCTGTCATGGTCTCCACCCGGTCATTGATCCCCTTCAACAGGACGGTCTGGGACCCGAGGGGAATGCCCGCGTCCGCCAGCATGGCGCAGGCCTTTGCGCTCTCGGGCGTGCATTCGTCCGGGTGGGTGAAGTGGACGCTGATCCAGAGAGGGTGATATTTCCTCAGCATGCGCACGAGCGCCGGCGTGATGCGCTGGGGAAGCACGGCCGGGACCTTGGTCCCGATCCTCACGATCTCCACATGGGGAATGGACCTCAGTCCCTTGAGGATCCACTCCAGCTTCTCCTCTCCCATCGTCAGGGGGTCGCCCCCGGAGAGAAGGACATCCCGCACCCTGGGCGTTCCTCGAATGTAGGCCATGGCCGCCTCTAAGCGATCTCGCTGAGGCGTGAGCGATCCATGACCCACCATCCTGGAACGGGTGCAATAGCGGCAATAGGTGGAGCAAAAATCGCTCAGCAGGAACAATACCCGGTCAGGATATCGGTGCACCAGTCCCGGCACCGGGCTCTGGGCGTCCTCGCCCAGCGGGTCATCCGCCTCTCCCGGGAAGGTCATCTGCTCATGGACGGTGGGGATCACGCAGCGGCGCAGGGGATCCAGCGGATTGTCTATTGACAGGAGGCTCATGTAATAAGGGGTTACCCCGAAGGGGAGCGATGTCCCGAGATGAACCAGGGCATCCCGCTCCGGGGGCGACAGGTGGAGCATCATCTCGGCCTGTCCCAGGGTTCGAATGCGGTTCTGGATCTGCCAGTGCCAGTCGTTCCACTGGGAATCCGTCGCCTGGGGATAGAAACGCCTGCGAAAGGCCCGGGTCCGGGGGGTGGTTCGGGCGCTGCGTCTGAGCTGGACAAAGGGTGCGATGGGAAAAGAATGGGCTGGAGTGATAACAAAGGGAGGAATAGAGGGTTGTTGGAGATGCAACGCCCCTCGGCTGGGAGGCTCCTCAGTCTCCTCGCTGCTGGGAGGCTCCTCGTTTTCCTCTATCAGAAACTCAGATGTACTACTCTCTTGCATGATCTCGTGCATGGCATGCTCCTCGTATATTAGGATTCGTCACCCAAATGACTGAAACCGCATTGGCTTATTTCTCTGGCTAAATGATTTCTAAAAAAATCTGTAGCCCATCCGTTTGGAGGGGTAATATAGGACTTTTGCAGCACATTGCAACAAAAAAATGAATGTACTTGACCGAAAGATGCATTTTTTTCACAACGCCCGCCCGATGTGCTTCAATAGAGCCTTCGGCGGAAGAGCCACCCGGCAGTCATTAGGGCCGCCACGCCGATCACGGCCATGGGCCAGTAGAGGTTCAAGAGGAGATCGAACGAGGCGGCCTCCAGGAAGACCGACCGGACGATGATGAGGAAATAGCGCAGCGGGTTGAGGTAGGTGAGATACTGGACTGCCGGCGGCATGTTGGCGATGGGGGTGGAAAAGCCCGACAGGATGATGGCCGGGACCAGGAAGAGAAAGGTCCCCAGGAGGGCCTGCTGCTGGGTGACGGAGAGGGACGAGATCATGAGTCCGGCCCCCACAGCCGACAGGAGAAACATGAACAGACCCAGGTAGAGGGGGAGAATCGCCCCCCTGAAGGGGACATGGAACCAGAATATGGCCATCAGGAGGATAAAGGTGGCCTCAGCCATGCCGATGACAAACCCGGGGAGGGCCTTGCCGATGAGGATCTCCACAGGTCTCAGGGGGGTGGCCAGCATCTGATCAAAGGTGCCGGCCTCCCGTTCCCTGGCCACGGAGAGGGCCGTCAGGAGGAGGCTCACCACCAGGGTCAGAAGGGCTACCAGGCCCGGCACGATGAACCAGCGGGAATCCAGGTTGGGATTGAACCAGAACCGGATGCGCAGGTCTGCCGGAGCCGGGGCGTCGCCGCGGGCCTCGGACCAGGCCCTGTTAAATCCCGTGACAATGCTCCGCACATAATTGAGCACGATCATCGCCGTATTGGAGTTACGTCCGTCCACCACCACCTGGAGGGAGCCCGGCCGGCCCCGCAGGAGGTTTTCCGTGAAGAGCGGGCCGATGTGCACCACGGCCATGACCTTCCGGCCGTCGATGAGGGGTCGGACCTCGCGGTCGCTTTGCACACAGGCTATCCGATGAAAATTGGGGGATCCTTCCAGCCGCGCCAGGAGGTCCCTGGAGGCCCGGCCCCGGTCCTCGTTGTACACCGCATAGGTCACATGCTCGAGATCAAAGGTGGCGGCATACCCAAACACCAGCAATTGGATGATGGGAGGGCCGATCAGGACGATCCGGCTCTTGGGGTCCGCGACAATGGCAATGATTTCCTTGATCATGAGGGCAATGATGCGACGCAGCATGTCTTCACCTATTCCAGCCGCTTCTTCATCCGCCTGCGGACCAGGAGCAGAAAAAAGACGCACATGATCCCAAGGGCCAGGCCATTCGAGACCACAACGGTCCAGACGTCGCCCGCAAGAAAGAGGGTCTGAAGAATGCTGACAAAATAGCGGGCGGCAATGATATAGGTGACGAACTGAACGGCCTTGGGCATGGAACCGATGTCAAAGAGGAATCCGGAGAGGATAAAGGCCGGGAGAAAGGTGGCGATAATGGCGATCTGACCGGCCACAAACTGGTTCTTGGCGACCACCGAGATGAGGAGTCCCATGGCCAGGGCCGTCAGGAGAAAAAGGGCGGCCGTGGCAAAGAGGACCGGATAGGAACCGCGAAACGGCACGTGAAAGACCCAGACTGCCATGGCGACGGATAAGGCCATCCCCCCCATCCCCAGGATGAAATAGGGAACGATCTTTCCGAGCAGGATCTCCTGCACCCGGACCGGTGTGACCATCAGGGCCTCCATGGTCCCCCGTTCCCACTCCCTGGCCACCACCATGGCGGTGAGGAGGGCCCCGATGAGGGTCATAATGATGGCGATGAGCCCGGGCACCAGAAAGTTGCGGCTCCGCATCTCTGCATTGAACCAGATCCGCTGTTCTACCGCCACCGGGATCTCGAGGGGACTCCCCCGCTCCAACGCCAGCCGTTCCTGCCATGTCGACCACACCCCTGTCACATAGCCCTCGATGATTCGGGCCTGGTTGGCATCCATGCCGTTGACAATGACTCCGATGGAGGCCGGCCCTGGGCCGAGCATCTCCCTGGCGAAGTTGCCGCGCAGCCAGACGATCCCGTCCACCTCTCGACGCATGAGGGCCTTTTCAGCCATCTGAATCGTATTCATGATCCGCGGGCTGAAATAGCGGGATCCCTGAAACCCGGCCACAAACCCGGCCGTCTCGGTCCCAGCATGCTCCACCACAATGGCAATGGGCACATGTTCCGCATCCAGAGACACGCCGTATCCGAACAAGATCAGAAGGATCACGGGAAGCACAAAGGCGATGGCGATGCTGGAGGGGTCCCGGACGATCTGGTGGACCTCCTTCTTCATCAGGCCGCTTAGGCGCATGAGCCCCAGACCGGCAGGCGCCCTCGCCGTGTGGGATTCCTTCATGATGATTTCCTCAGGTTGATTCGCCGTGACCGTTCACGGGTTCACGGGTTCAGGGGTTCAGGGTTGCATTTCTTCTCCCCGGATTCCCCGTTACGAATATATCCTACTTTGGCAGCTCTCCGGGTCCTCAATTCTATCTTTGTGCCCAACCCATCAACCTTGAACCCGGAACCTCTGAACCCTTACGATTCGCCGGACGCGATCATGGCGATAAACGCATCCTCCAGGCTCGGATCCGGTCGTTCCGGGGTCCGGCATCGGGCCTTGATCTGTGCGGGGGTGCCTTCCCCCAGGATCTCGCCTTGGGCCATGATGACCAGCCGGTCGCAATATTCGGCCTCCTCCATAAAATGGGTGGTCACCAGGACCGTCACGTTGGCCTCGGCCAGTTGACTGATGCGCCGCCAGAATTCCCGTCGAGCCAGCGGGTCTACCCCGGAGGTGGGCTCGTCTAAGAAGAGGATGTCAGGCTCGTGCATGAGGGCCGCGGCAAGGGCCAGCCGCTTCTTGAAGCCCAGAGGGAGATCCCCGCTGACCATGTCCGCCACAGGACCCAGGCCGAAGGAGTCCATGGCCCACGCCATGCGGTCCTTCTGGCGTTTCCCCCACAGGCCGTAGGCGCTGCTGAAAAACCGAAGGTTCTGAAGCACATTCAGGCCGCTGTAGAGGGAGTACTTCTGGGCCATGTAGCCGATGCGGGCCCGGGCCCGGGCAGGAGCGGTTCGAAGGTCTACCCCGGCCACGGTCAACCTCCCCCCCGATAGGGGAAGGAGACCGCACAGCATTCGGAACGTGGTGGACTTGCCGGCCCCGTTAGCGCCCAGAAGCCCGAAAATCTCCCCGTGCCGGACCCGGAAGTTGATTTTGTTCACCGCCACAAACGCACCGAATCGCCGTTCAACCCCTTCCACGACAATGACGTCCCCATCATCCGGCCCGCTTGAAACAGGTGCCGGGACCCTCAGGTCTTCCGCAGGCTGAAATCCTGTTTTTCCCCCAACATGGGCCGTGAGCAGGGCAATGAAGGCGTCTTCAAAACGGGGCGGGACCGGGGTGACCGTGACGGGTGGATCAAGGCTCGGAGCTCGGAGCTCGGAGCTTGGAGGTGGGGCCGCTGAGTGCTGACCGCCGGCCTCACGAGAGGCGTCCATAAGAGCGGCGACGGCCTCAGGTTCTAAGGGACTGTCCATGACCAGACGCACCCCTCCCCCTGAGATAATGGCGTCCATGACCCCTGGTTTTCCATGGATCTGCTTCTGAATCTGCCGCCTGCTGAGCGACGGGGACGTGAGAAGAAAGGTCTGGTCCCGAAGCCGGCTGCTGAAGACAGACGGGGCGTCCTGGCCCAGGGCGGTCCCCTCATGGAGGAGAAGGACCTCCTGGCATCGCTCGGCCTCGTCCAGATAGGCCGTGCTCAAGAGAACGCTCATCCCCTGTTCCTCAACCAGACGATAGACGATCTCCCACAGTTCCCGCCTGGAGACCGGATCCACGCCCACGGTCGGTTCATCCAGGAGGAGCAGGGTCGGCGGCCTCACCAGGGTGCAGGCCAGACCCAGCTTCTGTTTCATCCCACCGGACAGATTTCCGGCCAGCCTTCTCGTAAAAGGGCCGAGCCCGGTCATCTTCGTGAGGCTCTCATAGCGGGACGGTCGGTCGACCCGGGGCACGCCCTGCAGGTCGGCATAGAGGTCCAGATTCTCCTGGACGCTCAGGTCTTCATACAGCCCGAAGTGCTGGGGCATATACCCGATGGCCGCCTGCACTCGAAGGGCATCCCGGGCCGCATCCATGCCGAGCACTCGAATCGTGCCGCTGTCGGGGAGGAGAAGCCCTGCAATGAGCCGCATGAGGGTGGTCTTGCCGGCCCCGTCCGGACCGATGAGTCCCGTCACCACCCCCTGGGGAAGCCTGGCCGTGACCTCCCTGAGGGCGATCACCGTGCGCCCCCCGGATCGAAAGTGTTTGGTCACGGCGTCCAGGTCAAGGACAGCCCGCTCGGGAGCCACAGCCCTCCCCTCCATCATATCATTCCTCCTGACAGGGGCCGGAGGGATCGGACCCGCCCGCGCCAGAGCCGGGCTGATCCAGGGAAATGACGACCGTCGCCGGCATGCCGAGACGGAGTTCGTCCTGAGGATCGCAGATGTACGCCCTCACCTCAAAGACCAGGCGGGTGCGGAGGTCCGGGGTCTCCACGTTCTTGGGCGTGAATTCCGCGGTGGGCGAGATAAATCCGATCCATCCTTTGTAGACCTTGCCGGGGTAGCTGTCTGTGCGGATCTCGGCCCGCATTCCCGGGACGATCTTCCCCAGGCTGGGTTCGGGCACATAGGCCCTGACCCACATGGGCCGGGTAAGGGCAAGGGTAAAGACGGGATTCTGGGGAAAGGTCATGTCCCCGGGCTCCAGGATGCGATCCCGAATGATGCCCGGGGCCGGGGCGTAGAGGCGTGTGTCCCGGAGCCGCTGCCGGGACAAATCCAGACTGGCCTGGTAGGCCCGAAGCTGGGCCTCTGCCTCGGCGATGTCCTCCTTCCTCGGGCCTATCACGGCCAGTTCAAGGGCCTCCTTCGCCTCCTTCAGATGGGCCCTGGCCGTCTTCAATTTGGCCGTGGCGTCATCCAACTGCTGCTGGGGCGCAAAATCCGTGGCCACCAGCCCCTTGATCCGCTCGTACGTCAGCTCTGCGTCTTTCAGCGTGGCTTCGTTGGCCTGAACCATGGCCCTGGCCTGTTCGATCTCCTGGGGCCGGGTCCCGTTGTGGAGGCGGGTCACCGCCTGTTGCTGGGCCTCTAACTTCCCCTTGAGTTGCCTCGCATCCATGTCATAGCGGACCGGGTCCATCTCGGCCACCAGTTGTCCGGCCTCGACCCGGTCCCCCTCTTCCACCAGGAGACGGAGGATGCGGCCCGTGTCGTAAAAGGCCAGTTGAACCTGACGGATGTCCACGTTGCCGTAGAGGGTCAGGACCCGCTCCGGGGCCTTTTCCCGCTTCTTAAAGTAATGGTATCCCCCGGCGATGGCCGCCGCCAGCAGGAGCGCCAGCGCCACCCGCGGCGCCTTTCTTTTACCCATATATCACTCCGTAACCGTTCTTAACCCTCTCAGCTCACTCTGGGCCCGGCATTGAGCACCTCTTTCGGCGTCTGGCCCTTAAACTGCACGAAGTTCTCCTGAAACAGGCCGGCCAGCCTTCTTGCCTGGGCGTCATAGGCCGCTTTATCGGACCAGGTCTCCCGTGGATTCAGGATGTCCGGCGGAACCGACGGGGCCTGCGTCGGGACCCTAAACGAGAAGTACGGATCCAACCGCATCTCGACCCCTTCAAATTGGCCGCTGAGGGCCGCATTGAGAAGCGCCCGAGTGTGCTGGATTTTCATGCGGGAACCGGCGCCGTAAGGCCCGCCGGTCCAGCCCGTGTTCACCAGCCAGCAGGAAGCCCGGTGCCTGGCGATCTTGTCGGCCAGGAGCTGGGCATAAACGGAAGGGTGTCTCACCATGAAGGGGGCCCCGAAGCAGGCGCTGAAGGTGGCTGCCGGCTCCAAAACCCCCTTCTCGGTCCCGGCCACCTTGGCCGTATACCCGCTGATGAAATGATACATGGCCTGCTCCGGCGTCAACCGGGCAATGGGAGGGAGGACACCAAAGGCGTCGGCCGTCAGCATGACGATGGTTTTCGGATGGCCCGCCATTTTGGAAGGGACGATGTTCTGGAGGTGAGAGAGCGGATAGGAGGCCCGGGTGTTCTCCGTAAGGATGCTGTCATTGAGATCGATTCGGCGGATGGTGGGATTCAAGGCCACATTCTCCAGGATGGTCCCGAATTGCCGCGTGCACTCGTAGATCTCCGGTTCCGCCTCCCTCGAGAGATGGATCACCTTAGCGTAACATCCCCCCTCGAAGTTGAAGACCCCGTTGTCGGACCAGCCGTGTTCGTCATCCCCGATCAATAGCCGGTTCGGGTCCGCGGAAAGGGTGGTCTTGCCGGTCCCTGACAGACCAAAAAAAATGGCCACATCCGCAGGGTCCTCCCTGCTCACATTGGCCGAGCAGTGCATGGAAAGGACCTGCCGGCCCGGCAGGAGAAAATTGAGGGCGGTAAAGATGGACTTCTTGATCTCCCCCGCATAGGCGGTTCCGCCGATGAGGATCAGCTTCCTGCTCAAGTGGAGGGCCACAAAGGTCCCGCTACGGGTCCCGTCATCATCCGGATCCGCATTGAAATTGGGGCAGTGAAGCACCGTGAAATCAGGGACAAACTCCCTTATGATCTCCCGATCCCGCGGCATCTGAATGAACATGTTGCGCACAAACAGGTTATGCCACGCATGTTCGGTGACCACCCGAACCGAGTGGCGGAACTGCTCTTCAGCCCCTGCGTAACAATCCTGGACAAAAACCGTCTTGCCCCGAAGGTAGGCCGCCATCCGCTTGTGGAGCGCATGGAATTTCTCTTCGGGGTATCTGACGTTGACCTTGCCCCACCAGACGTCCTTTGTGGTTTCGGGCTCGTCCACCACATATTTATCCTTGGCGGCCCGGCCGGTATGCTGCCCCATGCTCACCACCAGCGGGCCCAAATGCGCAATGGCGCCCTCGTACCTGCGCACGGCCCATTCATAAAGTCCGGGTGTCGAGAGGTTCCAGTGAACCTGCCCGAGATCGTGGAGCCCTGCATTTTCCAGCCCGTAATCGGGTATCAGGTCATTCATTTCCATCAGCCTTCTCCTTTCCATCTTTTCGGCTCGCAAACGGTGGGGACCATTTCTGAGAAAACCAGAAAGTCCATGCATCAAATTGTGCCCGTTCTCCTGTGCGGCGATCTCTCCCCTTTTCACCGAAGCCCCACCCCGGAGCGAGCCTGTCTGGGCAGCCGGCATTGTTTTCACAGAACTTAATCCTTGTCAACTTACTTTTTAGATAACGTCCCACCCTCTCGCGCGACTTGACTTTCACCTCCATGGGCCTCAGAATATCTGGAACTACAGGAAGGGCACTGATCTTTCACGATAAAGGAAAACAAAAAACTCCTGGACCGGCAGGCCGCCAAGCCCAACCGCTGGCAGTCGATTGCTTTCTATTGCCGCACACAGGCGCCGCCTCTGGCCGACGGCCAGTCAGGTCAGGCAAAAACTATTGCAAGTGACTAACGTGAGCTAAAGTTCCTAAAGTTGAGAACCAGCAACGAGTATCCAGTTTCATATGAGAATCGGATAGGGTCGATACGGTGATCGACCCCGCGACCGCCTGCGCGGCAGGTCGCGCACACAATCACAAACCCAATAAACCCAAAGAACTCAACAAACTCAAATAACCTGAAGTTTCATTTGGGCATGCGGCGCCAGAAAAGCCTTGCCGGCGTATTGAAGCGGGGGAAAATCATGTTCAAATTTGACGATGAATCCGGAAAATGTATTGCAGCCTTTGAAAGAAATAATCGTGTCGAAAACTATGTATGTTCATTGGGTTCATGCCAGAGCCCTGTTTGCTCATGCGGCACTGTCTACATCTATCTTTCTCCTCTGCAGGATGACGATTCGCATGGCTGCACGCTCTCCTCTCACAGGGTTGACGTTGACGTTATCAAAAGGGGGCTGGGATATTCTGATGAAACGAAAATCCCAGAAGATGAACTGGCATTCGCAAACGCTTTTCTTTCTCAATTAAACGACGAAGACTTTTTATTCCTGCATCGGTCATACGTTTCTTTCAAGAACGAGATCTCGGAAAAAGCAAATCCTGATTCGATTGATGCCGTCTTTGAATATGAGGAAGTTGAACGACACGGGTTGATGTACGCCTACAACGAGGTGCTGCCTTACGGCGACAGACTGCAGGTCGCCATCGAAGGGAGAAACTACTTGATTATGGATCAGTATTGCCTGCTGCCCAAATGTTCATGCACCGACACCATCATGAGCATCTTTCCCGCTGAAATTTCTGTCGGAGCACCGGAGGAAATATGCCGTATCTCATTGACATACGCGAAGAAATACTGGGCGGCCCATGAACGCCGGGCCTTCCCTTTATCCGTGAAAACAGTAAAATCGGCAATAGAGGACCAACTTCCTGATTTCTACAAGAAACTGCACCACAGGCACATGAAACTCAAGAGTATCTACGCCCACTGCAAAAAGAGGAATTATGCGACCAAACAGCCATTAGAGGTTCCAAGCGTGGGCCGGAACGACCCGTGTCCATGTGGAAGCGGGAAAAAATACAAGAAATGCTGTTTGAAAAACCTGAAATCATCTTCCATGAGGCCGGGGCGGTAAAGGACTGGAAAACAGCCTTTCTCTAACTCCCCGATCTGAGGTTTCCCCATCCACACCGTATCAGCGCTGTGCGCGAACTCCCCCTGCGCCCATTCCAGGGAGGCGAGCCGGTGACAATACACATACTCGTTGAGCATGCGAAGGGGGATGAGGGGCCGCGGGTAGGTCATGTCCGATCCCTCTTCCGCAAAGGATGCTCCGGCGGGAGGTGCGTCAGCAGGTCTCGTTCGAAAGCCTCAGCGTCTTTTGCTGCGACATAGCCTTTTCGGGATTCATCCGTGAGATGCCGCTGACCCTTGATCTCGCTGTTCTGAAGGTGATCGGCCCACCCCCGAAGTTGCCTGGAACAGCTCTCTGCCATGGATTTCAAATCTGAAATGTGAGATTTCAAATCCCGACCCCACCGGAGTCGTTCGATAAAACAAAGCATGGAGCGAACCTCGCCGGCCGAACCCCTGGCGATGTACAAAAAGGCAATGAGTTCGTTGGTCGTGCCCCTCTCGAACCCCTCCGCCACATTATTCGAGATGCTGAGCACTGCCCGCTCAATCTGGTCCCGCAGGCTCCAGCTTCCTTTCCATGCCGTCCCATCTGTCAGCGCATAGACTCGTTCTGCCAGATCTATGGCGTCCTGCCAAACAGGGAGTTCTTCAAATCGGGTATATGTCATGTCAGATTACCTCCTTATTATATAGTCCTGTGGTCAGCGTATAGACCTCGCTTCACTTGTCGCCGGTTTCAATCCACTTTCAATCCACGCCCCCGCATGGGGGGCGACACGCTTATGCCTGGTTGACTGCCGGCGCATCTGGGTTTCAATCCACGCCCCCGCATGGAGGGCGACCCAAGGGCCAGCTTACCGTCCGCGTCAAAGTTTAGTTTCAATCCACGCCCCCGCATGGGGGGCGACTAAGGTGGGCCTCGTTCTCCCTGGGCGGCTGCCAGTTTCAATCCACGCCCCCGCATGGGGGGCGACCGGCGTGCTCTTCTCCGGCGGCGGGTCCCCGCAGTTTCAATCCACGCCCCCGCATGGGGGGCGACTGGTGAAGCCAGGCAAGATCGATAAGATTAGGATCGTTTCAATCCACGCCCCCGCATGGAGGGCGACGAATTGATGACCCTGATATCGCCGGTTTTCTCCATGTTTCAATCCACGCCCCCGCATGGGGGGCGACGGACTTAGAGTAGCAGTAGTCGAGGCCATCGTAGGTTTCAATCCACGCCCCCGCATGGGGGGCGACGGGAATGTCTTGCAGCCGCCTAAGCGCAGACTCAGTTTCAATCCACGCCCCCGCATGGGGGGCGACTTATTCCGGTCCTGTGACCGACCGGAAGATGTCAAGTTTCAATCCACGCCCCCGCATGGGGGGCGACCAATACCAAGATTGTCGGCTATCATTTGGGTTGTGTTTCAATCCACGCCCCCGCATGGGGGGCGACTGTTGACGCGCTGTGAAGCGGTGCGCTTAGGGGTGTTTCAATCCACGCCCCCGCATGGAGGGCGACTGGGACAATAGGCGGCTTTACAGTCTCATCTGGGGTTTCAATCCACGCCCCCGCAGGGAGGGCGACGGGGATCGTTACTTGGGGATGCAATTCGCAGCGGGTTTAAATCCACCCCCCCGCATG